>Ga0209758_1004198_pt1 | contig 12217 bp, 16 predicted proteins | sample AraplaMF_Col_mMF_FD_184258 | JGI IMG/M metagenome (GOLD analysis project Ga0209758, IMG submission 184258) | Arabidopsis root microbial communities from the University of North Carolina, USA - plate scrape MF_Col_mMF (SPAdes) (version 2) | ecosystem: Host-associated > Plants > Roots > Endosphere... | reverse complement strand
CGCAATCGCGCATTGACTTGGTCAACGACCTCCGCGATCGATTTGCCCTCAGTCAGGAGGGGAGAGAATTCCTGCGATGCGTCTGCCACGGATGGCATAAATAGCTCCGATGGACGCGGGGAGCCCCGCACGGGAACTCCGCGCGGGGAAAGGTGAAGAAAATTGGGGCTCCGACTTGGAACCCGATTAGCGCGTCAGACGGTAACCGCCACCCGACGCCACGAGATAGAGCTGCTGTCCCGTGACAAACGGCTGGTCGGCATCCTGCGTGACGGCGATCTGGCTGCCATTTTCCTTGCGGACGATGACCTCCAGGCCATTGCGCCGGTTCATATGGCTGGCTACGCCCTGTGCGAGAACGGCGGAAACCGTCCCAGACATTGCGCCTGCGAGGTATCGACCATTGCCACCGCCAATGACACGGGCACCGAGAAGGCCACCCACAACAGCCCCAACAACACTAGGGATGCCGCTATTGGCGGACATGTAGCCATCGCTATCGACGATCGTGACCTGGCGGACACGGACGACGGTGACGACTTCCACGGAGCCGGTGCGCAGAGCTTCCGAACTGCGATAGGCATTCGGAGACGTCTGCTGGGCAGCGCAGCCAGTGAAAATGATGCAGCAAAGGAAAAGCGAAGCAATGCGCTTGAACATGATGGCCTCAACGAAAAAATGGCCAACATGCCCACGGGCAGGAAGGCCCGTGGTGGGAGAAGAAAGCTGTCCGGCTATACAACCGGAAGTGTCGATGCGTACGAGACGCGGAAGGTGCACGAATATTATCAGAACCGCGGCGGTCACGGCAATGAAGACTCGATTCACACCAGTTCCCAGCACCAGCTATCGCCGATCAGGAAAAGCTCGACGGAATTGCCCTCGATGACATGCTGAGTGGGATGAATCCACTTGTGGGATAGCGCATCAGCGGGTACATCCACGTACAGCAATGCGTGACGTTGCGCGTCGTACGAAAGCTCAGGCAAGACAGGGCATAAGGTCTTCGCCGCCTCCAACGTGAAAAGCGGCGTGACGAAGCCGTTCCAACGCATGCCGTTCCAAAAGGCTTTTACGCTAAAGCCCTCCGGCAAGCCGTCGCATGTAACGCGCACAAGCCTCTCCTGCCGGAGTGCAACTACATTGGATTTTGGGTTCATTTTTGTGCTCCTAGGAATGGAGCACATCGCCAGGGCAAGTGCCCCAGCGGGTGAGAAAGAAGCGCAGCAAGGGCTGCGAAGGTCGATGCGCCAGAGGCGCGAGGTGTAGCACAATGGTAGCAGCCAGGGCTGCCGTTCCGCAACAGCCGCACAAAAGAAAAAAACCACTCCCGAATGATAGTTGCTGGTTAAACGGGGGCGACTACGACCAGGTCGACACCGACGGTGTCCTGGCCCCGCATATCTCGCAGGGACAAGCACGTGCGAAGCATTCGGCGTGAGTATCAATGTTCCTTTGCACCGTTTCAATACAAGTGCATCTCGCCACATCGGCATGGGTTGAGCCAGTAACTGCTTGTGCAGATCGCTCGCGGTCCCTTCGGAGCTTGCGCTTTACGGCCCGGCTCATGGAAACTGCGGACGCAGAAACGGGTACGCTTACGGCTTGCTACAACGGAAGGAAGAACAAGCCGCGCGACAGTACGGTGCGAGCCAAGCCCATCGCCCACCATTGCGAGACGGATGGTTCGACAGCCGCTCCGGCGGTGACACTGTGGGTCGGGAGGCATGACCCAGGGGGACATAGCCCGATGCGTGAAAGATGAAGATGACCGGTATGCCGGCGAGGCTGATGCGCAGTGGCGCAGAGGAACGGACGGACAGTGCCCTGACGACATCACTGGCTAACGAGTAGCGGTCTCACGAGCCCGACGGTTCGCCGCACGGATCCGATTGACCACCGCCCAAACGGCGTTGCGCTCCCTCTTCCGGATTCTAGATGGGCATATTCCACGCCCGAACCCTCGGCAAAGGGCACGCCCCTTTCTTGCTGCTTGCCTTGCGCGATGAGATTGGCGCGCTGCAGGCGGCCCAGCGCATCCGTAGTGCAATAATCGCCACGTAAGAACAGCGTTCCGGGACCGCTTCTTCGGCGAACCAGACCTCCCCTAACCCTTGCCTACCATCGCTACCACATCGTAGACGCTACCGGACGGTGAGGGGATGGCTCGCACTCCAAATCGCAGCACTTCCGGCTTCGGGAGATGTTAATGGGCGGCCGTTGCGAAAAGACACATTGCGCGTTGTTGGCTTGAGCGACAAATGAGAAATCCCGAACGGCCATAAAAATGCCGGCCCGAAGGCCGGCACAACCGCATTCGCGGCTCTTACCCCATAAATCAGTCAGCGCATATAGGTCTTGTTCGTCTGACCTGCACGAGTCTTATCCGCGCATGTTGACCGGTCATGCGCCACGCTCCCCTTTCGTTCGACTCGCAGCGGGACCGGAGCTTAGCTCCGCGCCACTTACTGAGCAATCCGTCATTCGTGGGAGAGTCGCCTATGTTGACAAACAGACTAGATCCGTTTTTGTTTGGAGTGGCGTTCTCCCTACCTCAGATCGGCACGTAGGACAAAGCCCGACATCAGATACTGACCTATTGGGGGACTATGGTCGACCACTCAATGCGCCCCTATGCCCCCCGCTGACCACCTCCCCCCGTCAAGTATTTCCTCAGGTCAGGTTGACCTGTTCCTTGCCTTTATGGATGCGGTCGCGGACTATGCCATCGTTCTTCTCGATACCGATGGTGTCATTACGAGCTGGAACCGGGGCGCGCAACGCATGCACGGATACGCCGCCGCTGAGGCTATAGGCTCGCATTTCTCGCGCCTTTACACGGAAGACGCTGTTGCGCGGGGTTGGCCGCAGAAGGCGCTGCTTCTGACCCAACGTCATCGGAAGCTCGAAGATGGTGGCTGGCTTATGCGTCAGGATGGGAGCCGCTTTTGGAGCAGCACCAGCATCACGGCCGTCCTCAACAGTGACGGTGTGTTGGTTGGCTTTGGCATGGTCATTCGAGATGTAACACAGCAAATGCTAGCTTCGGAGAGGCTACGGGAAAGCGAGTCGACCTTCCGGCTGCTCGTGCAGAACGTGTACGACTATGCTGTCTTTATGCTCGACACACAGGGCCACGTCGTGAGCTGGAACGTTGGAGCGAGCCGCATCAAAGGCTACACGAGCCGCGAAATTGTCGGCAAGCATTTCTCAGTGTTTTACTCACCCGAAGATCGGACCAGCGGAAAGCCGGAACGTCTTCTTTCCACCGCAAGGGAGCAAGGCCGTGTACAGGATGAAGGTTGGCGGGTGCGAAAGGACGGGACACAGTTTTGGGCCAGCGTTAACCTCACGGCCGTTTATGACGAGCACCACCAGTTAGTGGGCTTTGCGAAGATAACTCGTGATATGAGCGAACGAAGGCGCTTGGAAGAGGTGGAAGCGTCTGCGCGGAAAATGAATGAGTTCTTGGCTACGCTCGCCCATGAACTCAGGAATCCGCTCGCCCCGATGTATAGCGCTACCACCATCATGGAGAAAAATCCAGAAGACGGTGGCGTTGTCAAAGCCAATCTCAGTATCGTGCTCCGACAACTGCGCCACCTCAGCCGGCTGGTCGACGACCTGCTGGATGTCGGGCGGATGGCCGTTGGAAAGCTGGAATTGCGAAATGCAGTCATCCCGATTCAAACGGTGATTGATACTGCGTTGGAGGGTAGCTTCCCACTTCTGGCCACCAAGCAACAGCGAATCGATTTGCAACTATGCGATGAGAACTTTCATATCGTCGGCGACCTCACACGCCTTGCTCAGGTCCTACAGAACGTCCTGAACAACGCCTCCAAGTTTTCTGCCGAAGGCACGACAATAACCGTAGAGTGCAGAGCTTGGGACAAGATTGGCACGATCTCCATCACCGATCATGGCCGTGGTATCCCTGCAGAGATGCTCTCGGAAATCTTTAATCTATTTGTTCAAGTCGACGAGCCCGGTTATAGCCCAACGGGCGGCCTCGGAATCGGCCTATCCTTGTGCAAATCGATTGTCGAAAAGCATGCCGGATCTATTAGCGCTACGAGCGCGGGGCTGGGACAAGGAAGCACGTTCACGATCCAGTTGCCTATTGTGGCGGGAACGTCTTCATCGGAAGCGCCCTGCTCGACGGACCTTTCGGAAACGAGCCTGAACATTCTCATTGTCGACGACAACCGGGATGCCGCAGATAGCCTCGGCATGCTTTTACAAATGGAAGGGCACGCTATCGAAGTCGCCTACGATGGGGTGTCTGCCATCCACCGAGTCTCAACGTTTGTGCCCGATGTTGCCCTGATCGATCTCGCAATGCCAGATATGGACGGATACGAGTTGATCAGCGAACTCCGCGAGTATGCAAAGCTGGACCATACGCGGTTTTATGCACTGAGCGGATTCAGTGAGGCAGCCGTACGTGACCGTGTCGCTGCCGCAGGATTCCAGGGGCATATCGTGAAGCCAATTGACCTTCCTACATTGAAGAGGACGCTCTTTCCCATCGGTTCCAATTGTCCGCCCGGATATCCTCCACACTGAGAATGGCAAGTTTCTGGACGCCCGCCGTTGACGCACCCAGCTGGTTCCAAGAAGTGGTCCGCGCGTTGACCGTTTTGGGCACGGGCCCGACGTGCTCCACGGCGAGGTGTGTGCGTTCTGAACGAGCTGGATAGGTGCGACTATATCTGGCCGCACGCGCCGGCGTGTCTCAACAGTTGGCATGAGTGTGTCTGACCTAGCCGTCGGTCGCACGACTGATCGGGCATGCGCCCTGCAGTGCCTTCAAGCGGTTAGCACGCTGACCCACGCCGCGGACAGCATTATCCGCCGTACGGAAGATGTCCGACACTGGCGAGGTATGCAAAAGGCTGCCGAGAAATCGGTGATTTAGCTCCGTAATTTTCATCCACGCCCCGCCGGCCGTGGCCTTTCTTCCGCAGATCTTGTAGCACCATCTTTAATCTGACGACATAAACCACACTCTGTTTGCGACGCCGATTGCGCCGCTGCTGCGTTGATCATGGCTTGTCAACGGTGGCCGCAGGAGCAGACCTAATCCTGACGAACCGTAAGCGGTTCGAGCCAGGCACGAACTCAAATACTTGTGACGAGTGCGGCCTATGGCAATAAAGCCACGCGTCTCCAGATGGATTGCTTCGTGGATAGCTTTGGCCGACGCTCGCTACTTTCCTTCGATTGGCACGTTGTACATTTCGCGTAGCTTGCTAGCGAAAGGGCGAATTGCCTCCAGACAAGCGGCGCTGTTGCTGCCCTCCATGGTTGACAGATTCCAGTTGCCCCCCCGGATCCGCGGCATGCCAGAACACGTCACCAAAGCACACGTCTTCGCGTTCTGAGAATTCTGCCTGTTCGGCACGAAGCATGGCGCGCAATTTGGCCTTGTTCTTGACCTGTCTTGAAATGATGTCTCCCCATTCTCATTCGATCTGAGTGTGGCATGGCTGGCATGCTACCTCGCCTTGACGGAGGTGGACATACCGTCGATCGCGGTCCTGGCTGATGACAAGGCCAGCGTGATGGCAGCATGCGGGGCACTGGCAAAATGCTGGATCATGGGTGGCAGCCGTCTGCGGGAACCCATTCCTGTACTCACCTGTGTGATTGTTACGGTAGCTTGGAAGCCGGGCTGAACCAGGTCGCCGCCGGCAACCGCACCGCTGGCCTGACGCACCCTTGCAGATACCCTAAAGCCTTTGTAGATTGCGTTGTTCTGAGACAATTGGTCTCCTTTCAACAATGACATACGCTGATATACCTTGATGTGTCCGATTTACATTCGATGACAAGGTAGCAATGTCATCGCGAGTCTTTGCCTCTCCGTAGTCCAGCGCCGCATCGACGCTGTAAAAATAGTCGGTGCCGTCGATGAGCTCGTAGGAATGTGCGCTCGGAAGATCTCCCCTGACGGGCCGGCAAGACCAACTGGGTGGGACCGAGGTGTTGCTCAGCTTCGATCAACACTTCATATTTGCCAATCGAGACGCGCCGACGCACATCAGACCTCCGCTCCTTCATCCGGCCCGAGAATAACGTCCACGGCGGCTCGTCCTGCCAGTTCCGCCACTAGGTAAGCCCAACGTCTGGAGTACGGTCCGCCAAAGACTTTGATTCGCTTGCCAAGCGCCGCAACACCTGGAGGACTCATGGGTCCCTCAACCTGAAACCAGACGTCGAACATGTCCTTGGAAACCAGATTGAGATCGACATGGATGTCGAACCCACGGTACTCCGTCACACGATCCATAGCCGTTCTTCGACCTTCCTGGAGTGAGTTTTCCAACGTAATGCCAAGACTGGTTGGGATAGAAGTTGATGTGAATGCGGAGCAGCCTTCATCACGATGAGTACGGCCCCGTCAGCCTGAAACGCAGAAGGGGTCGCAGCAAAGCCCCATCTTTTCGATCACTCTTACGGAGAAGCGTCTTCCTCGTCGCAATTGATTGCAACGGTCCCCCGCGAATGGCTGACTGGCGTGACTACTGCAGGACTAGGCGAACGGCTGTCGCCGCAGCATCTTGCATGAATTTTCGAGGGGATACCCCTGAGTGACTCCCGGAGTCACCAGTCTTAAGAGGTCATCGAGGGGGAAAAGGCCCGGAGACGAGGGACAGGCGCCCAAAAGTACCTAGCTACTGAGACACTGCCCCAACAGTATAGGTGGTGCGATGTACACCATCCTAACCCGCTTACAAACTGACCAGACAGGCGCCGCGCCAGCACCAGCGGCGCCCCCTCGTTCAGTACCTTTCGCCCGCATCCGGCGCTACACTGAAATGGCGGCAAGAGCCGTTCACGCGGCCGGCACCATTTCCGCCCCATGTCGACACAAGGTAAGCAATGAACCGTCTTAGGTACTCGGTGAACCTTTCCTATGAAATCCTGGATCCCACCGGAGACTTTTTGTTGATTGTCGAAGCTGCGAAGACCGCAAGACAGTCTGTTGTCTCCGAGCATCTGGCGCTCACGCCACCGGTTGAGGCCAGTCGCTACACAGATCCACTCTGCAATCGTCTGCTCAGAATACGTGCGAACAAAGGCCCGCTGACCGTCCGCTATGAAGCTGTAGTGGACATCGATCATCGTCTGGCCGATGGTATGTCTATCAAGGAGATACCCGTCACGGAGCTACCCTTCGATGTCCTTTCGTACCTCGCACCGAGCCGGTATTGCGAATCTGACCGTATGATGGAGTTCGCAATGCGAGAGTTCGGCGGCATGCGTCCCGGCTATTCGCGCGTGTATGCGATTCGGGAGTGGGTGCGCAACCATGTGCGCTTTCTTTCGCGATCCACCAATGAGCGCACCTCGGCGATCGATACAATCGTCGAGCGCACCGGCGTATGCCGGGATTTTTCCCACTTGATGATCGCGATTTGCCGCGCCCTCAGTATTCCCGCCCGTATGTCAAGCAGCGTGGACTATGGCGCGGACCCCGCGATGGGGCCGCCGGACTTTCATGCGGTGGTCGAGGTGTTTCTGTCGGGCGGATGGTACCTGTTCGATCCGTCGGGCGTATCCATTCCAACTGGCCTGCTACGCATCGGCACCGGCCGCGACGCTGCCGACATTCCGTTTGCTGCCGTATTCGGCAAGATTGAGTCGAAGCGTCCCTTTATCGAAATCCAGCCAATATCTGACCTGGCGGCCGGAATCGGCCTTCCGCTCGCAACGACAAGCGCCATCTCCACCTGGTAACCGGTATCGGCGCGCTTCGCCGGTCATGCCATCGATTTCCGTGGCGGCATTGCAATCCTTGTACACCGCAGTCGACTCCATGGCGTCGTCGACGAACGAGCCGCACGTGAGACATGGTCATAAAGATCTTGCCGAAATTCGCTCATCGCCTTCACTGACACCGGCTACGGCCTTCGCCTTTCGATACGCTAAGTGTGGGCCAAAAACTCACAAACGCATGCCGCGCTTTGGTACTTCGGTGCTGTTAAGCTGCTATCAAGTGCTTGCTGCTGACAGAGAGGTTCGCTGTGATCTGAGGCGCGATGACTGTGTAATCGACGCGTTGATGGAATGTCCCATCCCGGAAGATCATCACAAACACCGCCGCCCAATGCGCCCCCCCTTTATCTGTCACGCGGCCATCTCGACCTTAATGAACGATTCAGCCGTTCGACCGGCCCAACGAGCGCAACCGCGCTCATACAGGTCGACGAACTCGACTGCTGACGCCGTAAGAAGATCCTGATCACGGAACTGGAGGAAGACGTTCAGCTTGGGCATATCATGCGGAAGCACCAGACGGGTCATTGAGCCTTGCTCAAAATTGCGCTCGAAACTAGGACGCACCGCGTCCATCCAATGCATCACCGCGTTGATACGAACCGCCAGTTGGATATACAGCGTCACCGACGAACTCCGCACGATGCGTGACGGCGGTGTCAAGCCATAGTGCGCAAAGAGCGTGGAGATACAGCTCTCGGCGTCGTCCTCAGGGTCAAGCGTCAGCCATGGCTCGTCAATCAGCGCCTCAAGCGTCGTCTCCGGGCTCTCGCGCGGGCCAGAGACCAGCATGGTTTCGTGGCTCAGCATCTTCCTCCAGCAAAGGTCGGTATCTGGCTCCCCGTACTGACTGACAAGCCCGAGGTCCAGCGTGCCGTTGCGCAGGCCTTCCGCGATCTGTCCACCGCGCATCTCCAGGACGGACACCTTCACCATCGGACGCTTCCTGACGAATTCGGCGACGGCCTCTGCCAGTGCGAGCGTCGCGGCCGGTCCCGTGTGACCGATGGTCAGTCGTCCGCCAACTTCCCCCCGGGTAGCTGCCGATTTCCTCCCACATCCTCCCCATTTCCTTTTCGATGGAGCGCGAGCGACGGATCATCATCAGCCCGCATTCGGTCAACGTTGCACCCTTGGCGGACCTGACAAGCAGCTCGGTGCCAATCTCCCGCTCCAGCTCCTTGATGGACTTGCTGAGGGCAGACTGCGTGAGGTGCAGTTGCCGAGCGGCCTCATGAATGCTGCCGGCGTCCGCAATCGCCAGCAATGCCTTGAGTTGATTGAATTTCATCGCCTGATCTCGTCTATCTTCCCAGCGATTTGGTCGAGAACCTTCGCATCAAAACTGTGCAGGATTCTGCCAACCGTGCACCAGCCTTGCACTCCGGGGGCTACCCTGCGCTTGCATTGACCAAATGACGAATGGCGTGAGCAAGTTCCAGGTCCGAAGCCATATTCGGTCAGGCAGTACACCTGATGAGCGAAAGTGATCGCTTTGAAAAAATGTCGCGGGCTTTACGCGAAGAAAATCCACGCACTACGTCTCGCACAACACCGGACCAATCAGGCAACGAGTCCGGGAAGTCACCAAAGAAATGGCCCCCACTAGGTCAGCAGCTACGACCGAATCGCCTGCCTTTAACTTTAGATTCCTCCCCTGAATCGATTCATGAGACATCTCATTCGGTGGTCGACTGCGGTTGCCGCGATAGCGGTATCCGTTCCGGTGCTGGCACAAGACAGTCAACTCGGCAGCATCTACGCATCAAATGGGACGGGCTTCGGCGCGCAAGCACTTGGCATCGCACCGGGTCGCAACATCGTGTCGCTATACGGCACGGTGGACATGGCCATCAACTACGTCCGCGCTGGATCGCAGTCCCAGGTGCGCATGCAAAGCGGTAACGTCTGGACGTCGAAGTTTGGCATCTATGGCCAGGAGGACCTTGGCCAAGGCTGGACAACGTTCTTTCGTTTGGAATCCGGTTTCGCCGCCGATACTGGCGCCGTCCAGGACTCCAAGTCGTTCTTCAACCGCGCGTCCTACATCGGCATGCACAGCCGAAACTATGGGCAGCTCGTGCTGGGTCGCCAGTACACATCCATCGGCTCTGCCGCCATTGGAGCGGACCCCTTTCTGGCCAACGGGCATGAATCGGTCTACACGTACCTGCTGACCAGCTCTGGCTTGGGCGGCGCGGCCAACACCGACGCTGTGGCACGGCTGAACCACACGATCCGCTATATCTCGCCGCGCATTCTGAACGTCTCGCTCGATGCCAGCCTATCTTTCAAGGGAGATCGCAGCGTTGGCACATCGATACATGCGAAGACGTTTTCCGCCAACTACAGCGACGGCGCCACCATGGTCGGCGTCGGATACGGCCAAAGCTATTGCGATCCCGCCATCACCGGCAGCTGTACCAGCACGGATGCGGCCGCCCCGACCTTGCGGACGGACACGTGGATTGTCAGCGCGCTGCATGACTTCGGCGCCTTCGTCGGCCAAGCGGCCTGGTTGCGCTTTGACCCCGAGGCCCCTGGCGCCCACACGGCTGACCTCTACACGGTCGGTGCGCAGCGCATGGTTGGCCGCAACTTCTTTCGCATTGGCCTGGCCTACCGGCACACCACCGCAGGCCAGAACTATGCCTATGGCGGCACGATCGGCATCGATCACTTCCTGTCAAAACGGACGGCCCTCTATGCCCGGGTCAGTGTGCTGAAGAACGGCCCGAAGTCGAGCCTGATCTACAACTACGACACCACAAACGTTCCGGTATCCGCCGGGAACACCGTGTCCGACGCGTCCGTCGGCATGTATCACAACTTCTAACGGCGACCCGCTGACCATTCTCAAGTAGGAGGCACCAATGACAACATCCGTATCCACTCGCTTTGTTGACGAATTCATCGAAAATCACCGCGACCACTATATCAAGCTGTCCGATTCAATCTGGAACCAGGCGGAGCTTGGCTACCAGGAATGGCAGTCGTCTGCCGCCCACATTGCGTATCTGAAGGAAGCAGGATTCACGCTGCAGGAAGGCGTGGCCGGCATCCCAACCGCGTTCGTGGCCGAGGCCGGCAACGGCGGTCCCGTCATTGGCATCCTTGGCGAATTCGATGCGCTGTCTGGCCTGAGCCAGCAAAGCATGGCCACATCGTGCCAACCATCGTCCGAGATTGCCAACGGTAACGGACATGGTTGTGGCCACCATCTGCTTGGCACAAGCGCCCACTACGCGGCAGTGGCCGTCCACCAATACCTGAAGGCGCATGGCCTTCGGGGCACTGTGCGCTTTTATGGCTGCCCGGCGGAAGAAGGCGGCTATGGCAAGACCTACATGGCCCGCGCAGGGCTATTCGATGACCTGGATGCGGCGCTGACCTGGCACCCCGGGGTCTTCAACGGAGTGATGAACATCGAGGCCCTGGCCGTGAAACAGGCGTACTTTCGCTTTAAAGGGGTGTCCGCACACGCAGGCGCCTCACCGCACCTCGGTCGCAGCGCACTCGACGCGCTAGAGCTGATGAACGTGGGCGTAAACTTCTTGCGCGAACACATGCTTCCCGACGCGCGCGTCCACTATGCCATTACCGACGCGGGTGGCGTAGCACCAAATGTCGTGCAGCCCCGTGCAGAAGCACTCTACATGGTGAGAGCGCCTCACAACCACCAGGTTCAGGAACTCTACGAGCGAGTGTGTGCGATTGCTGATGGCGCCGCACTGATGACAGGTTGCCAAGTAGAAGTCGAAGTGCATTCCGCTTGCTCCAATATCGTCCTGAACACGGTGTTGAACAAGTTGATGCACGAGAAACTCAGCGAACTGGGCGCACCGCGCTACGAAGCTAACGAGCTCGATTTCGCCGCGTCAATTCACGAAACACTGCGCAAGGACGAAGTCGAAATGGCCGGCCGCATGCTCACCGTTGCGTGGCGCAACCCGAAGCCGCTTTTTGACGGCGTTGAACCCCTCGATTCGACCAGACCCCAACGCATGCATGGCTCCACGGACGTCGGCGATGTCAGCTGGGTCACACCAACCGCCCAATGCATGACCGCCTGCTTCGCATTCGGCAGCTCACCACATTCGTGGCAATGGGTATCCCAGGGAAAGAGTCCGATCGCTCACAAGGGCATGCTGCTCGCGGCCAAAACGATCGCCGCCACGGCGTTGGAGCTCTTTGCACGTCCCGAACTGCTGACGCTGGCCCGGGAAGAGCTGGTGGAGCGCATCGATGGAAAGTCGTACGAGTGTCCGATTCCGTCCGAAGTGCAGCCCCCAGTGGACCGGATTCCAGCTGCCTTGACGGCCTGACGGCCCGGACCGCAGGGACACGGGGCGGCCATCAGCTCCTTGTGGCGCCCCGTCTTTCGGCAATCCACGCATTGACATGCCATTCATCAAGCAACCGCAATCATGAT
>Ga0209758_1004195_pt1 | contig 12229 bp, 8 predicted proteins | sample AraplaMF_Col_mMF_FD_184258 | JGI IMG/M metagenome (GOLD analysis project Ga0209758, IMG submission 184258) | Arabidopsis root microbial communities from the University of North Carolina, USA - plate scrape MF_Col_mMF (SPAdes) (version 2) | ecosystem: Host-associated > Plants > Roots > Endosphere ... | reverse complement strand
GAACTCGAAGCCGATCTTGTCCTTGTCCTCGGCATCCTTCACCAGCACGACACGGACATGGCCGCCGCCCTTGAGCTGACCGAACAGCACCTCGTCCGCCAGCGGCTTCTTGATGTGCTCCTGGATCACGCGCGCCATCGGCCGCGCCCCCATCTGCTCATCATAGCCATGCTCGATCAGCCAGGCCTTGGCAGGCTCCGACAGCTCGATGGTGACGTCGCGGTCGGCGAGCTGCGCCTCGAGCTGCAGCACGAACTTCTCCACCACCATGCCGATGACGTCGGAATTGAGATGGGCGAACGAGACGATCGCATCCAGCCGGTTGCGGAATTCCGGCGCGAACTGGCGGTTGATTGCCTCGTGGTCGTCGCCTTCCCGCTTGTTGCGCGTGAAGCCGAAGGCCTGGCGCGCCAGATCGGCGGCGCCCGCATTCGTGGTCATGATCAGGATCACGTTGCGGAAGTTGACCTGCTTGCCGTTGTGGTCGGTCAGCCGGCCGTGATCCATGATCTGCAGCAGCACGTTGTAGAGATCCGGATGCGCCTTCTCGATTTCGTCGAGCAGCACCACGCAATGCGGATGCTGGTCCACGCCGTCGGTCAACAGGCCGCCCTGGTCGAAGCCGACATAGCCGGGAGGCGCGCCGATCAGGCGCGACACCGTGTGCCGCTCCATATATTCGGACATGTCGAAGCGCAGCAGCTCGACGCCGAGCGAGGCGGCAAGCTGCTTTGCGACTTCGGTCTTGCCGACGCCGGTCGGACCCGAGAACAGGTAGGAGCCGATCGGCTTCTCCGGCTCGCGCAGGCCGGCGCGCGCCAGCTTGATCGAGGCCGACAGCGACTCGATCGCCTTGTCCTGGCCGAACACCACGCGCTTCAGCGTCTGCTCGAGATGCTTGAGCACCTCGGCATCGTCCTTCGACACGCTCTTGGGCGGAATCCGCGCCATGGTCGCGATCGTGGTCTCGATTTCCTTGATGCCGATGGTCTTCTTGCGCCGGTTCTCGGCGACCAGCATCTGTGCCGCGCCCGACTCGTCGATCACGTCGATCGCCTTGTCCGGCAGCTTGCGGTCGTGGATGTAGCGCGACGACAATTGCACCGCCGCCTCGATCGCCTCGTTGGTGTATTTCAGCCGATGGTAGTCCTCGAAATAGGGCTTCAGGCCCTTGAGGATCGCGATGGCGTCTTCCACGGTCGGCTCGTTGACGTCGATCTTCTGGAAGCGCCGCACCAGCGCGCGGTCCTTCTCGAAATGCTGGCGGTATTCCTTGTAGGTCGTCGAGCCCATGCAGCGGATCGTGCCCGAGGCCAGCGCCGGCTTGAGCAAATTGGACGCGTCCATCGCACCGCCGGAGGTGGCCCCGGCGCCGATCACGGTGTGGATCTCGTCGATGAACAGGATAGCGTTGGGATGCGCCTCCAGTTCCTTGAGCACCTGTTTCAACCGCTCCTCGAAATCGCCGCGGTAGCGCGTGCCGGCGAGCAGCGTGCCCATGTCGAGCGAGAACACGGTGGCGGCCGCCAGCACTTCCGGCACTTCGGAATCGACAATGCGCTTGGCGAGGCCTTCCGCAATCGCGGTCTTGCCGACGCCGGCCTCGCCGACGAACAGCGGGTTGTTCTTCTGGCGGCGGCACAGCACCTGGATCGCGCGGTTGATCTCGGAATTGCGCCCGATCACCGGATCGATCTTGCCGTCGCGCGCCTTCTTGTTGAGGTTGACGCAATAGGTATCGAGCGCCTCGCCCTTCTTCTTGGCGTCCTCGTTGCCCTTGGTCTCGGTCTCCTCGTCGACGCCGCGCACGGGGCGCGCTTCGGAGACGCCCGGCCGCTTGGCGATGCCGTGGCTGATATAGTTGACCGCGTCATACCGCGTCATGTCCTGCTCTTGCAGGAAGTACGCAGCATGGCTCTCGCGCTCCGCGAAGATCGCGATCAGCACGTTGGCGCCGGTCACTTCTTCGCGACCGGAAGACTGAACGTGAATCACCGCGCGCTGGATCACGCGCTGGAATCCGGCGGTCGGCTTGGCGTCGTCGGCGCCGTCAGTCACCAGGTTTTCGAATTCGGTCTCAAGATAGTTGACGAGGCTGGTGCGCAGCTTGTCGAGATCGACGCTGCAGGCACGCATCACCGCCGCCGCATCCGAGTCATCGATCAGCGACAACAGAAGATGTTCGAGCGTCGCGTATTGGTGATGACGCTCGTTTGCAATCGCCAGAGCACGATGCAGGGATTGTTCAAGACTTTGGGAAAAAGTTGGCATTCGCTTCCTCTATGGCCCCCGGTATCATGATCGCCATTAGCCGGTGAGGCAACAGCAACCTTGGTCATCCCCTGTCACATAGTGTCATATAGTTACACAGGATCGTGGCGAAAGACCGGTTCCGCAAGCATGGTTTTTCTCTAAATTCGCGGGCCGCGCCGCGCGGCGCGCGCACCCGTTCCCCCGAAAAACTACCGGGAATACGATCGGCTTGCCTCAGCGCCAATCGATGCAAGACCCGTACCTTTCTCCGGCCGGATCAAGCGCCATGCGCCGCTACTTCTTTTCCATCACGCATTGCAACGGATGCTGGTGCTTGCGCGCGAAATCCATCACCTGCGTGACTTTGGTCTCGGCGATCTCATAGGTGAACACGCCGCACTCGCCGATCCCGTGGTGATGGACATGGAGCATGATCTTGGTGGCCGCTTCGACGTCCTTCTGGAAGAACTTCTCCAGCACGTGAACGACGAACTCCATCGGCGTGTAGTCGTCGTTCAGAATGAGGACACGGTAGAGGTTCGGCCGCTTCGTCTTCGGCTTGACCTTGGTGATGACCGACGTCGACGGCCCGCTGGTTCCGGTGTTGCGGTTTTCGTCATTGCTCATTCGAGGAGCAGAAGCGGATGACGTTGCCGGCACGGACGGACAAGCTTTGAAGGTTGACTGCAACATGGCTCAGGCGTTCGAGATTCCAAAAGGGTGACTGGAGAGCGCATACCGAAATACCCGCGACCGGCTCTGCCGTGAGCCGCCGCCAGGTGCCCAGCAACGCCTTCTTTCCAGATCGCCGCTCCCGGTCCGACCCGTGGCCGGATCGGGACCTGGAATATGGGTCTGCCGCCTGATCGCCGCAAGCGCATGGATGCATGCCTCGCGCGACCCGCAACCGGCCCGATTCCCGGCTCGGCCATCCGAGCCAAGGTTAATCGTTTCTTCCGGATTTGACAAAGGACCGCATCGGGTCGTTTAGCCGCCGTTGAGGATAGCAGCCGCTTTTGGCGGCCGGCCCGGCGACGCGTCGCCTTTGATCCGACATTAGCGGAACCGGTTTACCCCCTGTTTAGCCGCCCGGCCCGAAATGCCGGTAGAAATCACATTCGCGGTGAGAGCCATGCTCGATACAGTCGTTTTCCGTCGCATTCGCACGGCCGCCCGCCGGTTCGCCGGCGCCGATGAGGGCAACATCGCCATCCTGTTTGGAATTGCGGTCATTCCGATCATCAGCTTCGTCGGGGCAGCGGTCGATTACACCCGCGCCAACAGCGCCCGCTCCTCGATGCAGGCCGCCCTGGACTCGACCGCCCTGATGCTGGCGAAGGACCTGACCGAGGGCACCATCGACACCTCGCAGATCGCGGCGAAGGCGGACGCGTATTTCAAGGCGCTCTACACCAACAACGAAACCAAATCGATCACGATCACGGCGACCTACACCCAGAACTCCGGCAACGGATCGACAATCCTGGTCAACGGGTCCGGCAATATCGAGACCGGCTTCATGCGGGTCGTCGGCTTCCCGACCATGGACTTCAAGACCAGTTCCACCTCGGCCTGGGGCAACGTCCGCATGCGCGTGGCCATGGCACTCGACGTGACGGGATCGATGGCTGACGACGGCAAGATGCCGGCCATGCAGACGGCCGCCAAGGCCCTTGTCGATCAGTTGGGCGGGCTGGCAAAGAATCCGGGCGACATTTACATTTCGATCATTCCTTTCTCCAAGGACGTCAATCTCGGCACGAGTTTTGTGAACGAGACCTGGATCGACTGGTCGCGTTGGGACACTCAATCTGCAACCAACACTTGGGGTACCTGCAGCAAGCCAAGTTACACGGACAGGACTACTTGCAAGAACAACGGTAAGACCTGGACGCCCGACAGGAGCAAATGGACCGGTTGCGTCACCGACCGCGACCAGAACGAAGACACCAAGAACACGCCTCCGACCTCGTCCAATGCTCCGACAATGGTCGTTGCCGAGGAATATAACTCGTACTGCAAGTCAAGCAGCAGTGCCTACATGCCACCGATCATGCCACTGAGCTACGACTGGGCGGCGCTCAAGACGTTGATCGGCAACCTGAAGCCCACCGGTAATACCAACCAGGGCATCGGTATGGCATGGGCGTGGCTGACGCTCGGCGTAGGCGTGCCTCCGTTCAATGCGCCGGCCAAGGACACGGCGAACTATACGTATAAGGACGCCATCGTCCTGCTGTCGGACGGCCTGAACACGCAGAACCGCTGGTATTCCAACGCAACGGATATCGATGCTCGCCAGAAGATCCTCTGCGCAAACGCCAAGGCGTCGCCCTACAGCGTCGTCATCTATACGGTGCAGGTCGACACCGGCGGCGATGGGGAGTCTGCCGTGCTCAAGCAATGCGCCAGCGGCACGGACAAGTTCTATCGCATCACCGACCCCAACCAGACCTTGTCGGTGTTCAACTCGATCGGCCAATCGCTGGCCAAGCTGCGCGTCTACAAATAAGCGGCGCAACTGCTCACATGAAAAAAAGCCCGGCCGCAGCGGCCGGGCTTTTTGTTGTCTTTCGAAACGGACGGCTTAGTGCGCGGCCGGGGTAAACTTCGCCACCAGGCCCTCGTAGGGCTTGAACGTCTGCTTGGCGAGATCGGTGTAGAGACCCGCGATCTTCTGCGATTCAGCCACAAAGGTCTCGTAGGACGAGCGCGCGAATTCGGTCTGGGCCTCGAGCGCCTTGTCCAGCGACTTCACGCCGGAGAGCTTCTCGACGAACGACTTGGTGTCTTCGAACGACTTCTTGGCGTAGTCGCCGTAGGCGGTCGCGATCGCCTGAACGCCGCTCTGCAGGTTGCTCGCGGAAGCGGCAACCGATTCGAGATGCTCTTTGCCGTAGTTCTGAATGTCTTCAACCTTGACCATCAATGGAGTCCTTTCCCAGACTGCAGGTGCAACTGATTGCCGGGAGGTCCCGGCTCCCTGACATTCCCCATATATGTGCACTGCACAATAAAGTCAAGAACTATTGTGCATTGCACAATATGGCAAAATAGCAGAAAAACCCGGGGTCTTACGCAACGGTTAATTAATCTTTTGGAAACTCGCTCCGCCTAACCTGATTCCTGGACATGTTCGCCTTCCGACAGACGACATGAAAGTCGTTTGTGAACAGCAACTTAGCTAGAGCAGCGACCTGATCGGCCGAGCCGGCCGTCCATCAAGGCCGGACCGGCATCTCGAACGGGGAAATATCAGCGGTTGTTGGGCACAATTTTGCCTCACGAGCCGGTGATCAAGACAGAAATTGGGACGGGGAAGTAAATGCTTCGTACAACCTTGGCTTCCTCACGCGCTTTGCGCGTGTGCGCCCTCGGACTGATTACCTTCACGACCGCGATCCTGATCTCGAGCGAGAGCGCCGAAGCGCGTCGCTACAAGCACCGCCGCCACCATCACGTGGTGCGGGAAAGCTATAGCCCGCAATTCTCCTCGATCATCGTCGACGGCAATTCCGGCGCGGTCCTCAGTTCCAACAATCCCGACGGTATCCGGCGTCCGGCATCGCTGACCAAGATCATGACGCTCTATCTGCTGTTCGAGCGTCTCGAATCCGGCAAGCTGAAACTCGACAGCGAGATGGACGTGTCCGAGCACGCCTCCGAACAGGCGCCGACCAAGCTCGGACTGAAGCCCGGCCAGACGCTGCGGGTCGAGGACGCCATCAAGGGCCTGGTGACGCGTTCCGCCAACGACGCCGCCGTCGTGATCGCCGAGGCCATTGCCGGCGATGAAACCGAATTCGCCAGGCTGATGACGCGCAAGGCGCGCGCGCTCGGCATGAGCAAGACCACCTATCGCAACGCATCCGGCCTGCCCAACGACGAACAGCTGACCACGGCGCGCGATCAGGCCACCCTCGGCCGCGCGATCCAGGACCGCTTCCCGCGCTACTACCGCTATTTCGCGACCTCGGTGTTCAATTATCGCGGACAGGCGATCCGCAATCACAATCGCCTGCTCGGCAATGTCGAGGGCATTGACGGCATCAAGACCGGCTACACCCGCGCTTCCGGCTTCAACCTCGTGAGCTCGATGCGCCGCGGCAACCGCCACCTCGTCGGCGTCGTGCTGGGCGGCCGCAGCGGCGGCTCGCGCGACTCCATCATGCGCAACCTGCTGGCCGAAAACCTGGACAAGGCCGCGACCAAGCGCACCGTTGCCGCGATCACCGAGCGCAATCCGTCCGCTGACGGCGCCGTCGACGTGGCGGAAGCCGAAACGCCCCCTTCGCGCATGATGGCTGAGGCGGCCCAATCCGAGCCGGGCATGCAAACGACCCGCTCGATCGGACCGGCAAAGCCGTCGCTGATGGCCGCCGCCGCCGCAGCCCTCCCCGCGCCGCCCGCCAGGGTCGAGCCGCAGGCCAAGCCCGAGCCCGCACCGCTGACCAACGGCGTCATCCAGACCCAGCAGATCTCGGCAATCCCGGGCTCCGCCGAGCCGATGAAGCCGGTCAAGGTCAAGACGGTTCAGGTCAAGGCCGGCCCGATGAAGTTGGCAGCGGCCGGCCCCTCGCAGCCGGTGGCGCCACCCGTTACCAACGCCATCCTAGCCCGGCCCGAAGTCGCCGAGACCTCCAGCGCCGTCGTCGCAATGGACGCAGATGCCAAGGCGGAGGCAGCCAAGGAAGCCCTCCGGGCAGCCATGCCGCCGCAGCCGGCCGGTCATGGCACCGGCAACGGTGTGCTCGGCGTGCTGCCCGCTTCCAGCCTGGCACATGCGCCGTCGCAAGCTCCGCATGCACAGGCCTTGGCCTATGCCGATCCGGCGCCGCGCGCCCAGCCGCAGGCCGTGCAGCAGAGCGACGCCGCCAAGCCGGCCGCACCGGTGGTCCGCACCGGCTGGATCGTCCAGGTCGGCGCCCTCGACAGCGAGAGCGAAGCCAAGCAGCGCATCGATCTCGCCCGCTCCAAGGCGAGCAGCCTGCTCAGCAAGGCCGATCCCTTCACCGAAACGGTCGTCGCCAAGGACAACCGCACGCTCTACCGCGCCCGCTTCGCCGGTCTCGACCGCGACCAGGCCGAAGCTGTGTGCAAGACGCTCAAGCGCGCCGACATCTCCTGCATGACCGTTCGCAACTGATCCGAAAACGTTTCCCCGAAGTTTGCAGAGCCGGCGCCCACGCGCCGGCTTTGTTGTTTTCCAAGCACAGTCGCATCGCCTTTCGCGCGATCGCGTCTAAAGCGGCGCACGAAAACTTCTCGTCAAGAATTTGCCGCTAGGTTCCTTGTAACGAAGAGATCGACCACGCCGGACAACGGCGGGCGATACGGGGCCTCAGTCAGAGAACAGCAGCAACTCTCGGTTTGTAGCGTCGGTGGCGTGAGCCGGAGTCAGCTAGAGATGCGTGCGAAGAAGGGTATCCTTGGCCTCGTTTACACGGGCAGCCAGATACGTCGAGCCCCCCTGGTCGGGATGCAGTTTCTTCATCAGGGTGCGGTGCGCCCGGGTGATGTCGTCGCGCCCCGCGCCCGGCTGCAGGCCAAGGATCTGATAGGCCTCCTCGTTCGTCATTTTTCCGCTCGCCGCCGTACGGCGCTGCCCCCCTGCCGTGTCGCCCTGCGCGTTCTGACGCCAAGCGGGAAACCGGCGGTCAAGATAGCTTTCAAGTAAGGCGACGCTCTCGGCGTCGAAGGCGGCCGCCATCGCGAGCAATTGCGGCTGGTCGAATTCGTCGAGCGAGCGGCCCGCATTCGGCCCCTCGACGATCCGCCCGGACAATTCGCCGCTGTCGTGATCGAGCACCATCTCCAGAAACTGCGAGCGGACGCGCGAGGCCTGGCCCGACGAGCGCTGCGCGCCGCCGCCGAAGATTCCGCCGATATTGCTGAAGCTGCCCGGGCCGAACGGCGACCAGCCGAGCAGACCGGCGCCGAAAATGCCGAGCGGAATGGCGACGGCCAGTTCGCCGCGGAGGCCGGTATAGGCCGCAACCGCCAGCGACAGCACGCCGCCCGCGATCTTGATCACGCGCGCGAGCAACGACCGGATTGGCCGCACGAAACATCTGCAGCAGCAGGTACAGAACGACAACGGCGACGACGCCGGCAATCAGGGTTGGCATGGCGCCAGTATAACCTCACCGAAGCTGAAAAGCATGGTGCCCCGCAGCGCGGCGATCAAAGCCGTGATCACTTCATCTGGCCGATCAGCGCGGCCGCCCCGCCGGTGGTTTTCGACAGGCGCAGCAGCGCCTCGCGCCCGCCGGCGGCATAGGCTGCGGCGGCGCGCAGGAGCTCGCGCAGCTGCGCCGCGGCGCCCGGATCGAACCTGCACCACGCGCCGCCGGTGAGCCGCGCAATCTCGCGGAAAGCCTGTTCGGCGACGGGATCGTGGCCCTCCTGAAACATGAAGACGGGGACCTTGAGCAGGCCGAGTTCGCCGGCCCTGGCGCAGAGATCGTCGACCGATTCCTCCATGGCGTCGCCGACGAACACCACGGCGCGCACACCGGATGCCACCGCCTCGCGGCGCGCCTCCGACAGCACCTTGCGGATCTGGGTGTTGCCGCCCTGGCAATCGATCTTGCCCATCAGCTTCGCCAGTTGCGCAGAGTCGGAAATCCAGCCCGTGGCGCGGCATTCATTGAAGCCGCGGTAATAGACCAGGCGGATGTCGAGGCTGCCGAGCGAAGCCGCCTCGCGAAACATGTCGGCCTGCAGCGCGCAGGCCATGTCCCAGGTCGGCTGCCGGCTCATGGTGGCGTCGAGGGCGAACACCAGCCGCCCCCGCGCGCCCGCCGCGTGCGGCGACATCGCGCGCGCCTTCGCCACGAAGGCGGCGATATCCTCCGATGTCGACGGCCTGGCCTCAGGCAACGAACCATCCTGGCGTGCCTTTGCCGAAGCAACGTCGCCTGCCGATTTCGGTTTGGTGGGCTCGCCAGCCATAAGCGCTCGCAGGTAACAGCAAGCCTTATGTGGGACGACTGGAGGTTCCGGTCAATGCGCCGCCGTGCGGCGCAGCGACGATCGCGCGACGGCCGTCAGCGGCCTAGTTCGTGATCGGCTTGTTCTTCGGCGCCGGGTTGCTGGCCAGCGGGGTCGAGAGCGGCACCGGTCCCGGGCTCGCGGTCAGAAGATCCGGCACCTTGGTCGGCACCGGCTTCAACGCGCCGCTCTTGTCGGACTCGTCCAAGAACTTGTCGAGCATCGACTGGATCGAGGATTTTGCGGCCTCCGGCCCGGTGTCGCGCATGTCGTTGTGCTGGAAGCCGGTGTTCACGACCGTGATCCCGGCCTGCTCGCACTGATCGTCATCAGGCACGACGCCGGGGTCGGCCTTGAAATGCGTATCCTTGGAGCGGAACGACAGGATCTTGAACTTGCCGTCGGTCAGGAACGGTACGCGCAGATTGTCCAGCGTCACGACCTTCTTGATCTCGTCGGGAAACTCCTTGGCGAAATACATCGAGATGTCGCCGCCCATCGAATGGCCGACCATCGTCACCTTCTCATAGTCGGCGTTGGGCTGGACCTTCTTCATTTCGTAAATGGCGAAATGGATGTTGGCGACGCCGCGCTGAATCTGCGGCAGGCGGCCGACATAGGGTTCGCCGATCTTGGTCACCATCGGCGGATCGGTCGGCAGATCGTGCTGCGGGCTGATGGTGAGATAGCCGCGCGCAGCGAATATGTTGGCGAGGAAAGAATACTCGGTGTTCTTGACGGTGTTGCCGTGGTTGAGGATCGCAACCGGCAGCTTGATCAGCCCGGCGTTGGCCTGCATCTCCTTGTCGCGGCGGACAGCGATCTGCACGGCGACAAGGCGGTTGTCGCGATCAGGATCATGGAAGGCAATCGTCTCGTGACGGATCGCCCACTTGCTCGCGGTGAAATACGCGACAGTGACCAGCACCGAGAGTGAAAGCAGAACCAGAATTCCACGTTTCATTGTCGTCCTCGAGCCCTGCGAGGGGCCATCCCTGTTTGAGACTCTTTCGGTCCCTTGTTGATGATATATGTCACGATGGCGTGACATAAAGGCCAAATGTTGTGTGTTGACCGCCTGATCATTGTGCGACGCACCCAGATGTTGGGCACCGCTCAATCCCCACAAATCGACCCCGTTTCTTCTCTTACGACGCCTCCCATCAAGCTTTGGTTCGACCACTGGATAAAAGTCTAATGAAAACGGGATGCTGCCGTCAGGGTTCCCGGGAACCCCGCGGCCTGCAGGTGCAGCAATACCGATCTCTGAAATAACTACGCCGCCGTGTAGATGACGAGCTTCAGCGCCGGGTCGTCATTGGCCTGAAAGCTAACATACTCCAGTTTGAGCCGGCCCTTTTTGGGATGGATCAAGGATTTCCGCCCCGCCGCTACGCCGCTGACGTCATGGGCTTCCCACCAGCCGGCAAATTCGGGACAGCCCTCCTGAAGCCGCGCCAGCAGATCGCGGAAGGCGGGATCGCCGGCCCAGAGGTCGTGCGTCGCCCGGAATTGCGCGACCATGCGTCTTGCCTCATCCGCCCATGACGCGCCGAACAGGCGACGTGTCGCCGGATTGGTCAGCACGGAGAGCAAGCTGTTGCGATCGGCTTCCGCCAGGCGGCTGAAGGCAAAGATCTCGTCGGCGGCGGCATTCCAGGCGAGCACGTCCCAGCGCCGGCCGGTGACATAGGCCGGCAAATTGAGCTGCTCGACCGCGCGCAGGATGGCGGCGGGAACGCGCTCGCGGGCGAAGGCGCGGCGGTCGGCATTTTGCGTCAGCTCCCTCAGATGCCGGTGTTCGGCCTTGGTCAGCCGCAGCGCGCGCGCCAGCGCATCGATCGTCGCCGCCGAAGGACTGACGGAACGTCCCTGCTCGAGGCGGACATACCAGTCGACGCCGATGCCGGCGAGTTCGGCCACCTCCTCCCGCCGCAGCCCCGGCGTACGCCGCCGCCGGCCGACCGGCAGGCCGACGGCCTTCGGCGTCAGCTTCTGCCGCCGCGACCGCAGGAAGTCGCCGAGTTCGCTCTGCCTCGAATTCGCAATCGATGCCGCCATGCGCAGGACATCCCGGGAGAGGGTCCAACAGTCCTAGGATAATACCAGGTCTTGTTGAGCCGATGAAGCTTATCGAAAATGCGGTCCCACTGAAATTGAGGAGGCTTCATGAAGGCTGCCGTTCTGAATGCGTTCGGATCGCCGCTTGCGATCGAAACCCTGCCCGCCCCCAAGCTCGGCACCGGCGAGGTCATTGTCGACGTGATGGCGAGCCGCGTGCTGGCCTACGCCGGAGAAGTGCTCAGCGGGGCGCGGAAATACCTGATGGAACTGCCCATGGTGCCCGGCCCCGGCGCAATCGGCCGGGTCAGCGCCACCGGTCCCGATGCGACCCGGCTTCGTCCGGGCGACTGGGTCTATTGCGATCCGACGGTGCGCTCGCGCGACAATGCGCTGTCGCCCGACATCGCCCTGCAGGGGCTCACCGGCGGCAGCGAGGGTGGCCTGCGCCTGCAACGATACTTCCACGACGGTGCCTGGGCCGAGCAGATGCGCGTGCCGACCGAGAACGCGGTTCCGATCGGGAGCATTGAGGAAAAGGAGGCAGGGCGATGGTGCGCGCTCGGCACCCTGCTCGTTCCCTACGGCGGATTCCTGGCCGCCGAGCTGCGCGGCGGAGAGATCGTGCTGGTCAACGGCGCCACCGGCAGTTTTGGCAGCGCGGCGGTGGCCGTGGCATTGGCAATGGGCGCGAGCTGCGTGGTCGCCACCGGGCGCAACGAGCAGGCGCTGGCGGCGCTGGCGCGGCGGTTCGGCGGCCGCGTCCGGACCGCGCCGATGCGCGGCGATGAGGCCGACGATCGCGCGCGCATCCTGCAAGCGGCGCCTGGCCCGATCGACTGCGTGCTCGACATCCTGCCGCCGGCAGCCAATGCGGTGCAGGTGCGGACGGCGATCATGGCGGTACGGCCATACGGGCGGG
>Ga0209758_1004193_pt1 | contig 12238 bp, 8 predicted proteins | sample AraplaMF_Col_mMF_FD_184258 | JGI IMG/M metagenome (GOLD analysis project Ga0209758, IMG submission 184258) | Arabidopsis root microbial communities from the University of North Carolina, USA - plate scrape MF_Col_mMF (SPAdes) (version 2) | ecosystem: Host-associated > Plants > Roots > Endosphere ... | reverse complement strand
ATCATGAAGGCGAGCTTGCCGGGCCAGCCCAGGATTGCGCCACGATGGATGTCGAGGACGTTGGCGATGATCTTCTCGCCGAAGGTCTTGTCGGCATAACGCTCCGCCGAGACCAGCTGACCGGTGATCGCATCGATGCGGAATTCGTCGCGCGTGGTGTCGAGCGTGGAGTCCTTCCCCCATGACCGAATCCGGATCACCGTGCCCGGCCCCGCAGGCAGCGTCAGCAAAGCCCTGGAAAAGCGCCCACCTTCCTCCTGCTGGAACGTGGACCATGCGCGATCGAATCCCACCGGCTGGGCCGGCTCGGAACGACCGGGCGCGCGCGGCTGTTTCGGCTGCATCTTCGCGGCAGCGACATGCGGGCGCGACAGCAGCCAGACGACGCCGTCCTTGTACCAGTCGAACGAGTACCACAGCCCCGTGAGCGTCATCACGAGATAGATCGGGAGAACCCAGGTGCCGATCACCGCGTGAAGCGACCGGTGCAGGCCACGGCCGCTGAGCCCGAGATTTGGCTTTAGCCACATCTTGACGCTGCGGGCGCGGCGCGGCCAGCGCAGCACGAGACCGGAGACGAGCATGACGATCAGGCCGAGCGCGGCGATGCCGGTGATCTGGCGCCCCCAGCCCTTGGCATCGCCGGGAATGAGCAACCACCGATGCAGCCGGCGGACGGTCGCGAAAAATTCCTCGCCGCGCGGCGAACCCAGCACGCGGGCATCATAGGGGTCGACATAGAGCGAGGTGCGCCGCGCGCCCTGCTCGTCGCGACCGAAGCGGACACGCACCGCCGCGGACGGATCGCTCGACAGCGTGACCGCGGCGACCTTGCCGGCGACCTGCGCCGCCTCCAGCCGCGCTACCAGCTCATCCGGCATCAAGGGCGGCGCCTGACGCGGCGCGACCTGTATGATGCCGCCGTTCATATGCTCGACGATCTCGTCCTCGAAGCTCATGACCGAGCCAGTCAGCGCGATCAGGGCAAGCAGCAGCGCGAGCACGAGGCCCGCGATGGAGTGGACCTGGAGCAGGGCCACCTTGATCTTATGTGCTGCCTTACGCATCGGCGCTCGCCTTCGTCATCGGCTCGAGCTGGAATCGTTGTGCCGCAATACCATCCCTAGAACTTCACCGTTGCCGACAGCGACACGCGGCGCGCATCGCCGATCGCGACGTTCAGGTTGTTGACGGCGGAAGGATAATAGACGGTGTCGAACAGGTTCTTGACGTTGAACTGGTAGACCACCGGCGTGTTCTGGTATTTCGTCTCATAGGTCGCGAAGATATCGGCGACCACATAGGATGGCAGGAAGAAGGTGTTGGTGGAATCGCCCGGACGATCGCCGACATAGCGCGCGCCGCCGCCGAGCCGCAGCTGGCCCGGCAAGGCGGTGCCGAAGTCATAGACCAGATAGAGCGAAGCCGTGTTCATCGCGACGTTCTGCAGCTTCCTGCCATAGAGCGTCGGGTCTTCGGACGCCGTCACCCGCGCGTCGGTGTAGCCATAGCTGCCGATCAAGGCCCAGCTATCGGTGAGCCTGCCGGTGACATCCAGCTCGACGCCGCGCGAGTGGGCACGGCCGACGGTGTGGAGCTCCACCACGCCCGCGCTGTTCGTCTTCGTCGTCTGCACGTTCTTCTTGTCGAGATCGTAGGCCGCCAGCGTACCGGAGATGCGCTTGTTCAGATCGAATTTTACGCCGGTCTCGTATGATACGCCCTCTTCCGGCGCGACATTGGAATCAATCACGACCCCGATCGGCGCGATGGTCGAATTCGGCTTCAACGATTGGGTATAGCTCGCATAGAGCGAGATCTGGTCGGTGAGCTTGAAAATGGCGCCGCCGAGCGGAAGCACCTTGTCCTGGGAGACATTGGTGTTCGTGATGAAGGGCTTTCCGCGTCCGGCGATCTGGTCGTAGTCCATGTAGCGCACGCCGCCCACCAGCGCGAAGCGTTCGGTGAGATGCAGCGTGTCCTGGACGAACAGCGACCATTGGCCGAGCTTGTCGGTTTGAGCGCTGTCGGGGTTTGACACCGTCGTGCCCGGTCCAATCAACCCATAGACCGGATTGTAGACGTTGATGGCAGGCGTTGCCTGCCGGATCAGATTGTCGCGGTAGATGGTGCGATACTGGCCGTCGCCGCCGAACACCACCTCGTTACGCATGTTGCCGAGCCAGAAGCCGCCCGAGACGTAGGATGTCCCATAGCTGACATTGCTGAGCGAACCCTGCGTGCCGTCATTGCTGCGTGTCTCTGCGCCGGTCGTGAAGTTGATGCCGGTGATGCGGAGCTGATTGGCGCTGAAGGTCTCGGTGTTGTAGCTGTACCCGGCGTAGAGCTTCCAGTCCTGGTTGAAGCGGTGCTCGACCGAGGCCTGGATCAGGTCGGACGTGCCCCATGTGTTGTTGAAGGGCTCGTCGAGCCGGCGCGTCGCGGGAACCGCGAGCGGCGTTTTCGTGACAGGATTGAACGCGGTGCCGCGGTCGAACGGATAGATGAATTCGCGGTGCTCGTAGTTGAGCTGAACCGTGGTGTCCTGGCCATACCAGGCCAGTGACGGCGCAACCAGCATCTCGCGGTGGCGGCCGAAATTCCGCCAGTAGTCTTCACTGACGCCGTAGCCGATGAAGCGATAGGCAAGGCCCTGGTCCCCGATCGGACCTGTGACGTCGAGCAGGCCGTCGGCACCGGTCTTGGAGGCGCTGAACGCCGAGCCGAGCAGCGTGACCGAACCGTGCTGGTAGAGTTCCGGACGCTTGCTGATGGTGTTGACAATGCCGCCGGGGTCCATGATGCCGTAGAGCAGCGAGGCCGGTCCCTTCAGCACCTCGACGCTTTCGACCGCGGGATTGAAGCTGCGCCCCTGCACCAGCGGCATCCCGTTGCGCATAATCGAGCCGTCGCGATTGTCGCCGAAGCCGCGGCGGATCACCGCGTCCTGGCTGCCGGCGAGCGTATTGGTCTGGGTGATGCCGGAGACGTTGATCAGCGCGTCGTCGATGTTGCGCGGCAGCTGGTCCTTGAGAACCTGCTCGGGCACGACGTTGACGGCCTGCGAAGTGTTGAGCGCCGAGGCGCCGCTGCGCAGCGTAGTCGAACTCGGCATCGCGCGATAGCCGAGCTTGGCGGCCTGTTGCGCGGCGGCTTCCGCGGCCGCGCGCTCGGACAATGTCAGCGCTGCGGGAGCGTCGGCATTCCGGTTGCGCTGACGTGCGGTCGTTTGCGTGCGGCGTTGCGACGATTCCGACGCCCGTGCAGGCTTCGGCCGTTGCACCGGAGCATCCACCGTTACCGGTGGCAATGCGGATTGCGCCTGCGCGATCGTCGTATTGGAGGGGAGCTCGGCGAGCAGCACGGCTGCTCCAATGAGAAGACCTGCACGGCTCTTGCCGGCATGATGACCCCGGATCAGGTCATCCGCATTGACACGCACTCTCGCCCCACTTCAATTCTGCAACAACTACGAAGCTTGCGCGTCTAGCAATCGTAGCGAATGAAGAGAACCGTAGGCGGCGTTGAATCGCTCTAGTATTGAATCGTTCTAAACAGTGATCGGCGCCAATCGGCAATCACGAATTGCCGTGATGATACGTTGCGCGCGAATTCGCGGCATGGTGTTAAGGCGTCGTGCGATCTCACGCGGTAGCCGGCGTGATCAACTCGTCGAGCCTTCGCTTAAGCGCGGCGCCGTCGGACAGGGCACGCAGCGGCGGTCGTACGCGAAGCCAGCTTGCATCGCCGGTCTGCGCGGCGAGAATGGCCTTCAGCGTCGCCAGGAAGGATGGCGACTTCACCACGATGTCAACCGCGGCCTGCATGCGCGCTTCGACGTCCTTACCCTCGATCATCGCCTTGACCAGCTCCGGGGCGATGTTGGCCATGCCGCAGATGGTGCCGGCACCACCGCCGGCAATCGCGCGGGCAATGTCGGTTTCGTTGCCCACGGTGATAGCGAGCTCGGGGCTGGCGGCACGGAACGCCTGGAACTGCTTGAAGTCGCCGCTCGAGTCTTTCAGGCCCGCCACCACCCTGCCGTAACGCTTGCGCAAATTCGCGGCAACGCTGGTCGGGATCGCGACGCCGGAGACCTGGGGGATGTGGTAGAGATAGGCGCGCAGGCGATCGTCGGCGACGCCATCGAAGATCGCGGCGAAGGCATCCTCGATGCCTTCAGGCGTCACGCTGCGATCGAAGTAGGGCGGCAGGTACAGCACGTGGCGCAGGCCGAGGCCGAGCACCGCGCGCGTCAGCGCGATGCTATCGCTGATGGCGGGAAAGCCGCCGCCGATGCCAATGCGCTCTGCCGCGACGCCAGCCTCAAGCAACGCTTCGATGGTCGCGACGCGTTCGCCGACATTGAACGAGGTGCCTTCGCCGGTGGTGCCGAACAGGACAACGCCGTCGACGCCCTTGCTGAAGAGCTGCCGGGCATGGGCGGCGAGCTTGGCGGTATCGGCGCTGCCATCCGTTGCCAGCGGTGTCGCCGACGCCACCCAGAACCCGCGAATTGCCTCCGTCATCGTACCGCCCCTTGCTGCGACCCCGGACCGAGCCCCCCGATCTGCAACGATCTTGGGAAACCCGTCCGCGCCTTGTTTTTACTTTACTTTTTATCTTGTACCTTACATACAAGAGAGACGCAAACCCTTTCCATCGCTACAGCGCGCACCAGACGCAGCCAGTCCCCAAGGAGGTCTTGCATGAACATGGCGACCCCCATTGAGCGCCCCGACCAGATGCTCGGCGCATTGCGCGACAAGCTCGGCGCGGCCGCAGTGCTGATCGGCACCGACGTTCCCGCGCGCAATTGCAACGACTGGAGCGCAAGCCTGCCGCAGGCGCCGCTCGCGGTGATCCGCCCCATCGACGCGCAGGGCGTCGCGGACGCGATTCTGACCTGCCGGCGGGCGCACCTGCCGTTCGTGCCGCAGGGCGGCTTGACCGGGCTCTGTCGCGGTGCCTCGCCCGAGCCGGGCTGGGTCGCGATCTCACTCGAGCGCATGACGGGCATCGAAGAGATCGACCGCGCCTCGATGACGATGACGGTGAAAGCGGGCACGCCGCTGGAGATGATCCAGAAGGCCGCCGACGAGGCCGGCTTCTTCTTCCCGCTTGATCTGGGCTCGCGCGGCTCCTGTGCGATCGGCGGCAATCTCTCCACCAACGCCGGCGGCAACCGCGTGATCCGCTACGGCATGACGCGCGAGCTGGTGCTTGGCCTGGAGGTGGTGCTGCCCGACGGTACCGTCATCACCAATCTCAACAAACTGATGAAGAATAACGCGGGCTATGACCTCAAGCATCTCTTCATCGGTTCGGAAGGCACGCTCGGCGTCATCACCCGCGTCGTGCTGAAACTGTTCCCGAAGCCGCGCTCGACCATGGCTGCGCTCTGCGCTCTGAAGGACTACGCCGCGGTGATCGAGCTGCTCAGTGCCGCGCGTAGCGGGCTCGGCCCGCTCTTGTCGGCCTTCGAGGTGATGTGGCCGGATTACTGGGACGTGATCACGACGCGCGCCGGGGTGAAGCCGCCGGTCGTCGCAGGCGACAGCCTTTATGTGCTGGTGGAAGCGCAAGGCACCGACGAAAGCCTGGACGCGCCGCGCTTCCAGATCTGGCTCGAAGAGCTGATGGAGCGTGGGCTGCTGGTCGATGCCGCCGTCGCGCAATCGCTGGCGCAGACGCAAGGCTTCTGGCGGGTCCGTGACATCTGCGCCGAGTTCGGCCAGGTGCTGGGACCGCACATCTCCTACGACATCGGTCTTGCAGTGGCGCGCATGGACGAGTTCGTCGGGCGCTGCAAGGCGGCGCTCGCCGAGGGCATCGCGGGCTGCGAGAGCGTCTATTACGGCCATATCGGCGACGGCAATCTGCATCTCGTCTCATGGGTTACGGGGCTCTCCGTCGAACAGCAGCCGAAGGAGGCGATGGACGCGATCATCTACGGCCTCGTGCGAGAGATGGGCGGTAGCGTCTCCGCCGAGCACGGCATCGGCACGCTGAAGAAGAAGTGGCTGGGTCACGCCCGCAGCGACGCCGAGATCGCGCTGATGCGGACGCTGAAGGCGGCGCTCGATCCCGATCATCTGCTCAATCCCGGCAAGATATTCTGAGATCACATGCGATCGCTCAAGCTCGATACGCCGAAATCGCTGTCGCAGCGGGTGATGCAGCGGCTGCGGCAGGCCATCATCGACGGCGAGTTCGCGCTCGGCGCCGCCATCTCGGAGGAGATGGTGGCGAACTCCTTCGGCGTCAGCCGCACGCCGGTGCGCGAGGCGATGGGCCTGCTGCAGGCGCAGGGTCTGGTGGTGATCCGGCCGCAGGTCGGCAGCTTCGTGTTCACGCCGAGCGCCGACGACATTGAAGCACTCTGCACTTTCCGCATCGCGCTCGAGCCCAAGGCCGCCGAACTCGCCTTCCGCCATGACCGCAACGGCGCGGTCGTAACACTGAGCGAGGCGATTGCGGCGATGGAGCCCGCGGTCGCAGCCAAAGACAACATCGCCTATGGCCGCGCCGATGCCGCCTTTCACGAAGGCCTGTTCGCACATTGCGGCAACCGCTATCTCGTCGAGTCCTACCAGCTCGCATCCAGCCGCGTTGCAGCACTCCGCACCAATCTGACCTCGCCGATCGACGTACGCACCCGTTCGTCGTTCGACGAGCACCGCAAGCTGCTGAATCTGTTCGCGCGCGGCGAGTTCGCGGCCTTCGAGGCGCTGATGACGACGCACATCACCAATTCGGGCGTGGTCTATGCCAAGGCGCTGACGGCGGATTGAGCGCATCGAGCGGTCTCGGTCGATGCCGCGCCGGCTTCACCGCTGCCGTCAGAAGTTTCCTTGCCCGTTTCCTTGCCCATGGAGCAATCGCATATCCGATGTCGGGCGCGGTGAGAGCCCTGAAGACGGATCGCTGAGGTTCATATGCGGCACGCGCACCATTCCCGGAGGCGATGAAATGCTCGCCATCAGCACCGGCGCAACCGGGGTGCGAGTGATCGAGACCGAGAACATCGCCAGCAGCGCGCAGAGCATGCAAAGCCTCATCCGCACCGTCCTGCGATCGGAGATCGGCAGAAACAGGAAAAACAACATCGCCAGGATCAGCAGCGCATCGACCAGAAACATGGATCTCTCCCTTCGAACTGGAGGGAGGATGGCGCGACAGCGTCCGCTGGTATGTGGACGGCATCACACACATGGCAGCACTGACCTTGCGCGGCAGGCGTGATACGGTTGGTCAAAACAGGCACCGCAAGGGAGGCGCGACATGCACAAGGTCTGGATCGAAGCGGCGTTGAACGGGCCGTGGAGCCGCGCGCTGCAACCAGGCATCCCCGACACGGTGGACGCGATCATCGCCGAGGGCATCGCCTGCGCGGAAGCCGGCGCGGCGATCATTCACACGCATGCCTATGACGGCGGCGGACCGCAGACCTTCGACTGGCAGGTCTATGCGCGCATCATCGAAGGCATCCGCGCCAGGGTCGACGTGCCGGTGTATCCTTCCATCCCCGGCCTCGATGCGCGCGGCAATGTCGCCGACCCCACAGCGCGCTTCGCTCACATCGAAGCGCTGGCCGCACGCGGCCTGCTCGAATTCGCGGTGGTCGATCCCGGCAGCGTCAATTTCACCCTGACCGCGACTACGGCACAGGCAAAGCCGGCCGAGACCTATCTCAATCCGGAGACCCATATAAGGCACGGGCTCGGCGTGGTCGCACGGCACGGCATCCACCCGGCCTTCGCGATCTACGAGCCCGGCTTCATCCGAGCCGGCGCGGCGCTGGCGCGCGCGAGCGGCGCCAGGACGCCGATCTACCGCTTCATGTTCTCGCAGCAATTCGCGTTCTGCTTTCCGCCAAAGCCTTACGGCCTTGCCGCGCTGGTGACGCTGATGGAGGAGGAAGCGGCCGGCGCGCCCTGGATGGTCTCCGGCCTCGGCGTCGACATCACGCCGCTGATCGGCGATGCGATCGCCCGCGGCGGCCACATCCGCGTCGGGCTGGAGGATGCGCTGCTGGGCTCGACGGCGACCAATCTCCGCCTCGTCGAGGACGCGGTGCGGATGGTCCGCGCGCAGGGCGGCGAGCCGGCCACGACGGCCGAGGTCCGGCAGGGGCTCGCGAACGGTTAAGGCATCCGCACGGAACCGCAAATCTTCACGTGGCCGTCGGTTGTATTCGCGGGCCCGGAGTCCTATGGCTGTGCGCATGGACACCCAGATCATTGTCGCCGAAAAGCCCCTGATGGCCGGGGCGCAGCCGCGTAAGCCGGCGCCGTTCCTCCCCATGAGCCGCGCCGAGATGGATGCGCTCGGCTGGGACGCCTGCGACATCGTGCTGGTGACCGGGGACGCCTATGTCGACCATCCGAGTTTCGGCATGGCGATCATCGGCCGGCTGCTGGAGGCGCAGGGATTCCGGGTCGGCATCATCTCGCAGCCGGACTGGCATTCGGCCGAGCCGTTCAAGGTGCTTGGCAAGCCAAAGGTGTTCTTCGGCGTCACCGGCGGCAACATGGATTCGATGGTGAACCGCTACACCGCGGACCGCCGCATCCGCAGCGACGACGCCTATACGGCCGGCGGCGAAGGCGGCAAGCGACCGGACCGCTGCACCGTCGTCTACGCGCAGCGTTGCCGCGAGGCGTTCAAGGACGTGCCGATCGTGCTCGGCGGCATCGAGGCTTCGCTGCGCCGGATCGCACATTACGACTATTGGTCCGACAAGGTGCGCCGCTCGGTGCTGGCCGACGCCAAGGCGGACCTGCTGCTCTACGGAAATGCCGAGCGGGCCGTCGTCGAGGTGGCGCAGCGCCTTGCCGCCGGCGAGGCGCCGCGCGAGCTCAAGGACATCAGGGGCGTCGCGCTGTTCCGCCGCGTGCCCGAGGATTACGCCGAGCTGCACGCCGACGATCTCGACTCTGCTGACGAAGGCGCAACGCGCCAGAAGGGCGCAACCGTGATCCGGCTGCCGGCGCTGGAGCAGGTCGAGCAGGACAAGGAAGCCTATGCCCGCGCCTCACGCGTGCTGCACCGGGAGAGCAATCCGGGCAATGCGCGGCCGCTGGTGCAGCGTCACGGCGACCGCGACCTCTGGCTCAATCCGCCGCCGATCCCGCTGACCTCCGAGGAGATGGACGCGGTCTACGATCTTCCTTACGCGCGCGCGCCGCATCCGTCCTATGGCGAGGCCAAGATCCCCGCCTGGGACATGATCAAGTTCTCGGTGACGATCATGCGTGGCTGCTTCGGCGGCTGCACCTTCTGCTCGATCACCGAGCACGAAGGCCGCATCATCCAGAACCGCTCGGAAGGTTCGATCCTGCGCGAGATCGAACTCATCCGCGACAAGACGCCGGGCTTCACCGGTGTCATCTCCGACATCGGCGGCCCCACCGCCAACATGTACCGGATGGCGTGCAAGGACCCGAAGGTCGAGGCGGCGTGCCGGCGGCCGTCCTGCGTCTTCCCCGAGATCTGCCCGAACCTCAATACCTCCCATGACGATCTGATCCGGCTCTATCGCAAGGTGCGCGAGACCAAGGGCATCAAGAAGGTGATGGTCGCCTCCGGCGTGCGCTACGACCTCGCGGTCGAGAGTCCCGAATACATCAAGGAGCTCGTCACCCATCACGTCGGCGGTTACCTCAAGATCGCGCCGGAGCATACCGAGCGCGGCCCGCTCGACAAGATGATGAAGCCCGGCATCGGCGCCTACAACCAGTTCAAGCGGATGTTCGATGCCGCCGCCGAACAGGCCGGCAAGAAATATTACCTGATCCCCTATTTCATCGCAGCGCATCCGGGCACGACCGACGAGGACATGATGAACCTCGCGCTCTGGCTGAAGAAGAACCGCTATCGCGCCGATCAAGTGCAGACCTTCCTGCCCTCGCCGATGGCGACGGCAACCGCGATGTACCACACCGGCGTCAATCCGCTGCGCGGCGTACGCCGCGGCGGCAGCGACAAGGTCGAGGCGATCAAGGGCCTGCGCCAGCGCCGCCTGCACAAGGCCTTCCTGCGCTATCACGACCCTGACAATTGGCCCGTGCTGCGCGAGGCCCTGAAAGAGATGGGCCGCGCCGACCTGATCGGCTCCCGCCCCGACCAGCTCGTCCCCGCGCACCAGCCCCCCGGCACCGGCAAGGCAGCGGGCACCAGGCGGCCTGTGCGGCCCGGCGGCAAGACGCAGCGGTTCACGACCAAGGGCCTGCGGGTGATGAAGTAGGCACGAGCCGGATCAAGTCCGGTTCGGCCTGCGGCCGTTGTGCCGCACAAAACAAAACCTCGAAAACAACCCCATGCACAGTAGCCGGCATGAGCGGGATCAATAGGATACGGCTTTTACGAAATTTTTGACCCGTCGGGCAAACAGTCGTTGTCCCGTCGGGCAAAACAGGCGCATGATGGCATCATCGGGCGCGTTGCCGATCGAGCGCTTGGCCGCGCAATTACGCGCAGCAAAAGCTCGCCTCACCCGTAGTACCGCTCCAGCAGGCTTCTCTCCACCTTGCAGATATACGTGTACTTCGGATTGACCACCTGCGTGCAGCGGGCTTCCGCGATCTGGCCGAGTAGCATGTAGCCTTCGGCCGCCGGAATCTTCCAATCGTCTTCCATCCAGTAGACCATCTCCTCGAACGCGATGCGCATCGCGTCTTCGAGCGGGCGGGCGCAGCCGAGGGTGCAGATGTGGGTCGCGGTCTCAATGCGCGGGTGGTTCAGCCGCGCGGGGGCCTTGGCCAGCGAGACCTTGACGGTGAGATTGGCCGCGATCTCGATCGCACCCATGCCGTTGCATTCGCCGTCGCCCTGGATGGCGTGACAGTCGCCCAGGAAGAGATGCGCGCCGTCCTTGTTGACGCGGAAGAGGATGCTGTTGCCCGTGGTGATCTCCTGGACGTCCATGTTGCCGCCATGCGTCCCGTTGTCGACGGTGAGAACAGCCCCGTGCACCGGGGCGACACCGGCCACGCCGATCATCGGCTTGACCGGCAGGCGGAGATGCTCGTTCCAGTGCACATGGCCGTCCTTGACCTCGACGACGCGGGTCTGGATGCCGAATTCCTTGCGACGGACCCAATCGGGAAACATGCCGATGCCCGGCCAGAGCGCGGTGAAGCCGAGCTTGTCGAGCTCCATGTCCACCACGTCGAGGCGCAGCATGTCGCCGGGCTTGGCGCCGCGCACCTCGATCGGACCGGTGGCGCCGTTGACGAACGGCATCGTCACGTCGGCTTCGGTCAGTTGCTGTCCGAGATGACGGATGGTGCCGTCATTGGCATTGATGGCGCATTCCACCACGAAGGTTTCGCCGGGTTCGACGCTTGCGATGAATTTGTCGTCGCCGGACAGCGCGTATTTGATGTTGCCGGCCTTGCTGATGCGCTTGGACATGATCCCTCCGTGGCGTTTTCGGATGTGCTGAGGTTGACGTGCGATGCGAATGAGGGTCGGAGGCGATCTGCCCTATGCCTGTCGGCGCCAGGGCATCAGCAGCCGTTCGATCTTGCCGACCAGCCAAGTGAGAACCAGCGCGAGCACGATCGTCACGACGAGTGCGGCGAAGACCTTGGGAATGATGTAGAGCGACCCGGCCTTGAAGATGGCGTGTCCCAGGCCCTCGGACGACGACATGAACTCGCCGACGATGGCGCCGATCAGCGCGAAGCCGACCGTCAGCTTCAGGCCTGCGAAGATATCGGTGAGCGACGCCGGGATCACGAGCTTCCGGAAGATCTGGAATTTCGACGCGCCCAGGGTTTTCATGAGATTGATCTGGTCTCCATCGACGCCGACCGCTCCCTTGTAGGACGTCACCAGCGCGACGATGACTACCGACAGGGTCGACATCGCGACCTTCGAGACCAGTCCGGTGCCGAACCAGATGATCACGATGGGCGCTAGCGCGATGATGGGGATCGAGCCGAGTGCGATGACGAACGGTTCGACCACCCGCGACACGAAACGCGAATACCAGAGCGACAGGCCGAGCAGGGTGCCGACCAAATTGCCCATGAAGAAGCCGAGCAGGGTCTCCATGCCGGTGACCGCCGCATCGCGCCACAGGCTGCCGTCCTGCGCCATCTGCATCAGGAAGCCCGCGATCGCCGACGGCGATCCGAACATGAAGGCGGCCGGGCTGCCCTTCGGCGTGGCGCGCTCCCACAGCACAAGACAAGCGGCCAGAACGAGAACCTGGGTCGCCAGCACGGCG
>Ga0209758_1004188_pt1 | contig 12254 bp, 8 predicted proteins | sample AraplaMF_Col_mMF_FD_184258 | JGI IMG/M metagenome (GOLD analysis project Ga0209758, IMG submission 184258) | Arabidopsis root microbial communities from the University of North Carolina, USA - plate scrape MF_Col_mMF (SPAdes) (version 2) | ecosystem: Host-associated > Plants > Roots > Endosphere ... | reverse complement strand
TCCCTTTCCCCCGTCGCGAAACCAGCGCGTCTGCGAAACTCGGTTGCCCAACCTGTCGATATGCCATTCCCATCCCCTCCAACTGCTCCAGGGAATCGCAGATTCGCGAATTATGCAAAGCTCTCGCAAGCGGGGGAGGGAGCGCAGTGGTTCCCTGGCTGGCGCCCCCGGCCCAACTTTAAGACACCCGCGCCGCGTTCCTTAACTCGTTATTTACCGTAACAGGAAAAAGTCGGTTTACGAGGCAGACGACCCGCGCCAAATTCGATTGTCTTTACAACCGGCACGCGTGGGGAGGCTGGAGGCGCCGGGTGGGGCGCCGGAGTCGGAACCGGACAGAGTCATGAATTCGCGCGTATCGTGGAGTGTGGACGGCATCGATCCATCCGTCAGGGAGCGGGCCGAAGCTGCTGCGCGTCGCGCGGGCATGTCGCTGAACGATTGGCTGAACTCCACGCTCGGCGACACCGCGCCACCTAACTTTCGCGGCTCTTACGACCAGCGTCCGCAAGCCCCACAAGCCCCCCACGTTCCGAGCCAGGAGAGCCGCGAAGTCGCCGACATCCACCAGCGGCTCGACGCGATCACCCAGCAGATCGAACGGATTTCAAAGCCGGCGCCGCGTCAGGACTCGTCGAGACCGGATGTCTCGCGCGAGCAGGGCGTCGCACGCCAGCTCAACGACGCGATCTCGCGGCTCGATGCGCGGTTGTCGCAAATCTCCCGCCCGCCGCAGCCTCAGGCGCCGCGGCCTGCACCTGCGCCCTCACCCGTCGAGACGCGCCAGCGCCAGGCCGATGCGGTCGAGCGTGCGGCAGCTCAAGTCTATCGCAACGCCCCGCCCTTGAGCCCGGCTTCGTTCGACGTCGCCGTCGCCGAGATCACCGCGCGCCAGAGCGAGCTCGACGGTTTTGCGCCGAGGCAGATGCCGCCGCGCGCCGCACCGTCGATTGCGCCTTCGGCTGCTCCTTACGTACCTCCGATGGCGCCGTCCGCGCCTGCTTATGCTCCACCCCCGCCGGGGCCGGACTTTTCCTCGCTCGAGCGCCATCTGCTCAAGATCACGAGCCAGATCGAATCGCTGCAGCGCCCCGACAATACCGAGCAGGCGATCAACGCCTTCCGCAGCGAGCTCGCCGAGATCCGCACCGCCATCACCGAGGCGATGCCGCGGCGTGCGATCGAATCGATCGAGAACGAGATCCGTTCGCTGCATCGGCGCATCGACGAGACGCGGTCCAACGGCACCGACGGCCAGGTGCTGTCGGGCATCGAGCACGCGCTGTCCGACATCAAGCAGGTGCTGCGCACGCTGACGCCGGCCGAGCAGCTCACCGGCTATGACGAGGCGATCCGCAATCTCGGCGCCAAGCTCGATCTGATCCTGCGCGCCAATGACGATCCCTCGACGGTGCATCAGCTCGAGAGCGCGATCGCGGCGCTGCGCGGCATCGTCTCCAACGTCGCCTCCAACGAGGCGCTGGCCCGCCTGTCCGAAGACGTGCAGCTGCTGTCGTCCAAGGTCGACCAGGTCACCCGCGCCTCCGGCCAGGGCGACAGCTTTGCGGTGCTGGAGCAGCGCATCGCCGCGCTCACCGCGGCGCTGGAAACCCGCGAGCGGCCGCAGCCGTCCGAAAGCACCGAGCATCTGGAAGCCGCGATCCGCGCGCTGTCGGACCGTTTCGACCGCATGCAGGTCGGCAACGATTCCGCCTCGACCTTCGCGCATCTCGAACAGCGCGTCTCGTACCTGCTGGAGCGGATCGAAGCCGCCTCCGACCCGCGCAACGGCAATCTGAACCGCGTCGAGGACGGGCTGCACGACATCCTCCGGCACCTGGAGCGGCAGCAGGCGACTTATGCCGCGCTGGCCGAGAGCCGCAATTCGGCCCCCGTCGATTCCGGCGTGGTCGATCTGGTCAAGCGCGAACTGTCCGACATCCGCTTCAGCCAGGTCGAGACCAACCGCAGCACCCAGGACTCGCTCGACGCCGTCCATAGCGCGCTCGGCCATGTCGTCGACCGCCTGTCCATGATCGAGGGCGATCTGCGCGCGGTGCGTACGGCGCCGCCGGCCGCCGCGCCGCAGCCGATGGCCATGCCGATGGCCGCTCCCATCGCGGCTTCCATGGAGCCCGCGCCTGTCGCGCGCGAGCCGCGGCCGCAAGCACAGCAGCCGAAATACGATCCGAAGCCCGAGCTGCCGAATCCCGCCGCGGCGCAGAGCGCGCAAGCCGCCTTCGCCGCCGCGCCGCGTGAATTCCATGCCGCTGCCCCCGCCGCGCCGCCGCCGGTGCCGCCGCGTGCGATCAGCGAGATCCTTGAGCCGCATACGGCGCCCGCCCGCGCCGCGCTCGCACCGGAATTGCCGCCGGATCATCCGCTCGAGCCGGGGACACGGCCGGGTGGGCGTGCCGCCACGCCGTCGGAGCGCATCGCCGCCTCCGAGAGCGCGATCAGCGGCATTCCCGCGGCTGCGAAAGAGCCGGTCTCGTCGTCGAGCTTCATCGCGGCCGCCCGCCGCGCCGCCCAGGCCGCCGCCGCGCAGCCGGAAAAGCCGGCGCGCGGCGCCAAGGGTGGTGCGAAGGCCGGCGCCGATCGCGCCAAGGACAAGGGCAAGGACGGCGGTTCGACCATCACCTCGAAGATCCGCTCGCTGCTGGTCGGCGCGAGCGTGGTCGTGATCGTGCTCGGCACCTTCAAGATGGCGATGAACCTGCTCGAGGGCAGCCAGCCGCCGGCGCCGCAGGCCATGGACAATACATCGAGCCAGCCCGCGCCGCAGGCCCCGTCGCCACCGCCGGCGATCGAGAACAAGCCCACCACGCCCGAGCAGGTCACGCCCTCGATGACCTCGCCGACGCCGATCGGCCGGCAATCCCAGAACAATTCCGCGCCGGCGCCCGCCGGCAACTCGGCCTCGGTTGAAATTCCGCCGGCGCCCGCCGCAGCGGTGCCGCCGCCGGCCGCGAACAGCGACGTCACCGGCGCGCTGTCGGGCTCGAGTCGCGCCAAGCTCGGCCTGATCCAGGTGCCGCCGAGCGAGAAGCTGCCCGACGGCATCGGTGGCCCCGCCTTGCGCAGCGCCGCGATGAAGGGCGATCCGACCGCGGCCTACGAGATCGGCTTGCGCTTTGCCGAGGGCAAGGGCGTTGCGACCAATTACGACGAAGCCGCCAAATGGTACGACCGCGCGGCACAGGCCGGCGTCGTGCCCGCGACCTTCCGGCTCGGCACGCTCTATGAGAAGGGCTTGGGCGTAAAGAAGGACGCCGACATCGCCCGCCGCTACTACACCCAAGCCGCCGAGCGCGGCAACGCCAAGGCGATGCACAATCTCGCGGTGCTCGATGCCGACGGCGGCGGACGCGGCGCTAACTACAAGAGCGCGGCGCAGTGGTTCCGCAAGGCCGCCGATCGCGGCGTCGCCGACAGCCAGTTCAACCTCGGCATTCTCTATGCCCGCGGCATCGGCGTCGAACAGAACCTCGCCGAGTCCTACAAATGGTTCAGCCTGGCGGCCGCGCAGGGCGACGCGGACGCGTCCGGCAAGCGCGACGACGTCGCCAAGCGGCTCGACCCGCAATCGCTCGCCGCCGCCAAGCTCGCGATCCAGACTTTCAGCGCCGAGCCGCAGCCGGATGATGCCGTCAATGTTCCGGCCCCGAACGGCGGCTGGGACAGCGCACCGCAGGCGAGCACCAAGCCGGCACCGAAGCCGGTCGCGGCCAAGCGCTCGGCATCGGCAGCGCATTAGACGCGCAGCATCAGATCGAACCAAGCGAACCACGTGCTCGGTGCACCTCTCCCGCTTGCGGGAGAGGTCGCGGAGCGAAGCGACGCGGGTGAGGGCTCTCGCCTCTTGGAGGTTCTCGCGAGAGGAGACACCCTCTCCCCAACCCTCCCCCGCAGGCGGGGGAGGGAGCGCACCTCCGTCGTCGCAGGCATCCCACGTTCGTCGCACCCATTCACCACGCCCGAAATTCCCGGTCCCTCCGGCCCCTAAATTCCGCTATTGAGGGGCGCGGCAATCGTTCCGACCGTCCGGCGGGCATTTGCGCAATCGATCCATCTCGCCGGAGCGTGGTCCTTCGATGCAGCTTTATCTCCCGATCGCCGATCTTCCCGTCAACGTCTTCCTGGTGCTGGCGATGGGTGCCGCGGTCGGCTTCGTCTCGGGCATGTTCGGGATCGGCGGCGGCTTCCTGATGACGCCGCTGCTGATCTTCATCGGCATCACGCCCGCGGTCGCGGTCGCCTCGGTCACCAGCCACATCGCAGCCTCCTCCTTTTCCGGCGCGCTGTCCTATTGGCGGCGGCGCGCGATCGATCCGGCGCTGGCGAGCGTCCTGCTCTGCGGCGGCGTGACCGGCACGGCGCTCGGCGTGTGGACCTTCACCCAGCTGCGCGCGCTCGGCCAGCTCGATCTGATGATCGCACTCTCTTACGTGGTGCTGCTCGGCACCGTCGGCAGCCTGATGTTCTCGGAAGGCCTGCGCGCCCTGATGCGGACCCGGCGCGGCGCGTTGCCGCCGCGCCGCTCGCACAACTGGATCCACGGCCTGCCGCTGAAGATGCGGTTCAAGCGCTCGAAGATCTATCTCTCGGTGATCCCCGTGGTGGTCGTCGGCATCATGATCGGCTTCATCGGCGCCATCATGGGCATCGGCGGCGGCTTCATCCTGGTGCCGATCATGATCTATCTCCTGCGGGTGCCGACCTCGACGGTGATCGGAACCTCGATGGTGCTGACCCTCGTCACCATGCTGTTCGCGACCATGCTGCATGCGGTGACCAATCACCTCGTCGACGCCGTGCTGGCGCTGATCCTGATGGTCGGCGGCGTCACCGGCGCGCAATTCGGCGTCCGCGCCGGGCAGAAGATCCGCGGCGAGCAGCTGCGCCTGCTGCTCGGCTTGCTCATCCTCTCGGTCGGCATCCGCTTCGCGATCGAGCTGGTGATCCGGCCCGAAGATCTCTTCACCATCCGCGAGCTGGGAGTAAGCGGATGAGACGCGCAGCGCTCGCGTTCCTGCTCGTCCTGCTGCTCGGCTCGGCTGCGCGCGCCGAGCGGCTGATCGTGTCGGTCTCCAACCACCGCGTCACGGTGACGCCGAACTATTCCGGCGAGGAGCTGGTGCTGTTCGGCTCGGTGGAGAAGGATACCACCACGCCCGCGGATCGCACGACCTACGATCTCGTCGTCACCGTGATGGGCCCGCGCGCCGACATGGTGACGCGGCGGAAAGAACGCACCTTCGGGATTTGGATCAACACCGATTACCGCCAGTTCCTGCAGGTGCCGAGCTATCTGGCGCTGTTCGCCAACCGTCCGTTCGAAACCATCACCTCGCCCGAGATCGCGCGGCGGCAGCAGATCGGGCTGAACAACGTGCTGCTGACGCAGCGCGTCAGCGGCGACTTTGCCGACGTGGTGCCGAACGACGCGTTCCGCTCGGCCTTCATTCGCCTGCGCACCCAGCGCGGGCTCTATCGCGAAGATGGAAGCGCCGTCACGTTCCTGACGCCGACGCTGTTCCGCACCGGCATTCCGCTGCCGGCGGAAGTGCCGATCGGCACCTATGAGGTGGAGATCAAGCTGTTTGCGAACGGCGCGTTCATCGCCAAGACCGAGACCGCGTTCGAGATCGTCAAGGTCGGCTTCGAGCAGTTCGTCGCCACCACCGCGCGGCAGAACGGGCTGCTCTACGGCCTCGTCACCGCCGCGATGGCGCTGATGACGGGATGGATGGCGTCGATCGTGTTCCGGAAGGATTAGTTGCCCCCTCCACCTTCGCCGGCCGCGTCACCAGATAGATCCCGAGTGCGACCGGAATGATGCCGAGCAGATCGCGCGCCTCGACGTGCTCGCCGAGGACGAGATACGCGAACAGCATGCCGAGCGGCGGCATCAGGAAATGATAAGCGCTGGCGGCGGTGGCGCCGCACACTTTCAGGAGATGGAACCAGAGCCAATAGGCGAGGATCGAGCCGCCGAGCACGAGGAAGGCAAAGGCGCCGATCAGGCTCGGTGTGACGTCGATCGCATGGATGTCGGCGAAGATCAGCGCGACCGGCGTCAGCGCGATGCCGGCGGCGAGGTTCTGCACGCCATTGCCGATCCACAACGACCCTTTCGGCGCGAGCAGCTTGAACAGGATGGTGCCGGCGACGAGTGAGGCGAGCGAGGCCAGCGTGAAGACGATGCCGTGCAGCGAGTCCGTACCGACCGAGAGACGATGCCACACGATCGCCGTCACGCCGATGACGCCGAGCAGCAGGCCGCCGGCCTTGCGCCAGGTCATGCCCTCGCCGAGCAGCAGCGCGGCGAGCGCCGCGGTGAATACCGGATTGGCTGAGACAATCAGGCCGCCGAGGCCGGCGGAGACCGATTGCAGGCCGGTGTAGCCGAGGCCGAGATAGAGCGCGTTGTTGGCGATGCCGAGCACGGCGAAGATCGTGGCATCGCGCCAGGAGAGCGACCAGGCCTCGCCGCGGATCAGCGTTGCGCCCAGGATCAAGATGCCGGCGAGCGAGAAGCGCGCGGCGAGCAGGATCAGCGGCGGGCAATGGGTGACCCCGATCTTGCCGGCGACGAAGGCGTAGCTCCAGAGCAGGCAGAACAGGCCGATGGCGAGCGGCAGCGTGTTGAAGCGGGTGCTTGAGGCCGAAATCGAGGGGGCGAGCGACATGAGGGGCATTCTCGGATGTTTTTTGTCTGGCCCTCGATCTAGGGACGTCGCTTGTCATTTGGAAATTAAATGATTAACTTACGATCAGTTGATTTCCAAATGGAGGCGGCGATGCTCGACCTCGAGCTGCTGCGCAGCTTCGTCTCGGTGGTCGAGGCCGGCGGCTTCACCCGCGCCGGTGCACGCGTCCATCGCACACAGTCGACCGTGAGCCAGCAGATCAAGCGGCTGGAGGACGACATCGGCCAGGTGCTGCTGCATCGCGACGGCAAGAGCGTGCGGCCGACCGAGGCCGGCGAGCGGCTGCTCTCCTATGCGCGCCGGCTGCTGTCGCTGGCCGAGGAGGCGCGCGACGTGTTGCGCCAGCCGGATGGCGAAGGCGCGGTCCGGCTCGGCATCCCCGAGGATTTCGCGGCGTACCGGCTGGCCAAGCTATTGGGCGCGTTCGCGCGCTCGCATCCCGGCTTGCGGCTCGACGTGCGGGCCGACCAGAGCAAGCATCTGGCGCGCGATCTCGAGCGCGGCGAGCTCGACCTTGCGCTCTACAAGCGCGAGGCCGGCGCGAACGGCGCGATCGCGGTGTGGCCGGAGCGGGTGCACTGGGTCACCAGCAAGAGCCATCCGATCGATCTCGACGTTCCCTCGGTGCCGCTGATCGGCTTTCCGCTCGGCTGCATCTACCGCGCCGGGGCGATCCATGCGCTGGAAAGCGCCGGTCGCGCCTGGCACACCGCCTATACCTCGTCGAGCCTCGCCGGCATCCAGGCCGCGGTCGCCGCCGGCATGGGGCTGAGCATCCTGTCGGAGATGTCGATCCAGCCCGACCACCGCGTGCTGACCACGAAGGAAGGTTTTGCGCCGATCAACAAGACCGAGGTCGCACTGATGGCTGCGCCCGATGCGAGCCCGGCCACGCTGCGGCTTGCGGATCGTCTCGCCGAATTTTGCGATGCGGTGCAGGCGAAGGCGGCTTGAGCCCGCTGGAGGTCAGGGCGCTCAATTCGCCGCAGACATCAGTTTGTCGCCGCACGCATTGGCGTAGAACTTGCCGCCGCATTGGCGCTTGATCGCAGCGCAGCGAGCTGCGGGCGACGCCTTTTGCGGGACCGTGAAGCCGCAGCTGAGGCCATCGGCGCTGCGGCCGGATGTGCCGGCGGCAAACGCCGCGCTGGAGGCGCTGATGCAGACGACGAGCAGGGCTGCAGCGACGATTTCAATCAACAGCCTCATGATCGTCTCCTCTCCACACTGATGGCTGAATTCTTTCGTAGTCTAGCACTAAATCCCGGTTTCTCCGTGCTGGCCCGGGTTCCCAACTCGGCCCGTTCCTTGCATAATTTAGCGCCAACGCACCGCACGGCCACAGTTCCAGTGCAAGGGCACGACGCGTAGATTGGTAAGAGTTCGACCTAGGAAATGACGGCTTTGCAGGATTCATCGTTCCAGACCAGTTTTCCGGCCCCGGGGCAGCCCATCGACGAACTCGCGCTGGCTGAGATCAAGGGCGCGATCCTGGCGAAGCTGCGGCTTGCCATCGGCAAGGATGCCGGCATGGCGACCAAGCACGACTGGTACCAGGCCGCGGCGCTGGCGCTGCGCGACCGCATCGTGCATCGCTGGCTCACCGCGGAGAAGCACAGCTACGACGCCGGCCGCAAGCGCGTCTATTATCTCTCGCTCGAATTTTTGATCGGCCGCCTGTTCAGCGACGCGCTCAATAACATGGGCCTGCTCAAGATCTTCGAGGTCGCGCTCGGCGATCTCGGCGTCTCGCTGCCGGAGCTGCGCAAATGCGAGCCGGACGCCGCGCTCGGCAATGGCGGCCTCGGCCGCCTCGCCGCCTGCTTCATGGAGAGCATGGCGACGCTGTCGATCCCCGCGATCGGCTACGGCATCCGCTACGATTATGGCCTGTTCCGCCAGATCATCAACCAGGGCTGGCAGCAGGAATATCCGGACGAATGGCTGAGCTTCGGCAATCCCTGGGAATTGCAGCGGCCCGAGGTGATCTACGACATCAATTTCGGCGGCGGCGTCGAGCATGTCGACGACAGGGGCCGCGACCGCGCGATCTGGCATCCGGCCGAGACGGTGCAGGCGATCGCCTATGACACGCCGATCGTCGGCTGGCGCGGCCAGCACGTCAACGCGCTGAGGCTGTGGTCGGCGCGCTCGCCCGATCCGCTCAAGTTGGATGCCTTCAACAAGGGCGATTATGTCAGCGCCAGCGCCGAGCAGTCGCGCGCGGAGGCGATCTGCAAGTTCCTCTATCCGAACGACGAGAGCCCGGCGGGACGTGAGCTGCGGCTACGCCAGGAATATTTCTTCGTCTCGGCCTCGCTGCAGGATCTGGTGAAGCGGCATCTCGCCTCCGACGGCCAGCTGCGCAGCCTCGCGAGCAAGGTCGCGGTGCAGCTCAACGACACCCATCCGAGCCTTGCCGTCACCGAGCTGATGCGGATCCTGGTCGATCTGCACAATTTCCGCTGGGACGAGGCCTGGAAGATCACCGTCGCCACCCTCTCCTACACCAACCATACGCTGCTGCCCGAGGCGCTGGAGACCTGGCCGGTCGAGCTGTTCGAGCGGCTGCTGCCGCGGCACCTCGAGATCATCTACCGCATCAACGTGCAGCACCTGGCACTCGCCGAGGCGCGCTGCCCCGGCGACATCGACTTCCGCGCCTCGGTCTCGCTGATCGACGAGAAGAGCGGCCGCCGCGTGCGCATGGGCCAGCTCGCCTTCGTCGGCTCGCACCGCATCAACGGCGTCTCGGGGATGCATTCCGACCTGATGCGCGAGACCGTGTTCCACGACCTCAACCATCTCTATCCCGGCCGCATCACCAACAAGACCAACGGCATCACCTTCCGCCGCTGGCTGATGCTGGCGAACCCGAAGCTGACCGATCTGTTGCGCGAGACCTGCGGCGAGGCCGTGCTCGACGATCCCTCGCAGCTCTCGCTGATCGAGGCCCGCGCCAGCGACGTCGAATTCCAGAAGAAATTCCGCAGCGTCAAGCACCAAAACAAGGCGGCCCTGGCGCGCCTGATCGGCGAGCGGCTCGGCATCAAGGTCGATCCGAGCGCGCTGTTCGACGTGCAGATCAAGCGCATCCACGAGTACAAGCGCCAGCTGCTCAACGTCATCGAGACGGTCGCGCTGTACCAGGCGATCAAGGACGATCCCAACGGCAATTGGGTGCCGCGGGTGAAGATCTTCGCCGGCAAGGCGGCGGCGAGCTACCGCTACGCCAAGCTGATCATCAAGCTGATCAACGACGTCGCCGAAATCGTCAACAACGACCCCGCGATCGCCGGCAAGCTCAAGGTCGTGTTCCTGCCCGACTACAATGTCAGCCTCGCCGAGGTGATCATTCCCGCGGCCGACCTCTCCGAGCAGATCTCGACGGCGGGCATGGAAGCATCCGGCACCGGCAACATGAAGCTGGCGCTCAACGGCGCCATCACCATCGGCACGCTCGACGGCGCCAATATCGAGATCCGCGACCATGTCGGCGCGGAGAACATCGCGATCTTCGGCATGGAGGCCGGCGACGTGATGATCCGCCGCAAGCAGGGGCTCGACGCCTCCGACGTGATCCGCAATTCGCCGAAGCTGCAGCGCGCCATCAACGCGGTCGGCGCCGGCGAGTTCTCGCCCGGCGATCCCGGCCGCTTCGAATCCATCGCGCACGCGCTGCGCTATCTCGACCATTACATGGTCAGCGCCGATTTCGATTCCTATTACGAGACGCAGCGCGCGGTCGATGCGCGCTGGCAGGTGGCGCCGGCCTGGACCCGCGCCTCGATCCTCAACGTCGCGCGCATGGCCTGGTTCTCGTCCGACCGCACCATCCGCGAGTATGCCGAGGAGATCTGGAACGTGCCGGTGAATCCGACCACGCCGCTGCTGCCGAATCTGCGCGACGCCGCGGGCTGATTTTCCGCGGCATGGAAGCGGCTACCCCAGAGGTAATTGCATAAACCGGCGTCGGACGTGATATGACGTCCGTCATTGAAAGCCGGATCAAACGATGCACGCCAAGCTCCCGCACCCGTTCGACGAAGCCACCCGCATCACCGCCGGTGACTCCAGCTGGCAGGGGCACGCCAGCGACGATTACTGGGCCTTCGTCGGGCCGTTCGGCGGCGCCACCGCCGCGACGATCCTGCGGGCGCTGATCGAGCATCCGCAAGCTGCCGGCGATCCCTTGGCGCTCACCGTCAATTACTGCGCGCCGATCGCCAAGGGACCGTTTGACCTGGACGTGCGGCTGGTCAAGGCCAACCGCTCCAGCCAGCATTGGAGCGTCGAGCTCAGCCAGGGCGGCGGCGAGGTCGCAACGCTCGCCACCGCGGTGTTCGCCGAGCGGCGGCCGTCCTGGGAGCACCGGGTGGCGCAGTATCCCGACGCAAAACCGTTCGAGGAGACGATGCCGTTTCCGAAGATCCAGGCCTCCTGGGCCAACCAGTACGATTTCCGCTTCGTCGAGGGCGAGATGCGGATCGGCCCGCAGCAGGCCGAGCCCGCCAGCACCTATTCGAAGATCTGGATCAGCGACCGCACGCCGCGCAAGCTCGACATGCTGTCGCTGATGTCGATGTCGGATGCCTTCTTCGGCCGCATCTTCCACGCGCGCCGCGAGCTGGTGCCGTTCGGCACGGTGTCGCTGACGACCTATTTCCACACCGACAGCGAGGAGCTCGCGGCCGAAGACATCACCCGCGTGCTGGCGACGGCGGATTCCAAGATCATGCACAAGAGCTACGCCGACCAGAACGCCGAGCTGTGGTCGCCGAACGGCCGGCTGCTCGCGACCACGACGCAGATCGCGTATTTCAAGGCGTAGGCCGTAAGTGTCATTCCGGGGCGCGACGAGGTCGCGAACCTCAGGTGCGCAATTGCGCACCGGGGAATCTCGAGATTCCGGGTTCGATGCTTCGCATCGCCCCGGAATGACGGTCTCACCTCACTCCGCCGCGAGCTTCACGTCCGGGGCTGCCGCACGCACGTCGGCGTCGACCTGGGCTTCGAACTTGGCGAAGTTCTTCTGGAACATGCCGACCAGCGCGCGGGCGGTCTTGTCGAACTCCTCCTTGTCCTTCCAGGTGTTGACCGGGTTGAGGATTTCGCTGGGCACGCCGGGCAGCGCGGTCGGGACCGCGAAGCCGAAATACTTGTCGGTGCGGAATTCGACGTTGCGCAAGCTTCCGTCGAGCGCGGCGGTGAGCAGCGCGCGCGTCACCTTGATCGGCATGCGGCTGCCTGTGCCGTACTTGCCGCCGGTCCAGCCGGTATTGACCAGCCAGCAATCGACATTGTGCTGGGCGATGAGGTCGCGCAGCATGTTGCCGTAGACGGAGGGGTCGAGCGGCAGGAAGGGCGAACCGAAGCAGGTCGAGAATTCCGGCTGCGGCTCGTTGCCGAGACCGCGCTCGGTGCCCGCGACCTTGGCGGTGTAGCCGGACAGGAAGTGATACATCGCCTGCGCCGGCGACAGCTTGGCGATCGGCGGCAGCACGCCGAAGGCGTCGGCGGCGAGCATCACCACGTTCTTCG
>Ga0209758_1004187_pt1 | contig 12254 bp, 11 predicted proteins | sample AraplaMF_Col_mMF_FD_184258 | JGI IMG/M metagenome (GOLD analysis project Ga0209758, IMG submission 184258) | Arabidopsis root microbial communities from the University of North Carolina, USA - plate scrape MF_Col_mMF (SPAdes) (version 2) | ecosystem: Host-associated > Plants > Roots > Endosphere... | reverse complement strand
GCCGGCATCCTGGTGGTGATCGCCATCGGCGGATTGGTCGAGATCACGCCGCTGTTCTATCTCAAGAGCACCATCGAGGTGGTCGACGGCGTCAGGCCGTATACCCCGCTGGAGCTGACCGGCCGCAACATCTACGTCCGCGAGGGGTGCTATCTCTGCCACTCGCAGATGATCCGGCCGCTGCGCGACGAAGTCGAGCGCTACGGCCACTATTCGCTGGCCGCGGAAAGCATGTACGATCATCCGTTCCAGTGGGGCTCCAAGCGCACCGGGCCCGATCTGGCGCGGGTCGGCGCAAAATATTCCGACGACTGGCACGTCACTCACATGACCAACCCCCGGGCCATCGTCCCGCAATCGGTGATGCCCGGGTATCCGTTCCTTGCCACCACGGAAATCGACACCGCCACGATCGACGATCATCTGCGCACCAGCCGGGTCGTCGGCGTGCCCTACACCGAGGATCAGATCGCCAACGCCAAGGCGGATCTGAAGGCGCAGGCGGATCCCGACAGCGCCGGCGCCGACGGCTTCGCCAAGCGCTATCCGAAGGCGGCAGTGCGCAACTTCGATGGCAAGCCCGGCAATCCGACCGAAATGGACGCGCTTATCGCCTATCTGCAGATGCTCGGCACGCTGGTCGATTTCAAGCTTTACAACGAAAAAGCCAATCTACGCTGACGAGGGCAGAACCATGAGAGCAATCCTGACGGTCCAGAACATCACGTCGGATTTCGTGACGACGTTCTGGACACCGATCTTCGTCGGTATCTTCATCGCCATCGTGGCTTACGCACTATGGCCCCGCAACAAGGCGGGTTTCGACGCGGCATCCAGAATGCCATTGCGTGAGGATTGAGCGGATCATGGCTGAGCACAACGACGATATCGACAAGGTTTCCGGCACCGCCACCACCGGCCACGACTGGGACGGCATCAAGGAACTGAACACGCCGCTGCCGCGCTGGTGGATCATGACGTTCTACGCCTGCATCGTCTGGGCGTTCGGCTACTGGGTGGTCTATCCGGCGTGGCCGCTGATTTCCAGCAATACGACCGGCCTGTTCGGCTATTCGACGCGCGCCGACGTCGCGGTTCAGCTCGCCAATCTCGAACGGATCCGCGGTGACAAGATGGTTGCGCTGGGCAAGGCGCCGCTTGCCGAGATCGAAAAGGATCCGGCGTTGCTGGCGCTGGCGCGGGCCCGCGGCAAGACGGTGTTCGGCGACAATTGCGCGCCATGCCATGGCAGCGGCGCGGCCGGCGCCAAGGGCTATCCCAACCTCAATGATGACGACTGGCTGTGGGGCGGCACGCTGGACCAGATCATGCAGACCATCGAATTCGGCGCACGGTCTGGCCACGCCAAGGCCCATGAAGGGGCGATGCTGGCATTCGGCCGCGACGGCATCCTGAAACGGCCGGAAATCGTGACCGTGGCGAACTACGTCAGGTCGCTGTCCGGGCTGTCGACCAGCGCCGGCTACGATGCCGCCGCGGGCGGCAAGATCTTCGCCGACAACTGCGCCTCGTGCCATGGCGATGCCGGCAGGGGCAATCAGGAACTGGGGGCGCCCAACCTGACCGACAAGATCTGGCTGTACGGTTCGGACGAGGCGACGCTCATTGAGACCATCACCAACGGCCGCAACGGCGTGATGCCGGCATGGAGTGATCGCCTCGATCCGTCGACCATCAAGGCCCTGGCGGTCTACGTCCACTCGCTGGGCGGTGGAAAATGACGCACGGCCGCCCGCGGCCGGCCGTCTCTTTGAGGTGGATCAACTGCGCCCCGTGAATTGAGCCTAGGCTCGACAAAAGGACGCAAGATGACTCTTACCATGAAACAGCCGGTGCTTCCCCTCGACGAGCAGGTCGAGGACTACGGACCGCTCTATGTGTCGCACAAGAAGGTTTACCCGCAGAGTGTCAGGGGAACCTTCCGCCGCATCAAATGGGCGCTGATGGCGTTCTGCCTCGGCGTCTACTACCTGCTGCCGTTCGTGCGCTGGAACCGCGGCCTCGGCGCGCCCAGCCAGGCGGTACTGGTCGATCTTCCCAACAGCCGCTTCTATTTCTTCTTCATCGAGCTGTGGCCGCAGGAAGTCTATTATTTTACCGGCCTGCTGATCGTTGCCGCCATCACCCTGTTCCTGATGAACGCGCTGGGCGGCCGGATCTGGTGTGGCTATCTCTGTCCGCAGACCGTCTGGACCGACCTGTTCTACGCCGTCGAGCGCCTGATCGAAGGCGACCGCCGCGAGCGCATGCGCAAGGACGCCGAGCGCGGCACTATGAAGCTGCAGCGTTTCGCCGAGATCACCTTGAAGCATTCGATCTGGCTGATGATCGCGTGGTGGACCGGCGGCGCCTGGGTGCTGTACTTCAACGACGCGCCGACCCTGGTGAAGCAACTCGTCACCTTCCAGGCGCCGATGCTGGCCTATATCTGGATCGCGATCCTGACGGCGACCACCTATCTGCTCGCCGGCTTCATGCGCGAGCAGGTCTGCGTCTACATGTGTCCGTGGCCACGGATCCAGGCGGCACTGACCGACGAATGGGCGCTCAACGTCACATACAAATACGACCGCGGCGAGAAGCGGACGTCCTTGAAGAAGGCCAACGAACTTCGCGCCCTGGGTGAAACCGCCGGCGACTGCATCGACTGCTATCAGTGCGTTGCGGTTTGCCCGACCGGTATCGATATCCGCGACGGCGCCCAGCTCGACTGCATCCAGTGCGGCCTCTGTATCGACGCCTGCGATTCGGTCATGAAGAAGATCGGCCGCGAGCCCCGGCTGATCGGCTATGACAACGACATCAACATTCATCGCCGGCAGGCCGGTAAGCCGCCGATCTTTCGCGCGGTGCGGCCGCGCACCGTGGTCTATTCCGCGCTGATCGCCGTGGTCGGCGCCATCATGCTTTACGCCCTGATGACCAGGTCGCTGCTCGACGTCAACGTGCTGCATGACCGCAATCCGGTTGCGGTCAGGCTCAGCGACGGCTCGATCCGCAATGCCTATACCGTCCGCCTGCTCAACAAGCGTGGTTTTGATCGCGTCATCGCCATCGATGTCGATGGACCGGTCAATTCCACGGTTCATGTCGTTGGCGCGGATTCCGTCACCCAGGATCGCCCGATGATCGTCATCGGGCGGGACCAGACCACCGAACTGCGGATCCTGGTGACCGCGCCGTCCGAGTTGAATCCGGAGAAGTCGATCCCGATCAGGTTCCGGGTCACCGATATCGGGCTCGGCGAAGCCGCTTTGGCGACCGACCATTTCGTCGCGCCGTGATCATAAGGATATCTGCCCATGACCAGGTCTGTCGTTGAACCGAGGCCGCTGACCGGACGCACCGTGCTGTTTGCCCTGATCGGGTTCTTTGGCCTCGTGTTCGGCGTCAACCTGATCATGATGAAGCTCGCCATCGATACTTTGCCGGGAACCGAGGTCGACAGTGCCTATCGTGCCAGCCTGGCCTATGAAGGCCAGATCGTTGCCGCCCACGAGCAGAACCGGAGGAACTGGAAGGTCGATGCTCATGTCGAGCGGGCCGCCGACGGCTCGGCATCGGTGCGCGTGGAGGCGCGCGACGGCAGCGGCCGACCGATGCCAGGACTGATTTTCCTGGGCCGGCTGGAGCGTCCCACCGACCGTCGGGCCGACCGTGAGGTGACGCTGGCGGAGATTTCCAGCGGCAGCTATCGCGGCAGTGCCGTCGCGGTGCCGCCCGGACAGTGGGATCTGGTGCTGGAGGGCGACGTGGCCGGACAGCGCATGTTCCGTTCCAAGAACCGCATCGTGTTGAACTAAAGGGACATCTCATCATGCAGGCGGCGCGCGACTTTTCACATTATGTGAAGAACCTGGACTCCGGACTGGCGCATATCGACCTCGCGGTCGAAGGCGTCAGCTGCGCTGGATGCATGGCCAAGATCGAACGCGGCCTGTCGGCGATCCCTGACGTGACGCTGGCGCGCGTCAACCTGACTGACCGCAGGGTGGCGCTGGAGTGGAGGCGAGGGGAGCTCGATCCCTCCCGGTTCATCGACCGGCTGGCCGAGCTCGGCTACAAGGCCTATCCATTCGAGACCGCCGGCGCCGAGGCCGCGGAAGCCGAAAGCGCGCGGTTCCTGCTGCGCTGTCTTGGCGTCGCCGCCTTCGCCACCATGAACGTCATGATGCTGTCGATCCCGGTGTGGTCGGGCAACGTCAGCGACATGATCCCCGAGCAGCGCGATTTCTTCCACTGGCTCTCCGCGCTGATTGCCTTGCCGGCGGCGGCCTATGCCGGCCAGCCGTTCTTTCGCTCGGCGTTTCGCGCCCTGCGCAGCGGCAACGTCAACATGGACGTCCCGATCAGTATCGGCGTCACGCTCGCCCTCGGCATGTCGGTGGTCGAGACCGTCAATCATGCCGAACACGCCTATTTCGACGCCGCCATCATGCTGCTCACCTTTCTGCTGGTCGGACGCACCCTCGACCAGAACATGCGGCTCAAGACCCGTGCGGTAGCCGGTAACCTGGCCGCTCTGAAGGCCGAAACCGCCGTCAAATTCATCGGCAACGATGAGATCTCCGTGGTGCCAGTGGCCGCGATCCGTCCCGGCGACGTCGTGATGGTGCGGCCCGGCGAACGCTGCGCGGTCGACGGCACCGTGATCGAGGGCCAGTCCGAGATCGACCAGAGCCTGATCACGGGGGAGACCCTTTACGCCAAGGCGGCGCATGGCACCGCCGTCTACGCCGGATCGCTCAATATTTCCGGCACGCTGCGGGTTCGCGTTTCGGCCGCCTCGGAGGGCACGCTGCTGGCGGAAATCACCCGTCTGCTCGACAACGCGCTGCAGGCCCGCTCGCGCTATGTGCAGCTGGCGGATCGCGCCTCGCGACTCTACGCGCCCGTGGTTCATGCCACGGCGCTGCTGACCATGCTGGGCTGGGTGCTGGCGGGTGCGTCGTGGCACGACGCCATTGTCACCGCGGTGGCCGTTCTGATCATCACCTGTCCTTGCGCGCTCGGCCTTGCCATCCCGACGGTGCAGACCGTCGCATCCGGCGCCATGTTCCGGGCCGGCGTCCTCCTCAATTCCGGCGATGCGATCGAGCGGGTTGCCGAGGTCGATCGTGTCATTTTCGACAAGACCGGGACCCTGACCTTGCCCGAGCTGGACGTGATAAATTCGATGAATATCCCACCGGATGTCTTTGATCTTGCCGGACGTCTTGCCTTGGCCAGTCATCATCCGGTGGCCGCCGCGGTCGCCCGCGCCGCGCAGGGGAAATCACCTTTGGCAGGCGCCGTGGAGGTGCCGGGACAGGGGGTGCGTTGCGTCCTCGAGGGCGTCGAGCTGAGGCTCGGACGGCCGTCCTTCTGCGGTGCGGACCGACTTGCCAATGAGGTCCTGAGCCTCGACCCGGAGGCGTCGGTCGTTGCGTTCAGCCACGGCGACAGCCGGCATGTCTTCGCGGTCCGGCAACAGCTGCGCCCCGATGCCGCCTCGGTGATCGCCGCCTTGCGGGCGCGAGGCGTGGGGATCGAAATCCTTTCCGGCGATCGGGAACCGGCGGTGCAGGCCGCCGCTCAGAGCCTCGGCATCAGCGAGTGGCGCGCCAGCGTCACCCCCGCCGACAAGATCGCCCGGATCGAAGTTTTGAAGCGCCAGGGGGTCAAGGTGATGATGGTGGGCGACGGCCTGAACGACGCGCCCTCGCTCGCGGCGGCCCACGTTTCGATGTCGCCGATCAGTGCCGCGCATCTGAGCCAGGCCACCGCCGATCTGGTTTTCCTCGGCAAGCCGCTTGCGCCGGTGGTCGCGGCCATCGATTTCTCCCGCAAGGCGCTGCGCCTGATGCGACAGAATCTCGTCCTGGCTGTGGGTTACAACATCCTGGCGGTTCCGCTTGCCATCGCCGGGATCGTCACGCCGCTGATCGCCGCTGCGGCGATGTCCGGCTCCTCGGTGCTGGTGATGCTCAACGCGCTGCGTGCCCGCCGCACCTCACCGGAGAGGCCGTAATGGAAGTCCTCGTCATCCTGGTGCCGCTGGCGCTGGCGCTCGGCGCCGTCGGCCTGCTCGGGTTTCTGTGGTCGCTCAGGAGCGGTCAGTATGACGACCTCGAGGGCGCCGCTTGGCGCGCCATCGCCGACGACGAACCTGCCGCGGACGCGCCACCGCAGACCCCGCCGGCCTGAGTGGTGATGATGGCTTGATTGGCCTCAACCCATCGCTCCGTCACGCCAAAGATAGAGGACGATCAGGGCAACGGTGACCAGGGTGCTGAAGATGCTGATCCGCCAGACCCAGTCGATCCGCCGGTGCGCGCGTTGCAGCACGGTCAGAGTCAGCAGGAATTTCAACGCCGGTCTTGCCATTGGAAATGTTCTGCTCCGGATCTTCGGCCGGTGCGTTCGGAATGTTCCCGCATTCGCCATTTAGCCGTGGCCGCCGGTCGGCGGCTTGATCCAGATCAGGAGACGGCCGGCGGGTGAAAGCGGTGGTTCAAGGCGTTCTCGCAATGCCGGGCGATCATGGCTTCCTCGTCGGTCGGCAGGACGTGAACATCGACACGGCTCGTCTGGCTGCTGATGCAGCTATCTGCCCGCTGGTTGGCGGCCTGATCGATCTCGACGCCGAGCCAGCGCAGCCGCTCGCAGATCATCCGGCGAATGGGCGCGGCATGCTCGCCGATGCCGCCGGTGAAGACGAGGCACTCGAACCCGGCGAGGCTGTTGGCCATCGCGGCGATCTCGCGGGCGCAACGGAAGCAAAACAGCTCGACCGCCTGCGCGGCGCGCGGATCGTCGCTGGCCAGCAATTCGCGCATGTCGCTGGACAGTCCGGAGACGCCGAGCAGGCCGGACTCCCGGTACAGTAGGCGCTCGACCTCGTCGGCCGACAGGCCCTTCTGTTGCTGCAGGAAAAGCAGCACTCCGGGATCGATGGCGCCGCTGCGCGTGCCCATCACCAGTCCGTCGAGCGGTGTCAGGCCCATGGTGGTGTCGATGCTGATCCCGCCCTGCATCGCGCAAAGGCTGGCGCCGTTGCCGAGATGCGCCACCACCGTCCGCTTGCCGGCGAGCTCCGGCGACAGCTCGCGAAGCCGGCCGGCGATGTATTCGAAGGACAGGCCATGGAAACCGTAGCGGCGGATACCCTCCAGTTCGAAGCGGCGCGGCAGGGCAAAGCGGCTGATCGGCGGCGCGAGGCCATGATGGAACGCGGTGTCGAAGCAGGCGACCTGCGGCACGGCCGGGCGAAGCGACATCATCGTGCGGATCGGCGACAGGCAGCGCGGCTGATGCAGTGGCGCCAGCGGAGTCAGCGCCTGCAGGGCAGCCACGATCGAAGCGGTGAGGCGAACGGGAGCAACGAAGTCCGGTCCGCCGTGAACCACCCGGTGTCCCACCGCAGCCAGCACGCCGCCGTCCAACTCGCCGTCGATCCAGCGCAGCGCGTCGGCCAGCAGCGCCTCGCCGGAAGGGTCCGCCGCGTCTCGTAGATGGTCGTGGAGAATGCCGGCGGAGGGATCGCTGATGGTCAGCCGCGGTTGCGCATCGTGCTCATCGAGAACGCCTCTGCATCGCAGGACCGGATCGCCGGCCGATCTTAAGAACAGGGCAAACTTGATGCTCGAGGAGCCGGCATTCAGGATCAGGATCGCCTCGGACATCGGCCCGGCTAGCGCGGCGTTTGCATGGCGGTGCCAGCCGGCCACTTCCAGTTTCTGATGCCGGGCAGGTCCTCGCCGTGTTCGCGGACATAACGGCTGTGCTCGATCAAGCGGTCGCGGAACTGCTGCTTGATGTGCGCCGCCGTAACGGCAAGTCCCGGGACCCGTTCGATCGCCTCGATGGCGAGATGGAAGCGGTCGAGTTCGTTCAGCACCACCATGTCGAACGGCGTCGTGGTCGTGCCTTCCTCCTCGAAGCCGCGAACGTGCATACCGGCGTGATTGGTCCGGCTATAGGTCAAACGGTGGATCAAATAGGGATAGCCGTGATAGGCGAAGATCACCGGTTTGTCGCGGGTGAACAATCCGTCGAAGTCGCGGTCGCTTAGCCCGTGCGGATGCTGTTCCTGCGGCTGCAGCGTCATCAGGTCGACGACGTTGACGACGCGGATCTTCAGGTCCGGCAATGCCGTTCGCAGCAAGTCGACCGCCGCCAGCGTTTCGAGTGTCGGGACGTCGCCCGCGCAAGCCATCACCACGTCGGGTTCGCTGCCGGCGGTTTCGGTTCCGGCCCAGGTCCAGATGCCGATGCCGGCGTCGCAATGCGTGCAGGCCTGCTCCATGGTCAGCCATTGCGGCGCCGGCTGCTTGCCGGCGACGATGACGTTGATGCGGTCGTAAGTGCGCAGGCAGTGGTCGGTGATCCACAGCAGCGTATTGGCATCCGGCGGGAAATAGACCCGGACGATGTCGGCCTTCTTGTTGGTGACGAGGTCGACGAAACCGGGGTCCTGATGGCTGAAGCCGTTATGGTCCTGGCGCCAGACGTGGGAGGTGAGCAGGTAGTTGAGCGAGGCGATCGGACGCCGCCACGGCAGCGCCCGCGACACCTTCAGCCACTTGGCGTGCTGGTTGAACATCGAATCCACGATGTGGATGAAGGCCTCGTAGCACGAAAACAGGCCGTGCCGGCCGGTGAGCAGGTAGCCCTCCAGCCAGCCCTGGCAGAGATGTTCGCTGAGGATCTCCATCACCCGGCCGTCATTGGCGAGATGCACGTCGTAAGGTTCGATCTTTTCCATCCACACCCGTTCGGTGACGTCGAACACCGCGTCGAGCCGGTTCGACGCGGTCTCGTCCGGCCCCATGATGCGGAAATTGCGCGCCTGCGCGTTCAGCCGGACCACGTCCTTGAGAAATTGCCCCATCACCCGGGTTGCCTCGGCCTCGATGCCCCCCGGCCGCGAAACCTCGACGGCGTAGCGGTGGAAGTCCGGCAACTCGAGGTCGCGTTTCAGCAGTCCGCCATTGGCATGCGGATTGGCGCCCATGCGGCGCGCGCCGGTCGGCGCCAACGCCTGCAATTCGCCGAGCAGCCGGCCGTCCGCGTCGAACAACGTCTCCGGCCGATAACTGCGCAGCCACTGCTCCAGCAACTCCAGGTGGTGGGCGTCGCCGCGCGGGTTGCCGATCGGCACCTGATGCGCCCGCCAGAAGCCTTCCACCTTCTTGCCGTCGACCTCCTTGGGGCCGGTCCAGCCCTTGGGGCTGCGCAGCACGATGACCGGCCATTGCGGGCGCTGCTGCTGGCCGGTGCGGCCGTCCCGTGCCGAGCTCTGGATGGCGTGAATGCGGTCGAACGCAACCTCCAGCGTGTCGGCCATCAGGCGATGCATCGAGGCAGGCTCACTGCCCTCGACGAACAGCGGCTCGTGGCCATAGCCGAGAAACAGGTGGCGCAATTCCTCGTCGCTCATCCGGCCGAGCACCGTCGGATTGGCGATCTTGTAGCCGTTGAGGTGCAGGATCGGCAGCACCGCGCCGTCATGCGCGGGATTGAGAAACTTGTTGGAATGCCATGACGCGGCGAGCGGTCCGGTTTCGGCCTCGCCGTCGCCGATCACGCAGGCGACCACCAGATCGGGATTGTCGAACGCTGCGCCATAGGCATGCACCAGTGCATAGCCGAGCTCGCCGCCCTCGTGGATCGAACCCGGCGTTTCCGGTGCGGCATGGCTCGGAATCCCGCCGGGAAAGGAGAACTGCCGGAACAGCTTGCGCAGCCCGTCGGCATCCCGGCCGATATTCGGATAGATTTCGCTGTAGCTCCCCTCGAGATAGGTGTTGGCCACCATGCCGGGGCCGCCATGTCCCGGGCCGCAGACATAGATCATGCTGAGGTCGCGGGCGCGAATGACCCGGTTGAGATGGGCGTAGATGAAATTCAATCCGGGCGTGGTGCCCCAATGTCCCAGCAACCGCGGCTTGACGTGCTCGACCCGCAACGGTTGGCGCAGCAGCGGATTATCCAGCAGGTAGATCTGTCCGACCGACAGATAGTTGGCCGCCCGCCAATAGCGGTCGATCAGCTCCAGTTCGGCGGCACTTGGTGCGCCTTGCGCGGCTCGTGAGACGTCTTGCATGGCGGAACCTTTCGCTGGTGCAGAACGCCAGGATCAGACGCTGCCGCGCGCGCCGGCCAACAGCAGGTTATAATCCGTGGATTGCGACCAATGGATGTCGAAACGGCTCAGCGGCGGTCCGCTGTCGCCGCGCGCAGGGCGCCGATCTTGAAGTGCTTCCTGGCATAGGCGACGATCTGGGGATCGGTCGGGTGATCGGAAGCCTCCACTCCCACGATCCGGGCGCCGATTTTCGGCCGTTGCTCGCGCAGATATGTGGCGAGTTCCGTCTTGGCGGCGGCGGGACCGATGATCAGAATTTCGCCGGCATCCTCCACTGCGTCCGCGACATTCTTCATCAGTTCGCCGTCTTCATGAACGTGACCGCTGCCGACCGAGTTGGCCTTGTGATGGATTTGCCGCGTTTGCAAGTGCGGGTGCAGATCGATTTGATCGCTTCCGGAAAGCCCGACGTGGAATACCTTGGCCACCTGGTGATCGATCCAGACGACGGCGTGAAAGTGTGATGACATGATCTGTTCCTTGATGTTGTCGGTGCTGCCGCCGAGCGGGTGCTAGCTGGCCTTGGCCCGAGCTTCGTCTTCCGCCGAGTTCAGGTACACTCCCGACATCGGTTCGACCCAGCACAAATGATCGTGGACCTCCCTGACGCCTGCGACGGTCTCCGCCGCGACGATCGCCGCCTGCCGCACTTGGCCGTCGGTGATGACGCCGTTGAGATGGACCACGCCGTTGCGAACGATGACGTTCAGTCCGAACGGCGTCCAACTCTGCTTCTCCATGGTGGCGATGATGCGGTCGCGGATGTGATCGTCGTCTGCGGTGGGATCGGGCACCTCGCGGGCGAGCCCGGCGACCGCCTGCAGCAGGTTGGAGCGCGACACGATGCCGACCATGCGGTCGCCCCGCATCACCGGCAGCCGCTTGACGTGGTGTTTCTCCATCATCTCCACGATGTCTGGCAGCTCAGCGTCTTCGGCAATGCTGAGCGGCTCCCGTGTCATGACTTCACCAACCTTGCGACCTTGTTCGCGGACGAAATCGGTGGCCGACGAACCAGGCCCGAACAGCAGTTGGAGCCACCGGCCGGGTTTGCGCTGGGTTCCTATTTCAGCACGGCGAATGAAGTCCCCCTCCGAGACGACCCCCACCAGCTTGCCGCCGGCATCGACGACCGGGAGTCCGCTGACATGGTTTTGCAGCATGATCCTGGCTGCCTCGACGATGGCGGTGTCCGGTCCGACGGTGATCACCTGCCGGGTCATGATTTGATGGGCGCGCATGAAAAATCCTCCTGTCGCAAGTCAGCGGCGATCATTGGATGCTATCCGCAAAGCCGCTTCGACGGCTTGACCCACGTCAAGCGATTCCCGATGCGGCGATTGCAAAGCGGTGCGATCAGTGCATCAGAAACGTGCAGGTTGCGGCGTGGCGAATGAAATGCCGCGTGACGCCGCCGAGCGCCCATTCCCGAATCCGGCTGTGGCCATAGGCGCCGGCGATGACGATATCCGCCTTGTTCTGGGCCGCGAGCAGATCCAGATGACTGCCGGCATCGCCCGCCGGTTTTTCGACGGTCGCGGAAGCCGCCACACCGTGCCGCTGCAGCCAGGCCGCAACGTCGGCGATGCGCGCGGCGGCATCGCGCTCCTCGCTCTCTGCGGAGACGATCTCGATGATCCGGACTTCCCCGGCGAGCTTCAGCAGGGGCAGGGCGGCTGCGACGGCTCGGCGCGATTCGGCGGTATCCTTCCATGCCACCATGAGCCGATTGAACGCCAGACTGGTCATGCCCGGCGGGACCAGAAGCATGGGGCGGCCGGCACGCATGACGGTGTCACCGATATCCAGCGCCTGTTGAGGCAGCAGGATGGACCTGTCGCGATGGCGACCGACGATGATCAGATCGGCCGCGCGCGACTGGGCGGCGAGAAATTCGGCAGGGTTGGCCATCTCCGATCGCCAGTGCGCCGGAATTCCCAGAGGCGTCAACGCGGCACGGAATCGGCCTTCGCAGCGGGCGAGGTCACGTTGCAGTTCTTCGTAGTTGGCCTCCAGGACGCTCGTGGCGATCATGCCGTCGGCATGGACCGGGGCGGTGGGAAAGCCGGCGGCGATGCCGATCACCTCCGCCTTGAAAAGGTCG
>Ga0209758_1004183_pt1 | contig 12262 bp, 8 predicted proteins | sample AraplaMF_Col_mMF_FD_184258 | JGI IMG/M metagenome (GOLD analysis project Ga0209758, IMG submission 184258) | Arabidopsis root microbial communities from the University of North Carolina, USA - plate scrape MF_Col_mMF (SPAdes) (version 2) | ecosystem: Host-associated > Plants > Roots > Endosphere ... | reverse complement strand
TGGGCTACAACAGCATCACCACTGGCTTGTTCCTGCTGGCCTATACAATACCCTACTTTGTGATGTCGCCTGTTGCAGAGCGTTTGCTGCTGCGTTACCGCCCGCAGATCGTTATTCCACTTGGCTTGTTTACCATTGGGCTGGGTTTTATACTAATGAAGTTCGGTGGAAGCGTAGCGCATGCCAATGGCTGGACCCTGCTGCCAGGCATCCTGCTGGCAGGCATTGGCATTGGTTTAACCAATACGCCTGTTACCAATACTACAACAGGATCCGTATCGGCCGACCGTGCCGGTATGGCTTCAGGCATTGATGTAAGCGCCCGCCTGATCACGCTGGCCATTAATATTGCCGTGATGGGATTTATATTGGTAGAGGGAATTGCGGCCCATCTGAAAAGCGCTTTCCATGGAGCATTCACTATGGGCCGTTTATATGCCCTGTCTCAAACAACAGCAGCAGGCGGTTTTGAGAGCCTGCAAAGCCAGTATCCCGAACTCTCGTCCCTGGATCCTTCAGGATTAACCGTTCACGCAGCCTTTACGCACGGCTTTGAATGGGTTATGATATACGGAGGCCTCGGCGTTTGGGCATTGGCGTTATTAAGCTTTATCATCTTCAGAAAAAAGTCATTCTGATCAAAATAAAAATCCGCTACAGCCAAATACTGTAGCGGATTTCCTAGTATAAACCAGCATATTTATTTTCACATCATTCCATCCATCACAAACACCAGCACACCAGCATATTAGCACATCGGCACATTCCCAACCATCTGCACATCTGCATATCTGCACATTTTACATCGTCTTCAAACTCTCCGTGATCGCGCGTATCTTCTCTTCCGCATCTGCCTTCTTCTTCCGCTCTGCTGCCACTACTTCCGGTTTTGCATTCGATACAAAACGCTCATTCCCCAGCTTCTTTTCTACTGATTCCAAAAAGCCCTGCTGGTATTTCAGGTCAGCTTCCAGCTGCTCTTTCTGCGCGCCGGTATCCAGGGTATGTTCTGTTTCCAGGTAAAACTTATCCTTTTGCACCACCAGTGTAATGCTGCCGGCTACTGCTGTTTTCGTATATACAATAGCTTTAGCATTTACCTGCTTGGCCAAAATGCTTTCAATTTGTTTAAAGGCATTTTCGTGCACGGTATCAATATGCAGCGTAATAGGATCTTTAGGTTTTATCTGGTGTTTATTACGTGCATCACGTATGCTGCTGATCACTTCCTTTGCCAGCGCGCCTTCTACCAGCAAAGCATGGTGCGGGGCCGCAGGGGTTGCAAATTGTTTTACGATCAGGTCATCACCGGCATTGCGTGCCTGCAGCTGCTGGTAAATTTCCTCTGTTACAAACGGCATAAAGGGGTGCAGCAGCTGCATCAGCTGGTCAAAGAAGTCCTGCGTTTTGCGGAATACTGCGGCATCAATAGGCTGTTCAAAACCAGGTTTCACCCATTCCAGGTACCAGCTGCAGAAATCGTCCCATATCAGGCTGTAAATGGTTTTCAGCGCTTCGCTTAAACGGAAGTCTTTAAACAGGTCGGCCACCTGGCCCTGCACTTCCTGTAAACGGCTCTCGAACCATTTCACTGCAAAGTTATTCTCTGCCGTTTGTGCACCACCGTCGGCAGACTGCCTGCCTTCCCACATCTTCACCAGCTTCAGCGCATTCCATATCTTATTACAGAAGTTACGGCCCTGCTCACAGCTGGCATCATCAAACAGCAGGTCATTACCCGCAGGGGAGGAGATCATGATCCCAAAACGCACAGCATCTGCACCAAACTGGTGGATCAATTCCAGCAGGTCGGGCGAGTTGCCTAACTGCTTACTCATCTTACGGCCCTGCTTATCGCGCACCATTCCGGTAAAGTATACATCGCTGAAAGGCTTTACCTGCTTGTATTCCAGCCCCGCCATGATCATACGTGCCACCCAGAAGAAAATAATATCCTGCCCGGTTACCAGCACAGAAGTAGGGTAGTAGTAGTTAATATCTTTATTATCCGGCTGGCTGATGCCGTTAAATACTTCAATAGGCCATAACCAGGAGGAGAACCAGGTATCCAGCACATCCTCATCTTGCCGCAGGTCCTCTATTCGTAATCCGGCATTCGTAATCCGTAATTTCTCCAGCGCTTCTTCCGCAGTTTCCGCTACTTCAAAGCTGCCGTCTGGTGCGTAAAAGGCCGGTATACGCTGGCCCCACCACAGCTGGCGTGATATACACCAGTCCTTCACATTCTCCATCCAGTACTTGTAGGTAGCCAGGAAACGGTCGCCGGGGTGTATGCGCACATCCCCGTTCACCACCGCATCCAGTGCGGGTTTGGCCATTTCAGCCATCTTTACAAACCACTGGGTGCTAATGCGCGGCTCCACCACGGTATCAGGGTTACGTTGGCTGTAACCCAGGCGGGTAGTGTATTCCTGCTCCTTTACCAGCAAGCCCTGTTCCTGTAATGCAGCCACGGTTTTCTTACGGGCCACAAAACGGTCTTCACCAATAAATACGCCGGCAGCAGCGCTAAGGGTGCCGTCTTCATTCAGCGTATCTACGATCTCTAAATTATGTTTCAGGCCCAGGTTATAGTCATTGATATCGTGCGCAGGGGTTACCTTCAGCGCACCGGTACCAAAAGCCGGGTCTACATATTCATCAAATATCACCGGCACCTTACGGTTCACCAGCGGCACTACGGCATAGCGGCCTTTCAGGTGCGCATAGCGCTCATCATTAGGGTTTACGCAGATCGCCGTATCGCCCATAATGGTTTCCGGGCGCTGGGTAGCAATGGTAATATAGTCGCCGGTAGGGTTGTTCTCACTATCTACAATAGCATAGTTCACATAATACAGCTTACCCTGCAGGTCCTTGTAATCCACTTCCTCATCACTCAGGGCTGTTTTAGCCTTGGGATCCCAGTTGATCATGCGGGCGCCCCGGTATATGAGCCCTTTTTGGTACAGGTCTATAAATACTTTTATAACAGCCTGGTAATAATGGTCGTCCATGGTAAAGGTTACCCGGTCCCAGTCACAGGAGCAGCCCAGCTTTTTGATCTGCTGGTAAATAATGCCCCCGTACTTTTCCTTCCACTCAAAAGCATGTTGCAGGAAGGTTTCCCGGGTAAGCTGCGATTTCTCGATGCCCTTTTCCCTTTTCAGCATATCCACCACCTTGGCTTCCGTAGCAATAGAGGCATGGTCAGAACCCGGCACCCAGCAGGCATTGAACCCGCTCATGCGGGCGCGCCGTACCAGTATATCCTGTACGGTCTCATTCAGGGTGTGCCCCATGTGTAATACCCCGGTTACGTTGGGTGGCGGTATTACCACGGTAAAAGCAGGTCGGCCATCCGGCTGGCTCCTGAAATATCCTTTGTCCATCCAGTGCTGATACCATTTCTCTTCCGTAGCTGCCGGCAGGTAATTCTTTGATAATTCTTCCATGCATTCAAATATAAGTCTGCAAAAATAAAGGAGATTAGGCATAGATGGAAATCACCCCGCCTTCCCCGTCAGCTAAAAAAATGTTTTTTTAGCAATTATCACTGTAAATCCACCATTTATTAAAGTTTTCTAGCCAAATGCGAACTTCCCTTTTCCCAATATCCTTAGGTATGCTAATATTGCATATATGTTTACAAGTTTAATAACCCCTGGTTTGTTAAGAGAGAGCATGTTGCAAACTAGATAATGTACTGTTTTTCAATTTTTTTCATTTACCCCAAACAAAAAGCATGAAACAGCTATTCTACAGCCCCATTGCTGCAAGCAAACGTAGCCCTGTGCTACCTTTCAACAGCATCGGTCAGCACTACGGTACCAACCGTACACCGAACACCACCCCGAACCGGATCAAACAATTATTAATGGCCGTATTATGCAGCGCCCTGGTTTATCCGGCCATGGCTGCGCACCACCATGCCACACCGGCTGCCGCTTACCACCTGCGGGCAGAGGTGAACATCCGGTACGACAGCAAAAGCGGCAAAATGTCTATCAAAGCCACAGACGCAGCTTTGTCAGACCTGGTAAGCAAGCTGGAAGCCGCCTACAACATCCGCCTGTTCGTAATGGAAGTATCTATGGATACTAAAGTTACCTGCGACGTGCAGGACAAGTTCATTGACGATGCCCTGCGCGAAGCCCTGCCGCCATCCGCCCGTTTCTTTTACCGTTTTATGAACGGCAGCACGGAAGTGGAAGACCGCAAGCCGGAGGCCCGGCAGATACGCTCCCGTATTACCAGCGCCACCGCCATTAAAACCCAGCTGAAAGCCCAGCCGGTAGCTATGGGCATTAAACCGGCTGAAACAGTTGTAACAGAAAAAAGAACCGCCCGCACCGCCATCATAGCCAGCAGGGCCGGTAATATGCCGGTACAAGCCACCAGCATACGCGCACAGCAGCTGGTAGCCTTACCCCAGCAAACAGATGACTATTATGTAAAAGTAACCGTGAAAGTAACCCCCAATGGTTATGAGCCGGTAAGCTACACCAAGGTGCAGGGCAGTCTGGTGAACGACAGCACCGCCTCCGGCGATTTTGTGTACCAGCTAAAAGATAATGGCCGGGATGTTTATACCGCCGCCATTGATGATCCGCTGGAGCTGCACAGCTATTCCCCCAACGGCAGCCACAAAATATTGCAGGCCAAAGAAGCCTTCATTAACATCACCCTTCCCAAACAGGTATTGGATAAGAATGCAGTGGCAGCGCCCTCCCTGGAATTTTCCCGCATCCGCGGCGAAGTAGTGCCGGAGAACCGCAACATAAAAATGCTGCAGGCCACCACGCTGCAACGCAAAGGCCTCATCAGCACCGAAGCACTGCAAAAAGTGATACAAAGAAAATAACCTGTAAACACCACACATACCCCAAAGAAAACAAGTCATGAAAAAGATCCTTTTCAGCATATTTATATGCTGCACTATAAGCGCAGCCGTAAAAGCGCAAACCGTAACAGAAGTGTTGCGCAACGGCTCCAATGGCGCCAAACTGAACCTGGTGATCATAGGCGATGGGTTTACCGCCGCCGACCAGGCCGCGTATAATACCCACGTAACAAACCTGGTAAAGAACCTTTTCAGCAAAGATCTGTACGATGAAACGATGGATGCGTATAACATTTACCGCATCAACGTAAACTCTACCCAGTCCGGCGTAACCAAGGTAAATGCCAGCGGTACCGTAACCACGGCCCGCAACACCGCCCTGGATTACCGTTACAGCGGTATCTGGGACCGCTGCTGGATGGAGCCCGGTCCTAACACCGCCACCCGCCTCAATAACCTGCTCACCACCCTGGTGCCGCAGTATAACTATGTGTTCATTATTCTGAATGAAACCGGCTTTGGCGGCTGCGCCGGCGGTGGCAAGCTGGCCATTACCCGTGGTGCAGATGATAATGATCCGGGATGGTCAACCGCAGCGCATGAAATGGGCCACATGGTAGGCCTGCTGGCAGATGAGTATACCGTGAACTGCGATAACTACACCAGCGAAGAACCTGCCCAGGTAAATGTGACCAAGAACACCAACCGCGCTACTTTAAAAGGGGAGTGGAAGAATTTTGTGCCCGCCTCCCGCCCCGTACCCACCATTTCCGGCTGCAGCGCAGCTAACCCTTCCGGCAATGATACGGATGAAGATGCAGGCGTGTTTGAAGGCGCCCAGTATACCGGCCTTGGCAAGTTCCGCCCGGCCTATAACTGCCGTATGAAAGGTAACTCGCCCCTGTTTTGCCCCGTATGTTATAACCAGATGCAGGCAAGGGTAAAACCTTACCGCAGCTATAATTTCAATAACTCTTATGCAGGTGATTTCACCGGCGATGGCAAGGGCGACCTGGTAGTGCATTATGGCAACAGCATATCCATGTACAGCTCCGACGGCAGTAAAATGAACCACGTATTCACCGGCACCGAAAGGGTGAACACCGGCGGATCCAGCTGGCAATTCAAACCCGGCGATAAATTTTATGTAGCCGATTTTGATGGCGATGGTAAAAAAGACCTGTATGTATTCAACAGCGGCGACTGGGGCAGCTATGGCCCTTACTTTGCCCTGTTACGCTCTACCGGCACCGGTTTCGACTGTGTGAAACGCTACGATAAAACCCTGGAAGGCTGGCAAATGTCCGCCGGAGATGATTTTTATGTAGGCGATTTTGATGGCGATGGCAAAGAAGACTTCTACATTGTGAACACCACCACCTGGAGCACCAAGTATGTAGGCATGATGAAAGCCGCCTCCAACAAAATGAGCTTCATAAAAAGGTATGATAATAACCTGGGCGCACCCGGCTACTGGACCATGGCTAAGAACGATAAGTTCTATGTTGGCGACTTTGACGGCGATAAAAAAGCAGATCTGTACATGGCCAACCTGAAAGACTGGACCACCAATTATGTGGGCATGCTCAAATCCACCGGCGCCACGCTGAACTGCATCCGCGTATTCAATAACACCCTGCCCGGCTGGACCATGGCCGATAACGACCAGCACCTGGTAGGTGATTTTGATGGAGACGGCAAAGCAGATATGTATGTATTCAATGGTACCAACTGGAACCCGGAATACCTGCTGATGCTGAAATCCACCGGCAGCAACCTTTCCTACGTAAAACGTTTTGATGGCGTAATACCCGGCTGGGAAATGGCCCCCAATGATCGTTTATACGTTGCCGATGCCAATGGCGATGGTAAAAAGGACCTGTACATTTATAATACCAGCAACTGGGATAAAGAATACCTGGGCATCCTCACCTCTAACGGTACCACTTTAAGCGGCACCTGGCAAAAGGACTGGATAGGCAGCTGGAACCTGGGCAGTGTAGATAAGCTGGCTGTTACCAATTTCAATGGCGGCTCCGGTTGGGATGATCTTTTCATTTACAACACCAGCTGGTTTGGTATGCTGCGCTCCAATACCACCAGCTTATCGCAGGTGTACATTAGCCCCAATTACATTCACAATTTCAAGTATCATAAATTAGGCTGGTGGTAAACCAGGCTTGCTTACAAAACAAAAAGCCGGGTCATGAGACCCGGCTTTTCTATTGTTATTCATGTCTTTCCCATGTGTTTCTCATGTCTTTCCCTACTGGATCCCATGTGTTTCCCTAGTGAATCCCTAGTGCATCCCATGTTAAAAGCGCATGCATTCCCTATTAAAAGCGCATACCATTCAGGGTAAAAGCGCATAAAGGTCTCTTTCCGCACCACTCATTCCCTGCTCTAAATACTCCGCAGCACTCCTCTCACGCTCTATGCAAAGGACCTCGGACCATCGGCCATGGACGCGGCCGAAGGCCGCCTTACGCCATTCCCTCAATCACCTCACAGGTCCTGGCAATCATTTCCGGCGTAATATCCAGGTGTGTTACCATTCTTACCTGTGTGCTGGAAATAGGCATTACTTTAATGCCCTCCCTTTTCAGGTGTTCTGTAAAAGATACCGGGTTCCAGGCGCCCAGTACTTCAAAGATAAGGATGTTGGTTTCCACCGGCAGCATATGCCCGGTAAAAGTTTTTTCCAGTAAGGCGTTGGCAATCTGTTTGGCATGTATATGATCCTCTTCCAGCCGCTGTAAATGGTTTTCCAGCGCATAAATGCCGGTGGCCGCCATATATCCCGCCTGCCTTAATCCGCCGCCAAATTTTTTACGGATGCGGCGTGCTTCGCGAATGAATGCTTCGCTGCCCAGCAGCACAGAGCCCATGGGGCAGCCCATGCCCTTATTAAGGCAAACGGAAATAGAGTCAAATACACTACCATAAGCCTTCGGATCCTGCCGGGTGGCGATCAGGGCATTGAACAGGCGGGCGCCATCCAGGTGAAGGGCCAGCTTATTCTCTTCGCATACGCTTTTGATCTTCACCATTTCTTCCCAGTCATAACAGCAGCCGCCACCCCGGTTAGAGGTATTTTCCAAGCACACCAGGGAGGTGCGGGCTTTATGTACATCATCGGGGTTAATAGCTGCAGCTACTTCGGCAGCATTGATCATGCCGCGCTCCCCATGAATAGGGTGTACCTGGGCGCCGGCATTAAAAGCAATGCCACCGCCTTCATAAATATATACATGCGCCTGGTGGCCGCAGATCACTTCATCGCCGGGCAGGGTATGGGCTTTAATAGCTACCTGGTTGCTCATGGTGCCGGAAGGGCAGTACAGGCCTGCCGCTTTGCCAAAAAAATCTGCCATCATGGCTTCCAGCCGGTTTACGCTGGGGTCTTCTCCAAACACATCATCGCCGGTTTCTGCTTCCGCCATAGCCTGTAACATGCCAGGAGTTGGGCGGGTAAAGGTATCGCTTCTGTAATCTATGGTCATTTTCATTAAATGGTTTGCAATGGAATTAAGTATAAATTAGTTAAGATTTTAATTTAAAGGTGGTTTATTATCAATTGTTAAAAATTGTATAAACTGGCAAAATTACCCACTAAATGGCTATTAAAATCCGTTATAATAGAGTATTTTGTTAACAGCAAAGTAACACCTGTAAGGAATTTGGTAGAGTGGAGTATTAGCACGATCTTTGCAGGCTATTTTAGCGAAATAGGAAATTTTACAAGATATAAAATTTCTCAATTGCAACAAAATTAACGCTACGCTGTTAATTATTTAATAAACCAATTCACTTTAATATGAGGCAACTTAAAATTGCCACCCAGATCACAAACCGTGATTCGCAGGCGGTAGAAAAATACCTGCAGGAAATATCAAAGATCCCTTTGTTAACACCTGAGGAAGAGACTGTTTTGGCACAACGTATTAAAATGGGTGACCAGAAAGCTCTTGAAAGACTTACAACCGGAAACTTGCGTTTCGTAGTTTCTGTAGCTAAACAATATCAACACCAGGGGCTGAGCCTCAGCGACCTTATTAATGAGGGCAATTTAGGGTTGATCAAAGCTGCACAGAGATTCGATGAAACAAAAGGTTTCAAGTTCATCTCATACGCCGTATGGTGGATCCGCCAGTCCATTTTACAAGCGTTAGCAGAGCAGGGCAGATTAGTCCGCTTGCCTCAAAACAAAATTGGCACTTATAATAAAGCGAACAAAGCTTACATGGCATTTGAACAGGAGAATGAAAGAGAGCCTTCTACAGAGGAGCTGGCAGAGATCCTGGAAATGTCCGAATCGGAAATAAACAACATCTTTCAAAGCAATACCCGCCATATGTCCTTAGATGCCCCGGTACACGAGGCAGAAGATGTAGCCATGGGCGACTTGCTGGAAGGAGGCGATATTACCGATGATGATGTAATGCGGGATTCACTGCGCGAAGAAATTCGCCGGGTCTTAAAATCCTTGAGCCCGCGGGAAGCAGAGATCGTGAACGCTTATTTTGGTCTGGATGGTGAAAACGGAGCAACAATTGAACAGATCGGACAAAAGTACGATCTAACCAAGGAAAGGATCCGCCAAATCAAGGAACGCGCCATTAAACGGCTCCAGAAAGCCCGTTACAGTGGCTCATTGAAATCCTATTTAGGATAAAATGATTTACGATGGTAGGTTTCAGATCTTGGATTTGATGAAAACACTGCGCTTTTATCAAACTATAGATCCAGCAACTGCAATCTAAAATATAGACACCGGCTGTATATCATGGCCGGTGTTTTTTTATTACCTGGCGTAACCGTATTTTTGTAAGCTATATGCGTATCCAAACCTTGTTCCTTGTTGGTTGCTGCGCATTTGCCGCCTGTGAAAAAGATGTGACAGTGGACCTTCCACAGGGAGAGGCGCAAATGGTAATAGAAGGAACAATAGCCACCAGTAAGTATCCGGAAGTGATGCTTACGCGCAGCCTCAGTTATTTTAGCCATATTACAGTTGATCAGCTCAAAGCAGCCTTTGTGCACGGCGCCGTTATTACCATATCAGATGGTGCTAACACCATGCAGCTGAAGGAATTCTCTAAAGACACTACCAATAAGGTAAAGTGGTATTATTATGCCGCAGACACCACACAGGCAGGCGCCTTTAAAGGAGTGAACGGTAGCAGTTATACACTTCGTGTAGTCGTGGCAGATACTGTTTACCAGGCAGTTACCACCATTCCGGCCACCGGCATGGCTATAGACACGCTCTGGTCAACCGGTACAAGCCAGGGCGATAATTTAGCCAAGCTAATGGCCCGTATATCGGACCCGCCGCAAAGTGGTAATTATGTACGCTATAAAACCGCAAAGAATGGAGGGGTGTTCCGGCCAGGTATCAACTCTACCATCGATGATCAGATCGTGAACGGCACCCATTTTAATATTATGCTGGAAGCCGGGCACGACAGAACACAGGAGATCAATTATGATACCTACGGTTATTTTAATAAAGGAGATAGCGTACGTATAGAGTTCAGCAACATTGATAAAGCCACTTTTGATTTCTGGCGCTCGCTGGACTTTGCTTATGCCAGTAACGGGAATGTGTTCGCATCCCCCATACAGGTAAGAGGCAATATACAGGGCGCATTAGGCTACTGGGGCGGTTATGAAACCACCTACAGGAGTATAAGAATAAGGAAATAGTAGACATAATATAGATTAGTATTTAGTATGGAAAACACACAACAGCAGGAACATGTACATGTTTTGATCATAGGTTCCGGGCCGGCAGGTTATACCGCTGCTATTTATGCAGCCAGGGCCAACCTGAAACCGGTGTTGTACCAGGGTATTCAGCCCGGCGGACAACTAACCATTACTACAGAAGTAGAGAACTATCCCGGCTATCCCCAGGGCATCCAGGGGCCGGAGATGATGGTGGATTTTGAAAAGCAGGCAGCCCGCATGGGAGCCGACATACGTTATGGTATGGCCACCTCCGTTGATTTCTCCGTTCGTCCCTATAGAGTGGTGATCGAAGAAGAGAAGGTGATCACTGCCGATGCTGTGATCATTGCCACCGGCGCATCCGCCAAATGGCTGGGCCTCCCTTCTGAACAGCGTCTGAACGGTAGCGGCGTAAGCGCCTGCGCCGTGTGCGACGGTTTCTTTTTCCGTGGTAAAGAGGTAGCCATTGTAGGCGCCGGCGATACCGCTGCAGAAGAAGCCCTGTACCTTTCCAAAATGTGCACCACCGTGCATATGATCGTACGCCGCCATGAAATGCGCGCCTCCAAGGTTATGCAGGACAGGGTAATGAAAACCTCCAACATTATTGTATACTGGAACTCCGAAACCAAAGAAGTGCTGGGCGATAAAAAGGTGGAAGCAGTGAGGCTGATCAACAATCAGACGAATGTTGAAACCGATATTCCCGTAAGCGCATTCTTTGTAGCCATTGGCCACCAGCCTAACTCTGGTATTTTTAATGGTTTTGTGGAGATGGATGAGCAGGGATATATAAAAACCATCCCCGGCACTTCCTGCACCAATGTAGAAGGGGTATTTGCCTGCGGCGATGTACAGGATAAAATATACCGCCAGGCAGTAACAGCCGCCGGCAGCGGTTGTATGGCCGCCCTGGATGCAGAAAGATACTTATCCGCGCTGGAACACAGCACCCTGCAGCCAGGCCAGCTGGAACACAGTAATTAAGTCTTTTGCTGATACCACCGGGTGTAAAACCCGGCCCGCCGGCAATTTCGTATATCCATTCATATGCAGTGTACAAATGAGCAGATGTTCGCATCTTATCATTTGCACATTTGCATATTTTCACATTTGCGTATGTTAACAATCGCCCTGGAACAACTTAAATTCCGCGCTTTTCATGGTTTTTACCCTGAAGAGCGGATCATTGGCAATGATTTTATCCTGGATGTGTATGTTACCATTGCAGATACCATCCCGGTAGATGAGCTGTCGGACACCGTTAACTACCAGGACATTTTTACCATTGTAAAAGCGGTAATGGCCGTTCCTCAGCCCCTGCTGGAGCAGGTGGTGGCCGGCATCAGCCACACTATCCGGGAAAGGTACCCCCGGGTTAAAAAAACGGTGGTAACCCTCCGCAAAATGAGCCCGCCCATGGGTGCAGAGGTACGGAACTCCCTGGTATCGCTGGAAAAAGAATACTAAATAGAGCATAAAGCGCAAAGCAGAAAGCAAAAAGTCCAAAAAGGGCCTTCAAACAAGCGTTAACAGCAAAACATAAGCAGCTTTATGCTTTTAGCTTTCGGCCTTAAGCTTTCAGCTCATTATTAAATATTATTATTATTTTTATATAAATAAAATAAACTAACCCATCCTATGGCACAAAAGTTCATGATGGCCGCCTTTTGCCTGCTTTTTAGC
>Ga0209758_1004176_pt1 | contig 12273 bp, 10 predicted proteins | sample AraplaMF_Col_mMF_FD_184258 | JGI IMG/M metagenome (GOLD analysis project Ga0209758, IMG submission 184258) | Arabidopsis root microbial communities from the University of North Carolina, USA - plate scrape MF_Col_mMF (SPAdes) (version 2) | ecosystem: Host-associated > Plants > Roots > Endosphere... | reverse complement strand
CGGCGCGAAAACGATTCTCGCGGATCGCCTGCAGCACGCGGCCGAACGGCGAATTGACGATGCGCAGCAGCGCCAGGATCATCGCCGCCGCGACCACGAAGACGATGTAATAGGTCAGCGTCCGGCCGGTGACGGCGAAGCCGAAGAAGTCCTCCTTGGCGATCAGGCCGGTGCCGGGGCGCAGCAGCGGCGGCACCGAAAAGCTGCGGCCGTCCTCGCCGCCGGTCAACCACGACAGTTGCGACGCCAGCACCAGGAAGGCGGACGCCACCGCCAGGGTGATCATCGAGAAGAAGATCGCCTGCACCCGCAGCGAGAACAGGCCGATCGCCAGCGCCAGCAGCGCCGCGAGCGGCAGGCCGATGACCAGACCGATCGCGATCGACGACCAGTTCGGGCCGAGCCCGAACAGCGCGATCGCCAGCGCGTAGCTGCCGATGCCGTAGAACATGGTATGCGCGAACGACACCGAGCCGGTGTAGCCGAGCAGGATGTCGTAGGACGCCACCAGTGCGGCGAAGATACAGATCTTGGCGGCGACGTTGAGGGCCTTGGCGCCGGGGAACAGGAACGGCGCCAAGGCGAGCGTAACGATAATTACAACCAGAAGTATAGAAAGCACGCGGCCACGCGGCGGATCGCCCGACAGGATCATCATCGCTGGGTCACCGTGTAGAGGCCGCGCGGGCGCCACATCAGGATCGTCACCATCAACAGGATGTTGGAGACCAGCGCCAGTTTCGGCACCAGGAAGCCGCCGTAGTTGGCGACCATGGCGACGAGAATCGCGCCGATGAAGCAGCCGCCGACCGAGCCGAGGCCGCCGATGATGACGACGATGAACACCAGCACCATCAGGTCGCCGCCCATCGAGGCCTGGATCTGCTCGCGGTACAGCCCCCACATCACGCCGCCGAGCCCGGCCAGCGCCGAGCCGGCCATGAACACGCCGAGAAACAGCCGGCGCACCCGGTAGCCGAGCGCCTCGACCATCTCGCCATTCTCGACACCGGCGCGGATCAAGAGCCCGATCTTGGTGCGGTTGAGCACCAGCATCATGGCGGCGAACACGGCGATGCCGACCAGCATGGCCAGCAGGCGATATTTGGCGATGGCGACCTCGCCGAAAATGAACGAGCCGCGCAGCGAGGTCGGCAGCGGCAGCGGCACCTGCTGCGGCCCGAACAGCGCCAGCAAGGCCTGCTCGGCGATGATGAGACCGCCCATGGTGATCAGGATCTGCTTGAGATGGTTGCCATAGACCGGAACGATCAGCACGCGCTCGAAGGCAAGCCCGATGGCGCCGGACACCGCCATCGCCAGCAGCACCGCGGGCAGCACGGCGGCAAGGTTGAGCCAGAGCGAGTCCGCCTGCACGTAGGCGGCCATCGGCAGCAGCACCAGGGTCGCGACATAGGCGCCGATCGAGATGAAGGCGCCGTGGCCGAAATTCAGCACGTCCATCAGGCCGAACACCAGCGTCAGCCCGGAGGCCATGATGAAGATCATCATGCCCATGGCGAGGCTGGCCACGGTCAGGGTGACCCACGAACTGGAGGAGCCGATCAACGGAAACGCGATCAGCGCCAACAGCACCGGCAGCAAATAGGGGATGATGTCGCGCGGGGCTTTGGGCAGCGCGGCGCCGGCGTCGATGTCAGTCATGGGCGGGCCTTGCGAGTTCGGGGCAAAACATCCATTGCAGTCGTCCCGGCGAAGGCCGGGACCCATAACCCCTGCGGGTCGTGGTGAAAGAAGCCATCTGCCCCAGCGGCCAAACGATGGTCCTCGGCGTATGGGTCCCGGCCTTCGCCGGGACGACTCGTTGAGAGACGCCCGCTCATTGATGCGCCTCCAGGCTGAGGCCGAGAAGACGCTCCTGCAATGCCGTGTTCTCCACCAGATCGACCATCGTCCCCTGATGCACGATCTTGCCGCTATCCATCACGGCGACGGTATCGCCAAGCTCACGCGCAACGCGAAAATTCTGTTCGACCAGCAGCACGGTGGCGCCGGAGCGCTTGATCTCGGCAAGGCATTCCAGCAGCGCGCCGACGATGACCGGCGCGAGGCCCTTGGTCGGCTCATCGATCAGGAGCAGTTGCCGCGGCTCGATGATGGCGCGGGCGATCGACAGCATCTGCTTCTGGCCGCCGGACAGCGTGCCGGCGCGGGACAACCAAAATCGCTTCAGCGCAGGAAAGAAGCCGAAGATCCAGGCCAGCCGCGCATCGTCCGGCGCGCCATCGCGGGCCGCCAGCACCAGGTTCTCCTTCACCGACAGATCGGAAAACACCGCCATGCTTTCCGGCACGTAACCGATGCCGGCGCGGGCGATGTCGGGCGTCGGCTGGCTTTCGATGCGCTGGCCGGCCAGCGCAATCTCGCCGGCGGAGGCACGCCACAGCCCCATCACGGTGCGCAGGGTCGTGGTCTTGCCGGCGCCGTTACGGCCGAGCAGCATGGTGGTACGGCCCTGCGGCACGGCAATGTCGATGCCCTGCAGGATGTGATAGCGCCCGATGTGGGTGTGGACGCCGCGCAGGGTCAGAAGATCGGTCATGCCCAATCCTTCATGCCGCGGTCTTCCCGCTGACGCCCAGATAAGCTTCCTGCACGATCGGCGAAGCGATCACCTCGGCCGGCTTGCCGTCGGCGACCAGCTGGCCGTTGTGCAGCACGATGATGCGGTCGGCGAGCGAGCGCACCACGTCCATCTTGTGTTCGACCAAAAGAATGATCCGGGTCGGGTCCTGCTTCAGCCGCGCGATCAGATCGAGCACCACGGGAACCTCGTCGACGCTCATGCCGGCGGTCGGCTCGTCGAACATGTAGACTTTCGGTTCCAGCGCCATCATCAGCGCGACCTCGAGTTTTCGCTGATCGCCATGGGACAGCGTGGTCGCCGCGACCTGGCGCCGGCCGCCGAGCGCGACACTGTCCAGGATTTCGTCGGCGCGCGCGATCAGGTCGCGCCGCTTCATCCACGGCCGCAGCATGTCGTAGTGCACGCCGCTGGTCGCCTGAACCGCCAGACGAACGTTTTCCTCGACACTGAGATTTGGAAACAGATTGGTGAGCTGGAAGGCGCGGCCGAGCCCGGCGCGCGTGCGCAGCGGTGCCGACAGTCTTGTGAGGTTCTGACCGCCGAGCAGCACCTCGCCCTCGCTCGGCATCAGTTGCCCGGAGATCAGGTTGAAATAGGTGGTCTTGCCGGCGCCGTTCGGTCCGACGATGGCGGTGAGCTCGCCGGGCTGGAACGTGCAGGACACGCGATTCACCGCGACATGACCGCCGAAGCGGATGGTGAGGTCGCGGGTTTCGAGGGTGGTGGTCATGGGATTTACCGCATCGGCAGCAGGCTCCCTCCCCCCTTGGTGGGGAGGGCTGGGGTGGGGGGTACCACAAGCACTGATTCAGTCGGTGTGGCACCCCCCACCCCCGACCCCTCCCCACCAAGGGGGGAGGGGAGCAACGCGGACTCGCTGTAAACCGACCTCTACCTCTTGTTCTTGATCGGGATGTTCATGTCTTCGATCTTCAGTTCGCGGACCGGCTCGTTGACGGCCCAGGCGAGGTTCGGATCGACCTTGACGCGGAAGTGGTACATGCTCTGCAGCGCCTGGTGGTCCTCCTTGCGGAAGATCATCTTGCCCTTCGGGGTGTCGAACTCCATGCCCTCCATCGCCGCGATCAGCTTTTCACTGTCGCTCGATTTGGCCTTGTCGACCGCGGTCACCGCGGCCATCGCCGCGGCGAATCCGCCGGCGGTGAAGAAATCCGGCGGGGCGTTGTAGCGCTTCTGGTGCTCGGCGACGAACCAGTCGTTCACCGGGTTCTTCGGGATGTCATAATAATAGTAGGTGGCGCCTTCCATGCCGGGCATCCGCTTGTAGGCGGCAAGCGCGGGGAGGATGTTGCCGCCGGTCGACAGCTCGATGCCGTAGCGCTTGGGATCCATGTCCTGCAGCTTGCCGGGCGGATCGCCGGCGCCGGCCCAGATGATCCAGATGATCTTCTTGCCAGGCTTGTCCTTGAGGGCGTCGAACAGCCGCTGCGCCACCGCGGTGAAATCGGTGGTGGTGGTCGGGACGTATTCCTCGGCGGCGAGCGTCGCGCCGGTCTTGGCCAGCGCTTCCTTGAACGCGGCGACGCCGTCGCGGCCGAAGGCATAGTCCTGCGCCAGGGTGGCAACGGTGACGCCCGGCTTGCCGATCGCCACCGCGTTGGAAATAGCGTCCTGCGACGAGTTGCGGCCGGTGCGGAAGATGTAGCGATTCCACTTCTCGCCGGTAATCTGGTCGGCGACCGCCGGCTCGACGATCAGCACCTTCTTGTTCTCCTCGGCGATCGGCAGCATGGCCAGTGCCGCGGCCGACGAGGTGGTGCCGATGGCGATGTCGGCCTTGTCGTCCTGGTAGGCTTCGGCCAGCGCCGACTTGGCGAGATCCGGCTTGCCCTGATCGTCCTTGGTGATGACGACGATCTTGCGGCCGCCGACCGTCAAGGTGTTCTTGGTGGCATATTCGAGGCCCATCCGCAGACCGATTTCGGTCTGCTTGGCATAGGCTTCGAGCGCGCCGGTCTTGCCGTAAATCAGCGCAATGGTGAGATCGTCCGCGGACGCCGCGCTGCCCAGCAGGGCAAGGGTCAGTCCGGCAAAAATCGAAGAAATACGCACCTTGATCTCCCTGCGTGTTGGTTGTCGGCGGCACTGTTGCGCGCCGCAAACTTGGCGGCAGCTAAACCAAAAGCGGTGGGCATTGCAACACAGATCGGGGTAACCGCCTGCCCGTTAATCAGCCGCCGTGACCATTGGCCGGTTGACAGCGAAACCCGGTCTGATTGTATGGGCGGACGTTATCGAGTTCGAACGAACCGAACAACATGACAGACGCGCGACGCGGCCAGCAGAGCCGCGCGGCGTCAGGGGGAAATGCCGACGATGCTGGACTTCGTTCAGCAGCTGGTGAGCGGCGTCGCGCTTGGCTGCGTGTATGGCCTGATCGCGCTCGGGTTCGTCCTTGTCTACAAGGCGACCGAGGTGGTCAACTTTGCCCAGGGCGACCTGATGATGCTGGGCGGATTCTTCGCCTTCACCTTCATCGGCATCCTCGGCCTCAACTACTGGATCGGCTTCGTCTGCGCGGTTGCCGCGATGGCGCTGCTCGGCATGCTGGCCGAGCGCCTGGTGGTGCGCCCGATCCTGGGCTATCCGCAGTTCTCGATCATCATGGCGACGATCGGGCTCGGCTATTTCCTGCGCTCGGTCGCCGGCATGGTGTGGGGCACCGACGATCTCAAGATCGAGACCCCGTTCAGCCATGGCGTGGTGCGGATCGGCAGCCTGGTGCTGGCTTATGACAAGCTCTCGGTGATCGCGGCTACCATGCTGCTGTGCGCCCTGCTCTATCTGTTCTTCAACCGGACCACCCTCGGCACCGCGATGCGGGCGACGTCGGAGAACATGCTGGCCGCCTATTACATGGGCATTCCGGTCAAGCGCGTGGTGTCGATCGTGTGGGCGATCAGCGCCGCGGTCGCGACCTGCGCCGGGGTGCTGCTGGCGCCGATCACCTTCATTCACTCCAATGTCGGCCTGGTGCTCGGCCTGAAGGCTTTTCCAGCCGCGGTGCTCGGCGGCTTCGGCTCGATTCCGGGTGCGGTGGTCGGCGGCATCCTGATCGGCGTCATCGAGAGCATGGCCGGCTTCTACCTGGCGCAGGGATGGAAGGACGTCGCGCCCTATGTGGTGCTGCTGGCGGTGCTGCTGCTCAAGCCGGAAGGCCTGTTCGGCCTTCACGCCCGCAAGAAGGTGTGAGCCCGCGCCATGCGCTTCATGTTCAAGACCGACTACGACGACGACATCAAGCTCTTGCCGCACTCCGGTTACGTGCTCTCCTATGGCTGCCTGCTGGCGCTGCTGGTCATCGCGCCGTTCGTGCTCGGCAGCTACCTGATCAGCCAGTTCGTCTTTGTCTTCATCTATGCCATCGTCGGCGTCGGCCTGATGATACTAGCCGGCTTTACGGGGCAGGCCTCGCTGGGTCATGCCGCCTTCCTGGCCATCGGCGCCTATACCACCGCCTATCTGCAGCAGTTCGGCGTCCCCTTCCCGGTCTATTTCCTCGCCGCCGGGCTTCTGACCGGCCTGGTCGGCGCCGTGGTCGGCTTCCCGGCGCTGCGGCTGCAGGGCATTTACCTCGTGATCGCCACCATCTCGTTCGCCTTCATCGTCGAGGAAATTCTGGCGCGCTGGGAAAGCGTCACCCACGGCAACGAGGGCATGCGGGTCAAGACCATTCAGTGGCTCGGCACGTCAGTGCCGCGCGACAGTCCGACGTTCTATTTCCTCTGCCTCGGCGTGCTGACGCTGGCCATCGTCGGCGCGATGAACCTGCTGCGCTCGCCGACCGGACGCGCCTTCGTCGCGATCCGCGACAGCGAGACCGCAGCGCGCAGCATGGGCATCAACGTCGCGGCGTACAAGGTCAAGTCGTTTGCCATCAGCGCCGCCATCACCGGGTTTGCCGGCTGCCTGTTCGCCCACAAGCTGTCGTTCATCAGCCCTGAAATGTTCACCCTGCAGCTCTCGATCGAGTTCATCATGGTGATCATCATCGGCGGCACCTTCAGCCTGCATGGCGCGGTGCTCGGCGCCATCTTCATCGTCATGGTCGACCCGTTCCTGACTTTTCTCAAGGACGACATCCCGGGCGTCGTCGCCGGGATCGCCGCGACCTTCGGCGCCGGCGCCGCACGTGCCGGCCAGATCCAGTCGAGCGTGGCGGCGTTCGCCTCCGCCAACGGGCTGAAGGGCGCGATCTACGGGTTGATCATCATCCTGTTCATCCTGTTCGAGCCGCTCGGCCTCTACGGCCGCTGGCTGAAGATAAAGCTCTTCTTCCAGCTGTTCCCGCTCTACAAGCGCGCCACCTTCAAGCGGCAGAAAATCTATGTGAAGTCGGAGCGGAACCGATGAGTTATTTCCGCGCCGAAAACCTATCGCTGCATTTCGGCGGGCTCAAGGCGGTCGACGCCGTCAGCTTCGCGGTCGAGAAAGGCGAGATCCTCTCGATCATCGGCCCCAACGGCGCCGGCAAGAGCTCGATTTTCAACCTGATCTCGCGGATCTACAGCCCGACCTCGGGACGGCTGTTTTTCGAGGACCAGGACATTACCCGGGAACCGGCCTACGGCATCGCCAGGCTCGGCATCGCGCGCACCTTCCAGAACATCGAGCTGTTCGAAAACGCCACCGTGCTGAGCAACCTCCTGGTCGGCCGGCATCGCCATTCCACCACCCGGCTCTGGCAGGAACTGCTGTTCCTGCCGAACGTGCGGCGCACCGAAAAAATTCATCGCCGCCGCGTCGAGCAGGTCATCGATCTGCTCGATCTCGCCGCCTATCGCGACAAGCTGATCTCCGGCCTGCCCTACGGCGTGCGCAAGGTGATCGAACTCGCCCGCGCGCTGTGCAGCGAACCGAAGCTGATCCTGCTCGACGAGCCTTCTTCGGGGCTGAACGTCGAGGAGACCGACGACATGTCGTTCTGGATCCGCGATATCAAGAGCGAGCTCGGCGTCACCGTGCTGATGGTCGAGCATGACATGACCCTGGTCAACCGGGTGTCGGACCGGGTGATCGCGCTGAACTACGGCCGCGTCCTGGCGATGGGCTCGCCCGCCGAGGTGCAGGGTCATCCCGACGTCGTCGCCGCCTATCTCGGCAGTTGAGAGCATGATGCGATGACCACATCCGACATCATCCTGAAACTCAACAACGTGGAGAGCTATTACGGACCGATCATGGCGATCCGCGGCATCAGCCTGGAGGTGCCGCGCGGCAAGATCGTCACCCTGCTCGGCGCCAACGGCGCCGGCAAGACCACCGTGCTCAAGACCATTTCAGGAATTCTCGACCCGCAGAAGGGCTCCATTGAATTCTGCGGCCAGTCGATCCAGCGCATGGAGGCCGACCGCATCGTGCGGCTGGGGCTGAGCCATGTGCCCGAGGGGCGCGAGGTGTTTCCCTTCCTCAGCGTGCGCGAGAACCTGATGATGGGCGCCTATCCACGCCGCGATCGCGACGAAGTCGACGGCGATCTGGAGCGGGTCTATGGCTACTTCCCGCGGTTGCGCGAGCGGCTGGCGCAGCCGGCGGGGCAGCTCTCGGGCGGCGAGCAGCAGATGCTGGCGATCGGCCGCGCGCTGATGAACCGGCCGGCGCTGCTGCTGCTCGACGAACCGTCGCTCGGGCTGTCGCCGATCCTGGTCAAGGAGATCTTCAACATCATCCGGCGCGTCAACGCCGAGCAGGGCATGTCGATCCTGCTGGTCGAGCAGAACGCCAGGATCGCGCTGGAAACCGCGGACTACGGTTACGTGCTGGAGATCGGCCGCGTCGTCATGAACGACAGCTGCGACCGGCTGATGCACTCAAAGGACATCCAGGAATTCTATCTCGGCGCCAAGGAAGCCGGCGCGCGCGGCGAACGGCGCTGGAAGAAGAAGAAGACGTGGCGGTGAGCAAGAGGCGCGGCAGCCGCCCGCGTCATGGGTGATGAGGAACTGAGCAATGCCGAGACCCGCAGTGCTGACCGTGGCCGACACCATCGCCAAGAGCTTCCTGCTGTCAGTCGAGACGCGCGGTGACCGGCCGGCGATCCGCGGCAAGGAGCTCGGCGTCTGGCGTTCGACCAGTTGGCGGCAATGGCTGCAGATCTCGAAGGAAATCGCCTACGCGCTGCACGCGACCGGCTTCCGCCCCGGCGACGTCGCCTCGATCATGGCCAATGCCGTGCCCGAATGGGTGTTTGCCGACATGGGCATCCTGTGCGCCGGCGGCGTCTCGTCGGGAATCTATCCGACCGATTCGGCCGCGCAGGTCGACTATCTGGTCAACGATTCCGGCAGCCGTGTGATCTTCGCCGAGGACGAGGAGCAGCTCGACAAGATCCTGGCCTGCCGCGCCCATTGTCCGACCCTGCAAACGATCGTGATATTCGACATGGAGGGGCTCAGCGGCTTTTCCGACCCGATGGTGATGTCGCTGGACGAATTCATGGCGCTCGGCCGCAATCACATCACCGGCCGCGAGGCGTTGTGGGATGAGATGATCGCGAGCCGCTCGGCCGATGATCTCGCCATCCTGGTCTACACCTCGGGCACCACCGGACCGCCGAAGGGCGCCATGCATGCCAACCGCGGCGTGACCCACCAGATGCGCCATGCCAATGACCTCTATCCCTCCAACGAGAGTGAAGAGCGGCTGGTGTTCCTGCCGCTCTGTCATGTCGCCGAGCGGATCGGCGGCTATTATCTGTCCCTGGCGCTGGGCTCGGTGATGAATTTCGCCGAGAGCCCCGAAACCGTTCCGGACAATCTGCGCGAGGTACAGCCGACGATATTCCTGGCGGTGCCGCGGATCTGGGAAAAGTTCTATTCCGGCGTGACCATCGCGCTCAAGGATGCCACCGCGCTGCAGAAGTGGGCGTATCGCCGGGCGCTGGCCGTAGGCTACCGGCTGACCGATTGCCGGCTGAACCGCAAATCGCCGTCGCTGACGCTTCGCCTCGCCAACCGCGCCGCGTATTGGCTGGTGTTTCGCAACATCCGGCGCATGATCGGGCTGGACCGCTGCCGGCTCGCCTTCACCGGCGCCGCGCCGATCGCCCCGGATCTGATCCGCTGGTATCTCGCACTCGGCATCGACATGCGCGAGGTCTATGGCCAGACCGAGAATTGCGGCGTCGCCACCGTGATGCCGGCCGAGCAGATAAAACTCGGCTCGGTCGGCAAGGCGGCGCCGTGGGGCGAGGTGAAGATTTCCCCGCAAGGCGAGATCCTGATCAGGGGCGACTTCCTGTTCATGGGCTATCTCAACCAGCCGGCAAAGACCGCCGAGACCATCGACGCGCAGGGCTGGCTGCACACCGGCGACGTCGGCGCGATCGACGACGAAGGATATGTGCGGATCACCGACCGGATGAAGGACATCATCATCACTTCCGGCGGCAAGAACATCACGCCGTCGGAGATCGAGAACCAGCTGAAATTCTCGCCTTACATTTCCGATGCGGTGGTGATCGGCGACAAGCGGCCGTATCTGACCTGCCTCGTCATGATCGATCTCGAGAACGTCGAGAAATTCGCGCAGGACCAGGACATCCCGTTCACCAATTATGCCAGCCTGTGCCGGGCCGCCGACATCCAGGCGCTGATCCAGCGCGAGATCGAGACGGTGAATGGCAATCTGGCGCGGGTCGAAACCATCAAGAGATTTTTCCTGATCGAACGGCAATTGACGCCGGAGGACGAGGAACTGACGCCGACCATGAAACTGAAGCGCAATTTCGTCAACAAGCGCTACGCCGCGGAGATCGACGCGATGTATCGCGAGAAGGCGGTGGCTTGATGCTGCGAAACGAACCGCAGCCACATGGCTCCCCTCCCCCCGCTCTTGCGGTGGGGAGGGGTCGGGGGTGGGGGGGTGCCACGCGCAACGACTTCAATGCTTGGAGCCACCCCCCACCCCAGCCCTCCCCACCAAAGGGGGGAGAGAGCGCGTCGTGCATGCGGGAGCGCTGTTCTCAATTGAAAACCGGCGAAGGCCTCACGGCCCCGACCTTCGTCCACCACGGGCCAACCAAGGAGGAGACCAAAATGTCACGATCATTTCACGCATTCGGACTTGCGGTGGGCATCGTCGCGTTTACCCCGCTGCCGTCCTTTGCGCAGACCAAGGTCACCAATGAAGGCATTTCGGCCAGCGAGATCGTCGTCGGCAGCCACCAGGATCTGTCGGGTCCGATCAAGGGCTGGGGCGTGCCGGTCTCGAACGGCATGAAGATGGCGGCCGAGGAGATCAACGCCGCCGGCGGGGTCCAGGGCCGCAAGATCAGGCTGATCGTCGAGGATTCGGGCTACGATCCGAAGCGCGCGGTGCTGGCGTCGCAGAAGCTGATCGAACGCGACAAGATCTTCGCGATGATCGGGCCGATGGGCTCGCCGACCGTGCTGGCCGCGCAGGACATCCTGTTCGACGCCGGCGTGCTGCAGCTGTTTCCGCTGACCGCGGCCGAATTCACCTTCAAGTTCGATCCGGCCAAGGCGCAGGAACGGCTGAAGTTCAATAACCTGCTGCCCTATGTCGAGAGCACGCGGGCCGCGTTGAAATACATGATCGAGGCCAAGAACTTCAAGAAGCCCTGCGTGATGCATCAGGACGACGAGTACGGCAAGAGCGTGCTCGACGGCTTCACCCAGCAGCTCGAGACGATGAAGCTGGCGCCGGCGTCGGTCACCAGCTACAAGCGCGGCGCATCGGACTTCAGCGCGCAGATCGCCAAGATGAAATCCGACGGCTGCGATCTCGTCGTGCTCGGCACCGTGATCCGCGAGACAATCGGCGCGATGGGCGAGGCCAAGAAACTCGGCTGGGACATCACCTTCCTCGGGGCGTCGCCGACCAACGTGCTCGAGGTGCCGGCGCTCGGCAAGGACACCGTCGAAGGGCTCTACGCCGCCGCCGGGTTCGAGATTCCCTATGAGGACACCGCCAAGGGAAAAATCAAGGACTGGCTGGTCAACTACAAGAAGGCATTCGGCAGCGACGCCAACACCCAGGCCATCATCGGCTACAACGCGATGATGACCTTTGCGCATTATGCCAACAAGGCCGGCAAGGACCTCACCGGTGCGAAGATGCTCGATGCGCTGGAATCCGGCGACGTCTTCCAGGACATCTTCAACTCGCCGCCGACCAAGTTCTCCAAGACCAACCATCTCGCCAGCACGATCACCCAGGTCCAGCAAGTGGTGAAGGGCCGCTGGGTGCTGACCAAGGACAGTCTGTCGTTCTGACCGACTGATCATGAAGGATGCGTCGGTGAGTCCCTGCTCCCCTCCCCCGCGCTTGCGGTGGGGAGGGGAGAGAGTGCGCGGCATCATCTGCGGATCGAGCCGGACCTGCGCCGAAAGTATTAGCCCCTCGCCGGGACCATTCGGACGCGGCCTCGGGAGAGACCTCCCCAGGCCTTAAAACCCCATAGAAAACCCCGGTCGCGGTGCTTGCCGGCCTTTGGCGAAGGTGCTAGATGTCGGGTCATCGTACAACTTTGTCCCGGAAACACTGACGCGCAACAAAGCCGTTTGACGCGCCTGCAACGGCGATTGGACGGGCCTCCGGACGAGGCGGCTGCCGGCAACCGGGCGTCACGAACAAGATCACCCCGGCAAGGGGGCGAACCAGAACGACCGGTCGCAGGTGCG
>Ga0209758_1004175_pt1 | contig 12277 bp, 11 predicted proteins | sample AraplaMF_Col_mMF_FD_184258 | JGI IMG/M metagenome (GOLD analysis project Ga0209758, IMG submission 184258) | Arabidopsis root microbial communities from the University of North Carolina, USA - plate scrape MF_Col_mMF (SPAdes) (version 2) | ecosystem: Host-associated > Plants > Roots > Endosphere... | reverse complement strand
CTTGACGTCGGAATTGATCGCGACCAGCCGCTGCAGCGACAGGTTGGCGACGTTGATCCGCGTGGTGATGTTGGTCTGGGTATCGGCGAAAGCATCGTAGCTGTTGACCTGGGCGCGGATGCCCAGCGCCAAGCTGCGCCCGGCGCCCTGCCCGGCATAGGTGTTGGACACCTTGCCGCTGGCCAACTGCTCGGTCAGCTGGTCGAGCTGACTGCGCAGGTTGAGAATGCCCGAGCCGATGTAGGATGTACGTCCGCTTACGCCATTGATGGACATGATCGCCTCAAATCGCCTGCATCAGCGCCTGATACATCTGGTTGACCGTCGACATCACGCGCGCATTGGCCGAGTAGGCGTTCTGCAGCGCCAGCAGATGCGCCATTTCCTCGTCGATGTTGACGCCGGAACTCGCCGTGAATTTCTGCTGCAGGGTGTTGAGGACGACGTTCTGGCCGTCGGAGAGCTGCGACGCCGCCTGCGCCGCGGCGCCCTGCTGGCTGGTGAACTGCTGCATGTAGCTGAGCAGCGTGCCCTTGAACGGCGCGCTGGCGCTGCCGACGCCGCCCTGCGGCGAGTACTGATAGGTGCTAGCGGTGAGCTGCTTGGTGAGAAAATCCGCGCGCGTGCTGTCGCCGGCCGCGGTCAGCGGCGTGGTGTTGTAGATCACCAGCCGCGACGGGTCCGCCACCAGGCCGTTGTTGACGCTGAAGCGCTGGGCGAGACCGGTGATCTGGTTGCCCGTCACCGAGATCGCGCCGCTATAGGGACTGCCGTTGTCGGTGAACAGCGGCACCTCGGCGCTGCCGCCGGTCAGCGAGGTCACGGTGGTGGTGACCGAGACGGCGTCGACGGTCGAGAAGCCGGCATTGTTGAGCACCTTCAGCGGGCTCGTTCCGGAAAAGAACAGATTGGAGGCATTGAGCGCGGTATTGAGTTGCGCGGCCACGGTTCCGGAGGCGCCGGAGAAGTCGACGCCGATCACGCGGTCGTTGGGGTCCGCCGTCGCCGAGTTCGGCAGCGGCAACACCGAGGGATCGTCGACCCGCATGATGGAGATGCTGCGCTGGGTATTGGTCGCGGTATCCGTATAGGTCAGATGAATGACGTTGCCGGCCTTCATGCCGGTGGTGTCGACATTGAAGCCGGCCTGCGGTGTCGGGACCGGGGTGATCGCCGGCTGCGCCGTGGTCTTGTCGGACAGCGAACTGGCGAGCGTGGCGGCGAACTGGTCGAGCTGGTTCTGCGCCCCTACCAGCGTCGTATCGCGCAGTTCCACATAGGCCGCGATCTTGCCGGACTTGATCGCGCTGGTGAGATCGATCGATCCGCCGTTCGAGTAAGCGACGCGGATCGAACCGAGCGCACTGAGCTGGGTGTTGGGATTGTACACCGTGCTCGGGTTGACGGTGCCCTGGGCGTTGAACGACAGCACTGCCGCCTCGGCCCCCACCAGCTGGACGCCGGATCCGGTGAAGATCGTCACCTGATTGGCGGTGTTGGTGGTGACCCGGATGTCCATCAGCTGCGACAGCTGCGAGATATACTGGTCGCGCTGGTCGAGCAGCGAGGCGCTGGCGGCGTCCGTCGAGGTGCCGCCGAGCGGATTGCTCTGCAGCTTGCTGTTGATGTTGGCGATCTGCTGCATCAGCGAGTTGGCGGTGTTGACCGAATCGTTGATGCCGGTTTCCGCAGCACCACGCAGGGTCTGGATGCCGTTCGACATGGTATTGAGCTGTGCCGCCAGCGCCTGCGCGGCGTTGACGACGCCGATCCGCGCCGACTGGCTGTCGGGACTGGTGCCAAGCGCCTGCACCGCCGAGGTCAAGGCGTTGAAGTTGCTTTCCAGCGTGCCGGTGGAACCCGGGTTGCCGTAGAGACCCTGCAGCTGCTGCAGGAAGTCCGAGCGCAACGATGCATAGGACGCGCCCGAGGTCTCGGTGCGCAGCTGCGCCTGGATGTACTGATCGAGCTCGCGGTTGATGCCGATGACGTTGACACCGGCGCCCGCCGAGCCGGTGCTGGTGGTGACCTGGTCGGTGCTCTTGCGGATATAGCCGGGCGTCTCGGCGTTGGCGACGTTGGACGACACCAGCGACATCGCCGCCTGGTTGGCGCGCAGGCCGGCCATTGCGATGGAAAGTGCGTCGCCGAGACTCATGACAAGCTACCGATCCTGTTGTCGCCGCGCGTGATTGCGGCTTATCGCATCACGCTCAGCAGATCCTGCACCATGGTATTCGCCGTGGTGATGACCTTGGTGTTGGCGGAATAGGCCTGCTGGGTGACGATCAGCTTGGTGAACTCGTCGGCGATGTCGGTGTTCGATGCCTCCAGCGACGCGCCGGAGATGCTGCCGCCCTTGCCGAACAGCGCCGCACCGGATTCGTTGGTCACCTCGAAGGCACCGCCGTCGAGGCGCTTGAGGAAGTTCGGACCGTTGAAGGTCGCCACGCTCACCGCGGCGAGATCGATGTTGCGGCCGTTGGAATAGGCGCCGACGACGCGGCCCTGGTTGCTGACCGAAACGCTCTGCAACTGGCCGGCGGCAAAACCGTCCTGCTGCAGCTGGTTGACCTGGACGTTGCCGTTGGTGTCGGCGAACTGCGTGAGGCCGCCGGTACCGAACGACATGGTGACGTTGCCGAGATTGACGCCGCTCACCGTCAGGTTGGGCAGCGTGATCTGGCCGACCACCGGATTCATTTCGCCGTTGCTGCCGAAGGTGAAATTGATACCGGCGTTGACCCAGCCGACCGTGCTGCCCGTGGCACTCGGATTGGATTGATAGAATACGTTCCAGGTGTCGGTATGGCCGACACCGAGCGAGGCCGAGTCGGTCTTGGCCCAGCGCAGCTGGATGTTCACCGGGGCGCCGTTTCCGTCATAGGCGGTGGTGGCGCCGCCCGAGATCGATTCGTCGAGGAAGGTCTGGTTGTCGGCGCCGGTCACGGTGCCGGTGCCGACCGCGCCGCCGCCGGTGCGCACCACGTTCACCGGGCTGGTCAGGCCGAGCGAGGCGAAGCCCGCGGCGGTGGTGGTGATGGAGATGTTGCTGACGGTTCCGGTGTGCAGCGTCACCGCGCCGGAGCCGGCGACGATGGTCGAGGCGGTGCCGGTGTTGCCGGTGATGGTATCGATCTTGCCGAGCAGGGTGCCGATGGTGGCCGAGTTGAGGTCGACATAGGTGGTATTCGCTGCGGCACCCGCGCTGCCGCCGGCGCCGGAGTCGTAGAAGGCGATGGTCTGGGCCGGGCCGGTGGTCGGGGTGACGGTGATCGTGTCGGTGATCGTGAAGTTGTTGCCGACCGAACCGGTCGCGGCCGCGCCCTTCAGCAGCGTGCTGGTGGTGATGGCGGCGCCGTTCTTGTCGTTCATCGACAGCCCGACCTTGGTGTTGTCACCGTAGGGCGGCGGCTGGGTGCCGGCGACCTGCGGATTGGTGCCGAAGTCGGGCGCGCGCAGCAACTCGGATCCGGGAACCGAGGCGTCGTGCTTGGCAGTCAGCGGGTAGCTCGAGAGGTTGGCGCGGTAGCTGATCTTGGTGGTGGCCTGCGAAGGCAGGAAGTCGTTCTGGAACTTCAGCACCTCCGGCGCGCCGCCCGACGGGTTGCCGGTGGTCGGGTCGATCGGTACGCCTTCGAGATAATAGCCGGCGCCGTTGACGAGGTAGCCGTTCTTGTCGAGCGAGAAGTCGCCGCGCCGCGTGTAGTTGTTGACGCCGGTGAAGATCGGACTGTTGTCGGTGAAGCTGCCCGGCTTCTGCACCGCGAAGAACCCGTCGCCGTTGATCGCCATGTAAGTGGACACCGCCGCCGACTGCACGCCGCCCTGAATGGTGTTGGTAAGACGCGAATTCGCGGTCACGCTGCCGGCCAATTGATCATTCTGGCCGCTCTCCGGAATGAGATCCATGAAGCTGGTGTCGATCCGCTTGAACGCGGTGGTCTGCGAGTTGGCGATGTTGCCGGAGATGTTTTCCAGCGCATAGGAGTTCGCTTTGAGGCCCGCGACTGAGGTGGTGAGCGCACCGAAGATACCCATTACATCGTCTCCAACTTCGATCCGGGCGGCCCGCCGGTTGATGCCAAATTCACAGCCGCAGTCGAAGGCGATGTCGCAAGCCCCGTGCCAGGGGCGAATATGTCGGTATTTCAGCCGCTTAACAAAAATGCCCCGGTCCAACGACCGGGGCACAATTGCCTAGCAGGGTAATATTTGCCGACAAGAACTGTCAGCTGGCCGATGGTGAGGCCGGGTGGAACACCAGTGCGAAGCCGTCCATGCAGTAGCGCAGTCCTGTCGGTTTCGGACCGTCGTCGAAGACGTGACCGAGGTGTCCGCCGCAGCGCCGGCAGTGGACTTCGGTTCTGGTCATGCCCAGGGTGGAATCCTTGCGTTCGCCCACCGCGTTCTGCAGCGGCTGGTAGAAGCTCGGCCACCCGGTGCCGCTCTCGAATTTCGTCTCCGACGAGAACAGCGGCAGGTCGCAGCCGGCGCAGGCGAAGACGCCCTTGCGGTGCTCCTTGAGCAGCGGGCTCGATCCCGGCCGCTCGGTGCCTTCGTTGCGCAGGATTTCATATTGCTGCGGCGTCAGTTGCTTCTTCCATTCGGCGTCGGTCTTCTCGATCTCGAACTTTTCGGCGGCCTGTGCCGGAGAGCCCCGCAGCCACCGGAAGGCGGCGAGTGCCGCGAGACTGGCGGCGGATGCGAGCAGGATACGGCGGTCGATCATGGTGGTCTCCATCGGAGGGCGGCAGAATGCGGGTCGTTCGCACCAGATACGGCGTTCGGCTGGCAACGTTACACCGGTCTGGCCCGGTCCTGCTCACTTTGTCGCGAGGCCATGCCCCTCGCAGGCAGTACGCGCTGGCATCAGGCGGTCCCGCCCTCGCCTTCGCCCGATGACAGCGGGCGATCGACTGGCGGGCCGCGCGGCGGGCTGCGGTGCGGCGGCTGGGTGCCGGCCTGCCGGTTCGCCTCGGCCAGACGCGCCTCGCGGACACGTTCCCGGGCGAGCGCCCGTTCCCGATAGCGCGCGAACAGTCCGGCCGCCTCCGAACGCCCGCGCTCCCAGGTTCCGATCAACTGGCCGGCGATCCGGCCGGTGCGGCCGCCCGCCCACACCAGCTCGAATGGGGAAAACAGCCGCCACCGCTCGTCGCCCCATAAAATGCTGCGGGCAATCAACTGTCCGGCCATCGCCGTGGTGTTGAGGCCCTGACGGCCAAACCCGCTGGCGACCCACAGACCGCGGCGCAACTGGCCGATCTGCGGCATGCCATGGACCGTCTGGCCGATGGCGCCGCCCCAGGTCTCGGCGATCTCGACCTTGCCGAGGGCGGGGAAGATGGTGGCGATGCGGCGCTGGATGGCGCCGGCAAAGCGCTGCGGCCTCGCCTCCCAGGTGGTTTCCGGGCTGGACCACATCAGCCGGTCGCCCTCGACGATGCGAAAATGGTCGATACCGTCGGTATCGGTCACCGAGCCCTGATACGTCATCACCTCGGCAAGGCGATCACCCAAAGGAGCGGTGACGGCGGCATAGCGCCACACCGGCAGCAGCGTGGCCGACAATCGCGGCGACGGCGCGCCGAGATGCACATTGCCGGCGAGCACGATATGCGATGCGCGCAGCCTCGCCGACGGCGTCACGATCCGCTTGCGGATGCCGGACGGGTCAATGCTGACAACAGGCGTCTCCTCGAACAGCCGGGCGCCGGCGCGCTTCGCCAAGGCCGCAAGACCATGCAGATACTTGCGGCCGTCGATCTGGAATGCCCTGGGATAATGCACGGCGTGAAAGTACCGCCGGGTCTTGAGAACGTCGCGGACCTGATCGACCTGCCAGCCCTCGACCTCAGTGCCAAAGTCCTCGCCGAGCATCTGCAACCGGCTGATCAGCCGCTCGCCGACATCGACGTTGGAGACTTCCAGCGCGCCCTCGCTCATGGCAATGCCCGGGATCTGGTCCTCGGTCGCGGTGGCGCGGACGAACTCGGCGCCCTCCCTGGAGAGCGCCCAGAGTTCGCGGGTATCCTCAAACCCGATCCGGGCGATGAGATCGTCGATCGGAAGGCCAAAGCCCGGCATCACCGTGCCGAGCTGATGGCCCGACGCATTCCAGCCGACATGACGGCCTTCGAGCACGGCCACGCTGGCCCCGAGCCTGGCCGCCTCCAGGGCCACCGTGAGGCCGGCCAGCCCTGCCCCGACCACGCAGATGTCGACATCGAGGTCGAAAGTCAGACGCGAACGCTCGGGCAAAGCGAACGGCACGGCTTCTGTCTCGGATCCGTCAGTCTGGGTTGTCGGAGCAATCGCCATGCGGTTTTCTTAAACGACCGGTCAGCCGCTTGTCACCTTGTCCTGTCGTGGCTTGTCGATTAATCCGCAGCTGGAGCTTTTGTGTTTGACGCGTTTTCTTCACGCGAACCGGTATCCACTTCGCTTGAAAACGCTATAGAACCCCGATCCAGCCCTGCGAATCGAGATCGCACCATGCGCCGTTTGATGCTGCTGCGTCACGCCAAGACCGAAGCCGACGCTCCCAGCGGCAAGGATTTTGATCGCCGACTGGACGATCGGGGCCGCTCCGACGCCGCCGAGATCGGCGGCTGGATGCTCCGGCAACGTCACGTTCCCGACCTTGTGCTGGTATCCACCGCGGTCCGCGCCCGCCAGACCTGGGACATCGCAGCCGGTGCAATGCCGTCCGCGTCACAGCCGCTGGTTGCCGACGTGCCGGAACTCTATGGCGCCGGCCCAACGCAATTGCTGCAGATTATCCATGCGGTCGACGCCCAGGATCCACGGAAACTGCTCGTCATCGGGCATAATCCCGGGATGCACGAACTGGCGCTGGCGCTGATCGGCAGCGGCGATGGTGCGGGGCGCAACGCGCTCGCCGACAACCTGCCGACCAGCGGCATGGCCTTAATCGATTTTGCGATCGAAGACTGGAGTGACGCCGCATTCAGGACCGGCCGGCTCGAGCTGTTCGTCAGCCCGAAACTGCTCAAGAAGGCCCCAGACAAATAGATCGGACGTATGGCATGCCGGCAAAGCCACTGTTTTGTGATACAGTGATGGCAACGGAGGCGCAGATGTTCAAATCCATTCTGGTCCCGATCGATCTGGCCGACACCGATCTGGCGAAACCCGCCATCGCAACCGCGGCGACGCTGTCGCAGACCTACAACGGCATGGTCAGGCTTTTGAACGTGCTGCCGATGACGCCGGTGATGCTGGCGGAATACGTGCCGGCGGATTTCGATGTCCAGCAACGCCAGTCCTCCGAAGAGGCGCTAGCCATCGTGGCGCAGGAATCCGGCATCGAGGCGCCGCGCATCTCCAGCGTGGTGCGCCAGGGCGGCATCTATCATGAAATCCTTCAGGAGGCCGCGGCCATCAAGGCCGACCTGATCGTGATGACGTCGCATCGACCGGCGATGCGGACCTATTTTCTCGGCTCCAATGCCGGTCACGTGGTGCGCTATGCCACCTGCTCGGTGCTGGTGGTGCGGCATTGAACCGCTGACCCGGACGTCTATGGCAACAGGTCCGCCGGCAAGGTGTCAAAATGATAGACCCTGGGCCGGTTGCGGCGGATGAAGCCGCCGATCTGCCGGCCGAACAGCACGGCAAATCCGGCGAGAAACAACGCGCCGGCAAACTCGCCGGTGGCCAGCGCCCGCGCCAGCAATCCGGCGATGGCGAAGACGACGAGCGCCAACAAGATGACCGCGACGGCATAGATGCCGGGCCGCAGTCCGCCGGTCAGGACAGCCTCGCTGCCGACCGCCGCCAGCCGCCGATGCAACTGCGTGACGAAGGCACGGTAATCGCGATCCTGCGGCGCCATCAGGGCGGCGGTCTGCCAGGTGGTGGAAAGCACCGCGACGCGTTCACCGCCAGCGTTTGCGATATCGGCGCGAAACCGCCGCGACTGCATCCAGATCGGCCGGTACGACAATCGAATCGAGGCGATCGACGTCATCGGCCATACTGCGGACCGTGCGCCGGCGCGCCATGACAGCGCATCGTCGGTCAGCTCGAATTCATGCGCGGAGCCGACCAGCGAGGCCCGGTAGGCATAGCGGGTTCCGGCGGAGTCCGGATCAGGCGTCGGCCCATCGCGCGGTTCACGCAAGTCGATCGATCCTCATCTGGCCGCATGGATGGAGCCGGCCGGGCCGTCGGCTTGCCCGGCCGGCGCATTCCATCCTACAAGCAAAGCATGGGCGAGACGACCTACTTCCCGCGGCGGCTGATTCTTGCCGGCGCCATGATTTCCGGCGTGCTGCTGGCGCTCGCCGTGCATATGCTCGGCGCGCGCTATGGTCTCGACCTCGGCGAGCTGTGGCGATCCGATCAGCATCAGCTGATGCCCGCAGGTGCCGCACTGGCGTGGTGGCTGATCGCCACGGTCGGGTTCGTCGGCGGCTATTTCACCGCAACGCTGATGCATAGCGCAGTGTCGGGCCAGATCCCGCAACGGATGCGGCAATTCCTGATCGGGATCGGGGTTCTGGTGCTGGCCGGCGCCGGCCAGGCCGCCTCGGCGCCGAGTCCGCTCCCAACCATCTCCGGCGTGCTCGCCGGCCTCGCGGCATTGTGCCTGGGCGCCGTGATGGCGTTTTGCGGCGCTCATTTCGCGTTGCGCAAGTCGTAGAGCCTTTCCGGTTCTGATTGAATCAGAACCGGGCTCTAGATTCTTGTTTTGACGCGTTTTCTTCACGCGAACCGGGATCCACTTCGCTCGAAAACGCTATGGCAATCCAATCGACGCATCTTATGAAAACGTCGCGCGGTGCAATCGCGCGACGTTTTGTCTCAATCGGCCAGCGCCTTAACTGGTCGCGCAGTATTGCGCGGCGATCAGCTCGCGGCGCGCAGGTTGATCTTGCTCTCCGCCATCATCGTCAGCTTCTTGTCGGTGGCCTTTTCTTCGTCGAGAGTCTTTTGCAGGACGCTGGCACAATCGTTCCGCCCGAGTTGTTTTGCCCATGCGATCAGGCTGCCGTAGCGGGTGATCTCGTAATGTTCGGCGGCCTGCGCGGCGTTGATCAATGCGGCGTCGAGCACCGCCTTGTCATCGACTTCGCCGGCCACTTCATCGGCCTCCTTGATGATGCCATCGATCGCGGGACAGTTCACCGCCTTGATTTCCGCGCCGTGCATCTTGAACACCTGCTCCAACCGCTTGACGTGCTCCTCGGTCTCGGTGAGATGGCTCAGAAAGCCTTGTTTGAGCTGCGGATCACTGGATTTCTCGGCCATTTTCGGCAGCGCCTTCACCAACTGTTTCTCGGCGTAATAGATGTCCTGGAGCTGATGAACGAACAGGTCATTCATGGTCTTGATGTCTTTGGTGAAGAGTCCCATCGCTTGATTCCTCGTCATATTGGGAACGGCGCGGTGAGACGGTTTCGTCACGCAGCACCGAACTTTCGATTGTGATGAAGGTTAACGGACTGGGTCCGGCTATTGTTCCTGTCGCATGGAGCCATCGCGGATGGAACAACGGCATCGTAACCTGAACGGCATCGTAACCTGTATGACGGGAGCCTCGATCGATGGGAGTGTGGACTACGGAACCGCCGGCGAATTCCGCGTGCCACGCCACATATATGGCGCACGACATACCATCCACCTGCCGATCAGGATGTCGATGTCAAGGACTGCACAACACACCGTTTTTGCCTTAAGGAATCCGCACGGGCAACAGCGCGGCCGCATCGCCGATCGCTGCCGGCCGCGCCGTGTTGTCGCCCCACCGGGAGGAAGAATGCATCGACAGTTGACCGCGCTGGGGCGTGGCTTCAAGGAGCGGATCGGCTGGAAACGGCTCGGAATTGCCGCGAGCCTCCTGATCATCGGCTTGGCGATCACGTCGCTGGTGCACACCCTCAAGGGCGTGGACACCGCCGTCATCTTGTTGGCGCTGACCGAGAAACCTCCCGGCCAGATTGCACTCGCGGCACTTTGCGTGATCGGCGCATTCTGCACGCTGACCTTCTATGACTTTTTTGCGCTCCGAACCATCGGCAAGTCGCAGGTCCCCTACCGGATTGCCGCGCTGTCGAGTTTCACCAGCTACACCATCGGCCACAACATCGGAGCGACGGTGTTCACCGGCGGCGCTATCCGTTTTCGGATCTATTCCGATTACGGATTGAACGCCATCGACGTCGCCAAGATCTGTTTCATTTCGGGACTGACATTCTGGCTGGGCAACACCTTCGTGCTGGGCATCGGCCTCGCCTGGCATCCGCAGGCCGCCTCGGCGATGGACCTGCTGCCGCCCGCCATCAACCGGCTGATCGCGCTGGCGTGCCTCGCCGCCATTGCCGCCTATCTGGTCTGGCTCGGGGCCGGGAAGACCCGCCGTGAACTTGGACAGAACGGCTGGAAGGTGGTTCTGCCGTCATGGCGGCTGACCCTGCTGCAAATCCTGATCGGGGTGGTCGATCTCGGGTTTTGCGCGCTGGCGATGTACCTGTTGATGCCGGCACAACCGGACATCGACTTCATCTCTCTGGCCGTGGTGTTCATCCTGGCGACTCTGCTTGGTTTCGCCAGCCATGCTCCGGGAAGTCTCGGGGTGTTCGACGCCGCCATGCTGGTGGCGCTGCCGGAATTCGGCAGGGAGCAGCTGGTCGCAACGCTGGTGGTGTTCCGGATATTGTACTTCATGGTCCCGTTCAGCCTCGCCATCACCATCATGGGCGCGCGCGAACTCTGGCTCAACGTGGTGCTGCCGTGGCAGGAGCGCCGCAAGGCCAACGAACTCAGCGCCGGGCCGGCAATTCCGCAGACGGTGAAAAGCCGGCGCGGAGGGCGGTAGAAGTCGCGGCCGGGTGCCGCAATCATCAATCGCAATTTCGTTCGCTCTGGTTCAAATTCCACCCGCGCCACGTTGACGACCGACCGGTGTCCGGTCGATGATCCAACCATGTCCACTTTGTCGCCCGGTGCCGGCGCACTGTTCGCCCACCGGCCTTTCCAGCTCTATCTCCTGGCACGCAGCTTCTCGCGTTTCTCCAACCAGATCGCCGCCGTAGCGATCGGCTGGCAGATCTACGAAATGACCGGCAGCGCGTTCGATCTCGGCATGGTCGGGCTCGTTCAGTTCGTCCCCACCGCGGTCCTGGTGTTCGCCGCGGGACACGCCGCGGACCGTTACGATCGCAAACGGGTGTTTCAGGTTTGCCAGGTCGTGCAAGGGCTGACGGCGTGCCTGCTGGCCTGGGGCAGCATTGCCGGATGGCTGACTGTGCCGCAGATCTTCACCGCGCTGGCGGTGTTCGGCGCCGCGAGCGCGTTCGAACACCCGGTCGCGGCGGCGTTGCTGCCCGGCGTGGCACCGCAGGGCATGCTGCAAAGAGGCACCGCGGTCTCCACCGGCGTCTTTCAACTGGCGACGATTACCGGCCCGGCGCTGGGCGGCCTGGCCTACGGCATCTCGCCCGGCGCCCCTTACGCCATCATGACGGTGTTCTGGCTGCTGGCCGGGATCCTGAGCGGCATGATCTCGCTGCATGGGCCGGTGACGGCGAAGGAGCCCCCGACGCTGGGCGCGCTGTTCGCCGGCGTCGGCTTCGTCCGGCGCAATCCCGCCATCCTGGGCACGATCTCCCTCGATCTGTTCGCCGTGCTGCTCGGCGGCGCCGTGGCGCTGCTGCCGATCTACGCCCGGGATATCCTGCAGACCGGACCGTGGGGATTGGGCGCCCTGCGGGCTGCGCCTGCCGTCGGCGCCCTGCTGATGACCGCCGTGCTCGCCCGCCATGCGATCAATCGCCGGGTCGGCATGCGGATGTTTCAATCGGTCATCGTGTTCGGCCTGGCCACCACGGTGTTCGCGCTCTCCTATCAGATCTGGTTGTCGCTGCTGGCGCTGGCGATCATGGGCGCCGCCGACACGGTGAGCGTGGTGATCCGGTTCTCGCTGGTTCAGCTGGCGACGCCGGATGAGATGCGCGGCCGGGTCGGCGCGGTGAATTTCCTGTTCATCAACGCCTCGAACCAGCTCGGCCAATTCGAAAGCGGCATCACCGCGGCGCTGTTCGGCGCAATGCCCGCGGCGGTGCTCGGGGGACTTGGAACGGTGGCGGTGGCGCTGATCTGGATGAAGCTGTTTCCGGCGCTGCGCCATGTGGAACGGCTGGAATGAAACCGGGCGCCATGCTGATCGGAGCCGGCGGCGGACGCCCCCCGGGATTTCATCCTTTTGAATTCTCCGTGAGCTAAGAAGCCCTGCCGGTGAGGAACCCGG
>Ga0209758_1004174_pt1 | contig 12281 bp, 8 predicted proteins | sample AraplaMF_Col_mMF_FD_184258 | JGI IMG/M metagenome (GOLD analysis project Ga0209758, IMG submission 184258) | Arabidopsis root microbial communities from the University of North Carolina, USA - plate scrape MF_Col_mMF (SPAdes) (version 2) | ecosystem: Host-associated > Plants > Roots > Endosphere ... | reverse complement strand
GTTGATGCGCATGATGTTTGGTCGGCGGCTTGCGGCGCCAGCGTCCGGCCAGGGCGCGGCGGAGCTTGGCGACCTGCCGGAGTGGAATCTCGCCGACCTCTATTCGGGCATGGAAGCGCCTGAGTTGAAGCGCGACATCGCCAAGGCAGCCAGCGACGCCATCGCCTTCGAGACCCGCTGGAAAGGTACCCTTGCTGCGGAAGCCGGGCGCGGCGGCGCCGGCCGGTTGGGCGAGGCGCTGAAAACCTATGAGGCGCTCGAGGAACTGATCGGCCGCATCGTCTCTTATGCGGGCCTTGTCTATGCCGGCAACACCGCCGATCCGCAGCGCGCCAAGCTCTATGGCGACGTCCAGGAAAAGATGACGGACGCCAGCGCGCATCTCCTGTTCTTCGCGCTCGAGCTCAACCTGATCGACGATGCGGCGATCGAAAGCGCTTTGGCCGCCGACAAGGCCTTCGGCCATTACCGGCCCTGGGTGCTCGACCTCAGGAAGGACAAACCCTACCAGCTCGAAGACCGCGTCGAGCAGTTGTTCCACGAAAAGTCGGTCACCGGGCGCGGCGCCTGGAACCGCCTGTTCGACGAGACGATGACCGACCTGCGCTTCGATATCGACGGCGAGGAACTGACACTTGAGCCGGCGCTGAACCGGCTGCAGGATTCGAATGGCGAGGTGCGCCGCCGCGCCTCCGACGCGCTGGCCGCCACGTTCCGAAAGAGCCTGCGCACCTTCACGCTCATCACCAACACTTTGGCCAAGGACAAGGAAATCTCCGACCGCTGGCGCGGCTTCCAGGATATTGCCGACTCTCGCCACCTCGCCAACCGCGTCGAGCGCGACGTGGTCGACGCGCTGGCCGCGGCCGTGCGCGAGGCCTATCCGCGGCTGTCGCACCGCTATTACGCGATGAAGGCGCGCTGGCTCGGCATGGAGGTGATGAACCACTGGGACCGCAACGCGCCGCTGCCGGAGACGCCGCAGGCGGTGATCCGCTGGGACGACGCCAGGGACACGGTGCTTTCCGCCTATCAGCGCTTCTCGCCGGACATGGCCGAAATCGCGCGCGGCTTTTTCGACCGCAGGTGGATCGACGCGCCGGTGCGGCCGGGCAAGTCGCCCGGCGCCTTCGCCCATCCGACGGTGCCCTCGGCGCATCCTTACGTGCTGCTCAACTACATGGGCAAGCCGCGCGATGTGATGACGCTGGCGCATGAGCTCGGCCATGGCGTGCACCAGGTGCTGGCTGCCGGCCAAGGCGCGTTGATGGCCTCGACACCGCTGACGCTGGCCGAAACCGCCTCGGTGTTCGGCGAGATGCTGACCTTCCGCTCGCTGCTCGAGCTGACCGGCGACAAGCGCGAGCGCAAGGCCATGCTCGCCCAGAAGGTCGAGGACATGATCAACACGGTCGTGCGCCAGATCGCCTTCTACGAGTTCGAGCGCAAGGTGCATGCCGAGCGCAAGAACGGCGAGCTGACCTCGGACAGGCTGGGCGAATTCTGGTTGGAGGTGCAGGCCGAGAGCCTGGGGCCGGCGATCAAGCTGCGCGAGGGATACGAGGTCTTCTGGACCTACATCCCGCATTTCATCCACTCGCCTTTCTACGTCTATGCCTATGCCTTCGGCGATTGCCTGGTGAACTCGCTCTATGCCGTCTACCAGAATGCCGAGCGCGGGTTTCAGGAGAAGTATTTCGAGATGCTGCGCGCCGGCGGCACGAAGCATCACTCCGAACTTCTGGCGCCCTTCGGCCTCGACGCCACCGATCCCGCTTTCTGGCAGATCGGCCTTGGCGTGATCGGTTCGCTGATCGACGAATTGGAAGCGCTCGACAATTGACGATAACAACGGGGCGGTCGTCGGTCGCGATAGTTTAGCCGGAACGCATATTAGCAAGGCTCTATTCTTGCCCTAAATAGCTGTTCTTCAATAACTCTCCGGCGCATTTTTCAACTAGCTTTCGACAAGCCATATGATAGCGTCCGGCCTCAAGCTCAGCCGGACGCATCGCGCAGGCCAGAGATGGCCGGTCGCGCCGCTACGGCGAATGCGATGATAGCCCTCGGCTCCGGACAAGGCCGAACGTCGATGGCTCGATTGAAGCCGGCGGTTCCGCCGAGCACGAAACCTTTGACGATCCTTGGCGTGCGCTCGCCTTTCCGGGCCTCGGCCGACAGATCGGACTGGAGAGGGAAATGAGCACTTTCTTCTACATGCTCCTGGCGTTCGTTGTGGGTATCCTGGTTGGCTGGTTCATCTGGGGCCGCCTGCGCGGTGAGATCGACAGTCTGCGTGGCGATCTCGACCGCACGCGAAGCGAGCGCGACAGGTTGCGGGCCGATAGCGATCGGCTGAAGGGCGAGCTCGACGCCTGCGGCCGCGCCCGCGCCGATCTCGAAAGCCGGCTGCGCGACGCGCCTTCCGCCAAGGCCGGCGCCGACAAGGCCGCCACGCCGGCGCCGACAGCGCTGATGTCGACGCAGGCAGCCGCGACATCGGCGGCGACAAAGGCCGCTCCGGCGAAGTCGGCCGCCGCGAAGAAACCGGCGGCGACGAAGACTGCGGCGAAGCCGGCGGCCAAAGCCGCCGCGCCAAAGAAGGCTGCGGCGCCGACAGCAAAGAAATCAGCGACGCCGCAGGCCGCGACCGGCAAGGCCGACAATCTGCGTCGCCTCATCGGCATCGGCCCGGTCAACGAAAGATTGCTCAAGGGCCTGGGCGTCACCACCTATGCCCAGGTCGCGGCCTGGACCGCCGCCGACGTCAAGCGCATCGAGGAGGTGCTCAATTTCGACGGCCGCATCGCGCGCGAAAAATGGATCGAGCAGGCGAAATTGCTGGCCGCCGGCAACGAGGCCGAATTCGCCCGCCAGTTCCCGACGGCCGGAACCGCAAGCAACACCTGAGTAGCCAGCATGGTTGGCAACAAGGCGGCGCCTTCCGGGCGCCGTCTTTGTTTTGGGCCAGCCAGCTTTGCGCCGCCCGACGCCGCTCCCTCGATTGCGCCACGCCGGGGCCCCATATAGAGCGGTCGACTGAATTGTCCGCTTCCGAGGCTCATGTCCCTGCCTTCAGCCATTTTCCGCAACGACGCGACCGGTCGTCAGTTGGTCTTCGACCGGCCGCGCGAGATCATCGTTGCGCAGGATGCGGAAGAGTTCATGCCCGCGCTTGAAAGGGCGCAGGCCGCCTCCGACTCCGGCAAATGGCTGGCAGGCTATTTCTCCTACGAAGCCGGTTACCTGCTCGAGCCGAAACTGGTGCCGCTGCTGCCCGAAGGCCGCCGCGCGCCGCTGGTCTGCCTTGGCGTCTTCGATGCGCCTGTCGAGCAGGCGGTGCCGCAAAATGTGGGGCCAGCCAGCAATGGCCCGATCTTCGATGCCAGGGCAACCTGGTCCGCCGAGGACTATGCCGGCCGCTTCGCGCGCCTTCACAACCATATCCGCAAGGGCGATTGCTACCAGGGCAACCTAACCTTCCCGGTCCGTGCGCAATGGTCCGGCGATCCGCTCGCCGCCTTCGGTGCGCTGACGGAACGCCAGCCGGTCAAATATGGCGCGCTGGTCTCGCTCGGCGATCCGATCGTCCTATCGCGCTCGCCCGAATTGTTCTTCGAGATCGATGCCGACGGCATGATCGAGACGCACCCGATGAAGGGCACCGCGCCACGCGGCGCGACCAAGGCCGAAGACGCCCGACTGAAGGCCTTCCTGCGCAACGACGAGAAGAACCAGGCCGAGAACCGCATGATCGTCGACCTTTTGCGCAACGACATCTCGCTGATCAGCGAAGTCGGCACGCTGGAGGTGCCGGAACTGTTCCGCATCGAGACCTATCCGACGGTGCACCAGATGGTCAGCCGCGTGCGGGCGCGGCTTTTGCCCGACATCGGCATCCGCCAGGTCTTCGCCGCGCTTTTCCCCTGCGGCTCGATCACCGGTGCGCCGAAGATCCGTGCCATGGAAATCCTGCATGAGCTGGAAGACGCACCGCGTGACGTCTATTGCGGCGCCATCGGCTGGATCGCGCCCGGCGGCAGGATGCGTTTTTCGGTGGCGATCCGCACCATCTCGCTCTTTGCCGACGGCGAGGCCGTCTACAATGTCGGCGGCGGCGTCGTCTTCGATTCGACCGCGGAGGAGGAGTACAAGGAGTGTCTGTTGAAAGCGCGCTTCGCGACGGGAATGGTGCCGGCTTCGAATTGATCGAGACCATGCGCTGGGAGCCGGGTTCCGGCTTCCTGCGCTTCGAGCGCCACCTTGCGAGGCTTTATGCATCCGCCGCCGAACTCGGCTTCGCCTGCGATCCCGAGCGGATCGGCGAAGTGCTTTCGAACACCGTCGGCCGGCACAAGCTTGCCTTGCGTGTGCGGTTGGCTTTGCAGCGCAATGGCGAAGCGACGGCCGCGGCTCAAGCCTACGAACCGCTGCCGGCGGACAAGGTCTGGCGGCTGCAGCTGGCGCGCATCCGTCTCGATTCCGCCAACACGCTGCTGCGCCACAAGACAAGCCTGCGCCAGGTCTACACGCAGGCGCGCGGCGAATATCTCGCCACGCGCGCCGATGAAGTACTTTTAGCCAACGAGCGCGGCGAGCTCTGCGAGGGTACGATCACCAATCTCTTCGCCGACTTCGGCGACGGCCCGCTCGCCACGCCCCGTCTCGATTGCGGCCTTTTGCCTGGAATATTGCGCGGCGCGCTTCTGGACGAAGGCCGCGCCGTGGAAGCGATCTACAGCTTCGACGACCTGAAGGCGGCGAAGGCGATCTTCGTCGGCAATTCGCTGCGCGGGCTGATCCCGGCGCGGCTTGACTGACACTCGAACCGTCAGCCGTTTCTGTTTTTGAGAGAAGCATGACCATTCGCCAGCCAACCCATACGCCCTATGACGGGTCCTCGAAACTCTTCACCGTCGGGCTGAAGCCGCTCGGCTTCGATCGCTGGATCGAGGTCGATGAATTCCTGCTGCCGCATCTGGCCGAAAAGCACCGGCTTTACACGGAAATCCCGGAAAAGGTCTTTGTCGAAGAAGATGGCACCCGCGGCGCTCAACGCGAAGTGCTGGACCTGCTCGTCGCTCACCTCGAGGTCGCGCATCCCGGCACGCACCGCCGCAACGGAGCCGATGTCGAGCCGGTCGGTTTCGAAGCGGCAAAGGGCAGGCTGCCGCCTGCCCTGCGCGAGGCGCCGCTGGCAAGGGCCTCGCTGCTCGTCCAGGAGGACCTGATCCTGATGCGTCGCGACGACCGCGGCTGGCGGCTCGCCGCCGGCTCGCTCTGCTTTCCTTCGTCCTGGTCGCTGCAGGAAAAATTCGGCAAGCCGCTGCACGAGATCCACGAACCGGTGCCTGGATTCGGACCCGGCACGCGGCCGGCCGAGCTCATCAACCGCATGTTCGATGGCTTGCAGGGCCAGGCGGTGGAGCGCTTCAACTGGTCGATCCAGGCCGACGATGCGCTCTATCATCCGCTCTCCAATGTCGAGCGCATCGACCGCGCCACCAACCGCCCGAGCCGCTTCCCCGACGGCGATGTCGACGCCCATGCCTTCATCCGTGTCGAGCGCCAGACGCTGCGCAAGCTGCCTGTCTCGCGCGACATCCTGTTCACCATCCGCATCCATCTCGATCCGCTCAAGGTGCTCGATGCCCATCCGGACCGGGCAGCACTGGCTGCATCCTTCGCCGAGCAGCTCAACGCGCTCGACCAAGCCCAGCTCGATTACAAGGGCCTGACCGCCGACCGCGACCGGCTGGTTGCCTTCCTCGACGGCATGGCCGGATCGGCTTAACCACGCCGCCAAGCCGGCTTGACCGGCGGTTGGCGCTTTTCGCTGGTTTATGACAATGATCTGTGGTGTAGCGCTTGCCCGTCGGGCGAAAGCTGCCCGGTTTTGCGCGTGTTTGAAGGAGTGTGCGAAAAAATGGCGAATGAAAACTGGCCCGTTTACGGTGAAATCACCGGTCCTGTCGTGATGATCGGCTTCGGCTCGATCGGGCGGGGAACGCTGCCGCTGATCGAACGCCATTTCAAGTTCGACAAGTCACGCATGACAGTCGTCGATCCGCTCGACACCGACCGTAAGCTGCTCGACGAGCGAGGCATCACCTTCGTCCAGGACGCTGTGACCGAGAAGAATTACAAGAAGCTGCTCACGCCGCTTCTGACCAATGGCGGCGGCCAGGGCTTTTGCGTCAACCTGTCGGTCGACACCGGCTCGGTGGACCTGATGAAATTGTGCCGCAAGCTCGGCGTGCTCTACATCGACACCGTCGTCGAGCCGTGGCTCGGCTTCTATTTCGACACCGAGGCCGACAATGCCAGCCGCACCAACTACGCGCTGCGCGAGGCGATGATCAAGGAAAAGCAGGACAAGCCGGGCGGCCCGACGGCGGTCTCCACCTGCGGCGCCAATCCCGGCATGGTCTCGTGGTTCGTCAAGAAGGCGCTGGTCAACCTCGCCACCGATCTCGGTCTCGAGTTTTCGGAGCCCGCGCAGGAAGACCGCGAGGCCTGGGCCAGGCTGATGAAGAAGGCCGGCGTCAAGGGTATCCACATCGCCGAGCGCGACACCCAGCGCACCAAGAAGCCGAAGCCGATGAACGTGTTCTGGAACACCTGGTCGGTCGAAGGCTTCATCTCGGAAGGCTTGCAGCCGGCCGAGCTCGGCTGGGGCACGCATGAAAACTGGATGCCGAAGAACGGCAAGAAGCACAAGCACGGCTCCAAGGCGGCGATCTATCTGGAGCAGCCCGGCGCCAACACGCGCGTGCGCAGCTGGTGCCCGATTCCGGGCGCGCAATACGGCCTCCTGGTGACGCATAACGAGTCGATCTCGATCGCCGATTTCTTCACCGTGCGCTCGAAGAAGGGCAAGCTTCAATACCGCCCGACCTGCCACTACGCCTACCATCCCTGCAACGACGCCTTGCTGTCGCTGGACGAGATGTTCGGCGCTGCCGGCAAGCCGCAGCCGGTTCACCATGTGCTCGACGAGAACGAGCTGGTCGACGGTGTCGACGAGCTTGGCGTGCTGCTCTACGGCCACGACAAGAACGCCTACTGGTACGGCTCGCAGCTGTCGCTGGCCGAGGCCCGCAAGCTCGCCCCCTACCAGAACGCCACCGGCCTGCAGGTCACCTCGGCAGTGCTTGCAGGCATGGTCTGGGCGCTGGAGAACCCGACGGCCGGCATCGTCGAAGCCGACGAGATGGACTACCGGCGTTGCCTCGAGGTGCAAATGCCTTATCTCGGACCGGTCAGGGGCTACTACACCGACTGGACACCGCTGGACTGTTCCCGGAAGACCTGGACAAGGACGACCCGTGGCAGTTCCGCAACATTCTGGTCCGATAGCAGTTCGGCAGGCATGTCTCTGCGCCTTGCAATCGCCCGGAAATCGGGCGATTGAAGTGGTGCGGCCTAGAGCGACGTGCGTCCACCCGGACGCACAAAGTACGCTCTAGCACTTTGAATGAACGCATCGTGCTTTCCGAAAATCGGAAACTCGATTTTCGGGCCGATGCGAGAGGAGAGGATTTTCAAAATGACCATTGCGCGCAAACTGCTTTCGGCAGGCGCCGCGGCAAGCCTTCTGGCTGCGGCCGCCTGCACCACCACCGGTCCCTCGGAGCCTTCGATGGGAGCGGCGCCGAAGGGCGTCGAGGGCAACTGGATCGACGCCAAGGGCACGGGCCTGTCGACCTTCGCGGCTGGCAGCTTCACCACCGTCGCCACAGATACCGGCCAGAAGCTGTCGGAAGGCAGCTATACCATGACCGGAGCGACCTCGGTGGAGATCCACGGCACCTCGCTGATCCGCCAGACCCCGGTCAGCTTCAACTGCCTGATGATCTCCACCAGCCAGCTCAACTGCACCAGCGCCAGCGGCCAGAATTTCGTGCTGACGCGCCGGGCTTGACGGCTACAAATCTTCAACTGACAGGGATGGCGGCGCAAGCCGCCGTCCTTTTTTGTGCCGGCAAACATCTCCCTGATTTGTGCTTGCATCGACCGGAATCCGATGTGAACATGACCCGAGGCTGACTGTTATTTTCCGGTCAAGCGAGGGCTTTAAGCACTTTCAAGTCAGCTCATCCGGGAGACAAAGATGAAGAAGATTGCCGCGATCCTAGCCCTGTCCGCCTCGACGCTCGGCCTGTCGGCTGGCGTGTCTTTTGCCGACTACACGCTGAACATCCTGCATTTCAACGATTGGCACAGCCGCATCGAAGGCAACAACAAATACGAGTCGACCTGTTCGGCCGACGAGGAGACCAAGGGCGAATGCATCGGCGGCGCCGGCCGGCTGATCACCGCAATCGCCCAGGAACGCAAGAAGCTCGAAGGCCAGAACGTGCTGCTGCTCAATGCCGGCGACAGCTTCCAGGGATCGTTGTTCTACACCACCTACAAGGGTGCCGTGGAAGAGGAATTCCTCAATCGGATCAAGCCCGACGCGGTGACGCTCGGCAACCACGAATTCGACGACGGCGAGACCGCGCTGGTGCCGTTCCTCGACAAGGCGAAATTCCCGATCGTCAGCGCCAATGTCGTGCCCAACGACAAATCCGGCGCCGCGGGCAAGTTCAAGCCCTCCGTCGTCGTCGAGGTCGGCGGCCAGAAGATTGGCATCGTCGGCGCCGTCACCAATGATACGCCGGAACTCGCCTCGCCCGGCCCGAACATCGCCATCGCCGACGATGTCAAATCGATCACGGCCGAGGTCGAGAAGCTGAAGGCGCAAGGCGTCAACAAGATCATCGCGGTCACCCATATCGGCTATAACCGCGAGCGCGACGTCATAGCCAAAATCCCTGGTATCGACGTGGTGGTCGGCGGCCACAGCCACACGCTTCTGTCGAACACCGATCCGAAGGCGGCGGGCCCCTATCCGACGATGGTCGACAACCCCGACGGCTCCAAGGTGCCGGTGGTGCAGGCGGCGTCCTATTCGAAATATCTCGGCGAGTTCAAGGTCGTGTTCGACGACAACGGCGTCGTCAAGGAGGCCAGCGGCGACCCGATCTATCTCGACAAGTCGATCACCCCCGATCCCGCCGTTCTGGCCCGCATCAAGGAGCTCGGGGCGCCGATCGAGGCGCTGAAGAACAAGGAGGTGGCCGAGACCACCAAGCCGATCGACGGCAGCCGCGAGAATTGCCGCGCGCGCGAATGTGAGATGGGCAATCTCGTCTCCGACGCCATCCTCGATCGCGTCAAGGGCCAAGGCGTCGAAATCGTCATCTCGAACGGCGGCGGCCTGCGTGCTTCGATCGACCAGGGCACGGTGACCATGGGCGAGGTGCTGACCGTGCTCCCCTTCCAGAACACGCTGGCCACCTTCAAGATCTCGGGCAAGGACCTTGTCGCGGGCCTCGAAAGCGGCCTCAGCCAGATCGAGGACGGCGCCGGCCGCTTCCCGCAGGTTGCCGGCATCAAATATTCCTTCGACAGATCGGTCGCGCCCAACGCCGGCCGCGTCAAATCGGTCGAGGTGATGGAGAACGGCGCCTGGGCGCCGATTAGCCCGGACAAGCAGTATCTCGTTGCCACCAACAACTATGTCCGCCAGGGCGGCGACGGCTACAAGGTCTTCGCCGACAAGGCCACGGATGCCTATGACTACGGTCCGGGCCTCGAACAGGTGGTGGCCGACTATCTCGGCGCGCACCGGCCCTACACGCCGAAGCTCGACGGCCGCATCACCGAGATCGCGGCAACGACCGCGGCGGCTGAGCCCGCCAAGCCTGCGGAACCGGCAAAACCGGCCGAGACCGCCCCGGCAAGCAGCGAATCCGCCATGCCGGCTCTGCCTTCCGGTTCCAACGACATTGCCGGCACGCCGCCGGCCGTTCCGGCCGAGACCGCGCCCGCGGCGCCGGCCGCGGAACCGGCAAAACCCGCCGAGACCGCTCCGGCAACGCCTGCTCCTGCGGCCGAGCCGGCCAAGCCGGCGGAGGCAACGCAGGCCGAAGCGAAGCCGGCCGAGACCAGCCACACCATCGCCGCCGGCGATACCTATTGGGACCTGGCCAAGAAAGCCTATGGCGACGCCACCAAGTGGAAGCTCATCTCCGAAGCCAACAAGGATTATAAGCCGCGTCGCCTGCCGCTCGGCGCGATGCTGACCATTCCGCCGGCGGCAAAGTAATCGACCATCGGGGATCATTATACCCGCCCGGGCAACCGGGCGGGTGTTCCTTTGTCAGCCCCTAACGCGCTAAGGTGCGGCCAGACGCAGCATTGAAAACCGGCAGGGCATCGCTAGTTTCCGCGGCGCTACCGGAGACTGTTGATGACGCTTGCCAGCCCCACCGATGCCAAAGCCGCCAAGGCCGTCGGCCCGCTGTCCGCGACCGCCGCGCCGGTCAAGCCCGGCAAGGTCGGCATCATGCTGGTCAATCTCGGCACGCCCGACGGCACCGACTTCGGGCCGATGTGGCGGTATCTGCGCGAATTCCTCTCCGACCCGCGCGTCATCGAGCTCAACAAGGCGATCTGGTACCCGATCCTCTACGGGCTGGTGCTGACCACCCGGCCGAAGAAGTCCGGCGCCAATTACGCCCGTATCTGGAACCGGGAGATGAACGAGTCGCCGCTGCGCACCTTCACCCGTGCGCAGGCCGAAAAACTCGCCAAGGCGCTCGCCGGCCTGCCCGGTGTGGTGGTCGACTGGGCGATGCGCTACGGCAATCCCTCGACGGCAAGCGTCGCACAAAAACTGGTGGACCAGGGCTGCGAGCGCATCCTGACCTTTCCGCTTTACCCGCAATATTCGGCGACGACGACGGCGACGGCCAACGATCAGTTGTTCCGCGCGCTGATGAAGATGAGGCGCGCGCCCGCGATCCGCAGCGTGCCGCCCTATTATGACGAACCGGTCTATATCGAGGCGCTCGCGCGTTCGATCGAGAAGCACCTGGCGACCCTCGATTTCGTGCCGGAGGTGGTGATCACCTCCTACCACGGCATTCCCAAACCCTATTCCGACAAGGGCGATCCGTACCGGTCGCATTGCCTGGAGACGACGCGGCTGCTGCGGACGAGGCTCGGCTGGGACGAGAACAAGCTCATCACCACCTTCCAGTCGCGCTTCGGCGCGCAGGAATGGCTGCAGCCTTACACCGACGTCACCGTCGAGAAACTGGCCAAGGACGGCGTGAAATCGATCGCTATCGTCAATCCCGGCTTTTCGGTCGACTGCATCGAGACGCTCGACGAGATCGGCCGAGAGGCGGCCGAAACCTTCCATCACGCCGGCGGCAAGAACTTCGCCCACATCCCCTGTCTCAACGACAGCGCCGAGGGCATGGCTGTAGTCGAGGCGCTGGCGCGGCGCGAGCTTTCCGGCTGGGTGTGACCGGTTTCACCGACAGGCTTGAAAGCGGTGCGCAAAACCCGCTGCTAACCAATATTAGCGATCACCTGATTGTAACGTTGCGGAAACACACTTAAGTGATTCCGTGAGGTCGCCGCCTTTTGAGGGAGAAACGAAATGGGCTTTAGCGGTTTCGATATTGCCATCATTGTTCTTGTTTTCCTGGTCATCATCCTTCTTTTCAAAGGCATCAAGACGGTGCCGCAAGGTTATAATTATACGGTGGAACGCTTCGGCCGGTACACCAAGACGCTGACCCCTGGCCTGAACATCATCAACCCCATCTTCGAGCGCGTCGGCGCCAAGCTGAATATGATGGAGCAGGTGCTCGATGTGCCGACGCAGGAGATCATCACCCGCGACAACGCCATCGTCGGTGTCGACGGTATCGCCTTCTACCAGATCCTCAATGCCGCGCAGGCCGCTTATCAGGTGGCCGGGCTGCAGAACGCCATTCTCAATCTGACCATGACCAACATCCGTACCGTCATGGGCTCGATGGACCTCGACGAATTGCTGTCCAACCGCGACGCCATCAACGAGCGCCTGTTGCGCGTCGTCGACGAGGCGGCGCATCCGTGGGGCATCAAGATCACCCGCGTCGAGATCAAGGACATCAATCCGCCGGCCAATCTCATCGAATCGATGGGCCGCCAGATGACGGCCGAGCGCAACAAGCGCGCCCAGATCCTGGCCGCCGAAGGCCTCAAGCAGTCGCAGATCCTCGAGGCCGAGGGCCGCAGGGAAGCCGCCTTCCGCGACGCCGAGGCGCGCGAGCGTTCGGCCGAAGCGGAGGCCAAGGCGACGCAGGTCGTGTCGGAAGCCATCGCCAAGGGCGACGTCCAGGCGCTCAACTACTTCATCGCCCAGAAATACACCGAAGCGCTCACCAAGATCG
>Ga0209758_1004160_pt1 | contig 12329 bp, 11 predicted proteins | sample AraplaMF_Col_mMF_FD_184258 | JGI IMG/M metagenome (GOLD analysis project Ga0209758, IMG submission 184258) | Arabidopsis root microbial communities from the University of North Carolina, USA - plate scrape MF_Col_mMF (SPAdes) (version 2) | ecosystem: Host-associated > Plants > Roots > Endosphere... | reverse complement strand
GGTCATATCGCCGTCCGCTCGTCGTGATCGGGGCTAGAGCCATTTCCGTTCCGATGAAATCGGAACGGGGCTCTATCTTTTTTGTTTTGACGCGTCTTCTTCACGCGAACCGGTATCCACCTCGCTTGAAAACGCTCTACCGCATCGCCAAAGCGAGGTCGGCGGCGCGGTCGCCGGATCGCACCGACCCCTCAATGGTGGCCGGCAATCCGGTATCAGTCCAGTCGCCGGCCAGAAAGAGGTTTTTCCAGGCGGTGACCGGCCCCGGCCGCATGGCATTTTGTTCTGGCGTAGCTTCGAATGTCGCTCGCCGCTCGCGCACGATCTGCCAGGGCGGCAGGTCGCCCTCGACGCCCGTCCTTGCAATGCCAGCAACCTTGCAGATGTCGCGCCAGATTGCCCGCGCGAGTTCCTCACGGGGCATATCCACCAGCCGGTCGCCATTGCTGATGGTGACCGACAGGCGTTGCGGAAAGGCGAACAGCCATTCCACCAGGCCGCCGACCACGCCGATCAGCGGCGGCATGCCCTTGGGCGGATCAAAGCGGAAATGCGCATTGACGATGGCGCGGAATTTCGAGGGAGTCTTGAGCCCAGGCAACAGCGTGGCGGCGGCACGCGGCGGCACGGCCATCACGACAATATCCGCGGGTGTGATCGCGATCTTGTCATCGCCGAACTGCAATTCGCTGACCCGGTCACCAGCCATTCCGAAGCTGCGCAATTCGTGCCCGAAATGAATCTCACCGCCTTTGGCCCGCAACAGCTCGACCGCCGGTTCGACCAGCACCGCGCTCAGACCGTCGCGCGCGATCAGCGGACGGCAGGCCTGGCCGCCGGCCAACAGCGTTTCCCGCACCACCGCGCCGGCAAGTCCGGCCGAGCCTTCCGGGGGATCGACGTTGAGTGCCGCGAGCAGCAGCGGCTGCACCAGGCGGTCATACAGCGTCCCCTTGCAGGGTATCGCGTCGCCGACAAGCTTGCTTGCCGGCGCCCAGATCAGCGGCGCCAGCGCCACGTAATCAAGCACGCTCGTGTCCGGCACGCGCCGCGTCTTGTCGAACAGCCAGCCCGGTATCCTGCTGTCGCCGAGGTCGAGCTGCCAGCGCTGATCGCTGTTCACGTCAGCGAACGCAAACTGCGCACGCTTCGGACCGACCAATCCGGCTTCAGTACCGATCGCGCGCGCATAGGCGATGGCATGGCGATTGCCCGACAGCAACAGATGGTTGCCGTTGTCGATGGTGAGCTGGGTGGCGGCATCGAAATAGGAGCGGCAGCGGCCACCGGCCTGCTGGGTCGCTTCGTGAACGTGGACCTTGAAATTCGCGCCTGCGAGGCGGACGGCCGCCGACAGTCCCGAGATTCCCGCACCGATGACGTGGACAACCTGTTGCATCAGATGATCGCATACCGCAGCAGGATCGCGATCTTCGCTGCCTTGCCGAGCCGCACCGGATTGCGCGGCAAAGCGAACCCGCGCAGGACCAGCAGTTCCAGGATCTTGCGGTAATATTTCGACATGATCCGCGGCGCCCGCACGCGGCGGCGCGAATTGCGGGCCATGATCTCGTCGGCAGTCTCGAAATGCGTCCGCGCCCGCTTGACCAGCGGCGCACAGGCCTTGGGCAGCGCCGGATTGAGGATCACCGTGCGCGGATCCTGACTGGTGATACCGGCATGGAACAGCATTTCGCGCGGCAGATACAGCCGGCCGATCCCGGCGTCCTCGTCGATATCACGCAGGATATTGGTCAATTGCAAGGCGCGTCCCAGATGATGTGCAAGCAGGATACCGTCTTCGTCAGGCAGTCCGAAGACCTTGACCGACAGGCGGCCTACCGCGCTGGCCACACGATCGCAATACAGGTCGAGGGTTTTGTCGTCGGGAGCCCGGATATCGGCGGGCACGTCCATTTCCATGCCGTCGATGACGGCAATGAAATCCTCGCGCCGCATGCCAAACTTCGCAACCGCGGGCGCATAATCGGCAACGCGCGGCGGCGGATGCCCGGCGTAGAGCGCGTCGATGTCCGCGCGCCAGTGCGCCAGCGCGGCCAGCCGCTCCTCGCGCGGCCCGTCGGAGTCCGCGATATCGTCGACCTGCCGGCAGAAACTGTAGATCTGAAACATCGCGTCGCGCTGCTCGCGCGGCAGGATACGCATCGCGGCATAGAACGAACTGCCGGAGGCGACACCCTGGACCGCTTCTTGCGGCGCGGACGACTGGCCCATGGCGGCACTGGTCATCTGCTGGTTCATGCGCGGGGAGCCGGGTTCGACACCGGCCGCCGTCCAACGGCGCGGCGCGCCGTCTCGCTCGCGACGCCGGCAAGGCTGTAGCCGAGCAGCTGCAACGGCCGGAGATGCACATTGTCGACCAGGGGATCGCGGGCCTGCAGCATGCCGACGATCTTCTCGGCAAACCCCTGGATGACGGAGATCTCCAGCCCGAGACGAAAATCCTTCACTTCGGTGCTGAACGACTTGCTTTGGTCGAGCAGGCCGGCCGTGCGTGCCGCCAGTGCATGCAGACACTGCAGCAGTGCCGGTGACGACCGCGGCGCGCCGAGTTCGTCCACCGAGGCGCCCGCCGCGGCCAGCGCATCGCGCGGCAGGTAAACCCGGTTGAGGTCGTGATAGTCCTTTTTGCAGTCCTGCAGATGGTTGTTGATCTGCAGGCCGGCGCACAAGGCATCCGAAGCTGCCCAGGTCGAGGTGCTTTCGCCATGGACATCAAGCATGAACCGTCCGACCGGCATCGCCGAATATCGGCAGTAGTGAATGACCTCGTCCCAGTTCTCATAGCGCAGCTTGGACACGTCCATGCGGAAGGCGATCAGCACGTCCAGCGCATGGCGCGGCGGCATCGAACGCTCAGCCAGCGCGCGCCGCAGATTGACCGCCTCAGGCTGGCTGTCGCCCCGGCCCAATAGTTCGGCTTCGAGCAAATCGAGATAGGCAAGCTTCTCCGCGGCACCGAGCGTCGCATGGTCCGCGATGTCGTCCGCGGTCCTGACAAAGTTATAGAACGCGAGAATCAACGCCCGGTGGCGTGGATGGATGATCCACGAGGCCACCGGGAAATTCTCGTCGCGATGGGTTTTGCCAGATCGCAGGTCGCTCGCAGTGGTCATCAAAACTGGCTACATTGGCTCGGGACGTCATTATCCCACGCGCCGCCCGCCGTGCCGGAACAATCCGGCAACCGGCATGGTCGCGCACGCCCCATATAGGGTAATTCGGCCTGCTAAACCAACGCAAACTGACGGTTGTTGGCGGGCTTATTGCCCGTGGCTGACGAGCACCTGGTTGCAGGCGGGGCTGATCTTGGGACGGACCTGTTGAAGGCAGGACAGGATGACGAGATCGCCCTGATCCATCACCTTGCGGCAGTGCTTCTGAACGTCCCGCGAACAGGCTTTCTGCTCCTGCTCGGTGCCACTATGCCCCTGTTGCGCGAAGGCAGCAGTGGACGCGGCGACCGACAACAGAGAAAGTACCATTAAAAACTTAGGCATTGTCTTCCTTCATTCTGATTGCGGGACGATAGTCCCGGGTGGCATATGCAATCCGCAACACCGGCAAAGCCTGAACTCCCCTAAGCCTGCCGCAGATCAAGAATTGCGAACGGGACACGGGATATCGAACAAGCCCAAAGGCGCTGGCAATTGCGGCCAAATTTGCGACGGTGGAGGGTTGCTTTTGCGGTCGCGCAGACTGTCGTTGTTGCAGCCAACTTATTGATAATCATCGCCTAATTCAAGCGCACCGGCTCCCGATTTGTGGCCTGAGAGCAACACGGGGCGCAAAAAGCGGTCGATGTCGGCCTGATCGGTCAGGCGGGTGGCGCGGATTCGGGCGGACCTCGCCTGCAGATTTCCCTCGCAAGCGGCCAGCCGACTTGTAAAAGCTTCAAGAAAGCACGCTACACGCGGAGTCCTCGGTTCAAACCAAGTGTGGTATTTTTGTTTGAACCTTGCGCCGGGCGGGCGACACTACACTTCGATGCGGCGCGACGTATCTTATTGAGAACGTCATTTCACGGGAAAGCTTGATATGAAACGGATTGATTCAAGATCTTTGTGGCAGGCAATCAAGGTTGCAGGCGCAGGCGCCGCGCTCATGATGTCGGTTTCCGCCGGCAACGCCCAGTCGGCCGCACCGTTCGCCGGCTTTGACGGCGCTTGGACCGGCAGAGGTACGGTGTCGCTTTCGGATGGCAGCAAGGAAAACATCAGCTGTCGCGCCACCTACAAGGTCGAAGGCGGCGGCAAGGCCCTGAAGCAAACCCTGCGCTGCGCCAGCGACAGCTACAAATTCGATCTGACCAGCGATGTCAGCCAACAGGGCGACCGCATCGGCGGCACCTGGAGCGAGACCTCGCGCAACATCAACGGCAACCTGCAAGGCACCGCCGGCGGCGGCCGGATCGACGTCTTCGTCGAAGCCGCAGGCTTCGCCGCGACCCTGACTTTGACGACAAGCGGCAACAAGCAACAGGTCTCGATCAGCTCGAAGGGCGAGATCCGCGGCGTCTCGATCAGCATGGTACGCAGCTGATCTCAGCGACGTTCTGACGAAAAGCCCTCGAACCCGGTTCGAGGGCTTTTTTGTGCATGCTACTTCGCGACAGGCTTCGCATGCGCTCCGGTGCCGCGCAGCTTCTGCGACAGGTTGATCAGGAACATCGACGTCGGCCGCAGAATGAACAGATCCGCGACCAGGGCCGCGACCATCGAAAAGGCGCTGAGCCAGCCGAACAGGCGCAGCGACGGCAGGTCGGAAAACACCGTGACCACCAGGCCGCAGGCCAGCACCACCGTGGTCAGGATCAGCGCCGGGCCGACCAGCACGGTCGCGCGCTCCACCGCCAGCTCCGGACTGATGCCCGGCCTCGACTCCAGCCGCAGCCGGTTGAGGAAGTGGATCGTCGCGGATAGACCGAGGCCGAACGACACCGTCAGCGCCACCACGCTGGCAAACTGCAGCCCCTCCCCGAGCAGCCACAGCACGGTGCCCGACGCCACCACCGGGAAGATGCCGGGCAGGATGCAGGAGAACATCACCACCACCGAGCGGAACGCGAGGCCGATGAAAACGGCGACCAGCAGGAATTCGACCGTCAGGCCCCGGTTGAGCTTCTCGATCATGTTGGCGCTGTTGCGCGCGGCGATGGCCGACAGACCGGTCACCGCGATCTCGTAACCCGGATGCTCGGCGCGCACCTTGTTGAGCGCCGCATCGAGCTTGTCGACCACGGGAAGAATCTCGCTTGAATCGAGATCCGGCACGCGGCCCGACACCACCACGGCGTCCTGATCGGCCGAGATGAAACGCCGCACCAGATGTTCGGGAATCACGCTAACGTATTCCTTCAGCGTCGCGACATCGGTACTGCCTGCCTTTTCGGCGAGCCAGCGGCGCAGCGTTTCCAGCGACCAGACGTTGCCGACGCCAGCCGCGGTTTCCACCATTGAGTGAACGTCGGCGATGGTCTTCAGGGTTTCCGGGGAATAGAGCGATGCGCCCTTGGGGAATTCGATCAGCACGTCGATCGGATTGGCGCCGGTGAGTTTGGCATCGAGTCGGCTCGACGCCGCCACCGCCTGGCGTTTGTCAGGCACCTGGTCGGCGAGGCGGTAGCGTGGCTCCAGCGTCGTGTAGATGTAGCCGAGGCCGGCAACCAGGAGCACCGCGATCAGGCTGAACAGCCCGGGCCGGCCGACCATGCGCACCGCGATCCAGTAGCAGAAGTTGCGCAGCGCCTGCACACCGGCGTCGGCGCCCTGGAACTTCACCGCCATGATCTTTTCGTTGCGCACCAGGAGTACGCCGAAAGCCGGCACCAGCGACAGCACGGCGATCAGCGCGATGATGGTGGCGGCGAGCCCGGCCTCGCCGAATTTGCGGATCAGCTCGGAATCCGAGAACTGCAGGGCAATGAACGAGATACCGGCGGTGCCGTGGGTCAGCACGCAGGCCGGCCCCACCACCAGCACGGCGTTCTTGAAGGCGGTGTATTTGTCCTGACCTGCGATCAGCCGGTCGCGCGCCGCGAAGGTCAGCTGCATCGAGTCGGAGAAGCTGATCACCATGATGAGCGGCGTCATCACGTTGAGGAACATGTTGAGATTGAAGCCGGCCCAGCCGAGGCCGCCGAGTGCCAGCAGGATCGCGATGATCGGCGGGAACGCCGCGACCACCATGAATGAGACCTTGCGGAAGAACACGATCGCGATGATGCAGCCGGCGAGAATGCCGAGGATGTTGTAGGTCAATCCATCGCGCTTGACCGCGTTGCGGATCTCGAGCTGCATGACGGGCACGCCGGAGAGCTGCGCGTTGAGCCCGCTGCCGGAAAGATCATCCGCCATGATCTTGCGGATTTCGCCGATCACTTTGCTGAGGTTGGCGCTGGCGACGATCGATGGTTCGAGCGACATCACCATCAGCGCCAGCGTGCCGTCCTCGGACAACAGCTTGCCGCGAATGATCTCGTTGGTTTTGACGGTCTCGATGAACTTGTCGTAATCGGCGCCTTGCGGCAGTTCGGAAGGGAACAGCGCCGCCGGCAGCTTGCCCGGGGCCGGCGCCTGGCGCGCGGAAAACAGCGAGACCAGGCCGCGCACGCCATCGACCAGTTGCAGGTCGGTGACCATGTCGCGGATCTTCTCGAGATTGGGCCGCGACAGCAGGGTCTTGCCTTCGACCACGACCAGGACGTCGAATTCGGTCGCCGGGAAGCGCTTGGTGACGGCCTCGTACTGCTTGTAGTCCTTGGAATCGGAGCGGAACAGCTGGCTCAGCGAATCGTCGATCTTGATGCGCTCGATGCCGAACACCGCCGCGATCATCAGGACGGCGAGGATGATGACGGACAGGATCGGCGCCTTGACCGCGATCAGCCCGAGGCGCTCGATCCCGAAGGCGATGCTCTGTCCCGGCGGCGGCGGCTCCTCGATCTCCTCGACGTGGACCCGACTTTCGGAGTTCTTTTCGAGCATACCCTGTCCAGTTCTCACATCGGCTTGGCTTGTAGCTTGTTTGCGGGCGCGAAAGCAGCCGTATCAGCCCACGTCTGATCGTCGCTAGCCCTTGAAATTACGCGGTAAATTAATCGCCGCCGTTTTACAGGCCCGGACCGCATCCGGCAAGCGCGCGGCGGGGAACAAATCGGCCTCCGGATCACGAAAGTCAGCCTCAAGTCTCTGATTTGTCACACTCGATTCAACCTGCCCCGATCTGTGCCGGCGTTCCGCCCGCGCTTTCATCTTTTAGTGCGACGCCCGTGACCTGCCGGGCCAGCGCCTCCCGGATCAGCCAGGCAATCTTGAAGGCGGCCTCGCCGACGCCGAGACCCGCGGCATGGATATTGGAGATACAGTTGCGGTCGGCGTCGGTCAGGCCGGGCCTCGGCGCGAAGGTCAGATAGGCGCCGAGGCTGTCGGGTGTCGACAGGCCCGGCCTTTCGCCAATCAGCATCAGCACCAGGCCCGCCTGAGCCAGTTCGCCAATCTCATCGCCGAGCGCAACGCGCGCGCCGGTTGCCACCACGGCGGGCCCGACGGCGATCTTCGCCATTGCCAGGCCAGGCAACAGGGCGCCGACCAGTTCGACTGCATGGCGATGCACCGCATTGGGCGACAGGCCGTCGCCAAGCACGATGACGAGATCGCAGGCCGGACCATTGCGACCTGCGAGCAGATCATGCGAGGCCGCATCGAGCCGGCGGCCGAGATCGGGCCGCTTCAGATAATCCGCACGGTCGACGGCGCGGCTATGCACCGCAAGCGTCTCGAGGCCAAGCGCCGCAAGGCCGGCGACGACGGCGGACGCATCGAACGCGGCGTGAACGGCGTCGCGGGCGCGGGCGTGATCGAGGGTGAATGCAAGCAGCGCGTTCGTCGGCAGGCTGGCGCCGGCGCGGCCGAGCCCGACCCGGGCCGGCGTCAGTTGCCGTAGATCCCGCTGGGATCGCTGGGGTGGCCCGGGGCTATTCGGCAGGGACAGAGGCTCCCTGCATCCGCAATGAATAGTTCGACGCATTGGCCCGGCCGACCGAGGCGGCGCGGGCGTAGATGATCAGATGATGCGCCACCAGCATCACCGAGATGAAATGCTCGACCTCGCCCCGCACCAAACGGCGGAAGGCGAACTTCCAGAACACGCGCTTGTAGTCGCCGAGCACCCCGATCTGCCAGATGATGTTACGCATCATGATGAGGCCGAGCCGGATGTTCTTCCATGCCGTGCGCTCGGGCGTCGCCGGCGGCTGGATCCGGTTCGGATAGGTGTTGCGGATCTGGTATTCGTAGCGCGCAAGCAGCTTTTCGGGCTCGTAGGCGGCTCCCATGCATTCGCGCCAGGTCGAGACGACCTGGTCGTAAGGCAGGAAGAAGTCGACGTTTGATTCGCGGCCCTCGTCCTGGATCAGGCGGTTCTCGCGCACCAGACGGTCCCACAGCGGCGTCTTGGGCAGCGCCTGCAGCAGGTTGATGGTCAGCAGCGGAATCTGCGACTGGTCGATGAAGTGCAACAGGTTCCTGCCGGTTTCCGGCTTGTCGGTGTCGAGCCCCAGGATGATTCCCGAAACCACCTCCATGCCGTAGCTGTTCAGGGTCGTGATCGCTTCCATGATGGGGACCATCATGTTGTGATCCTTCTGCATGGCCTTCAGCGCCACCGGATCCGGCGTCTCGATGCCGCAGAAGATGGTGGCGAACCAGGCGTCGCGCATCTTTTCGAGGATTTCCGGCCGCTTGGCGATGTTGAGCGTCGCCTCGCAGGACAGCCGGATGACGAAACCGGTCCGCTTCTGCCATTCGATCAGATGCGGCAGCAGGTCGAGCGCCGCCTTGCGGTTGCCGATGAAATTGTCGTCGACGAAGTAGACCGACCCCATCACGCCGCATTCGAGCAGCTTGTCGAGCTCGGCGGTGATCTGCTGCGGGCTCTTGAGCCGCGGATTGCGGCCATAGAGACCGGGGATGTCGCAAAACTCGCACTGATAGGGACAGCCGCTGGAATACTGGATGCTGCCGAGGAAGTAGCGCGGGATCTCCGCCAGCTCATAGGCGGGGATCGGGAACTCGGTCATGTCGAGCCGATCCACCGTCTTCAGCGCCACCTGCCGTTCCGGACGGGACGGATCGCGCGCAAGACGTGCGACCAGTTCGTTGGTCGCGTCGCCGAGCTCGCCGATGTGCAGATAGTCGAACGACGGATAGTCGTCCGGGCAGGCCGAAACCGAGGGGCCGCCGATCGCCACGGCGAGATCAAAGGCGTGCGCCCGCCGGCAGATGTCATTCATCTGCTGGCGCTGGATGTGCATGCCGCTGACGAACACGGCTTCCGCCCACCGGAAGTCTTCGTTGGTCGCCGGTCGGATGTTCTCGTCGATGAAGCGGACCTGCCATTCCGGCGGCATGTAGGCGGCGACCAGCAGCAGCCCCTGCGGCGGCATGAAGGCCTGGACGCCATCGGTCAGGGGATAGGAGTGTTCAAACGTCCCGAACGAAGACGTATAACGCGGAAACACGCACAGGATGCGCCGTACGGTCTGCTTGCCCTCAGCTCTCATCAGACTTCCTTTGCAGAAAACTTACCCTGCAGGGCACCCTTGCCTCGCGGAAGCATTCCTTGCCTTGCAGATGATCGATCCAACCGCATCCGTACCAGGTCGTTCCCTCCCGCTAAGCTTGCTTCGGCAGTTTAATCACGGTCAGTGATGCTGATCTACCAATTCTTCTTCACAAATTACTCAAGATTGTGGCGAAGACGACAACCGGTTGACGATGCGAGGGCGGCTCAGGTTCAAAGGTGCGGCGGATTTCGCAGAATGATGCACGACTTCTATGATGGTGCCGGCGCCAGTCGATCAAAGGAGGTCATTTGATGGCCAATTTCACGCCACTGTCTGCGGCGATTGGCGGCGGACTGATCGGTCTGGCCGCCGTTCTGTTGATGATGTTGACCGGCCGGATCGCCGGCATCAGCGGCATTTTCGGCGGCGTGCTGCAATTCGGCGGCGGCGACAGGGGCTGGCGCATCGCTTTTCTTGCCGGGCTCGTTCTGGCTCCCCTGATCGCCGGCTGGACCGGTCACGCCATGCCGTCTCCCCGATTGCCGGCGAGCTGGACGGTGATTGTCGTGGCCGGCCTTTTGGTCGGTTTCGGGACCAGGCTCGGTGGCGGCTGCACCTCCGGTCACGGCATCTGCGGAACGGCGCGACTGTCAGCACGCTCGATCACCGCCACCGTCATCTTCATGGCGGCGGCGATCGCAACCGTCGCGGTCACCCGCCATCTGCTCGGAGGGTGAGACATGCTGATCATCGCCTCCTTGTCATGTGGCTTGATCTTCGGCGCCGGCCTGCTGGTTTCCGGCATGGTCCAGCCGGCCAAGGTTCTGGCGTTCCTGGATGTCTTCGGCGCCTGGGATCCGAGCCTCGCCGTCGTCATGATCGCCGCCCTCGCCGTCGCGATCCCCGGCTTCCGGCTGGCCAACCGCCGTTCGCAGCCTTTGCTCGCGGCCCAAAGCTTCTGGCCAACCAAGCAGCAGATCGATCCGCCGCTGGTGATCGGGTCGACGCTGTTCGGCGTCGGATGGGGCCTGGTCGGGTTGTGCCCTGGACCGGCCTTGGAGAGCCTCGCGACGCTGTCGCCCGGCGTCATCGTATTCGTCGCGGCCATGGCCGCGGGCATGATGCTTCACGGGGCGTGGCAAGGAGTTCAGCCGACGATACCCAGCGACGGAGCGGTCGCGGGCGTCGCGGATGGATGAAGGCCGAGCGCCTTTCAAGCTCATCCGATCAACCGCGCGGCCAGTTCCTCCAGCAACCGCTCACTGTTCGCCAGCCGGAAATCCGGACCCGCCAGCCCCACGCGATACAGCCACTCATCGAATTCCGGCGCACGTTTCAGCCCGAACAGGTCGCGCACATAGAGCGCGTCGTGGAATGAGGTCGACTGGTAGTTCAGCATGACGTCATCGGCGCCCGGGACGCCCATGATGAAGTTGACGCCGGCGGCGGCGAGCAGCGTCAGCAGGTTGTCCATGTCGTCCTGATCGGCTTCGGCATGGTTGGTGTAGCAGACGTCGACCCCGAGCGGCAGGCCGAGCAGCTTGCCGCAGAAATGATCCTCGAGGCCGGCCCGGATGATTTCCTTGCCGTCATAGAGATATTCCGGACCGATGAACCCGACGACGCTGTTGACCAGCAAGGGATCGAAGGCCCGCGCCACCGCGTAGGCGCGGGCCTCGCAGGTCTGCTGATCGACCCCGTGGTGGGCATCGGCGGACAGCGCCGAGCCCTGACCGGTCTCGAAATACATCACGTTGCTGCCGACGGTGCCGCGCCGGAGCGACAGTCCGGCCTGGTGCGCCTGCGCGAGCACGGCAAGATCGACGCCGAAACTGCGATTGGCCTTTTCCGTGCCGGCCACCGACTGGAACACCAGATCGACCGGCAGCCCGCGCTCGATCAGGCCGAGCGTGGTGGTGACATGAGCCAGAACGCAGCTTTGGGTCGGAATCTGCAGCTTGGTGATGATGCCGTCGACCAGCCGCACCAGATCGCCGAGCACCGCCGGGTCGTCGCTCGCCGGATTGATGCCGATGCAGGCGTCGCCGGCGCCGAGCATGATGCCGTCGAGGATCGAGGCGCTGATCCCGCGCAGGTCGTCGGTGGGATGATTGGGTTGCAGCCGCACGCTCATCCGGCCGCGCAGCCCGATGGTGGAGCGAAAGCCGGTCACCACCTCGCATTTCTTCGCCGCCAGGATCAGGTCCTGGTTGCGCATCAGCTTCGATACCGCGGCGGCCATTTCCGGCGTGACGCCGCGCGCCAGCGATTTCAGCGTCGCCGGTGTCGCCGCATCCGACAACAGCCAGTCGCGAAACCCGCCGACGGTCAGCGCGCTGATGATGGCGAAGGCTTCCGCATCATGGCTGTCGATGATCAGGCGGGTGACCTCGTCGTCCTCATAGGGCACGACGGCTTCATGCAGAAACTGCCGCAGCGGAACGTCGGCCAGCGCCAGCCGCGCCGCGATCATTTGCTCGGCGGTTGCCGCCGCGACGCCCGCCAGCCGGTCGCCCGACCGCGACGGGGTGGCCTTCGCCAGCAGATCGCGCAGGCCGTCGAAAACATAGCAATTCGCGGCGATGGCGTGGCGATAGATCATGACGGCAAACTATCACCGGGCGCGACGTTGCGCGACCCCCGGTGGATAATTCACGGCTTGTAGACCCCGGCGCACACCACCGTGCCGTCGAGCCGCTCGCAATACATCTGCTTGGGCTCGACCTTCTTGCTGACCGGATTG
>Ga0209758_1004153_pt1 | contig 12339 bp, 12 predicted proteins | sample AraplaMF_Col_mMF_FD_184258 | JGI IMG/M metagenome (GOLD analysis project Ga0209758, IMG submission 184258) | Arabidopsis root microbial communities from the University of North Carolina, USA - plate scrape MF_Col_mMF (SPAdes) (version 2) | ecosystem: Host-associated > Plants > Roots > Endosphere... | reverse complement strand
GGACGATCCGTCCATCCGGCGCCGTGATGCGCAACACCTCCTCGGCGCCGAACGCCTTGGCGTAGAAGGCGACGGCTTTGGCCGCGCCCCGGACATAGATGTGCGGAACGACAGCGTTTCGGTAGCGGAGAGGTCGTATTGTCATCGGCGGGCTCGCTGATGCTTCTGTCGCCGCAATCGGTTTCGTGCGGTCACCGGGTTCCGCGACAGACATCATCAGTCATAAACACGGGCCGCTCTTTCCGGTTCCCGGAACGCCGCTGCATGAGGAGCGTTCGCTCTACGTCAAAGTTGTTGTGCTGCCTTTGTCGGATCACCGGTCACGAGCATTGTCACAACAAGCCTTTAGCCCTGATCATGCGTACAAGCAGGTTCTTGATTTCGCCGCGCAACGGGTGAATAGCTCCCGTCCATGGAATGGCGCGACGAGGGAATCGTTCTCGGCACCCGCAAGCATGGCGAAACCAGCGCCATCCTCGAGGTGATGACGCGCGCGCATGGTCGCCATCTTGGCCTGGTGCGGGGAGGGCGCTCGCGCAAGCAGCAGCCTGTGCTGCAGCCCGGCAACCGCGTCGACCTTTTGTGGCGGGCGCGGCTCGACGAGCATCTCGGCATCTTCCAGGCCGAGGCGATCGAGATGAACGCCGCGCGGCTGATGGACAGCGCGGTCGCCGTCTACGGCCTGCAGACCATGGCCGCGCATCTGAGGCTGCTGCCCGAGCGCGACGCCCATGGCGGCCTTTATGAGACGCTTGCCGTGATGATCTCCCATCTGGGCGATGCCGACGCGGCGGGCGAGCTGGTCGCCCGCTTCGAGCTGCTCATCCTCGATGAATTGGGCTTCGGCCTCGACCTCAGCCAATGCGCGGCGACCGGCACAAGGCAGGATCTCGCCTATGTCTCGCCGAAATCCGGGCGCGCCGTGTCGCGCGCAGCGGGTGCTGCCTGGCACGACAAGATGCTGGCGCTGCCGGCTTTCCTGCAGCGCGGCTCCGGCTTGCGTGCCGATGCGACAGCACTTGAAGACGCGTTCCGGCTGAGCGGCTTCTTCTTCACCCGCCACGTCTACGAGCCGCGTGGCCTCGAGCCGCCCGATGCCCGCGCCGGCTTCCTGGCCGCGCTGCGCCGGCATCATGCGGCGGTGAAGGCGATTGCGGGCGAAGCAGGATAGCGCGCCTAATCGGCGCCGCGCCGCTCCAGGAAATCGTCGAGCATGGCGCGCTGGCCTTTGAGGATCTTGAGCCCGGCTTCCAGCAGCGAAAACCAGCAGGCTCGATCCACTTCCGGGAATTCCTTCAGGCGTCCTGATTTCGGCGGCCACTCCATGCTGAACATGTTGCTCTTGATGGCATTTGCATCGATTTCCGCTTCGACGCTCCACGCGATGACGATCTTGCCGCCTGGCTGCTTGTAGCTGCCGAGCGGCCGGAAATCGCCGTCGACGGCGACGCCGAGCTCCTCTTCGGCTTCCCGTTTGGCGGCTGCGAGCTCATCCTCATTGTCGCCGATCAGTCCCTTCGGGATGGACCACGCGCCTTCATCCTTTCTTGCCCAGAACGGCCCGCCCGGGTGGACGAGCAGGAATTCGAACACACCGGCAATGTGCCTGTGGATCAGCAAGCCCGCACTTTTCTGCGGCATCGGTCACCTCGCGGCATTTCTTCGCTCGCGCGAGAATAGCACGAGTATTTCGCGGCAGAGGTTACGCCATCTCGCCTGCAATGCCGGCAGCCTCGGCGGCCCGGCATGGGATAAGCCGGCAAGTTGCTGGCAATCGGCGACGAAACATGCTCGATCTTGTCAGTGCATGTCGCCCAAAAGTGCGCAGCGGTTTTGGGAGAACGACATGCGCCAAGACAATGACTAAAGGCGCGTTGCCTGAATCGGTTTCGGCGCGACGCGCTTTTAGTCGGCAAGACGCTGATTTGCACCAGCCGTCTCATTGCCGCATTTGTTGGCCACGACTGGTCTGGTTTTGAGGGAAACCGCCATGTTTTTCAGCCTGATCGCCATTGCCGCCGTCATAGCTCTTTTCGTCATCGTGTCACGCCAGCAGAACCGCATCGCGCTGGTCGAGCGCGAGCTCGGTGTTCTGCGCGGCCTGGTGCAATCGGGAGCTTCGCTGTCCGCGCCCAAGACTGCGCAGGAAGGTCTTCCCGAGGCGGCCAAGGCAGCCGTGACACCTGCCGTGCCGTTGGCTGACGACGCGGCCGAAGAGATCGCCGCGAAGCCCGAGGCGGCTGAAGAGGAGGCGGCGGCCGGACCCTGGACAAAGGCCCAGGCGGCCGCGGCGCAATCCGCCGGGTCCGAACCGTCGCAACCCGCCGTCGTGGCCGAGACGCCCGCTGCAGGGTCGCCCGCGCCCGCCAAGGCGGCACGCCAGAGCGATGTCGAAACGGCGCTGGGCACGCGCTGGGCTGTCTGGGTCGGCGGCATCGCGCTGGCGCTGGGCGGCCTGTTCCTGATCCGCTACACCATCGAGGCTGGCATTTTCGGCCCCGGCGTGCGCCTCGCCATGGCCGGCATCCTCGGCCTTGTGCTGATTGCCGGCGCCGAATTCATCCGCCGCACCGGCTTCAAGGTGCCGGTGCAAGGCGCCGCCGGCGCCTATATCCCAGCGATCCTGACCGGGGCGGGCGCCTTCATCCTGTTCGGCACAGTCTACGCGGCGCACGGCATCTATGGCTTCATCGGTCCGGCGACGGCCTTCGCGCTGCTTGGCGTCATCGGCGTCGCGACCATTGTCGCTTCGCTGGTGCATGGGCTGGCGCTGGCTGGCATCGGCCTCGTCGGCGCCATGGTCACGCCGGCGCTGGTCGCCTCTGAGGCGCCCAATCCCTGGGCCTTGTTCGTCTATCTGGCGATCGTGCTTGCCGCCACGGCGGCAATCGCCCGCATCCGCGACTGGAAGGCGTTGGTCGCGGCGGCTTTCGCCGGCACCGGCATCTGGACCGTTCTTTACATGGTCGACGCGCCGGACGTGAACCTTGCCGCCGTCCTGTTCATCAGCCTGGCGGCGCTTGCCGTGCTTGCCTTGGTCTGGCTCGGCCTTTCCTCGGTTACTGGCCGCGACACCGCCGAACGCGGCTTCGACTGGCCCTCGATCGTGCCTGGCTTCTTCATCGCCTTGAGCGCGCTGGGCCTGTCAGTCGATCCGGCCTTTGCCAGCGCCGGCGATGCCTTGCACGGCGCTATCCTGCTGGCCGCGCTGGTCGCGGTGGCGCTCTACCGGCCGCGCGCGTTGCCTCTGGTCTTCGCCGCCGGCATCGCGACCGTGCTGATCTATCTCGGCATCGTCCCGCCAGCGACGATCGGCGCAAATGCGCTCGATGTCGGGCTGGACGCCCAGCCTTTGGCGTCGTCCGACACGCTGACTTTCCGCATCGGTATCGCGCTTGGCCTGATCTTCTTTGCAGCCGGTTTCTGGGCCGCGCGCCGCTTCGCCGCCACCGCCCCGTTGCGCGCGGCCTGCTGGGCGGCCTGGGGTGTCATTGCTCCGCTGGTGGTGCTCACCGCGCTGTGGCTGACCTTCGGCGATATCGACCGCGACGTCGGCTATGCGCTGCCGGCCTTGTTGTTGACGCTCGCCTTTGCCGCCGGCGGCGAATGGATCGCGCGCGCCGAGCAGCCGCCGCTGACCGGCGGCCCGGCCGTGTCGTTCGCGCTCGGCGGCGCGGGCGTCGCTGGCCTGCTGATGCTGCACATGGCCTTCGGTTCGGGCTGGACGACCGTGCTGCTTGGAGCCACTGCGATCTTGCCGGCGCTGGCCACGCGCTGGCGTTCCTACCCGGTGCTGGGCTGGATCGCGGTCGGCGCGGCGGTCGCCGTGCTCGGCCGCGTCGCCTTCGATCCGACCATCGTCGGCGCCGCGTTTCTCTCCAGGACGCCGGTCTTCAACTGGCTGCTGCCGGGCTATGGCGTGCCGGCGCTCGCCTTCGGCTTCGCCGCCTGGCAACTCGCCCGTACCACCAATGGCAGGCCGCGCCTTGCAATGGAGGCGGCGTCTGCGCTGTTCGCGCTGCTCACCATCGCCATGCTGGTGCGCCACGCCATGCATGGCGGCGTCATCGACACCGGCACGGTGACCCTTGCCGAACAGGCGATCTACACGCTGATCGCGCTCGGCGCCGGCGCCATACTGGTCGCCATCGACATGCGCTCGCCGAGTTCGGTTCTGCGCTATGGCTCGATGGCCGCCGGCGTGATCTCGGCCGGCTTGATCGCGGTTCAGCATTTCGTGGTGCTGAACCCGCTGCTGACGGACGAATCGACCGGCACGATCCCAGTCTTCAACCTCCTGTTCCTCGCCTATCTGCTGCCGGCGGTCGCCGCCGGCGCGCTGGCGCTCTATGTCCGCGACAAGCGCCCGCGATGGTATGCGGCGATGCTGGCGCTGATCGCCTCGCTGCTTGCCTTCGCCTATGCCACGCTCTCGGTGCGCCGCCTGTTCAAGGGCGAGTTCATCGCCTTGTGGAGCGGGCTCGGCCAGCTCGAGACCTACACCTATTCGGCGCTCTGGCTGATCATCGGCGTGGCATTGCTCACCGCCGGCGTCTGGCTGAAATCGCAGGTGCTGCGCATCGCCTCCGCGGTGCTGATCGCGGTAGCCGTGGTGAAGGTCTTCCTCTTTGACATGTCGGAGCTGGAAGGCGTGCTGCGCGCGCTGTCCTTCATCGGCCTCGGCGCCGTGCTGATCGGCATCGGCCTGTTTTACCAGCGGCTGCTGACCAGGGCGGCGAGGGAGGCATGACGCCTCCCGATTTCTGTCCCGCGGCTATCTTCGGACAACGCCGCGCAGGCGGCGCTGGTCGGCTGCCTCTTTGATGAGGCCAGCAATCTTGCGAACGAATGCTGGACTGAAAGAACCGATCGGCTTTGTCGTCGCCAGGTCATAAGCTTCGTCAGTCCGCACACGGTTGTACTCGTCGAGGATCAGCCATGACGGAAAATCGAGGCCGCCCCTGCGGCACTCGATCTCGCTGATGGCAATAGACGTGCGGCTCGGACTGGGCTGCTGCGAGGTGAGTGGGAACAGGAACAGCGCCGCCGGCGTCTTCGGTGTTCTGACTACGACGCAGACGGGGTCGCGCTTTGCGGCCGGATTCTTCACCGGCGTCAGCCTGCCGCGCCCATAGATAGTAATACCGGAGCAGGTCGCCGGGCTTAAACATCCGGTTCATCGTCGCTAATGATGGCTTCCAACCCCGACATCAGTTCGTTGTGGACCGCGTCAGGCGCATTCTCGAGCGTGTAGGCGGCATGAGACGAACCAACGAGTTGCCGGTATTGCCTGGCCGACAGGATGATCAGTTTCTCCTTACCGCGTTTTGTCAGGGCGACAGGCTCGATCATCGCCGTTTCGAGGATCTCGCCCGATGCGCGGTTCATGTCTGAAAAGGTGAATTGCTTCATGGGAGTACCTCATACGTAATATACCTATTGTACCTATATTACGTAATAAAACAATCTATCTCGCGCGGCTTCGAGCCGGGAATAAATCGCCAGTCGCCAGCGTTATTCTCGTGCTTGGGTAATCGCAGCGGTTCGGCCGCTTCGCGCTGACTGCTTGCACCGCGCCGCGAAGGCGCGTTCTATCGGGATGGAAAGCGACCTCGAAACAAGCGGTCATGGACGACAAGAAGGCAGCGATCCTGAGCGAAATACCGCGGTTGCGACGCTATGCGCGCTCGCTTCTGCGTGATCGCGATTCCGCCGACGATCTCGTCCAGGATTGCCTGGAGCGGGCGCTTGTGCGGCTCGACAACTGGCAGACTGGAGAGAGCCCCCGGAGGTGGCTGTTTACGATCATGCATCACTTGTTCATCGACCATATGCGCAAGGTCAACCGGCGCGGCGAGGCGGCGATGCTGCCTCTCGAAGCCGGTGAGGCCCAGTCCGCGCCCGCCGATCAGGTCGAGACCATCGCCTCGCGCGAGATCGTGGATGCCTTGCAGGCGATCAGCCCCGATCGCCGCGCGGCATTGGTGATGGTCGCCATCGAGGGCTTTTCCTATGCCGAGGCCGCTAACATGCTTGGCGTGCCGGCCGGCACCCTGATGTCGCGCATCGCGCGCGGCCGCGAGGAATTGCGAGGATTGCTCGACGACACGTCGCGCCGCCGCTCGATAAGGGTCGTCGAGAAATGACCCGGCGCGATTTCTCCGAACGCGATATCCATATGGCCCTCGACGGCGAGCTGCCGGGGGACGAGCGCATGGCTTACGACGCCTGGCTCGAGGCCAATCCCGAGATGAAGGCGAGGTCCGCCCGCTATATTGCCGATCGCGCCGCCATGCGCGCCGCTTTCGCGAGCGTGATGGACGAGCCCGTGCCGGCAAGGTTGCGGCAGGCAGTGTTTGGCGAGGCGCCCGCGAAAGCGACCGCCTGGCGCTCGCGCTGGTGGCTCTCGGCTGCCGCTGCCGTGATGCTCGCCGTTGGCGGGCTCGGTGGCTATGTCGCCGGAGTCGACAGCATCAGCCGTGGCGGCGACGGCGACGATCAGCTCGCCGAGCAGGCGATCGCCGCCCATGTCGTCTACGCCGCCGAGAAGCGCCATGCCGTCGAAGTCCCTGCGAGCGACAAGGACCATCTCCAGACGTGGCTGTCGAACAGCGTCGGGCTGAAGCTGGTTGCGCCCGATCTGACGGCCGAGGGTTTCGAGCTGATCGGCGGCCGGTTGCTGCCGGCCGGCGGCCAGGGCAAGGCGGCGATGCTGCTCTACGAAGATGCCAAGGGCGAGCGCATCTCGCTCTTCGTCACTGCCGAATCGTCCGAGTCGTCCAAGGGCACCTATACGGCCGAGGCAGGCGGACCGGAGGCGGTCTACTGGCTGGACAAAGGCTATGCTTGCGCCGTCGTCGGCTCATTGCCGCCGGAGCGGCTGTCGGATGTCGCAAAGAGCGCCTATGGCCAGCTTGTGGCAGGTATATCGAGCTGAACCGGCTGCCTTTTTCGGCGGCCGGCAGCCCTTTGAAAGGCAATTCTGTTCAAACGCTTTGCCCTTCCCTGCCGGGGCGGAAACTGTCACAATTCGGCCCTAATCAAGGAGCGATAGCGCTTGATGAATGCCGGCGGTTCGGCCGGTGTTCGCGACGCATCCACCGGGGCCGTTTTCTTAAACCCAATCGAGGTTCTCCCAAGCCCGCATGCCTGCCGAGATCCGCAAGGCCCGCGCGTCAGACGTCGATGACCTCGCCGCCATCGAGAAGGCGGTGTTTCCGGGCGACAGGCTCTCGCGCCGCTCTTTCCGCCAGTTCATCGAACGTGAAACCGCCGAGATGCTGGTGGCTGAGAACGAGGGCCGTGTCGCCGGCTATGCCGTGGTGCTGTTTCGCAAGGGCAGCGGCGTCGCGCGGCTCTATTCCATCGCTGTAGGTCCTTTCTTCGGTCGGCTCGGTATCGGCCGCCTTCTGCTCGCCGCCGCCGAAGAAGCGGCCTTCGAGCACGACCGCCTGTTGCTGCGCCTCGAAGTGCGCGAGGACAACGATCGCGCCATCCGTATTTACGAGCAGGCCGGCTATCGAAAACTGGGCCGCGAGCCCGACTATTACGAGGATGGCGCCACGGCGTTGCGCTACGAAAAGACGCTGCGCGGCGACACGCCCACGGCGACCAAAGTGCCGTTCTATCAGCAGACCTGTGAGTTCACTTGCGGTCCATGCTGCCTGATGATGGCGATGGCCAATTTCGACAGTGGCTTCGTGCCGGACCCGGTCATGGAAATCCGCCTGTGGCGCGAGGCGACCACGGTCTTCATGATGTCCGGCCCTGGCGGCTGCGAGCCTTTCGGCTTGGCGGTCGCCGGCTACGAGAGTGGGCTCGCCGCCGAGATATTCGTCTCCTTCTACGGCGCGTTGTTCCTGCAGTCGGTGAGGAGCGAGGACAAGCGCCGGGTGATGGAGCTTGCCCAGGTCGATTTCCGCCGCCGCGCCGAACTTTACGGCATCCCCGTCAATTATCGTCCGTTCGGCATCGGCGACATCCGTGACGCTCTGGCCCAGGGCAAGCTGGTGGTGGTGCTGATCAGCGGCTTCCTGATGTTTGGCAAGAAGGTGCCGCATTGGGTGCTGGCCATCGGCGACGATGGCGACCATATCCTGATCCACGACCCCTGGGTCGAGGATGAAAGGCAGGAAACGATCCTCGATGCCGCCAACATTCCGGTGCCCTACGATATCTTCATGAATATGGCGCAGTTCGGCCGCGACGGTTTGCGCGCAGCCATCACTCTGGGAAAACGCTGAGACAATGACCTGGGTTATTCTGACAGGCAGGCAGAACGACATCGATCAGGTGGCCACACCCCACAAGATCATCACCAACCGCGATTATCTCGCGCATCCGGCGCTGTTCCGCGGCCAGCGGCCGAAGGTGATCAACCTGTCGAACAATTACGGCTACCAGAGCCGCGGCTACTACGCCTCGCTTCTTGCAGGCTCGCGCGGCCACAGGGTGATCCCGACCGTCGAGACCATGATCGACCTTTCGGAGCGTAAGCTCTACGAGCACGCGCTGCCGGAACTCGAGCTCGCTTTGAACAAATGCCGCAAGGACCTCGGCGGGGTTTTTCCGGCCAAGGTCGCGATCTTCTTCGGCATCGGTCCGTCGAAAGTATGGGATCGTTTCGCCAAGCTGTTGTTCGACTGGTTCCGCGCGCCGGCGCTCGAGGTCCATATCAAGGACAGCGCCGAATGGGCCTCGATCCGCAAGATCGGCTTCCTGCCTTTAGCCCGCATGACCGAGGATGAGGAAGAGCTCTTCCTGCAATGCCTCGACACCTACACCAACCGCGAATGGCGCGACACCAAGGGCCGCACGCCAGCGCGCTATACATTCGCGACGCTGGTCGACCCGCACGAGGAACTGCCGCCGTCGGAAATCTCCTCGCTGCGCTATTGGGCGAGGATCGCCGAGAAGATGGGCGTCGAAGTCGAGCCGATCACCAGGAAGGACCTCGCCAAGCTCGCCAATTACGACGCGCTGTTCATCCGCGAGACCACGGCGATCTCCAACCATACCTACCGCTTCGCGCGCCGCGCCCAGCAGGAAGGCATGCCGGTGATCGACGATCCGCTGTCGATGATCCGCTGCACGAACAAGGTCTACCTCAACGAGCTGATGACCTACAACAAGGTGCCGGTGCCGCCGACGGTGATGATCGCCGGCACGTCCGACTTCGAAGTGGCGGCGCAGACGCTTGGCTTTCCGCTGGTGCTGAAGATCCCGGATTCCTCCTTCTCGCGCGGCGTCAAGAAATGCGAGAACATGGCCGAGCTGACCAAGCTCGCGACCGAATGGCTGGACGATTCCGATCTGCTGATCGCGCAGAAATTCATTCCGACCGAGTATGACTGGCGCGTCGGCGTGCTCGGCGGCCAGCCGCTGTTTGCCGTGCACTATCTGATGGCGAAGAAGCACTGGCAGATCGTCAACCACAAGGCCAGCGGCAAGCCCGACCAGGGCGGGATCAAGACGTTCACGCTGAAGCAGACGCCGCCGCATGTCGTCGAGACGGCGGTCAAGGCGGCAAAATGCATCGGCGACGGGCTCTACGGCGTCGACCTCAAGGAGACCAAGGACGGCGTCTTCGTCATCGAGGTCAACGACAATCCCAATCTCGACCATGGTTGGGAGGATTCCGGCGAGAAGGACGAACTCTGGGTGCGGTTGACGCAGTGGTTCCTGGAACGCCTGGAGAGGCCGGATAAGTAGCGGGCGGAAGGGCGGAAGCGGGGAACTGGGGAATTGAAGAACTGAAGAATTGAAGAACTGAAGAACTGAAGAACTTGGCGTCTAGAGGGGATATTCGTCCTCGCTTCCTAAGGCCCCTGCCTGCTAAATCCTTAAATTCCTCAGTTCCTCAGTTCTTCAATTCCTCAATTCCGATCATTCAAACCGAGGGAAAAGAATGCTGTTTTTCGTGATCGAGGATTTCCACGGCTCGGACCGCAAGGAGATCTATCGGCGCTTCCGCGACAAGGGTCGGCTGAAGCCGGACGAGCTCGTCGTGCATCACAGCTGGATCGCAGGCGACATGAGCCGCTGCTTCATGCTGGTGGAAGCCGATGATGCGACGGTGCTGCAACGCTGGGTCATCGAATGGGCGGATTTGGTCGAGTTCGAGATCGTTCCGGTGGCCAACAGCAAGGACATGGTCGCTGCGCTGGCCGGCCATCTCTGAATCTTTTCGATGATGGCCAGCTAGCTTCTCATGGCCTCGTCAATGACCGCGATCGCGTCGACCTCTATGAGGTAGCCCGGGGACATTATCGCCACGCCGACAATCACATTCGCTGGCTTGTGATCTCCAAACAGCGAAATCTGCGCTTCCTCGATGATCGGAACGTGTTCATCGCGATCATAATCGACAATGTAGATCGTGATCTTGCAGACTTGTTCCGGTCGCGCACCTGCCGCACTGAGCGCTCGGCCGAGATTGCCGAACGCCAGGCGCGCTTGCGCCGCAAAATCACCATGACCAACGAGCTTGCCGTGTATGTCTTCGGGCTGCTGACCCGAGATGAATACGAGCTTGGATCCCGTAGCGACGACAACCTGTGTGTACATCTCTGGAACTGGCAGGTCATCCGGGTTGATGAGTTCGAGCGACATTAGAAAGTCTCCTATTTCGTTCGACTGAAAAGCGAGGCGGGCGACGAAGGAAATGATTGCTCCGTCACCGCAATTCCCCAAACGAGTCCTCGGATGGCTAGGTCCCGAGTGCTGGCGATTTGACCGCGCGCACGCATTCCCCGATCAGCCATTCCCGGAACGCCGCGACGGCATCGCGCCTCGCGCTGCGTTCGGGGATCGTCAGGCAATAGGGCTGGCGCAGTTCCACGGATTGTAGGGCGGCCCGCACCAGTTTGCCATCCTCCAGCGCCTGGGCGCAATAGATGCCTTGCGCCAGCGCCACGCCCAGTCCTGAAATGGCGAGATCGAGCGCTGCCCGCGACGAGTTGGCCGAAAGGCCGCGCTGTGCCGCGTGGCCCGGCTCGCTTCCCGCCGCCTCGAACCAGTTGCGCCAGGATGGAAAGGACGCTCCCGTCGGTCCCCAGTCGGTGTGAATGAGCGGCAGGCCGGCGAGGCTGTCGGATCCGGTCGCGCCCGCCAGTGTTGGCGCGCAGACGGGATAGACGGCGTCCCTGACGACCTCCTCGGTCGGATGCTCACGATAGTGCGGACCGTAGGAGAGGCGGATGTCGATCAATTCATGATCGAACGGCACCGGATCGTCGTCGCCTCGCAGCGCTATGTCGGCGGCGCCAAGCGATGCGACAAAGCCGGCGAGGCGCTCCGAGAGCCAGCCCATCGCCATGGAGGGCGGCACCGAAACGACGAGCCTTGGCCGGAACGCATCGCCGCCGACATCGCGTGCGACACTGCCGATTTCGCGGAAGGCCATGGTGAGCCTCGGCAGCATCTCCACTCCGGCCTCTGTCAGCACCGCGCGCCGGTTGATCCGGTGGAACAGTTTTCGCCCCATCTGCTCCTCGACGGTGCGGATAAGCTGGCTGACGGCCGCGGCCGAAATCGACAGTTCCTCCGCGGCGGCCGCAAAGCTGCCTGTCCGCGCCGCCGCTTCGAAGGCCTGAAGTCCGCGCAAGGAGGGAAGGGCGACCATGGCAATCCGAAAGATAAGGTTATCTTATCTATTTCGCAGAAATCCTCGTTTTTCGAAAGGTTTCTTTCTGGGTATCGTGATCTCATGAACGCAATCGACCGTGACGCAGCCATCGACCATCGCTCCGTGATAGCCTCGCTGACGAATGAGGAGCGCAGCCGGCTGACCGGCAAATCGGATGGGCCGGGCCTTGTCCAGTTCGCGCTTCATCTCGGCGCGATCATCGTCCTTGGCGCGCTGATCGCGGTCAAGGTGCCGTTCTGGCCGGTGCTGATGCTGCCGCAGGGCATCCTGATCGTCTTCCTGTTCACGCTGCTGCATGAAACGGTGCACAGGACGGCGTTCGAAACCCAGTGGTTCAACGATATGGTCGCGCGCTTCTGCAGCCTGGCGATCGCGCTGCCGGCCGACTGGTTCCGCTATTTCCACTTCGCCCATCACCGCTTCACCCAGGACCCCGAGAATGATCCGGAGCTGGCCTTCCCGAAGCCCGAGACCTTGCGGCAATACATCGTCCACGTCTCCGGGTTGCCGGTCTGGTGGGGCCATTTCAAGACGCTCTATACCAATGCGACGGGCGGCTGCCGCGACACTTACGTGCCGCCAAAGGGCCTGCCGAAGGTTAAGGCCGAGGCGCGGGCAATGATCGTCTTCTATGTCGTCCTGCTGGCGCTTGCGGTCTGGTTCAAGGCATCGGTGGTGCTCTACGTCTGGAT
>Ga0209758_1004148_pt1 | contig 12349 bp, 20 predicted proteins | sample AraplaMF_Col_mMF_FD_184258 | JGI IMG/M metagenome (GOLD analysis project Ga0209758, IMG submission 184258) | Arabidopsis root microbial communities from the University of North Carolina, USA - plate scrape MF_Col_mMF (SPAdes) (version 2) | ecosystem: Host-associated > Plants > Roots > Endosphere... | reverse complement strand
CGCCCAGCCAGACGGCACCCAGCAGGCCGGTCGCAATGACCGTGATCACAGCTTTGAAAGTGTAATTTTGCGCCTGCTCCACGCTCTTTCGCCACCGGCGAAGGTGCTGGAAGTCCGCTCTGACTTCTTTCCGGTCATCATCCTCGATCCCAAGCGAGGCCATTACTGACGTCACCGCTTTTGCTACGATCGCGTCTATGCTGTCCTGCTGGAGCCTATGCTGCTCGGCCAGCGTTTCGACAACAATGGCTCTGATCTCGTCCTCTTGCATCCTCACCGCTTGATGATCCTTGCGACATTCTCGAACCCGCGCTTGGCGAAATAGAAGGAGACGACGAGATTGGCGGTGATCGCCGCAAAGCCCGCCAGGGCGTCAGTTGTGCCGAGGCCGAGAACCTTGTCCCAGACAAGGAGCTTCGCAAAATAGACCGTCACGCAGTATCCGATCAGCTTGTCCGGTTCATACCAATAACCAAGCTCGGCGATTCTATACTGCGAGACGGCTTTGATTTCGGCCGTCTGCGACGCAATCTCGCCGGCCGCGAGATCCGCTGCGATCTTGACGTCGACATTCTCGGCTTTCAGTTTCGCGCCGTAGGCATCGATCAGCGCCTTGACGACGGGGCCGCCGAGAAACGAGATGAGTGTCATCCACATTGATCTTTCCTCCGAAGGGTTCGCAGGCGCGCGATGATCGTCACGACGGAGATCATCAGCAGGATACGGCCCGTCGTCTTGACGTCGCCGATAGCCGCGCTGATCTGATCCTTGACACCCGGATCGCCCAACGCGTCGGCGAGGTCGTCGATGATCGAAGCCAGTGCACCGGCGACTGCGACGCAATAGCTCCAGGCGATGGTCACGGAATGCAAGCAGGCCGCCTTGATCCTTGCGAGCATCACGATTTGCCTCGCAGCGTCGCAAGTCTTGCCTCGAGCGACTTGATCAGGGCGTCGGTCCCGGTCACAAGCCGAACGACCGGGTCCTTGCAGACCCAGCTGGTCGCAAAGCCGGCTGCGAAGAGCATAATGTCGAGCACTGTCCACATGTTCACTTCCTTCCAAAGATTGCTCTGACCAGATTGACAATGAACGCGCCGATCGAGCCCTTCGACGGGTTCGTCAATGAAGGCTTGGCTGGGACGGCGGCTGCCGGGCCTTTTGCAATCGCTCCCGCGAAGCCAATTTCGGAATCGAGCTCCATCAGAGCGATTATGAGCGCCGCACAGCCCAATTGCGGATCGACCTTGCCCGGATCGTAGACGCCGTCCCGAACATACTTCCCGGCGCGGTATTGGTTGGTGCCGGCCCAGAGATAGGGCGATGGCACGCCGCGGGCTGCATAGCCGATGCCGTTATAGGTCTCGAGTGCCGTCAACGCCGCGGCGATCGACCAGTCCTTGTGGCGCGCGAGGTGTGGCGGGCATTTAACCAGAGCGTCGATCGCGGCCGCTTCCCACGAGGTAAACGGACCGCGCCCGGCCGGAACGTGGACCGAGACGCGATTCCAGGGGTCGCCCTGCGCCAGGGACGCCTTCCAGTCCTGTGAGGATTCCCGCTCGTGAATGACAGCAATCGCCGACCAGGGAACGCCTGTTTCTCGCTCGACGGCCTGGTACCGGCGCTTGGCTTGGTAAAGGCGGAAGGCGACTTTGGCGGCTTCGGCTTTGCGGGTCGGCTTGGCATTCGCCCAGCGGACACCGTTCGCCCGAGTGAGGGCGTTTAGGTCTACCATGGGTTGACTCGGTTGGGGGGTGTAGTAGTAGCCTCAGGCCATGCTTGAGGATGTTCATTTTTTGCTCCGGTGCCTGCGCTACAGGTTCAGAACCGAGAGCTTGCAACTCAAAACTCTACTGAACTTGCGGCTGACCGGAGCCACAGTCTTAGACATTGGCGCCAACAAGGGCATTTACTCGTATTGGTTAGCCAAGGCTGTTGGGCACAATGGACGGGTTCTCGCAATCGAACCTCAGCCAGAGATGGTCCAGTATATTCGTCAGCGGCGCCTCGGATCGAATGTCGAGATTGTCAATCTTGCTTTGTCCGACGCCGACGGAGAATCTCAGCTATCGCGAAAGCGTCCTGGAGACGGCAGCGCATCTCTCTCCAGGAACATCGGCAGTTCAATACCTGTTAAACTCGCGAAACTGGATGATCTCGGGTCAATTTCGAACTTGAAGTTCATCAAATGCGACGTAGAAGGGCATGAACTCAACGTTTTTCGTGGCGGGGAGCATCTAATTCGTCGCTTCTCTCCGGTTATCCAATTTGAGAGCACGCTCGGGGAAATCGACCCATTGCTGGAGTTCTTCGGCAACCTCGACTATTCGGGAATCATGTTTCTTGGGAAAAGGTACGCTCGAATAGAAGAAGTCTCACGCAGCCCTCATCCCAAATTCGGATTGACCGGCCATCGAGATTTTATCTTTTTTCCAAAGGATGCTGTGGGATCAATCATCCCGCGAGATCACCAAATGATGCGCTGGTACAGATCGCTCTAGACAATCCGTAGCAGCTTGTTCGCGATAATCGTCGGTTGTGTATTGTTGTGACCGTTACCACCGCCAGCTGCGACGTTGTTGATGGTGATCCCAGTGGTCGCTGATCCCGTATTTTGAGATGAATAGGTGGCAAAGGGCGCATTGCCGCCGGACGCTGGCTTTTGTTCACCGAACTCCGCTCGTTGATACGAGTGCACATGTCCAGGGTCGGACAACGTATTCAGGTGTGTATGTGAGGCCAATTGGGCTATGGTCAGCGCATGGCTTTCCGAGCCGCCCGTCGCACCAAGATTGGTTGCTGCACCACCGAAATAAGATAACGTGAGACGGCTAGCCGAGGAGCCACCCATATCATCCTTTCCGGCAACCACCCGCCCACGAAGGTCGGGGATATTGAAAGTGGTCGAGCCGTCGCCAGGACCGTATGTAGTGCTAAATATGGAAAACAGTGTTGCATAGGCAGTGCGGGAGATTGCCTGCCCATACATGAAGGCGAACGAGCTATTCGGTGCCGATCCACCCCAAAAATCGATACTCCCACCGACAGGAACATTGTAGGGATTACCGAAAACACCCTGCAGATAAAATACACCTTGAGCGGCGCTGTAGGTCGCTGCATAGGGCGTCCCAGCAACCAAGATGCCCGCCGCGAGCTCATTTGCAGGATCAGCGCGAATAGTCTTTGCGCCGAGGCCATCCACATTCAAGCTGACATTCGGAGATCCTGCAGCGTTCGTCACGTGAGGCGTGAACGCGACTACCTGACCGTTCAACTGTGAGAGGGATTGAAATGCCTGATAGGTACCAACCGCATAGGCCGTACTCGTCCCGGTCGTAATTGTCGATCCCGCGACGTCATCACGATACTTCGCAATTGCCGCCATCATCGCGCGCGCCGAGTCGTTGACGCTCGCCGGCGATTGTCCCTCTGCCCAATTGATGGTCGAATCTGCCGTTGCGTCAGCTGACGCCGTTTGGGACCATTTGTATAGAGTCATACTTCTTCCTTGATCTGAAGGCGGTGCCAAACCGCAATGTGGTGCTCGGGGATTCGCTACCGGGTCGTCAGTCCTGCGTCTTTACCTCTGCGCCGCACAGCTCGATGTATTGCGCACAGCGGCACGACGGCGCCCGGGCCGTGAGGAGGTTTCGAATCACGCCGTCGGGGACGCCGGGGTTCTCGCTTGCGATCCTGGCCGCGCGGGTGTCGATGATGCCATCGATTTCGGCACGCAATTCCTCGATGCGTTCTTTAATCGTTGTCAAGCGCTGATTCTTCGCTGCCATTCGGCTTTTGGTCCTTCGTTTGAGCCTCGAGTGCCGCCAGTTTCTGGCGGGCACTTGCAGCATCGTTCTGCGCGCGCCGGAGCGCGCGTTCGCGTTGCGCTTCGTACGAGGCGAGATGAATCTGGATGTCATACGGTAACGCGGCAAACCGGCGCCTCAACGGCGCCGGCCATGACCGAGGCGGGGGAATTGCCGCGATCGCGCTCATCGCACTTGCGGCGGCACCACCGAGGGTCGGGTCCGCAAGACCAAGCGCCACATGCATTCGCGATATGTCCTGCACGGCCGGCCAGAGCCGGTCCATACCGAGCGACGTAAGGTCGGTCACAAAACGCGCCACCGATGCAGGCGCCGCTGGACAGACGCGCTCGCCGTTCAGCTCGCACCATTTTGCGAACATCGGCGCATCGCGCAATCGCGCCTGCGCAAGCGCCGTGAGCAATGGATGGGTCATCGCTTCGCTTTGCGCAGCGCCTCATGGATACTGCCCATGCGCCGGCGCAGATCGACGAGCTGGACACGCTTGCGCAAGCTGTGCGGGCTCGAGTCGATTTCGCCGCCCAGCTCGGCATCGAACCTCTCGAGTGCTGCCACGCGCTTCTTCAACCCATAGAGCGCGAAGTTCTCCGCGATCCGCTCCGGCGACATCGGTTCGCCGTATAGGTTTCCGGTGATGGATTCAGCGCGCTCGATGAAGTTTCGATTGTCTTCGCTCATGGTGTGCTTTCCTGCCGCGAATTCGACTGATGGGGTACGGTGAGACGACCGCCGCTTCTAGAACGGGAAGAATATTGGTGGCGCGAGGCGCCGCTCCGGCCTGTTCACCCCGCTGATGGGCCGATCGGAGGAGGTCGAAATTGACCATTCCTGGCGCGGAACGGGGGCATCCTTCATCGGCGGAGCAAACGGATTTGGATCCACGTACAACTCATTCCTGTCCCGGGTTGTCGGCGACAGCCCTGGCGGGAGTTCGATCGGATCGGAAGGCCCCACGCCCTTCATTCTATTGCGGAAGTCTTCGGCGTGTGCGCGGAGATACCTTACTACATCTCCGAGGATATTCGCCGGATCATTGACGTGCCCCTGCGAGCTCCTGAACGATTTGATGTAGCGGTCCAGATCATCGGCCCGGGCCTGCCAGTCCTTCCGGACACCATCCGGATAGTAGGACTGATTGCCTTCCAGGAGATCGCCCAGTTGCTTGCGAACGGCATCGTAAATACGCGGACGGTCTGCCTCCGCGATCGTCGTCTCGTAATCCGGGGGAGGCAGATACTGTTGCTCGATGTAGCCATGACGAACTCCAGTCGAATCATGCCGAAGCGGTCCCGCGATCAACAAAGGATCGCAGAATGATTCGGCTGACGAATAAAGGGGAAAGACGGGCTGGCGGCGCGCCCGGGGCGCCGAACTATTTGAAGTCCGAGAACTGCAGATACAGAAGCCCTAAGGGAAAATTTTCAACGTATTCGTTTCCCTTGCGAGCTTGCCCTTCGTAGATCCGAAGGCGAAGCAATGGCTCGGTAAGCTCCCTTGAAACCAGGCGATCGCCACCCGAAAAATAGCAACAACCGGCGCTGAGACTGCGGCCGCCATAGGCAAAGACCATCACCTTATGGTATCCTAAACGCTCGACGTAGAACGATATCGTCAGATCCGATTTTGGCAGCTCGATCGTGCAACGCTGTTCATATTGGCATTCCTTCGTGATCCCCTCTTCGTTGAGCGCGCTCGTCGCGCCTGCCGCGACATCCTCCCTCGTCGTGCCGTCGAAGGCATGGGATACGGTGTAATCGCCGGCGGACGCATCGGCCGACAGAACAAGGCCTATCGCGACAATCACGATGGGCAAAATACGACTCAACCGCATGGGTATCCAACCTCGTATCCACAACGCCTCTATCCGCAAGAAAAACTGATCGCCTCGGTCCGCAAAGGCTCCCCAGTCCCCTTTATCTCCGAGCCGCTGTCTTCGCCTGATAAAGCGCGACAGCGTCTTTGAGGTCGCCGGTGCTCGAAAGCCGGGCGCTCAGCGCTCGCAGATCACGCTGATCCCCCTCGCCTCGGCTGGCCGCCATGCCCGGCCTCTGCACCGGCGGCATCGGCTTCGCGTTGACGGCGTCCCTCGCTTTCATCATCAGCCGGTATTTTCCGGCATCATACATCATGCGCTGGAACGTCGCATTGCGCATCAAGGGCTCGCTGTCGAATAGACGTTGCAATTCCTCTGGTTCGATGCCGCTGGCTTTGGCCGACGCCATGATCTCCGTCGCAACGGCCTGCCTGACGTCCCTCGCCTCTTCCTTCAACATCGTTTCCAGGCGAGTGTCCTCCGCCCTCGCATAGTCCTGAAAGTTGCGCCGCGCGGCATCCGCAGTCCGCCGCATCTCCTCGTGTTGACGCGCGCGCAGTTGCTCGCTCCCCGCGACGATCGCCTGGATACGGGACAGCTTTGCGGGATCCTGTCGCGCGATTTGCGCCAGGGCTTCCGGCAGCCGCTCCGGCGCGAGGCCAGCCAGTTCCGGAAACTGGGTTACAAAGCTCGCTTGCGCGATCTGCATGGCGGCATCGAGGCCGTCGGCATAGCTGCGCCGCGCACGCTCGACCTCGCCGACCTTTTCCTCGAGCGCCAGGCGCACCTGCGGATGCTGCATGAACTGCTCGAGATCGGGATCGAGTTCGGCGGAGTGTTTCTCCGGATCCTTGCCTGTCCGCGAGGAAGCTTCAATCTCCTCGTCAGGCTCCTCACGGTCGTTCTCAGGCTGCTTAAAGCCATAGAACTCGGGCGCATCGGGATCATTGGCGGCTACATCCGCGCGCAGCGCGTCGATCCTTCTGGCAAGTGCCTCGGAAGTCTCGTTCTCGGCAGCTTTCCTGTCGCCCGATGTTGCGCTGGCATAGTCCCGCGCCGCGCGCGCCAGGGTTACGGCCTCGTTTGCGGCAGCCGGTTTGCCTTCCGCGTCGGTATATCGCCGGACGACGGTTTCCGGCCGAGAATCGGGGCGCCGGTCGGCCGCGTCGCGCAGCGATGCACTATCGCCGTCGATCGAAGGGCGTTCTTCGTCCCTGCCCGGATCCGGCATTTCTGAGTAACCTGCATTGGCCAGGTCGAAAGCAGCGCCTGTGAGGCTGAGATCGGATTCAATGGTCATCATTACTTTCCGAAGTTGAACTTGAACGGGCTCATAAGATTGCTGATTCCGCCTGCCAATGTCGCAAACTGATCGACCCCGGACTTCTCCTGCGTCCCAGTCGTGGTGCTGTTGCCCTGCTGCCCGAGCTGCGCGATCGGCACGCCGATCTGCGCGAGCAGACCCAATGCCTGCACCGGAATGCCCCGACGTTGCGCCTCCTCCGCCAGGGTCGCATTGGCCCCGTGGTTCTGGGCGTCCAGTGCCGATTGCGCGGCAGTCACGCCCTGGCCGCGATTGGCGAGGTCGCTCTGCTGCATCTGTGTCAACGTGTTGGCCGTGGTATTGCCGGCATTGTAGAGCGCGCCTGCGGCAGCGAGCTGGTTCGCCACATCCTGATTGTATTGCGCTGCGATCACCGGGGCTTCCGCTGCCGCGACGCCTCTTCCATAAGCCATCTGGTTCATTCCACTGAAATCACGACCCGCGGCGGCAAATTGCGAATTGACGGAGTCGCCCACATCGGACCGGATCTGCGCAAGCTGCGCCATGAGTCCCGGGTTGCTGCCTACCATGCTGCCGTTCGCGAACGGTGCCAGCGAGCTGCGATAGGCGGTGAGATTGTCCAGCACATTGCCGGCCTGCGCGGTGGCGCCGCCACCGTTCAGCAGCGACTGTGCATAGCTCGCGATCTGGCCCGCATAGGGATTACCAGCCGCAGCGTTGTTCTTCAGCGTATCGAGTGCATTACTCTCCGCCGACGTCAGGCCGGTGTTGTTGAGCCCCGTGCTGATCTGGCCCAACATCGCTTGCAGCGCGGGCTGCGCGGCGGCCCATGGCGCCGACTGCGATTGCACGGTCTGTGTTGAGGTGGATTGTCCGCCCATGGACGACGTTCCTTCTGAGCTTGAGTACGATCTGTCTTGCGATGGCCATCGGCGTGCCGTGCCCGGGCACCTCACCGAGGCCCCCTTGCCGATCCAAAATTCATCAACGGCTTATCAAGGATCGTAAATCACGCGGGAAGCCAGACCTAATCGCTTCGCGATCTTGTCGACCTCTTCTTGATTGTCCGGATAGTGTTGATAGATCAGCTTGGTCTTGATCGCATTGGCGCAATGTCGAGGATTCCAGGTCCACAGCACGAGGGGATACTGACCTGTTGACCGATACAAATTCATCAATTCGCGTCTGATGAACCTGCTCTCCGGCGGATCGGTGTAGACGGTGTCGACAATTTGGTCGCGATAAAATTCGTTCCACAGGCGCGATCTCGGCCTCTCGTCAGGGTAGTCCGGCGAGCAGCTCAGCCACGTCAGGAAAGGACCCCCCTGGTCTTTGCCCTCGACGAGGCCGATACAATCGCGATCGTGATATCGCTGAAAAAGCCCCCACGCCACCAGCGCGCCGTCCAGGACGTAAACCTCCGACGACGCCAGCAGAATGAAACTGGCACAGGCATAAAAACAAAAATCCCGCACGACGATGGCCGCATTGCGATCTCGAAGCGCGTTCGCCAACTGAACTGCACGTGCCGGATCTCCTCCGCGGCTTCGAACGATGGCGATGCCATGATCTGCCAAATCGGCCGCGACTGCGACGTTCAGGTCGGATGCGATCGCTCCATCGAGACAAAACACGCGCTTGTCTTCCGACAGCGCGATCGGGCGCTCGGCGTCGCCGCCACAATAGTCGGCCGCCCGAGCATATGGTGTAAAGTCAGTCTCTTGTGCCGCTGACTGGCCTGCGCCACCGCCAGCGATCAAAAGGCAGAGCAGCTCAAACCCACCGCACGAAATCCGGCGAGGCCGCGCGATGGGATCGCGCAGCATCGGGACGCAACGCCATTTGCCTTTGCTCTTGGGGACGCCAGGTTCATCCGGATGAGGTTCGATGCATGACATCTGAGACTCGAGTTTCCGCACGCATGACCACCCTAGAACAAATCAAGAACTATCGCAACCCCAAGTCGTGCCGGCCATCAGAAATTATCTGCCGTGACGCAGCATCCAGACCGACCCCGATGTGAGGCACCTGCGATAATCGTCCTGCCGGCGACTACGGCAGACGCTTGTCGATGATCGCATAAGTCTGCTCGTAGCCTTTCAGCGCGCGCACCCATCCCCTGCGCCCGAAAATGCGGACGCAGCGACACCCCTCCGCTTGCGCATACGCTTCGATGCCGCCGATCAACGGCAGCCAGCGTTTCATGCTTCTTCCCGCACATGCCGTGATGACGCAGACCTTGCCGGCATCTGTTTGCTGCAGGCTCGTGGCTGCAGCCGCCTCGATCACCGAACCATTCCAGGCGGCCCAAAGCAGCGAGGTGCCATCGAGGACGTCACGCTCAATTGTTGCAAACGCCGACAAGCCTGTTTCGACAGCTGCCCGCCTGAGCAGAGGAGCCGCCACCGGCCAGATCGACCGCACATGCTCCGGATCGAAGCAGATGAGCTGCGCGACGCCAGCGCGGGGATCGCGCCAGGGGACGTGTGTGCCCGCCATTTTAAAACGGAAAGAAGATCGGTGGCTGGACCGACCAGGGCGGCGTGGGCTCGTTGGCCATGAGACCGCGGGAACGATCGTTCGGCCGCTGTGGGACATCCGGCGGGGACTGGGAAAATACCGGCGGCACGTTCGGCGACGGAGCTTGCGAGCCAGTGAGGCCCTCCGGAAATGCCGGCGCGCCGAAGACCGGGGCAGCACGATCGGGAAAGGCTGATGCTTGCGGACGCGGCGACGCTTGCGTTCGCATCTTCCGATCGGCCCATGATCTCAGGTCTCCAATCGTCATCTTCTCGAGGAACGGATTGGCCGTGACAGCATCATCGCCAAGAACCGACCTGGCCGACTCACCGGGCTCGGCACCGAGCACCCTAAGTGCGCCTGACGGACCAGCGAAATGCGCCAGATAGATGTTGCCCGGAGTCGCATCGTGTCCGGCCCTAACAAGCCTCTTGGCATTCTCGGCAACGTAAGCCTCTACCATCTCGGCCGAAAGCTTGGGGTCCTTGCGCAGCTCCGCGAGCTCGTCCGGCGTCCCGGTCAAGTCCGGCCGATACCTGGCCAGCATGTCGAGCCAGGTCTTGCGCAAGAATTGTCCGGCACCCAAGGCGCTCGAGAGACCGTTCGCAGCATTTGCCCTGCCCCCGCTTTCAACGCGCACGATCTGGTTGGTCAGCGGGCCCGAGGCCGTCGTCGCTGCACTTGGCCGATAGCCAGCCTGTTGCTGTTGAAGCTGGCGGATGCGGCTGATCAGATCTGCTGCTGCGCTGCCGAAGGCCTCAGGGCCGTGCACGTCAGGCCCCGTCGCGGCCGGAATGGCTCTCTGTCCCATCTGTCCGGCGATTGCCGACAATCTGCCGAGAAGGCCGTTGGAGCCTGCATATGTCTGCGGCGCAAACATATGATCATCGCGGAAACCCATTTTCACCTCTATGACGGGATCTGAAAAAGGAGCTCGCCGCCCGAGACGAGCAAGCGAAAGTTGCAATGTCGGACGATCCATCTATAGCTAAACAGACCACCACTGCAGGATGTGACAGATGAAGCTGCTACCCGTTGCGTTCGCCCTGATGCTGAGCGGCACCGCCGCTCTGGCCGTCGACTTCCGCTGGACCCTTGGCTACGGCCAGGGCACGCTGGAGGCGAACATCGAGAACGGCGCCGGATCCACCTTCAGCATCTATTGTCCGGCCGGCGACGACGACAAAACGCCAGGCATGTTCATCACGGTTGCGCGGATCAAGCCTCAGGCCAAGGAAATGGTGACCGCACAGATCATCGTCGACGGCAAAAACCACCCGTTCCTGCTCGAAGAAAGCCAGTTCAAGGCTGCGGGGCGACAGAACCAATGGGATTTCAGGGAGCTCGTCAAGGCACTGGCCACGAGCAAACAGAAATCCTTTGTCGTCGAATTCCCCAAGTACCAGACCCAGGAGACGTTTTCGCTACTCGACGTCCGGAAGACGTTGGGGAGTGCGAAGAAGACCATCATCCGGGACTGTGATGACGGGACGTGATGGCGGCGGTCGGGCCCTGAACCGCTTCACGTAGTCCGATCGCTGGGGACAGCTGGTGATGTCGCCGGCAGAGGTGCAATCCGCTGGCCGACAGCAATCTCAGTGAGAAGCTGTCCATCCGAGCCTTCCCAGCACACGATGCGGTTGATTAGTTGCGGTGAAGTGAAATCGGCAATGGTGTAATCGCCCCGCCATACGAGCCCCCACTTCGAACTGCGAGTGACGAGTCCGCGCTGGAATTCCCAGTTGCCCTTTAGCAGGAAAGGAGCGACGTGCGATGAGCATCGCGCAGTGAATTCCAACTGCACGCTCTCTGTGACCTCACCGATTGGCTCAAGCGCAGGCGCGTCAATGTCAGAATGCTCAGAACTCATGAGAGATCCCTGATCGCGGATGCGAGGAATTATACACCTATTCGAGAGAAAGCGCGACGGTGCTTTCGGAATTGCTTGTGGCCTGCTGATGTCATTCGTCGAGCACCTCCGAAATACGTCTATTTCTGCGGTGGGTTTGATGACGGAATGGACCGAGAAGTCCCATCGCCATACAGAATCACTCGCCCATTGTCAGGGAAGTTGAATATGACGGTAGTCCCTGACTGCTGCGCATACCCGCCAGCCTTCAAACATAAGAGGTAGGCTTTTCTGCACGCAGCGGCGTAATCCTCATCCCAGCTATGGCTTAGACAATCGTAAGATGCTGTTGTGCACTGCGCATCCCTCGCGTAGTTGTCGTTTGCTGCATCTGCTAGGCGAGTCTCCGATCGACTGCTGATTGGTTGTGAACCCGCAATACTCTGCTCCCGGGCTGACGGAGCTCGCGACAGCTGCCTGAAATTTGGATCAAAATCGAGTTGATTGTTTATCGGTCGGCTTGGCGTGTAGCTCGGCGCTACCGCTCCCTGCCCTAAAATATCACCACGGCTCGCTTGATTCAGTTGCGGCGATTGCGCCAAACGTTCGAGAAATTCTAAGGTTTTTCCTCGATCAAGAACAGCGGGTCCGTAGTTTTCATGTGAGCTCATTTCAGGCATTTCGCTAAGTTCCCCTTTCTAGAGATGATCGCCTCACCCCACCACCGCATACAAAAAAACCCGCCCCGCGGTCGCGGAGTTCGCATGCGTGATCGTGAACGCCCCATTCGCCACTGCGCTCACATACATCGTCCCATTGCCGACCTCCGCCGCCGCATTCGCCGACGCCGGTACCAGGATCGGCACCGACCCCGCTGCACAATTCGCGGTCGTCACCGTCGTGCTCGATACCCCCGTCGCCAGCGTCACGCTGCCGACGGCGTTCGATCTGCCGGCCGCGAGTTGCTGGATCGCAAGCACGATCTTCTTCAGATCGGTCTCGGCAATGCCGGGAACATAAGCCGTCATAGCGTGCCGTTCGGTGTGAGATCAGGAA
>Ga0209758_1004144_pt1 | contig 12360 bp, 14 predicted proteins | sample AraplaMF_Col_mMF_FD_184258 | JGI IMG/M metagenome (GOLD analysis project Ga0209758, IMG submission 184258) | Arabidopsis root microbial communities from the University of North Carolina, USA - plate scrape MF_Col_mMF (SPAdes) (version 2) | ecosystem: Host-associated > Plants > Roots > Endosphere... | reverse complement strand
TTCGCATATACTTCCGAAGCATTACGAATGCTCAGAGCTTCCGGAAGGGATATAGATTCGAAATATTTTGCCTGAGTATCCAATGCAGCCTCCATGGTCGGAGAAATACTTAACGACCATAAAAGGACTCTCATGACAGGCTTAACAGCGCGTAAACAGCGGTTGTAGGAAAGTGCAATTGCCGCGAGTCCGGACTCCCTGAATTCTCATCCAGGATAATTTATACTGAAGCTTTCTCATATTATAAAATAACCTGAAAAAACAAATTGATAGTTATTAAATTATGCAAAGCTTATAAAATCTTTCCGAATAGTTTTATGGGTTGTTAATCACAACGTTTACGAGTCTCCGGCGTTTACCTGCCGTTTCCATCCTGCGCGTAAAAATAGAGTCAAATTGCCTGTGTTCATAAGTAAAGGTACAAATGTGACAAACGCGACGGCATCGGCACAGACTGCATTCTTGGCATCAGGTTCAGATATCAGCCAGACTCTGGAATCGGCCCGCACCCAGGTCGAGGAGCGCTTCCTCGAAGGTGGCACCGTCCTGCTGTCCGTCATGGATGTCCTCAATCGTCTGTTGACGTCGCTGGACCAGATCACCAAGGCGCTCGACAACAATGAGGCGAGTGATACCAGCGCTGATCTCAATGCAACCGTCCAGAACCTGATCGAGCTTCCGGGCGCCGAAGAAACTCGCCAGCAGGCCCTGATGGCACTTGCCCAGACCGGCTCGGAACTGCACCGGCATGTCGCAGACATGCAGGAAACGATGCGCTACCTGCGCACCTTCGCGGTCACGGTGAAGATAACGGGTGCGGGCCTCGCCGAATTCGCGGGCTTCGCTCAGGAGATCCTCGAACGCATCTATTCGGGCACCGACGAGGTCAACCGTTTCGCTACCCATCTCGACAGCCTGCAGAAGGAGGTCAAGCTCGCCCTCTCCTTCGGCAATAATCTCTCCAAGAACTATGCCGACACCGTTCCTGCTGTTGCCAGGGCACTCAAGGACGACGCGAAGAAGATTGCCGATCATCGCCAGAATCTCGGCGTGATCGCCCGCGACGTGGGCGCCGTTGCCCGCGGAGTGCAGAGCAAGGTCGCATCCACGCTTTCGGCGCTGCAGATCGGCGATATCACCCGCCAGCGCATCGAGCATGTGCAGAGCACCTTCTCGCTGCTGGAGGATTTCTTCGTAAGCGAGGACGGCGCCAGGCTCGATGCCAACGCACGCAAGCGCCTGCAGAACGTCATCCATCACCTGACGGCCGCGCAGATGGCAGACATGTGCACGGATTTCCAGCGGGATTCCCGCAATGTCGTGCAGACCATCGCGAGTTTCAGCCAGGATACGCAGGAAATTCTGAGGTTGCGCGACCAGATGAGTGGTCAGAGCGGCGGCAATGGCGGCAATTTCATGCGCGCGCTGGAATCCAGCGTCTCGGCCGCCCATGAGATCGTCAAACAGGTCGATGCCGCGGGCCGGCAGGCCGATCAGGTCAGTCAGTCGACGCTCGGCACCGCCGCAACGCTTCTGCACTCCATCGAGGCGATCCGCGCGGTCAAGACCGATATTCACTACATGGCGCTGAATACCAACCTGCGCTGCAGCCGTCTCGGGGAAGAGGGCAAGTCGATCAACGTCGTTACCGCCGAGCTGCGCATCTTTGCCGGCAAGCTCGACGATTCAGCCGATGCCATCGTCAACGGCCTGCCGACACTCGAAGCCTCGGCCGGTCGCGTTGCTCCCGCAGGCAGCGCCAAGAACGGCGGCCTTGCCGAAAGCCTCACCTCGGCGGTCAGCACGATCCGCTCCGCAGCCGACCTGATGGAAGACGAGCTCAAGGTGCTTGCCGAACATGGCCGCGAGGTCGCGACCAAGATCAACCTGCTGATCGGCAAGCTCGATTTCCAGCATGATCTCGGCGATGTGCTCGCTCGCTGTGCCGATGTGCTGGAAACTGTGGCCGGCGATCAGATCGCCGATATCTCCGACATCGCCGAAGCGATTGCTCCGCTCGACCGCAAGATCTTCAAGCTCTACACCATGGTACAGGAACGCAATGTCCATCGCGACATCATTCCCGCCACCGAGGAAACGGCGGCACCCGTATCTGCTGAGCCGGCAAAAGCCCAGAGCGACGAAGATCTGTTCGAGGACGCGCTTTTCTAAGGCAAAGGCCGATGCGTAGATTCAAAAAGGTTAGGGCGTCCTTTGTGCGTCCGAATGGACGCACGGCACCTAATTGACCCGGCGGAACTTGTTTGCCGCCTCGATCGCCGCCTTCTGCTGATCGTCCTCGATGCCGAGATAGAAATCCTCGAGCACCGGGTCGCTCAACCCTGCCCGTCGCGACAGGACATACCATTTGGCAGCCTCGATCGGATTGGGCGCCGTACCGATCGCATTGATGTAGAGGTGCGCGAGCTTGTTTTGTGCAGCGACATTGCCCCTATTGGCGGCAATCTTCAGCCATTCGAAGCCGCGCACGTAATCCTTCGGCCCGCCCACGCCGTTGACCAGCCAGATACCCATGTCGAGTTGCGCCGTATCGAAGCCCGCGCGCGCCGCGCGCGCCATCCACTCGCGGGCCAGCTGCTTCTTGTCTTCCGGCAGGTCTGGCACCTGCTGATAGATCTGCGCTACCGCATATTGCGCGTCTGCGACGCCCTGCTCCCCCGCCTTTTCATAATAAGGCAGGGCAAGTTTCAATCCCTTGTCGCCGGGATTGTCGGCAACGAGCGTCTGCGCCCAATTGAATTCTGCGGATGAATTTCCGGCATCGGCCGCCTTGCGCATGTATTCGTCGGCCTTCGCCTTGTCGCGCGTGACGTTATTGCCCTCCATGAGGAGCAACGCATATTTGAACATGGCAGTCGGATCGCCGCCCTCTGCCGCCTTGCCGTACCAGAAGGCAGCATTCTTCATGTCCCGCTTGACGCCGAGGCCCTGCGACAGGATTTCGGCAATCAGGGTCTGGGCCGCCGGATCGCCGAGTTGCGCCCGCGGCAATGCCTTGTCCATGGCGGTCAGATAATAGCCACGCTGATAGGCGCCGAACGCCTCGTCGATCTGACCCTTATATTCCTTTTCAGGTGGCAGATCGGGCAGCTTCGCACCCATGCGATCGAAAACCCCGACACCATCGGACGGCACAATACCCTGCGGCTGCGGTCGATCGGTACGGAATGTCTGGCTGGGCATCGCCGAGGGCTCGGCAATCGCCTCATTTGCCTGCGCCGCCGCAAATTCCGGCCGGACCGCCAGCAAGACGGTCATACAAAGGAGAGCGCATCTCGAAAAGCGGGCGGGGATCGGCATAAGCGCGATATCAATCCTCAAACCGTGGCGCTTTTTCGTCAAGCAAGGCATTGATCTGAGCCACGATCGAGGGCGCCTGAGCCGGCTCGGCAAACACGCCCATGCGCATCGCCACAAACTCGGCCCCAGTCTCCGCAACGGCAAGCGCGGAAGCCGGATCAGTGCCGCCCATGACGATGCACGGGATTTCGATCATCGACGCCCACCACTCGGCAAGCGCCAGGTTCTTCGGATGCGCCTCCGGCTTGATGTCGCCGTCGAGCTTGCCGAAGAAGATATAGTCGGGCCGCTCTTCGCCGACTGCCAGCGCTGTATGCCGGTCGGCGGCATTGCCGCCGCCGACAATCAGCTTGTCGGCATAACGATCGATCGCATCGGCAATCTCGCTTGCCGGTCCGGCGATGTGCAGGCCATCGGCCTTCGAACGGCCGACGACGCGGCTGTCGCCGGCAATCAGCGCCGCGGCACCGGCGTCCTGAATGACGGGTACGAGCTTTTCAGCGTGTTTCTGGAAGCTGCCGTCATCGAGACCGTATTGCGGCAGAATGACGGACGCGACATCGCCGCCCTTCAACGCATCGGCAACGATCGTCGCCCTTTCATCAGCATCGGCGATATCGGGCACAATGAGAACAAGGCGGCAGCGGTTTTCCGGTTCGGTCATGAAGTCTTTCCATCTGCGGCGGTTTTTCCCCGCTCTATGGCGGATCCGCACTCGTTTTGAGTGAGTAATTCCGATAGAGGGGGCTTGCAAGGGGAGGAACTTCAAAAGCATGCCGCAAGATCTGTCATTTTACTACGCCGCAATCCCGGCTGTCATTCTTGTCGGGCTTGCCAAAGGCGGGATGGGCGACGCTTTGTCGCTGATCGGCCTCCCCTTTCTCGCCCTCGTCGTCGCACCCGTCGAAGCCGCCGCGGTCCTGCTTCCCATCCTTGTTTTCATGGACATGATATCGCTGGTGATCTGGCGCCAACACGGCGACTGGACGACGCTGAAGATCATGCTGCCAGGCGCCATTCTCGGTATCGCCTTCGGCTGGGCCACCTCCGCTCTCGTACCAGGCAACGTGCTGCGCATTCTCATCGGCGCCGTCACCATCGCCTTCTGCCTGCGTTACTTCTGGAACAATTTCGGCCCCGGCAAGGGAAAGGTCATCCCGCCGAGGCCCCAGCGCCCGGTGCTGGCGAGCCTTTGGAGCACGCTTTCCGGCTATGGCAGTTTCGTCGCCCATGCCGGCGGCGCCCCCTTCCAGATCTATGCCTTGCCGCTCAAGCTGCCGCCACGGGAATTCACCGGCACCAGCGTGCGCTTTTTCGCCATCCTGAACGCCACCAAGCTCATTCCTTATTTCACACTTGGCCAGCTGGACACCCGCAACCTCCTGACTTCTGCCACGCTCCTGCCCTTCGCTCCGCTGGCAACAATCACCGGCGCTTGGTGCGTACGGCGCATGAAGCCGGAGATATTCTATCCCTTCATGTATGCCATGGCGCTGATCGCTGCCTTTCTGATCTTGCACGAAGGCATACTCGAATAGGTTTCCGTCCCGTTGCGATGCACAATTTCCTTGCTGGAAAAGCCCGTTTGACGTAGCTTTTTGCGATGTCGAACACGGACCCCTTCGCTGCGATTGCCGATCCGAACCGGAGGTTTTTGCTGGAGGAACTGCGGCGCGCGCCGAAGACGGTCAATGAGCTTGCCGAGGGCCTGCCGATCAGCCGCCCGGCCGTGTCGCAACATCTGAAGGCGCTGCTTGAAAGCAATCTCGTTTCCGTGACCTCGGAAGGCACGAAACGCATCTACACGGTCAACAACCGCGGCTTCGACAAGCTCAATCTCTGGCTGGATCAGTTCTGGGCTTGAAGGCGCCCTCCCCACGTAAAAACGCCAGCCCTATGCCGCATGCATGGGACTGGCGCTTGATCTCGGTTAATCACCGGGTCTTGCTTGATCGTCTAGAAAATTGCGGGGTTTCACCTTTTCTTGGGCAAGACTGATGTCCGGCGACATCCTGGAAAGATCAGTGGACGGATGACTTGAGACGCTCGATCTCGTCCTTGATGCGCAGCTTACGGCGCTTGCATTCGGCAAGTTCAGTATCGGAAATAGAGGGAGATGTTCTCAGCGCATGCAACTCCTCCTCGAGAGCGACATGCTTTTTCTGGAGCGATTCAAGATGAGCTTGAACAGTCATTTGACCCTTCCTTCCTCTTACCCTTCCCCAGCCATCCATTGCTGGGGATCCAGGGTGTCAACCCGCGGACTGTGACACATTTTTAAAGGCTTGTCGAAGGCCAAAAGATGAAGACTAAGTGGCAAATTCATGATCAACACTAACTTCCCGTTACCTCTATTTGGTGATAGGAGCTTGCGGAAATTATCGGCAGACCGGACAAGGTCCGAAGACGATTATGGGGAATGCAAATGGCCGATCAGGAACAGGCGGAAATCAGGCTCATGGTGGCGCGTCTGCGTCAGGAGCACGAGGATTACGACGCCGCGATCAACGCCATGATTGAGACAGGTTGCGATGCCCTGCGCATCCAGCGCATGAAGAAGAAGAAGCTGGTCATCAAGGACAAGCTCTCCAAGTTGGAAGACCAGATCATCCCCGATATCATCGCCTGAAGGAACGATTGTGACGATGACAGACAGACCGCCAGTCGCCATTATCATGGGCAGCCAGTCCGACTGGGAAACCATGAAGAATGCTGCCGATACGCTGGAGGCGCTGGAAATCGAGTATGACGCGCGTATCATCTCGGCTCATCGCACACCCGACCGGCTCGTCACTTTCGCCAAGGGGGCGCGTGCGGAGGGGTTCAAGGTCATCATTGCAGGCGCCGGCGGCGCGGCCCACCTTCCGGGCATGACGGCTGCCATGACGCCCCTGCCGGTCTTTGGTGTCCCGGTCCAGTCGAAGACGATGTCCGGTCAGGACAGCCTGCTTTCCATCGTCCAGATGCCGGGCGGCATCCCCGTCGGCACGCTTGCCATTGGCAAGGCCGGCGCGATCAACGCTGCTCTTCTCGCCGCTGCCGTGCTCGCCCTCTCCGACGAGGAGATCGCCGACCGCCTCGACGAATGGCGTGAGCGCCAGAGCGCCTCCGTCGCCGAATATCCGATGGACGATCTCTGATGGTAAGAACGTTAGGCATCATCGGCGGCGGCCAGCTCGGCCGCATGCTTGCCATGGCCGCGGCGCGGCTGAATTTCCGCACGGTCATCCTCGAGCCGCAGACGGACAGCCCCGCCGCCCAGCTCGCCAACCGGCAGATCGTCGCCGCCTATGACGATCCGGCAGCGCTCGCCGAACTGGCTGAGCTCTGTGACGTCGTGACCTACGAGTTTGAGAACGTACCCGTTGCGGCTGCCGAAAAGCTGGCAGAGAGCGTGCCTGTCTATCCGCCGCCGAAGGCGCTGGAAGCCGCACAGGACCGCCTCATCGAAAAACGCTTCATCAATGGCTGCGGGATCTCGACCGCCCGTTTCCATGCCGTCGACAGCCAGGCCGATCTTGAGCAGGCACTGAAGGATTTCGGCGGTCGGGGAGTGTTGAAAACCCGCCGCCTCGGTTATGACGGCAAGGGTCAGAAGGTGTTCCGGTCACCGGCCGACAGTCCTGATGGGGCCTATGCGGAGCTCGGCTCGGCGCCGCTCATCCTCGAAAACTTCGTCGCCTTCGAGCGCGAGATCTCGATCATCGCCGCCCGCGCCACCGATGGCACCGTGCTCTGTTTCGACCCGGCCGAAAATGTCCATCGCAACGGCATCCTTCATACATCGACCGTACCGGCGGCGATCTCCGCTGCCACCGCCGATGCAGCACGCAAGGCTGCCGAACAAATCCTCACCGCGCTCGACTACATCGGCGTCATCGGCATCGAGTTCTTCGTGCTGGCCGATGGCAGCCTGATCGCCAACGAGATGGCGCCGCGCGTCCACAATTCCGGCCACTGGACGGAAGCCGCCTGCATCATCTCGCAATTCGAGCAGCATATTCGCGCCGTCGCCGGCCTGCCGCTCGGCAATCCGCGCCGCCATTCCGATTGCGTGATGCAGAACCTGATCGGCGACGATATCCTGGCCGTCCCGGACTGGCTGAAACGCGACGACACGCTTGTGCATCTCTACGGCAAGACCGAGTCGCGCCCTGGCCGGAAGATGGGCCACGTGACGACGCTGACGGGCAAAGCCAGCTGAGCCGTTTGCCCGGCCAGCGCCTGAAACCCACGGAAAAAAGCCTTCACGTGGTTGACACAAGGCGGAGGTCGGGTTATCTGCTCCCCCACCTAAAGAGCGCGCCCAGCCGGCGCGCTTTTGATTGTTAAAAGACACGGGCGAATGTGAATTCCCCCAGAAACATCGCGGATCAGAAAAATGAAGATCAAGAATTCGCTCAAGTCGCTCAAGGCGCGTCATCGTGACAACCGTCTCGTTCGCCGCAAGGGCCGCATCTACATCATCAACAAGCAGAACCCGCGCTACAAGGCTCGTCAGGGCTGATTGTGCGTATCCAATATGCCTTCCTTCGGGCAGGCATATTGGATGGTCGCTTCGGTGATCACGCCAAATTTGTTTGATCTTCAGCGATGGCGGGCTAATATGTCCGCCATGCGCTTTTTTGCTTTGACCTCAGCGGCGGTGCCGCTTGCCCTCACGCTGTTCACTCCTGCTCTCCCCGCTATGGCTCAGCAGAAGGACGTTATCGTCGAACAGCCGGCCGATTCCGATTCGTCTCCAAAGCAACGTCTCGACCAGCTCTATGGGCAGCTGAAGCGTGAGCGCGACCCTGACAAGGCAAGCAGCATCGCCAATCAGATCCGCATGGAATGGAACGATTCCGGCAGCGCGACCGTCAATCTCCTGATGCAATGGGCCGACAAGGCAATCGAGGAAAAGCGCAATCCGGCAGCCCTGGACTTTCTCGATGAAGCCATCGCCCTGAAGCCGTCCTATGCCGAAAGCTGGAACCGGCGCGCGACGCTGAACTTTGTGCTCGGCAACTATCGCAAGTCGATGGCCGATATCGAGCAGGTGTTGAAAATCGAGCCTCGCCATTTCGGCGCGCTGTCCGGAATGGCGGCTATCCTCGCCACAACAGGTAATGACGACATAACGCTCAAGGCCTGGGAGCGCATTCTGGATGTCTATCCTGCCGATCGTACCGCCCAGGATCAGGTCAATACGCTCTCGGAAAAGCTTGCCGGCAACCGCACCTGACAGATCCAGCGCACACTTGACGACATAAGAAGGCGCACAATCTTAGCTCAATGATATCGTCACTGTGCGGTTGAAGCCATGCTTGCCGAAATCTCTGCCCTCCTCCTCCCGATAGCCGCCGCCATCGGCTATTCCTCCTACAAGGCCCGCCAGTTCGAATATGCCAATCCCAATATCGGCGAACTGACCGACATCGGCGGCTATCGCATGAACGCCGTGCATGTGCCTCGCCCAGACAGCGCCGATCTTCCGGCTCTGGTTTTCATTCATGGCGCAAGTGGCAACCTGCTGGACCAGGCTAGCGCCTTCCACGAGCCGCTGGAAGGCCGCGCCGAGATGCTTTTCGTCGATCGCCCCGGTCATGGCTATTCGGAACGCGGCGGACCGGAAAATGCCCTGCCTTCGGGCCAGGCCGACGCCATCGCCAGGCTGATGGAAAAGCGCGGCATCGAAAGGGCAATCATCATCGGCCATTCCTTCGGTGGCGCGATTGCCGCGGCCTTCGGCGTCCGCCATCCGGGCAAGACGGCAGGTCTGCTATTCCTCGCGCCGGCCTCCCATCCATGGCCCGGCGGCATCGACTGGTATTATCATGTCGCAACGGCGCCGGTTGTCGGCTGGCTCTTCAATCATGCAGTCGTCGTGCCTCTCGGCCTGCGGCGGCTGGAACGTGGCACGCTGAACGTCTTCCACCCCAATCCCCGGCCCCTCGATTACGTCGCCAAGACCGGTCCGTCGCTGGTATTGCGGCCGCGCGCCTTCTACAATAACGCCACCGATTTCAAGCGACTCCATGAATATCTGACGGCCAACGCGCCTCACTATTCCGAGATATCAGCACCAACGATCATCATCACCGGCGACAAGGACGAGATCGTCTGGGAGCACCTGCATTCGCGCGGACTGGCACGGGATATCAGGGGATCGGAACTCATCACGGTCAGAGGCGTCGGCCACAAACCAGACTATCTCGCAACCGACGTCGCCATTGCAGCCATGGAGAAGATTGCCGGCAAGCCGCGGGACCTTGCAGCGATTGCCCGCAAGGCAGAAGAACGGCTTGCAGGCTCTTCCATCAATCAGATGGCCGGAACAACGCCGCCATCAATCGCATATTCCGCATCGTGAATAGAGGCAACGTGAAGCGAAAACCAGACCAGCATGGTTTTTGCTCCGGAGGAATTCGCCGACGGGATTGCCTGACAGCATCAGGCCGCGAGGTGAATGCCGCCATCGCAGGTTAGAACGTGACCGCTCACGAAGCCGTTCGAGACCAGGAAAGCGACTGCCTTGGCGACATCATCCGGCTGGCCGATGCGGCCGACCGGCGTGCGCCCGGCAAAATCCTGGAACACGGCCTGACGCTGCTCGGCGGGCAGGAAATCCCACCACGGCGTATCGATCACACCAGGCGAAACGCCATTCACGCGCAGTGGCTTCAACTCGGCAGCAAGCACCCGCACCATCGCCTCGATCCCCGCATTGACGGCGGCAAGGCCTGCGGTTCCCGGCATCGCGGCCTGCGCACTAACGGCGGACACGAAAGTAATGCTGCCGTCTGGCCGCAGGAACGGCAGAGCCACCTGCGCCGTCGCCGCATGCGGGATGAGCTTCGTCTGAAAGCCGGCAAGCAGGTCGACCATGTCAAGCGTTGCGAAGGGACCGGCGCCATGGCCGCTGCCCAGCGCCAGCACGAGATGATCGAAGGATCCAAGACTTTCGAAGGCCTGCTTCACCGCGGCGGGATCTCGGGCATCGATGGCAATCATTCCGATCTCACCGGAAAGACGGTCAGCCGATGCCTTGAGCTTCGCCGCGTCCCGTGCAGCGATGGTGACGCGAAATCCTTGTTCCAGAAGTAGTCTCGCCGAGGCAAGGCCGATTCCCGAAGAGCCGCCGATAACGACTGCGTGCTGCAAAGACATGAGAATACTCCTTTGTATGATCGAACCTCCGGCTTTCGTTGCCGGGAGCGCTCTCATCTTGCGGAGTCCCAAAATCGCAAACAGGCCCGATTTTATCCTGGTATCGATACTGATATGATGGTCGCCATGGATCAGAAGCTGGACACGCTCGAAGCCCGCCGTCGCGAATTCGCGGCCTTTCTGCGCTCGCGCCGTGAGCGCCTGCGCCCGGCCGATGTCGGCCTGCCGGATGGTTTTCGACGCCGCACACCAGGGCTCAGGCGCGAAGAGCTCGCCATGATCGCCGGTGTCGGCACCACCTGGTACACCTGGCTGGAGCAGGGGCGCGACATCCGTCCCTCCCCGCAGGTGCTGAATGCGCTGGCGGAAGCACTTCGTCTCGATGAGGCCGAACGCCAGCACCTCTTCACGCTGAACAGCCGCCAATCGCCGCAGCCGTTTTCCTCGGCACCGGAACTCGTCGACGAACCGCTTCGCCGGATACTGGACAACCTGACCCATCAGCCCGCCTACGTGCTGGGTCGCCGCTGGGATGTACTTGCCTGGAACCGCGCAGCAGACTTGCTGTTCGGCGGTTATGACCGGCTGGGGCCGGACGAGCGCAACACCATGCACCGGCTGTTTGCCGATGATTTCCATCGCAGCCTGCTGGTCGACTGGGAGGCCGTCGCCCGCGTCTCGCTCGCCATGTTCCGCGCCGACAGCGCCCGCTATGCCGGCGACCCGGATTTCGAGCGGCTCATCGCTCTGCTCCAGCAGGCGAGTCCGGAATTCCGCGCCTGGTGGCCGCGCCATGAGGTCGTGGCTCCGCTCACCGGCGTGAAGCGTCTGAACCATCCGGTCAAGGGCCTGATGTCTTTCGAACATACGGGCCTTGCGCTGATGAGCCAGCCGGACATGAAGCTGATCGTCTACACGCCTCTCGACGAACACGACACGAACAGGAAACTCGCCGAGCTTCTCGCCTGATCATTGTTTGCCGCGGAAGTGACGCCATATCTTTCCCATCGCCGTCCTTCGAGGGGAAATTCATGGACCGCCTTCACAGACAATCCGTCGCCATTCTCGCCGCCATCTCGCTTTGCCTCGCGCCATTGCCGGCCTTTGCTGCCTCGCCTGCGCCTGTCGAAGCCGAACATGGCATGGTCGTCACTGCCCAGCATCTGGCAACCGATGTCGGCGTCGACGTGCTGAAGAGCGGCGGCAATGCTGTCGATGCCGCGGTCGCCGTCGGTTATGCGCTGGCCGTCGTTTATCCGACAGCCGGCAACCTCGGCGGCGGCGGTTTCATGACGATCCGGCTGAAAGACGGACGGACGACCTTTCTCGATTTCCGCGAACGCGCGCCGCTCGCGGCAACAGAGACCATGTATCTCGATGCCAAGGGCGATATCGTCCCCCGCGCCAGCCTCGACGGCTATCTCGCCGTCGGCACACCGGGTTCGGTCATGGGTTTCGAGACAGCCCGCGAAAAATACGGCACGAAGAAGCGCGAGGAACTGATCGCGCCGGCCCTGAAATATGCAGGGGAAGGCTTCACGCTGGAACAGGGTGATACGGCAAGCTTTGCCGGCGGTGCCAAGCGGCTCGCCAAGGACGAAGAGGCCGCAAAAATCTTCCTGAAGGCAGGCGGCAGCCCCTATTCGCCCGGTGAAAAGCTGGTGCAGCCGGATCTGGCCGCCGTCCTGCAATCGATCTCGGAAAAAGGCCCCGACGCCTTCTATAAGGGCGCACCGGCCGATGCGATCGTCAAGGCGAGCCAAGCCAAGGGCGGCATTCTCGCCAAGGAGGATTTCGAGCAATACAAGGTGCGGGAACTGAAACCGATCGAATGCAATTACCGCGGCTATGACATCATTTCCTCGCCGCCGCCCTCCTCCGGCGGCGTTA
>Ga0209758_1004143_pt1 | contig 12363 bp, 9 predicted proteins | sample AraplaMF_Col_mMF_FD_184258 | JGI IMG/M metagenome (GOLD analysis project Ga0209758, IMG submission 184258) | Arabidopsis root microbial communities from the University of North Carolina, USA - plate scrape MF_Col_mMF (SPAdes) (version 2) | ecosystem: Host-associated > Plants > Roots > Endosphere ... | reverse complement strand
CGCTCGGCACCGCGCTCACCGAAAACCAGCTCGAGCTTCTATGGCGCATGGCGCCGGAGCCGGTGCTGTGCTTCGACGGCGACCAGGCCGGGCTGAAGGCGGCGTGGCGCGCCGCCGACATGGCGCTGCCATCGGCGCAGCATGACCGCCGGGCGCGTTTTGCGTTGCTGCCGGAAGGCAAGGATCCCGACGATCTGGTCAAGGCCGAAGGGCCGGACGCGTTCCGGACGGTGCTGGTGGAGGCGCGACCGCTGGTCGATCTGTTATGGATGCGCGAGACGGCCGGCGGCGTCTTCGATACGCCGGAGCGGCGGTCGGAACTGGGAAAGACGCTGCGCGAACTGACCAGCCGCATCCGCGACGAGAGCACGCGCTACCATTATCAGCAGGCTATGCGCGAACGCGAACAGAGCTTCTTCGGCTCGCAGCGCGACGCCAGGCAGGGCCGTAAGGATGGCGGCCGGCCGGGGGAGCGCGGCCAGGGCAAGGCCGCGGCGCCCGGCGGACAGTTCGCCAAGGGCGGAGGCGGCCGCATCGCGATCACCGAGAGCCTCGGTCAGTCGGCGCTGGTCAAGCGCGGCGGCGAGGGCATGTCGGTGCGCGAGGCGACGATCATCGTGGCCCTGGTCAACCATCCGGCGCTGATCGACGAGAATTTCGCGCATGTCGAATTCCTCGACCTTGCCAATTCGGATTTGCGCAAACTCCACGCGACCATCCTCGACGCCATGGCGCATGACGCGGCCGACGAGCGCGGCGCGGTCATCGCCACCATCGAGCGCGCCGGTTGCGGCGGCATCTGGGAGCGGGCTGTCGAGTTGATCAAGCGCGCGCGGCAATGGCCGGCGCTGGAGACCGCAGCACTTGACGATGCCCGCGACGCCTTCAGCCAGGCCCTGCACTTGCAGCGCAGCGCCCGCACCTTACATAGAGAGCTGAAACAGGCGCAGGCGGCGCTCGATGCAGACCCTTCGGATGAAAACTTCCGGCATCTCGTCGAGATTCAAGCGCAATTCAACGATGTGCAGGCAACGGAAGCGCTGATCGAAGGATTCGGCGTCTCGTCGGGCAGGGTTGGCCGCGTTTAGGGCCGAACACCAGCCATTGGAAGAGAAGTGGAAATGCGCAGCGCGTCGAATCGACGCCTCTAAGTCGGGTAATTGATTCGCTTTTTTCATGCGAATCATGCCAGAGGCGCTTGACCTTCTGGCAGATTGGCGGAATCAGGACGATTCGAAACGTTAACCGTGCCCCGGCGTCGGCGGGAAATTCGAACGATGTGAGGTGCCGGTGACGGCTGGACAGGCAAAACGCCTGCTCCAGATATCAGGGTTAATCTGGACTTAATGCATGTCGCCCAAAAGTGGAAACCGGTTTGGGGCAAACGAGATGCACAAAACAAAAGAGATAACGCGGTTGCCGGGCCGGTAAAAAGCGTTCCGGTGTGAACGCATCCGGCGTAACCGGTCCGATAGTTTACGCGGCCTCGATATTCGGCCGCTTGGAGACGACAAAGAATGGCGACAAAGGAAAAGGAAGAGGTCGAGACCGAACGCGAAGGCGCCACCGATGGCCCCCTGCTCGACCTTTCCGACGATGCTGTCAAGAAGATGATCAAGGCCGCGAAGAAACGCGGCTATGTCACGCTCGACGAGCTCAACGCGGTGCTGCCCTCGGAAGAGACGGATCCGGACCGCATCGAAGACATCAATGCGATGCTCAGTGACATGGGCATCAACGTCGTCGAGGACGACGAGGTGGGCGAGGAGACCGAAGCCGAGCCGGCCGCCGACGCCGAGGAAGACGCCAACGAGCTCGCCGAGCAGACCGGCACCGCGGTTGCCGCCACAACCACCAAGAAAGAGCCGACCGACCGTACCGACGATCCGGTGCGCATGTATCTGCGCGAGATGGGCTCGGTCGAGCTTTTGTCGCGCGAGGGCGAAATCGCCATCGCCAAGCGCATCGAGGCCGGCCGCGAAACGATGATCGCGGGTCTATGCGAAAGCCCGCTGACCTTCCAGGCCATCATCATCTGGCGCGACGAGCTCAACGAATCGAAGATCCTGCTGCGCGAGATCATCGACCTCGAGGCGACCTATGCCGGCCCCGAGGCCAAGCAGGCGCCGGTCGTCGAACGCGTCGAGGAAGCGCCCAAGCCCGAGGAGAAGCCGCGCGGCCGCGCGGCGGCACGCGAGGAAGAAGACGACATCACCAATGTCGGCGGCGACACGCGCGGGCTGGAGGAAGAGGAAGACGACGAGGACGAGGCCAGCCTGTCGCTGGCCGCGATGGAAGCGGAACTGCGCCCGCAGGTGATGGAGACGCTCGACGTCATCGCCGACACCTACAAGAAGCTTCGCAAGCTGCAGGACCAGCAGGTCGAGAACCGGCTGGCCGCGGCCGGCACGCTGTCGCCCAGCCAGGACCGCCGCCTGAAAGAGCTGAAGGACCAGCTGATCAAGGCGGTGAAGTCGCTGTCGCTCAACGCCGCGCGCATCGAGGCGCTGGTCGAGCAGCTCTACGACATCAACAAGCGCCTGGTGCAGAACGAGGGCAAGCTTTTGCGGCTGGCCGAAAGCTATGGCGTGCGCCGCGAGGAATTCCTCAAGGAGTATCAGGGCTCGGAGCTCGATCCGAACTGGACGCGCTCGATCGCCAACCTGACCTCGCGCGGCTGGAAGGAGTTCACCAAGAACGAGAAGGACGCGATCAAGGAGCTGCGCGCCGAGATCCAGAACCTCGCCACCGAAACGGCGATCTCGATCCTGGAATTCCGCAAGATCGTCAACCAGGTGCAGAAGGGCGAGCGCGAGGCCGCGATCGCCAAGAAGGAAATGGTCGAGGCGAACCTTCGCCTGGTCATCTCCATCGCCAAGAAATACACCAACCGCGGCCTGCAGTTCCTCGACCTGATCCAGGAAGGCAATATCGGCCTGATGAAGGCGGTCGACAAATTCGAGTACCGCCGCGGCTACAAGTTCTCGACCTACGCCACCTGGTGGATCCGGCAGGCCATCACCCGCTCGATCGCCGACCAGGCGCGCACCATCCGCATTCCGGTGCACATGATCGAGACGATCAACAAGATCGTGCGCACGTCGCGCCAGATGCTGCACGAGATCGGCCGCGAGCCGACGCCGGAAGAACTGGCCGAGAAGCTCGCCATGCCGCTGGAAAAGGTGCGCAAGGTGCTGAAGATCGCCAAGGAGCCGATCTCGCTCGAAACGCCTGTCGGCGACGAGGAGGATTCGCATCTGGGCGACTTCATCGAGGACAAGATGGCGATCCTGCCGATCGACGCGGCGATCCAGGCCAATCTGCGCGAGACGACGACGCGCGTGCTTGCCTCGCTGACGCCGCGCGAGGAGCGTGTGCTGCGCATGCGCTTCGGCATCGGCATGAACACCGACCATACGCTGGAAGAAGTCGGCCAGCAGTTCTCGGTCACCCGCGAGCGCATCCGCCAGATCGAGGCGAAGGCGCTGCGCAAGCTTAAGCATCCGAGCCGAAGCCGTAAGCTGAGAAGCTTCCTGGACAGCTGATGCGGAAATCAGACAAGCAAATCGAAAGGGCGCCTCGGCGCCCTTTTTTTTCGTGAGCGTCGCCTTGCCGGGGCCGCTCGACAGGAGGATAATTCCCACGTCGGATGCATTTGTGGGCGACAAGCCGGATGCCCGCCCCGGCGCCGGTCGTAACGGCCAGGCGTCGAGCTCCGTGGCCCCGGAGGGAGGTGCGCCATGACAACCTACATCGTGCTTATCAACTGGACCGAGCTGGGCGCCAAGAATGTGCGGGAGTCGCCGAAACGGCTCGATGCCGCCAAGAAGCTGCTGGGGGAAATGGGCGGATCGTTCAAGTCGTTCTACCTGACCATGGGCGAATGCGACATGGTCGCCATCGTCGAAGCTCCGGACGATGCGGTGCTTGCCCGCTTCGCGCTGCTGTTGTCGTCGGGCGGCAATGTCAAAACGCGGACGATGAAGGCGTTCCCGGAATTCGCCTACCGTGAGATCATCAGCTCGCTCGGGTAAAGTTGGCTGAAGGGTCGGCGCGGCCGTTGCGAAGCCGCGCCGTATTCCCGATAGTCGCGCCATGTCCGAGCCGCTGCTCACCGTCTGGTACAACACACGCTGTCCGGTGTGCGACGCCGGCATCAACCACCGGAGGCGGCGGCTGGTCGAAGCGGTCAAGGCGGGCCGCGTCGAATTCCGCGACATCAATATCGACCCTGAGGCGCTCTCCGCCTTCGGCGCCTCGCTCGAGGATATCCGCCGGCGCCTGCATGCGACCGACGCCAGCGGGCGGCTGCTGGTTGGCGCCGAGGTGGCGATCGCGGTCTGGCGGATCACGCCGGGCGAGGGATGGCTTGCGAGCTTGTTCGGCAACCCCGTCGCGCTACCGCTGACGCGCTTTGCCTACGACCGCTTCGCCGACCTTCTCTACGCCTGGAACCGGCGCAAGGGCCACTGGTAGGTGGCTCCGCCCCTCGCATCACCGCTACATGCCTCGGGTCTTGGCGCCGTCTGCGATACATCGTAAGATATATCTTGACTCCAAAAACGACACATCTTACTTACGATGTATCGTAAGATATAACTTAAGGAGCAATCCATGCACAGACACAATCATTTCGGCGAGCGCATGTTCATGCATATGGCCGGCAAATTCGGCGGCCGTGGCGGCGGCTTTGGCCCGTTCGGCCATGGCGGCAGGGGCGGCGGACGCGGCGGCCCGGGCGACATGTTCCGCGCCGGACGCATGCTGGCCGACGGCGATCTCAAGCTGATCACGCTGTCGCTTCTGGCCGATGCGCCACGCCACGGCTACGACATCATCAAGGCTCTGGAAGAGCGCACCAGCGGCGTTTACAGCCCGAGCCCGGGCGTGGTCTATCCGACGCTGACCTTCCTGGAGGAGGCGGGCTACGCGGTGTCCTCGAGCGAAGGCAACAAGAAGGTGTTCTCGATCACCGAGACCGGCAAGGCGCATCTCGAGGAGAACCGCGAGATGATCGACAGCGTGCTCGACCACCTCGAGCGCTTCGGCCGCAAGATGGCCGCGGCGCGCGAATGGTTCGGCTGGGGCGACGACAAGGACGAGGGGCGCCGCGGCCGTTCGGAAACGGGCGACCGGTTCCGCGCGCTGCGTCACCGGCTGCGCGCCGCGCTCGGCGACATCGCCGATGCGCCGGAAGACAAGCAGACCGAGGCGATCAGCATCCTGGAAGACGCCGCCGAGGCGATCGAGGCCTTGGCACGTCGCTAAGACGTCCCCGTATGGAAAACCAAAAAGCCCGGAGCGATCCGGGCTTCTTGCATTCAGTCGGCGATCGGCAAGGGCAGGGATTATTCCTTGCCGACATACTCGCTGATCAGCTTCTCGTTGCGCGCCTTCTCGATCTTGGCGGTGGTCTCGGCCGCGATCCGCTCGTCGGTGCGGTACTTGACCAGGTTCACCAGGCTGCCGGTGAGCAAGAGGACGCCCATCGCCCAGTAGCCCTTGGTCGAGAGGTCGACCGGCGCCAGCCACAGCGACAGGGCCAGCATGAAGTAGGCGGCGCCCACCGACACGGTGTTGAACAGGATGTAGGTCTGATTGCCGTTCATCGTGGTGTTCCTTTGGTTTGATCTGTCAGGAATTGCGGGTTCAGTTCAGCGATTTCAGGCGTGCCAGGACGTGCTCGGCGCGCACCTTGGTGGCCGGCCCATGACCAGCGTCGGCGAGGCGTTCGCGGATCGCCTCGTGGCGCAGCTCGCCGTCGATCTCGTCGAGGATGCCGGCTTCCTCGAACGGGTCGCTGCTTTCCTTGATGCGGGCGAGCAATTCCTCCGCTTCGTTGAGGCTCGCGGTGCGGCCGATTGAGCGATTGAGGCGCGACTGCGCCTTGCGTTCGGCATCGATCGCCCTGGCGGAAATCATGCCCTGGTTGAGATCGATGATGCGGCGATGCGCCTGTTCGACAGACAGGCGCATCCGCAAGGTTTTCTCGCCGAGGCTCTTGACCGTGGCGCGGCGGACCTCGCGCTCGTTCTCGAGCTCGGCGATTGCGGAAGCGCCGCCTTCGGCTAGCGCCTGGTTGTTGGCCGAAAGCGCGCTCAGCGTGCGGGTTTCCAGATCGGCGATGCGGCGGTCGAGCTGGTCGAGGCTGGTCTGCTCGGCGCGCTGGCGCACGATCAGCGAGGCGAGCGTTTGCTTGGCGGCGGCGAGGCCCGCCTCCGCGTCGCGGATGCGCTGCGCCAGAAGGTCGATGGCGAAGCGGTCCTTGAGATTGTCCTCGGCCCGCGCGCTGGCGCCGTCCAGCAATGTCTTGATCAGGCTAAGCATGGTCTTCTCCCTGTTGTTGTGAACAATGTTCACGAAGTCAACATAGCAGGAAATGAACGTTGTTCAAGAACTATTTTGAACGCTGTTCATGAAGCGTTGGACATGGTAAACGCAAGAGTGAATCCGGGCCGGGCTTGCCAACTCCGGACATAAGGACGGGAAAGAGCATGGCGCTGGACAAGGAAGAGATGAGCGAGAAGGTGCTCGCCATTGCCGAGGCGCTGCTCAACGAGGGCGGCGCCGACAATCTGAAAGCGCGCACCATTGCCAAGCAGGCCGGCATCTCCGTCGGATCCGTTTATAACCTCTTTGCCGATCTCGACGAGGTGCACCGCGCCGTCAACATGCGGCTGCTTGATCGGCTCGGCGCGACAGGCATCGCGGCGATGGCCGACCTCGAAAGGCAAGGGGTGACCGATGTCCGGCATCGCATTCTGGCGATGGCCGCCGCCTATGTGCGCTTCGTCGAGGCGCATCCCGGCAGTTGGCCGGCGGTGCTTGCCTTCAACCGACGCCGCGCGACGCGGCCCGGCCCGGATGCCTATGACGCGCTGCTCGACGCACTCTTCGACATCGTCGCCGGCGTGCTCAAGGCTGGCGATTTCGACCTCGACGACGACTGCCGCGCGCTTGCGGCGCGAACCTTGTGGTCAAGCGTGCATGGCATCGTGACCAGCGGCTATGTGGCGAATTCGAACAGCAGGCAGGCTGAGGAGATCTGGCATCAGGTCGAGCTTCTGGTCGGCGTTTTCGTCAAGGGGCTGGAACACGGCGGTGCATTCGCGCATGCTGGGACAAAGCCTGTGTGAACAAGGGGCGCCGTGAATCTTCGGGCGCCCGCGTGAGATGGAGTTTTGAAAAATGTCTTTTCTGAAAAAGCTTTTTGGCGGCGGCGGTAGCGAGGCTGCGGAGACCGGCGCTGCCAAGCCGGCAAAGCAGGTCGAGCACAAGGGATTCCTGATCAGCGCCACACCCTACAAGGCCGAGGGCCAGTACCAGACCTGCGGCGTCGTCTCGAAGGAAGTGGACGGCGTGATGAAGGAACACCGATTCATCCGCGCCGACCGCTTCGCCGGCCTTGACGACGCCGTCGACATCTCGATCAAGAAGGGCATCCAGCTCGTCGACGAGCAGGGCGAGCGGATGTTCGGCTAATTAGAGTCGCGGATCGATCGGCTCGCTCTCGAGCGCCAATACAGCGAAGACACATTCGTGAACTTGCCGTAGCGGCTGTCTCGCGACAAACCGCTTCAAGGCTTCGTGACCGAGTGCGAACTCGCTGAGCGCCAGGTTCCGCTTGCCGCCCAGATACCGTTCCCGCAGCCGGACAAGATTATCCGGGGCGTCGTATTCGGGGCCGTAGATCATGCGCAGATATTCGCTGCCGCGCACTTTCAGCGCTGGTTGGATGAACCCCTTCTTGCTGCGGCTGACGAAGTCGCGCGGCTTGACAACCATGCCTTCGCCGCCTGAAGCGATCAGCATCTCCCACCAGGAGACGGCTTCAGCGCAGGCGCCGGCGTCGGCAAGGTCGACGCTGCGCCACGTAGTGCGCGCGACGACGCCTTCCGTGGCGAGGCGATCGGCCAGCGACATATGCCAGATATGGTCATGGTCGAACCAGACGCGGCCCTCGCTGGCCAGCAGATGGAACGGCGCGACCTTTAGGTCGTCGACACTAACAACTGGCCACACATAGGGCGCCCATGCCGTGGCGTATTTGGCCGCGCGCGTGACCCGATCGTCAAACCGCGCGCGAAGGTCCGTCACGTCGACGCCGCGCGCGCTGACCCTGGCCAAGGCATCGCAGCCAAATCGCAGACCGGCCGCGGAAGAAGCCGCCACCGGTCCGTACTGGCCTTCGATCAAGCTGTTTGCCTTGGCCGACCAAGGCATGATTTCAGCGTCGAGCAACAGCCAGTCAGTCTGCAGTTCCTCCCAGACGCCGGCCGCGTCGACGTTTGCGCGAAGCCGGTCGAGCAAGCCCTCGGTCATGACCGCATCGCTGAAGAACGAACGTCCTGTCCGGGTCCATATGGCGCCGGTCTCGTCACTCGAAATGCCGAAGCGGCTGCGCGCAGCCTGCGCATTCCGGCACAGCGCGACGATGGCGCGCGAACCCATATGCTTTTCTTCGCACACGACCTGGGCGATGCCGCGATCGCGAAAATAAGCGAAAGCCTCTTCCGGGCGTTCGAGCCATCCGGACTGATTGCTTGTCTCGGATGGCGACATGGTCGGCGGCAAGTATACCAGCCACTGGGGCGCTATGGCGAAACGGCTCATGGCCTCCAGAGCGGCCGCGGCATTTTCCTCGGCCACGACGATCCGGCCTTTCAGCTCGGTCTGGATCCAGCGGCGGCCGGAAACATCTTCGATGTCGAGCACGCCATCGGCATCGGCCTGCGCCGATTTCCCCATATTTGATGCGCCAAGCGGGCGTACGGGCTCCGACCATGTTCGGATTGCCGGAACCTCGACCAGCTCCCGTTCCGGCCAGCGCAGGGCCGTCAACTTGCCGCCGAACACACAACCGGTGTCGATGCACAGGGTGTTGTTCACCCATTGGGCCGACAGCATCGGCGTGTGACCGTAGACAACGGCAGTCTTGCCCCGGTAAGCCGTGGCCCAGTCTGCGCGCACCGGCAGCCCGAATTCGTCGATCTCACCTGGCGTTTCGCCATAGAGCGCGAATTCGCGGACGGCGCCCGAGCCTCGCCCGATCATCTCTTCCTTGAGGCCGGCATGGGCAACGGCCAGACGTCCGCCGTCCAGCCAGACATGGCTGCGCAGGTCGTCGAGAAAGGTCGGTAGCGCTTCGCGCAGCCCGCGATCCTGCGTATCCAACTGGTCGATGGTCTGTTGAAGGCCGTGAGCGACCGTGACCTTGCGGCCCTCCAGCCAGCGGCTGAGCTTGCGTTCGTGATTGCCTTGAACGCAGTAGGCGGTTCCGGCCGCCACCATGCTCATGGCGATGCGCAGCACATCGGGCGTATTGGGACCGCGATCGACGAGATCGCCGACAAAGACAAGCTTGCGGCCATTCGGAGGAGTGACGGCGACAGTTCGCTCGCCGCGATCCTGCGACCAGACGACCTCATACCCGAGTTGACCTAGCAGGACTTGCAGTTCATCGGCGCAACCATGCACGTCGCCGATAATGTCGAACGGACCGGTGTCGTTTCGCTTGTCGGTCCAGAGCGGCTGGCGCGCCACCTTCGCGGCGTCGATGCCAGCCTCGTCGGCAAGCTTCCAGACCTGGCGAAAACCCTCGCGCTGCAGACCGCCAAGGCCCTTGCGGATTTCGCTGGTCATGCGTTGTGCGACGCCCGCGCCGAAAGGGCGATCCGGGCGCGCCGCGTTGCGCGCAACACAGATGTCGACACCAGGGTCGAGGACGATGGCGACCGGCAAGGCATGCCATTTGCGCGCCAATTCGATCCAGGCCTTGCGGTCGGCGGCCCGCACATTGGTAGCGTCGACAACGGCGAGCTTGCGATGCTTCAACCGCCTGCCAATGATGTCGCGCATCAATTCAAAGGCGTCGGCCGAAACATCCTGATTGGCCTCGTCGTCGGAAACGAGCCCGCGGCACCGATCCGAAGAGACGATCTCGGTCGGCAGGAAATGCTTTGCAGCAAAGGTCGACTTGCCGGAGCCGGTCGAGCCTATCAGCACCACCAGGGAGAAGTCAGGTATGTCGAGGTCGGTCTTGTCGGGCTCTCTCATCGGCTGAACACCACCATCTGCGTGGGTGAGCCCAACGCGGCGTCCTCGGCACCGATGCCGCCGATCTCGGCAGTGTAGCCATATGTCGCTTCGATTTTGGCCGCCCAGTCCCTGAACTCCGAACGGCTCCATTCGAAGCGGTGGTCCGGATGCCGGAAAGAGCCCGCGGCGAGGCCGGGAAACAGCGCGTTATAATCGGCATTGGGAGTTGTCACGATCACGGCTTTCGGCGCGGCTTCGCCGAAAACGACCCGTTCGACCAGCGGCAGCCTATCCTGGTCGAGATGCTCGACGACCTCGACCAGAACGGCGACGTCGGCTCCAGCCCAACGGCTGTCGCGATAGGTCAAGGAGCCATGAAGCAGCATCACGCGCCCTTCGGGAGGGCCGCCGATCTCGTTCAGCTTGAGACGTCTTGCGGCCCGCTCCAGTTCCCGCGCGGCAGGATCCAGTCCGAACAGTTTGTCGACCCATCGTTCGCGCACAAGCCGGTCGAGCAACTTGCCTTCGCCGCACCCCAAATCCGCGATGACCTTTCCGCCGATGGTTCGAATGGCGTTTGCGACCGCATCCAGCCGCAGTTCGTGCAGTCGAACAGGGCCCTCGAGAGCTTCCTCCGGCGTGGCACGGATTTCGATGGGCGCTGCCTCTGCGTCCTCCGGCACCAGGCGCGCCAAGGCGGCGCGGGTCAGCATCGATCGATTGCGCAGATAGCGGCGCGCGATCAACTCCTTGGCGGGATGGTTCTCCAGCCATCCCGCGCCTCTGGACAGCAACTTGTCCACCTCATCCTCACCTACCCAGTAGTGCTTGGCATCATCCATCACCGGGATCAGGACATAGAGGTGGTTCAGCAAATTGTTCAGCCGGCCCAAGCCAGACAGTTTCAGATGGCCGTAGCGGGATTCTTTCAAGCCGGAACCGATGGCTTCGATGGGGGTCACCTCGACGGCCCAGCCCAACGGTTCGAACAATTGCCGCACCATCGCCTCACCGCCGCGCATCGGCAGCGGCGCGACAACGGCCTCCAGCGGCAGATCGCTTTCGGCCAATTGCTGGCGTTCCTTCGAGATGCCGGTCATGGCCGTGCGAAGCATCTTGTTGAGGGCAACGGACAGAAAGGAAGACGCCGCGTAGGGCCTGTCATTCACATATTGATCCAGCAAGCCGTCCGCTCGACCCTTGCCCCTCACCAATCCAACGGGATCGACGTCGAGCAGAAGCGCGGCCTCGCAGCGCACCTCGCTGGCCTCGGGATAGAACAGCCACGCCTTGCCGAAAGAGAGGTCAGTCTCATGCAGGCGCCCGGGGTGCTTGTGCAGCAGGAAGCCGAGATCAGTAGCCGGATGATGGGTGGTGGCGATTGAAAGGAACATTGGCGAGCGATAACGCAGCCCGAAGGAATAACCAATGGTGCCACCGAGTTATTTCCGCTTCCCTTCCGGGAAACGCAAAGAAACCGATTGCTACCTGTGTGCTGCAGTATTTCCAAACAAAAGTCGGGCGCCGGACTACGGAATTTGGATGACCGCTCAGAACGCGACCTTGTCGCCGCCCTTGAGCTGCAGGATCTGCCGCGCCTCGTCGGGCGTGGCGATCGAGGCGCCGAGGGCTTCGATGATCTGGCGCACCTTGGTCACCTGCTCGGCGCTGGAGCGGGCGAGCTTGCCCTTGCCGATCCACAGCGAATCCTCGAGGCCAACCCGCACATTGCCGCCCAGCGCGATCGCCTGCGTGGCGATCGGCAATTGGTGACGGCCGGCGCCCAGCACCGACCAGTGGTAGTCGTTGCCGAACAGGCGGTCGGCCGTGCGCTTCATATGCGCGACGTCCTCCGGATGCGTGCCGATGCCGCCGAGGATGCCGAACACGCTCTGGACGAAGAACGGCGCCTTGACCAGGCCGCGCTCGACGAAATGCGCCAGCGTATAGAGATGGCCGATGTCGTAGCACTCGATCTCGAAGCGCGTGCCGTTGTCGGCGCAGGTGCGCAAGATGTGCTCGATGTCGCCGAAGGTGTTGCGGAAGATGCGGTCGCGCGAGGATTCGAGATAGGGCCGCTCCCAATCATGCTCGAAGGTCTTGAACCGCTCCAGCATCGGGAACAGCGCGAAATTCATCGAGCCCATGTTGAGCGACGCGACTTCCGGAGCGAAAACCTTCGCCGGCCTGACGCGTTCCTCCACGCTCATCGTCGCAGCACCCCCGGTGGTGATGTTGACGACGCAGTTGGAGCGCTGCTTGATGACCTGCAGGAAAGGGGCGAAGGCCTCGGTCGACTGGTCGGGGCGTCCATCGACCGGATTG
>Ga0209758_1004136_pt1 | contig 12385 bp, 10 predicted proteins | sample AraplaMF_Col_mMF_FD_184258 | JGI IMG/M metagenome (GOLD analysis project Ga0209758, IMG submission 184258) | Arabidopsis root microbial communities from the University of North Carolina, USA - plate scrape MF_Col_mMF (SPAdes) (version 2) | ecosystem: Host-associated > Plants > Roots > Endosphere... | reverse complement strand
TCTAAGGGTCTTTATTTTGATGCATGTCGTTGCCCCAAAACCGGAGCCACTTTTGGGCGACATGCATCAGAGGATGCGCTTCTCGGTCGCCGGGTCGAAGAACACGGCCTTGCTGAGATTGAAGGCAAGCGGCGTGCTGGTGTTGGGCTGGATCCTAGCATCGGCGCGCAATCGCGCCACCACGCCCTTGCCACCCAGATTGGTGACGGCGAAAGTGTCCGATCCCGCCGGCTCGACCACTTCGATATGACAGTCGGCCGTGGCGATGTTCGAACCGTTGCGTTCCGCACCTTCCGGGTCGGTCAGCGCTTCGGGGCGCACGCCGAAGATCACCGGCTTGTCCTTGAAGGCCGCAAGGCCGGTGGGCGCGTCCGGCATCGGCAGCACGATCGGCTGGCGCGCTTCGCGGTCCAGCACCACCGACAGCCCGCTGCCATTAGCGTCGATCCTGGCCGGGATCAGGTTCATCGCCGGCGAGCCCATGAAGTCGGCGACGAAGATGTTGGTCGGGTTGTTGTAGATCTCGGCCGGCGTGCCGAATTGCTGCACCTCGCCGTCGCGCATGACCGCGATCTTGGTCGCCAGCGTCATCGCCTCGATCTGGTCGTGCGTGACATAGACGATCGTCGTGCCGGTCGTGGCATGCAGGCGCTTGATCTCGATGCGCATGTCGACGCGCAGCTTGGCGTCGAGGTTCGACAGCGGCTCGTCGAACAGGAAGAGTTTCGGGTCGCGCACCAGCGCCCGGCCCATCGCGACGCGCTGCCGTTGGCCGCCGGAGAGCTGGCTCGGCTTGCGCTGCAGCAGATGGCCGATCTGCAGGATCTTGGCCACCTTGTCGATCGCCGCCTGGCGTTCGGCCGCCGGCACGCCGCGCATCTCCATGCCGAAGGCGATGTTGCCGGCCACCGTCATGTTCGGATAGAGCGCGTAGCTCTGGAACACCATGGCGATGTCGCGCTTGGAAGGATGCAGGTCGTTGATGGCGCGACCCTCGACGCGGATCTCGCCCTCGGTGATCTGCTCCAGCCCGGCGATGGTGTTGAGCAGCGTGGACTTGCCGCAGCCGGACGGGCCGACCAGCACCAGGAAGCCGCCCTTTTCGAGCTCGACATTGATGCCCTTCAGGATCTCGACATTCCCGAAGCGCTTCTTCAGCCCATCAATTTCCAGAAAAGCCATGATCGTTCCTTCAGAAAATAGGGTCAGCCCTTGACCGCGCCCGCCATCAGCCCGCGCACGAAATAGCGACCGGCGACGACATAGACGATAAGGGTGGGGAGCGCGGCAATCATCGCCGCCGCCATGTTGACGTTGTATTCGACGACGCCGGTCGACGTGTTGACGACGTTGTTCAGCGCCACCGTCATCGGCATCACGTCGCCGGACCCGGCATAGGCGGAGGCAAACAGGAAGTCGTTCCAGATGTTGGTGAACTGGTAGATCACCGTCACAACGATGATCGGCAGCGAATTGGGCAGCATGATGCGCCGAAATATCTGGAAGAAGGAGGCGCCGTCGACCTGCGCCGCCTTGATCAACTCGGTGGGGAAGGCTTCGTAATAGTTGCGGAAGAAGAGCGTGGTGAAGCCAAGGCCGTAGACCACGTGGACGAAGACGAGATTGACGGTCGAATTGCCGAGGCCGAAGTTAAAGCCGGTGGCGTTCTGCAGGGTGACACCGAAGCGGCCGAGGCTGCCGAGGATCGTCGCCATCGGCAACAGCACCGACTGGAACGGAATGAAGCAGGCAAACAGCATCATGGCGAAGACCAGCGTGTGGCCGCGGAAGCGCCATTTGGTCAGCACATAACCGTTAAGCGCGCCGAGCAGCGTCGAGATCAGCACCGCCGGCACGACCATCTTGATGGAGTTCCAGAAGTAGCCCTTCATGCCGACGCAGGTCAGACCCGAGCAAACTTCGCTCCATGCCTTTATCCATGGTGCGAAGGTCGGCGCATGCGGCAGCGACAGCATGTTGCCGTTCTGGATCTCGTCCATGGTCTTGAACGAGGTGACCAGCATGACGAAGAGCGGCATCAGATAGAAGATCGCGAACAGCGCGAGCAGCCCGTAGATCACGATGCGGTTGAACGTTCTGGCGCGGACCCCGCTTGAGGCGGGGCGGGCGGGTGAAGCGACGGCGCTCATCGCGACTTCTCCCTGAGCTCGGAATAGAGATACGGAACGATGATGGCCGTGATGGTCATCAGCATGATCACCGCGCTTGCCGAGCCGACCGCCATTTCGTTGCGCTTGAAGGTGAACTCATACATGAAGTTGGAGGGCAGCCAGGCCGAGCCGCCGGGACCGCCGCTGGTCAGCGCCACGACGAGGTCGTAGGACTTGATGGCGAGGTGCGCGAGCACGATGAAGGCCGACAGGAACACGGGCCGCAGCAGCGGAATGACGATGCGGCGATAGAGCTGGAAGGAGGAAGCGCCGTCGATCTGCGCCGCCTTCATGATCTCGCCGTCGATGCCGCGCAAGCCGGCCAGGAACATCGCCATGACGAAGCCGGACGCCTGCCAGACGCCGGCGATCACCACCGTGTAGATGACGAAATCCTTGTTCTTGATCCAGTCGAAATGGAAGCTCGTCCAGCCCCATTGATGCAGCGTCTGCTCGAGGCCGAGGCCGGGGTCGAGGAACCATTTCCAGGCGACGCCGGTGACGATGAAGGAGAGCGCCATCGGGTAGAGGTAGATCGGCCTCAAGACGCCTTCGCCGCGGATCTTCTGGTCGAGCAGGATGGCCAGGAACAGGCCGAGCGCCAGGCAGATGGCGATATAGAGGAAGCCGAAAATGCCCATATTGGTGATCGAGGTATACCAGCTCGACGGCGGGTCGCTCTCGAAGGTCCAGCGCCACAGCCGCTGATAGGCGCGGGGGCCGGTGATGGCATAGGACGGGAAGGTCTTGGAATTGGTGAAGGACAGATAGATCGTCCAGAGGATGAAGCCATAGACGAAGACGATCGTCGCCGCGAAGCTTGGCGCCAATACGATCTTCGGCAACAGGTCCTGCAGCCGCGACCGGACCGACGCGCCAGGGCGGGCGTCGTGCTCCGGTGTCAGCTTGATCTGGGTTTCGGCGACTGTGCTCATCGGCTCGTCCAGTACCGGTTGGTCGGAAACGGCCCGGCGCCAAAACGCACCAGGGTTTGTCCCACACCTTTTGTCGACAGGAGACTCTCCCCCGCCGAAGCGGAGGAGAGTGGTTCAAGTGAACCTTACTTGGCGTCGTCGATCGCCTTGACCAACTCGGTCACGGCCTCGTCGGAGGTCTTGATCTGACCATGGACGAACTTCGACACGACATCCTTGTAGGCATTGGCGACGGCCGGCGGGGCGCCGTAGCCCTGGGCCAGCGAGCCGAACAGCGTGCCGCCTTCATTGGCCTTCTTGAGGTCGGCGATGCCCTTCTTGCCGCAAGCGTCGAAGTCGGTGTCCGGCACGTCGGTGCGGGCCGGGACGGAACCCTTGACCACGTTGAAGGCCGACTGGAAGCTCTTCGACAGCGTTGCGGTGGCCAGCGCGATCTGGGCGGCCTTGCGGTCGTCCGGAACGTTGAACATGCCGAACATGTCGGAGTTGTAGACCACCGAGCCGTCGGTGCCCGGGAAGCGATAGCAGAGGAAGTCGGTGCCGGGGGTCTTGTTGGCGGCGTGGAACTCGCCTTTGGCCCAGTCGCCCATGACCTGAACCAACGCGTCGCCCTTGATGACCATGGCGGTGGCGAGGTTCCAGTCGCGGCCCGAGAAGTTCGGGTCGACATAGGTGACCAGCTTGGCGAGGTTGTCGAACGACTTCTTCATCGTGTCGGACTTGAGCGACTCTTCATCGAGGTCGTTCATCGCCTTCTTGTAGAACTCGGGGCCGCCCGTCGACAGCACGACGGAATCGAACATGGTGGCTTCCTGCCAGTTCTGGCCGCCCAGCGCGAGCGGGATGACGCCGGCCGCCTTGGCCTTGTCGAGGAGCGCGACGAAGTCGTCGAAGGTCTTCGGCTCGGTGCCGCCGATCTTGTCCATCACCGCCTTGTTGATCCACAGCCAGTTGACGGAATGGACGTTGACCGGAGCCGCGACCCACTTGCCGTCATAGACGGAGAACTTCTGCAGGGCGGCCGGAACCGACTTGTCCCAGCCTTCCTTCTTGGCGGTCTCGGTCAGGTCGCCCATGACGCCGGCGGCGGCATAGTCGAGCACGGTGTAGCCGAGCATCTGCGAGGCGGTCGGATAGTTGCCGGCCGCGACCATCGCCTTCAGCGCGGTCATGGCGGCGTCGCCGCCACCGCCGGCCACCGGCACATCCTTCCAGGCATAGCCTTCCTTGGCCAGATCCTGCTTCAGCACGTTCAGAGCAGCCGCTTCGCCGCCCGACGTCCACCAATGCAGCATCTGCACTTCCTTGACGTCCGCGGCATGCGCCGAGAACGCAAAGCTCGTCGCAAGAGCCGTTCCGATAAGCAGTTTGCGCAACATGTACTACCTCCCTTGTTGAATACACATGACCGGCGGGTGTCCGCCGGGGTCTCCCAACTCAGCCGACCCACCAACCGGTGCGCTGGCCGCGATGAAACTGGATGGTCTTTTCCTCGGTATAGTCCTCGACGGCGCGTTTGCCGAGTTCGCGTCCCAGACCGGACTGCTTGTAGCCGCCGAAGGGCAGTTCGGGATAACCTTCCATGAACGTATTCACCCAAACCGTCCCCGAACGCACACCGCGCGCCACCGACATGCACGTGTCGACGCCGGCGCTCCACACCCCTGCAGACAAACCATAGGGCGTGTTATTGGCAATGTGCAATGCCCTTTCAATCGTTTCAAAAGTGAGCACGGAGAGCACCGGTCCGAACACTTCCTCGCGCGCGATCGCCATATCCTCTGTCACGTTACGGATGATGGTCGGATCAAGGTATTGGCCGGTGTTGGATGCAAGCCGCGCGCCGCCGGTGAAAACGTTGCCGCCGTCGGTTTTCGCCGCCGTAACATAGCCGGCTACCTTTTCCATATGGTCGGCGGAGATCATCGCGCCGACCTTGGTGCGGTCGTCGAGCGGATCGCCGACGCGGACCTTCTGGGACAGCGCCTTGACCGCGTTCAGGAAGTCGTCGGCGATCGCCGCATGCACGATCAGGCGGCTGCCGGCATTGCAGCATTCGCCGGCGTTGAAGAAGCCGCCGAACACCGCGGCATCCGCCGCCGCCTCGAGGTCGGCGTCGGGGAAGACGATCTGGCCGTTCTTGCCGCCGAGCTCCATCGAGACCTTCTTCAAGGAATCGGAAGCGGCTGCCATGGTCATCTTGCCGACGCGCGTCGAGCCGGTGAAGGAGACCATCTCGACCAGCGGATGGCTGACCATCGGCGCGCCGACATCGGCGCCATACCCGGCAAGGATGTTGACGGCACCGGCCGGCAATCCAGCTTCGAGCAGGATGTCGCCGAGCACGAAGGTCGAGGCCGACGTCATCTCGCTCGGCTTGACCACCGCCGTGCAGCCGGCGGCGAGGGCGAAAGGCAGCTTCTGGCTGACGATCAGGAACGGGAAATTCCACGGCGTGATGATCGAGATGACGCCGATCGGCTCGCGCAGCACGACGCCCAGCATGTCGTCGCCGAGATTGGCGTAGCTTTCGCCATGCAGCGTGCGGGCGAGCGAGGCGGCATAGCGCCAGATGTCGACCGCGCCGCCGATCTCGCCGCGCGCCTGTGCGATCGGCTTGCCGGATTCCAGCGCGTCGAGGCGGGCGATCTCCTCCAGCCGGGCCTCGATCAGGTCGGCGGCCTTGAGCAGAACCGCGGCGCGTTCGGAAGCCTTCATGCGCGGCCAAGGGCCGGTCTCGAAAGCCTTGTGCGCGGCCTGGACCGCCGCCTCGACGTCAGCCGCGCCCGCTTGCGCATAGCGGGACACGGCGAAGCCATGGCCGGGGCTGGCGCGCTCGATGCTGCGGCCGTCGCGGGCATCGACATGCCTGCCGTCGATCAGCAGCTTGTAAGCCTTCGGCGCCTGGGACGCCTCGGCCGGCATGGAGATGTTGAGCGGTGCGTTCATCATATCTTCTCTAGGATCTCGAAAAGGCCGGCTTCTGCTTGGCCTTGAAGGCGCCGACACCGGCTTTGAGGTCGGCGGTCAGCGCAATGAAACCGCTGGCCAGCGCCTCGGTCGCGGCGGCATCTTCCTCGCCCTCGGCGATGCCGATCATCAGCTTGGCGGCCTCGGTCGCCAGCGGACCGCGCTCGGCGACCTTCTCGGCCCAGGCCTTCGCTTCGTCGAAAGCCTTGCCGGTCTCGACCACGCGGTCGATGACGCCAAGCGCCAGCGCGTCGGGGGCGAGAAGAATCTCGCCGCCAAGCGCCATGCGCCGCACCACCTGCGCGCCGAAGCGGCGCACGGCGCGCTGCGTGCCGGACCAGCCGGGCACGACGCCGATCGAGGTTTCGGGAAAGCCGAGCTTCACCTGGGTTTCAGCGACGCGGAAATCGCAGGCGGCCGCGAGTTCCAGTCCGCCGCCCAGCGCGTGGCCCGACAGAACGGCGATGGTCGGTTGCCTGAGCCGCGCCAGCCGGTCGAAGACGCGGTGGCCATAGCGCACCCATTGCACCTGGAAATCGGCGGCGCTTAATTGTGCCCAGGCCTCGACGTCGCCGCCGGCGCAAAAGCCCTTGCCTACACCGCGGATGAGCACGACGCGGACGCCTTCGGCCAGTTCCGCGTCGTCAAGCGCCATTTCAAGCGCACGCAACATCGGAATGTCGAGCGCGTTGAATTTTTCGGGCCGGCGCAGCGTGACGACGCCGATGGCTCCGTCCTTTTCGAAGGTGACAAGGCGCTCAGCCATGTGCGCCTCCGAGCGAAGCGCCGCCGTTGAGCGACAGGCCGATCGGCCTATCCTGATAGAGCGAGACAGGCGTGACCTTCAGGTCGTTGGCAATGGCGAGCGGAATCTCGGCCTGCGCCAGCACGTCACGTTCGAGGTCGATGCCGGGTGCCAGCTCGGTCACCATCAGGCCATCGGGCGTCAGCTTCATCACGCAGCGCTCGGTGACATAGGTGATGTCTTGCCCTTGAGCGACTGCACGCTTGCCGGAGAAGGAGATGTGCTCGACCTCCGCGACGATCTTCTTGACCTTGCCTTCCTGATCGATGCGGATGGCGTTGTTCGCCAGCGAGAGTTTCGCGCCAGCATTGAAGAGGCCGGAAAAGACGATCTTCTTCGCCCGCGCGGTGATGTCAACGAAGCCGCCGGCGCCGGCTGTCACATGCGGCCGCGCCGAGAGCTTCGAGACGTTGACCGAGCCGTGGCGGTCGATCTGCAGGAAGGAGAGCAGCGAGGCGTCGAAGCCGCCGGCCTGGAAATAGATGAACTGGTGCGGCGAGGGCATGATCGCCTCTGCGTTCGAGGCGCAGCCGAACTTGAAGTCGAGCAGCGGCACGCCGCCGACCGCGCCCTGCTCGATCACCCAGGTGACCTTGCCGTGCTGGCCTTCCTCGAGAAGGATGCGCGGCACATTGGCCGAGATGCCGAAGCCGATGTTGACGGCCATGCCGTCGCGCAATTCCATGGCGACGCGGCGCGCGATTACCTTCTGGATGTTCATCTCGGGCGTGCGGAAGGTCGACAGCGGCCGGAAGATCTCGCCGGAGATCGCCGGGTCGTAAGGGGTCTGCGTCGTCTGCAACTGGTCGGGCGCTACCACGATATGGTCGACCAGCACGCCCGGAACGCGCACGTCATGCGGCTTCAGCGTGCCGTTCTCGACGACGCGCTTGACCTGCGCGATGACGACGCCGCCATTGTTGCGGGCCGCCAGCGCCTGCTCCAGCCCGCCGAGATAGGCGCCTTCATGCTCATAGGTGAGGTTGCCGCGCTCATCGGCCGTGGTGGCGCGGATGATCGAGACGTTGGGCACGATGGCGCGGAAATAGAGCCATTCCTCGCCGTCGAACTGCTGCACCGAAACGATCGGCTCGCTGGCCGCAGCGTTCATCGCGCAGCCCTGGTGGCGCGGATCGGCGAAGGTGTCGAGGCCGACCTTGGTCAGCACGCCCGGACGCTTGGCGGCGGCCTCGCGATGCATGTCGAACAAGATGCCGGAGGGCACGTTATAAGCCGCGACGGAATTGTCGCCGATCATCTTCCAGATCTGCGGCGGTTCGGCGGAGGAGGGGCCGGACGGATAGGAGCCGCAGAGCGTGCGCGTGAGCAAGCCCGGCTTGGCGAGATGGTCGATGCCCTTGATACCATACATGTCGCCGGCGGCGATCGGATGCAGCGTGGTGATCGCCTGCGGATGGCCCTCCGCGTCGAAACGCTCGCCGATCGCGGCAAGCACCGCATCAGGGCAGCCGAGGCCGCTCGACGACGACACCGAGACGACCATGCCGTCCTTGATCAGGCTGGCGGCCTGCGCTGCGGAAACGACCTTGCTCAATTTCCGCTCCCGAGTTTCGGATCGATGGAAACAGTCTGGCCGGTCTTCGCCGACTGCAAAGCCGCCTCGGCCGAGGCAAGCGACCAGATACCATCCTCGCCGGTGGCGGAAGGCTGGTCCTCGCCGCGGATCGCGGCATGGAACTGGCGCAGCGAGCGGGTGTAGAGATCCTCGCGGTCGAAGCTCAGTTCTTCCTCCCCGCTCGCGCTGCGCAACAGCACCGAGCCGATCGGCTTCTGCGTCATCACATTGGTGGCGATCAGCGAGCCTTCCGAGCCATGCACCTCGAAGCCGGTGCCGGCGAATTTCGTCGTGAAGCCCTCATGCGACTGCGCGATGACGCCCGACTTGAAGCGCCAGACGCACATGGCGCCATCCTCCAGCCCGCCGCCAGCCATGCCGGCCGCTTGCGTGAAAGCCGAAATCTCGACCGCGTCGTCGCCGAGCACGAAGCGCAGCGTGTCGGCGTCATGCACGGTGATGTCGAGCACCACGCCGCCGCCGGCCTCGGGCCTGGTGATGCGCCAGCCCTGCAGGTTCTCCGGCAGGTAGACCGAGTGGAAGACGCGCGCCGCGACCGGCTTGCCGATACGGCCGGCGGCAATCGCTTCGCGCATGGCGCGATGGGCGCCGGCATTGCGCAGATGGTGATTGGTGCCGAAGACGATGCCGGCGGCTTTCGCCGCGGTGACCATCTTCCTGGCATCGGCGCTGGTCAGCGCCAGCGGCTTTTCGCACAGCACATGCTTGCCCGCTCTGATCGCGGCAAGCCCTTGTTCGAGGTGCAATTCGTTGGTGGTCGAGATGTAGACGGCGTCGATATCCATGCCGAGCAGCGCGTCGAGGGTCAAGACGGCGGCCGGAATGCCGTTCTCGTGGGCATACGCCTTTGCGCGCTCGGGATTCGAACTCATCACGACAGCGACCTCGCCATCGGCCTGCGCGCGGATGGCGTTGATCATGAACTGTCTGGCGATCGTGCTGGCGCCGATCAGTCCCCATCGCACGCTCATGCCGCGTCTCCCACTCGGCTGTTGCGGTCCGGACCGCTGCTTTCCCGCACGACCAGGCTGACGGCACCGATATGGTCCTCGGCGCGCGTGGTGCGCGACTGGATCATCTTCAGCATGACGTGGGCCGCGCGCTCGCCGAGGCCCGCGGTGTCGACGGCAACGCTGGTCAGCGCCGGACTGTAGTGCTCGGCCTCGGCGACGTCGTCGAAGCCGACGACGGCAAAGTCGGCGCCCGCTTCCAGATTGCGCCGGCGCAGCGCCAGCATGACGCCGAAGGCGACCGCGTCGTTGAAGCACAGCGCCGCCGTCGGTGGCTCGGCCGCGGCAAGTGCGGTCTCCAGGCAGGCCATGCCGCCCTTGCGGCTGGTCTCGCCCTGGACGATCAGCCGGTCGGACGCCGGGATGCCGAGCGTTTCGCAGGCTTCGAGGAAGCCGCCCAGGCGCTCGTGATAGACAACGAGATCGGATGAGCCGCCGAAGAAGGCCAGGCGGCGATGGCCCCTGCGGATCAGATGCTCGGTGGCAAGCACCGCGCCGCGATGATTGTCCGGCGTGATCACTGGAATGCGGCTGTCCGGCAGCCTGCGCATGGTGAAGACGATCGGGACGCCGGCCGTCTCGATGCGGCGGAAGGTGCCGGGTGTCGTGCCGCGCGCCGGCGAGACGATCAGGCCGGCGACGCCTTGCTCCATCAGCGACTTCAACACCTCTTCCTGGCGCACCGGGTTCTCGGCCGTGTTGGCGATGAAGGGCACGATGCCTGCCGCCTGGAAGACGCGTTCCATGCCGACCGCAAGCTCGGCGAAGAAGGGGTTGGTGAGATCGTTGATCACCATGCCGATGACGTTGGAATGGGCCTTGCGCAGATTGGCGGCGCCGCGGTTGTAGACATAGCCGACATCCTCGATCGCCTTGCGCACCTTGACCGCGGTTTCAGGCCGGATCAGCCCGCTGCCCTGCAGCACGAGCGACACCGTCGATTTGGAAACGCCGGCCTCGCGGGCGATGTCCAGGATCGTCGCCTTGGCGCGGCTGGCCATCCTCGTCTTGTCCTCCAAGTTTTTGAGCGAATTTTATTGGAACGTTCTAATCATTGATCCAAATCAGAGTCAATCGCGATTCCGATGGGATTCGAAAAATTGATTGGAGCGGTTCAAAACCTCAGCAAATACACCGATTCCTTCACGGAGACAGCGTGCTCGCCGGCTTGGATGCCTTGAATCATCAAGGTTCTTGATTTATTGGAACGTTCCATTTATAGCGGCCATGACGGGAGAGTTCCATGGACATCATCTTGCCTGCGGCAAACGGCGACCGGGTGGAGTACCGGCTCGTCGGCAAGCCGGTCGAACCCGTCGAGAGCACGGGGTTTTCGCGCATCGCCTATGCCGCCGCCCATGTCGTTGCCGACCCCATCGCCATGACCGATCCGTGGTCGCGACCGGCGGTCGACTGGGACAGGACGATGGCGTTCCGTCATCATCTGTGGCGGCTCGGCTTTCGCATCGCCGAGGCCATGGACACGTCTCAGCGCGGCATGGGTTTCGACTGGGCGAGCGCCAAGGAATTGATCCGCCGCTCGATCGCGGAGGCAAAGACCGTGCCGGGCGCCGACCTCGCATCGGGAGCCGGGACCGATCACCTGACGCCGGCGGCGGCCAAGACGCTCGACGATGTCATCCGCGCCTATGAAGAACAATTCGCCTTCATTGAAGGCGAGGGCGGCAAAGCGATCATGATGGCGAGCCGCGCGCTGGCGGCGGTGGCAAAAGGGCCGGACGATTATGCCCGCGTCTATGACCGCATGCTCTCCCAGGCGTCGGGCAAGGTCATCCTGCACTGGCTGGGCGACATGTTCGATCCGGCGCTCAAGGGTTACTGGGGCAGCAACGATTTCGACGCGGCGCTCGACACCGTCGTCGCCATCATCGAGCGGCACGCCGACAAGGTCGAAGGCATCAAGATATCGCTGCTCGATGCCGGCAAGGAAGTGCGGCTGCGCGACAGGCTGCCCGACGGAGTGGTGATGTTCACCGGCGACGATTTCAACTATCCCGAGCTGATCGCCGGCGACGGCAGGAAACACTCGCACGCGCTGCTCGGCATCTTCGACGCCATCGCGCCGGTGGCCAACGCCGCGCTGGCGAGGCTGGCCGAAGGCGATCGTGCAGGCTACGACGCGCTGATGGAGCCGACCGTGCCGCTGTCGCGCAGGATCTTCGAGGCGCCGACCGAATACTATAAGGCCGGCATCGTCTTCATGGCCTGGCTGAACGGGCATCAGGATCACTTCACGATGGTGGGCGGCATGCAGTCGGCGCGCAGTATATGCCACTACGCCGACGTCTTCCGCCTCGCCGATCAGGCGGGGCTGTTGGCCGACCCTGATCTTGCCGCCGCCAGGATGAAGACCCTGCTGGCGATGGCCGGCATCTGAGCCCATCCCGTGCGGGGATTAGCGTTCCGCCGGCAAGGGGCAGTCGCGACATCAATTTCCTGTAACAGCGCGGCCGCAGCCTCGGCACGGGGTTCGTGACAACCGGGATCGAATTTATGGAAAGGATGGTGGGCGTGACAAGGATTGAACTTGTGACCCCTGCAATGTCAATGCAGTGCTCTCCCGCTGAGCTACACGCCCATCCGAAGCCGCGCATACACCACTTTTGATCCGGCGCGTCAATAGCGGGAATGTGGAAAGACGGCTTCCGTTTGTCGCATCGGCGAAGTGCTTGCCGATGCAGGCCCCAATGCAAATTAGCGACGGCTCAGGCCGCCTGCAGCATCTTCTCGACCTCGTTGACGAGATCGCGCAGGTGGAAGGGCTTCGACAGCACTTTGGCGTCCTTGGGCGCTTTGGAATCCGGATTGAGCGCGACCGCGGCAAATCCGGTGATGAACATCACCTTGAGGTCCGGATCGATCTCGGTGGCGCGGCG
>Ga0209758_1004135_pt1 | contig 12392 bp, 10 predicted proteins | sample AraplaMF_Col_mMF_FD_184258 | JGI IMG/M metagenome (GOLD analysis project Ga0209758, IMG submission 184258) | Arabidopsis root microbial communities from the University of North Carolina, USA - plate scrape MF_Col_mMF (SPAdes) (version 2) | ecosystem: Host-associated > Plants > Roots > Endosphere... | reverse complement strand
CGTTGCGGTCTTGAACGATGCAAAGGCCTATCCGCTCGATCGGGCCTACGCGGCCGCGATCGATGGGCTGGTCGATGATCTCGTGCGCCTTGGCGTCAAGATCGACAGGGCCGCACGGCCGACGATCGACCCCGCTGCAAGCTACGAGGTCTATCTGCAGACCCTGTTCGGGATCATCGGCGGCGGATTGCCGCCGCCTGCACGCGAGGCCTTGCTCGCGGCCGGCGAGGCGGCTGAATCCGGCACCTATCCGCGTCGTGTGTCCGATGCGGTCGGCCAATCATTGCCGCAGCATTTCGCGGCGACAGAGCAGCGGCATCAGCTCTATCGGGCGTGGCGCCGCTTCTTCGCGGACTATGACGTGTTGCTCTGCCCGATCACGCCGACGGTGGCGTTTCCTCACGACATCGAGCGTCTCGACCTCGCCGCGCAATTCAGTCGTCGCTTGGCCGTCAATGGTGCCACGATCCCCTATATGGACAATCTGGCGTGGCCCGGCCTTGTGACCGTGGCCAATCTGCCGGCGACGGCAATGCCGACAGGCCGCATGGTCGCCTCCGTGCCAGCTGGCGTGCAGGTCGTCGGATCTTATCTCGGTGACCGCACCACGCTGAAATTTGCCCAGCTGGTCGAGCGCGCGCTGGGCGGTTTCGTTCCGCCCGCGGGCATCTGAGGCCATCGGAGAAGATTTATGGAAATCGTCACCGGCCGCCCCGTCACGCTTGCACCGCGCGGATTGGTGACATCGCCGCATGCGTTGGCTTCGGCCGCTGGTGTCGACGTCTTGCGCGCAGGCGGCTCTGCCATCGATGCGGCAATTGCGACGAGCGCCGTGCTGGCGGTGGTGTATCCCCATATGACGGGGCTCGGCGGTGATGCGTTCTGGCTGATCCACGACGGACACAGTGGCGCCGTTCGCTTCCTGAACGGCGGCGGGAAGGCGGCCGCAACCGCCTCACTTGCGGCTTTCCGCGAGCGTGGCCTGAGCGAGATTCCGCTACGAGGCATCATTCCGGCGACCCTGACCGTGCCGGGCGCGGTGGCGAGCTGGATCGACGCCCATCAGGCCCACGGGCGCCTGCCGATTGCGCGCTTGCTCGACGGCGCGATCTCGTACGCCAAAGACGGGTTTCCTGTGACCGCGCGGCTTGCCAGTTTCATCGCGTTGATGCGGGACGAGCTCGCAAGGCAGGCCGAAGCCGCCGAATTGTTCCTGCCTGGCGGAGAGGTCCCGGCAGCCGGCGCCAAGCTCACCAATCCCGATCTCGCGCGCACGCTGCAGGGGATCGTGGACGGAGGAAGGGGCGGTTTCTACGGGGGCCGCGTTGGCGAAGAACTGGCGCGCTTCTCCCGCGAGGCCGGCGGCTTCTTTGCAAGCGCCGATCTGGAGCGGCAAGCGGCGGCATGGGGTACGCCACTCGTAGGCCGCTATCGGGATGTCGACATCTACAACACGCCGCCGCCGACGCAGGGCTTTTCGGTGATCGAGATGCTCAATCTGCTCGAGCCCTATGAGCTGCACAAACGCGATAGGCTCGGGCCGGATCGCATTCACCTGATGGTGCAGGCCAAGCAGATTGCCTATCACGATCGCGACCAGGTGCTCGCCGATCCTGCCTTTGCCAACATTCCCGTCGAAAACCTCATCTCAAAACCATACGCCGCGCGGCGCACTGAACTGATCGACATCAGGTCCGCGCTGAAATGGGACCAGGTCCCGTCCTACGGTAGCCTGGCTGGCGATACGGTCTATGTCGCGGTGGTCGACAATGACGGCAACGCTGTCTCCTTGATCCAGAGCCTGTATGGCGCCTTCGGGTCTTGCCTTGTCGCCGGCCGCACTGGCGTCGTGCTGCAGAACCGAGGGGCCTACTTCTCGCTCGATCCTAATCATCCCAACCGGCTCGAGCCCGGCAAGATTCCGCTGCACACGCTGATCGCGTCCATTGCCAAGCGCGACGGCAGACTGTGGAGCGTGCTCGGCTGCATGGGAGCGGACGGGCAACCGCAGATCCAGCTGCAACTCTATTCTGGCATGATCGACTTCGGTCTCGATATCCAGGAGGCGATCGAGCAGCCGCGCTTCCTATCCGGCCGGTTCGGTCTTGGCGAGGCACGTGACACTTTGTACTTGGAGAGCCGCTTTCCGCAGGCGACACTAGATATGCTTGCGCAGCGAGGCCACATCCTCAATCGCTGGGACGCGTGGAACGAAATGGCCGGTCACGCGCACGGAATAACCGTAGATCCGCGCAGCGGGAATTTGAGTGGCGGGGCCGACCCGCGTAGTGATGGAGCGGCAACCGGATACTGATTGCCTCTGTGTTTCGAAAGTCTCGGACGTCTCGATAGCATGGACACTGGCTCGTCTGGCTCGCGAAGCATAGCCCAGATACCGTAGCTCGGCACACAACCAGCCTAGCTCTTGCGAGATGCGTCAATGCTTTCCCGGATCCTTCGCATGCATCGGGGAGGATTGTCGCGCTCCGGGACCTTGATGCACGCGGACTGCCTTCGCCGTCAGCGGCTCGCCGCATTCTGAGCAGATCATGACTGGGTCGAACATTTTGTGGCAGTTCTTGTGTTCGTGCAGCAACGGACGCCCACGCGAGTCGACCATATGGACGTTGCCCCAGTGCACGATTGACATGATGATCGGATATAGGTCGAGACCCCTCTGCGTCAGGATATATTCGTAGCGCTTCGGCGCTTCCTGATAAGGCGATTTGCGGAGCACACCGAAGCGAACGAGCTTCTTAAGCCGATCGGCGAGCAGGTGTCTGGTCACGCCCAGTGATGACTGGAATTCGTCAAATCTGCGGACCCGAAGAAAGCATTGGCGCAGGATAAGCAGGCTCCAGCGGTCGCCGATGACCGCCACAGTGCGCGCCAGCGAGCACGGCTCCTCTTCGAGGGCATCCCATTTCATCAGCTACTCCCACGAACGGCTTCCGAAATAAATTCTAAAACGGAACTCACTAAATTTCAATAGGATGCCGCATTTCATGCGGCGCTAAAGCGATTACATGATGATTATCATATTGACAGTTCTAAAATAGAACTTTAGGACTCGCCGCACGATAAATCGGGCGAGCGGCAATCGCCGCCTTTAAAGGGAAGGGCGTTACCATGGGAGCTCCGCTCAAGGTCGAGTTTCATTTCGATTTCGGGAGCCCTAACGCCTACCTGGCGGAGCTCGCGCTGCCCGCGATCGAGCGGCGAACCGGAGTCAAGTTCGATTACGTGCCGGTGCTGCTTGGCGGCGTCTATAAGGCGACCGGGAACATGTCGCCGGCGGAGTCACTGCGGGGGATCAAGAACAAGCCGGAATATAACGCCCTCGAGACCGAGCGTTTCCTGCGCCGCCACAACATCACTAAATTCAGGATGAACCCGTTCTTCCCCGTGAATACGCTCGCGCTCATGCGCGGCGCCGTGGCGGCCGAATTCGAGGGGGTGTTCGAGGCCTACTTCCGCGCGGCGTATCATCATATGTGGGTCGAGCCCAAGAAGATGGACGACACGCAGGTGTTTCGCGATGCGTTCCTGTCATCCGGGCTGGATATCGATCGCATCGCGGCGCGCGCGCAGCAGGATGACGTCAAGAAAAAACTGATCGAGAATACCAGCAACGCCGTGGCCCGGGGCACCTTCGGTTCTCCAACGTTCTTCGTCGGCAACGAGATCTATTTTGGCAAGGACAGCCTGCGCGACGTCGAGGACGAAATCCTCGCGCAATCAGCCGCGCAACAGCAAAAGAGCGCCTGACTATTGAAATCGCTCGGAAATTGAGGCCGGGCGAGATCGCTTCAACTTCGAAGGCAGGAGAAGTCACATGCAGAAGAGAAACAGGACGGTTGCGGTGATCGGCGCCGGTGACTTCATCGGCGGCGAGATTGCCAAGAAATTCGCCGCGGAGGGCTTCACGGTGTTTGCAGGCCGCCGTAACGGCGACAAGCTCGCGCCGCTCGTCAAGGACATTGAAGCTGCCGGCGGCGAGATTCACGTCCGCTCGCTCGACGCGCGCAAGGAGGATGAGATCGTCTCCTTCCTGAACGATGCCGACAAGCACGCGCCGCTTGAGGTCTGCATCTTCAACATCGGTGCCAACGTCAATTTCCCGATCCTGGAGACCACTGAACGCGTGTTCAGAAAGGTCTGGGAAATGGCCTGCTATTCCGGCTTCCTTGCCGGGCGCGAGGCGGCGCGGCTCATGCTTGCGCGCGGCGGTGGCAATATCTTCTTCACCGGTGCGACCGCGAGCCTGCGCGGCGGTTCCGGCTATGCAGCCTTCGCCAGCGCAAAGTTCGGGTTGCGCGCGGTGGCGCAGGCGATGGCCCGTGAACTCGGGCCGAAGAACATCCATGTCGCGCATCTCATCATCGACTCCGGCGTCGATACCGAATGGGTGCGGCAGCGCCGGCTCGAAGCGCTCGGCCCCAATGCCCTCGATAATCCGGACCTATTGATGCCGCCCGCATCGGTGGCGACCTCCTATTGGCAGCTCTACCAGCAGCCCAAGAGCGCCTGGACGTTCGAGCTCGAGATCCGTCCGTTCGGCGAGAAGTGGTAAGAGGGGCGTCCAATGGAGCTCGCGCTATCCCCGGAAGACGCGGCGTTTCGCGACGAAGTCCGCGCTTTCATCAAGGACAACTATCCGGCCGAAATGCGGGTTCCTAATCCGGAGACCGATCTATCCAAGGAGCAGATGCTGCTGTGGCATCGCATCCTCCACAAGAAGGGCTGGATCGCGCCACTCTGGCCCAAGGAATACGGTGGGCCCGGCTGGTCCATCACCCGCCGCTTCGTCTTCGAGCAGGAGACCACCCGCGCCGGCACGATGCCCCCATTGGCATTCAGCGTCACCATGGTCGGCCCGGTGATCTACACCTTTGGCAATGAGGCCCAGAAGAAGAAATTTCTGCCGCGCATCCTCTCGGGCGAGGACTGGTGGTGCCAGGGCTATTCCGAACCCGGCTCTGGCTCGGACCTCGCTACCGTCCGCACCAAGGCCGTGCGCGACGGCGACCATTACATCGTCAACGGTCACAAGACCTGGACCACGCTGGCCCAGCATGCCGACTGGATCTTCTGCCTGGTGCGGACCGATCCGGCCGCAAAACCGCAATCCGGCATTTCGTTCCTGCTGATCGACATAAAGTCGCCCGGCGTCACCGTGCGTCCGATCATCACCATCGACGGCTCGCATGAGGTCAACGACGTTTTCCTCGAGAACGTCCGCGTCCCCGTCGAAAACTTGATTGGCGAGGAGAACAAGGGCTGGACTTACGCCAAGTTCCTCCTCGGCAATGAGCGTACCAGCATGGCGGGCATCGGGCGCTCGACGCGCTACATCGCAAAGCTGAAAGCGATCGTCAAGGCGGAGATCCCGCAAGACAATCCGGCGCACCTCGAATTCATCAGAGAAATTGCCCGCGTTGAGCTTGACGTGTTGGCACTGGAAGCTACGGAGCTGCGCGTCGTCGCACAAATGGCTCGCGGAATCGATCCCGGGCCGGCGGCTTCACTGTTCAAGATCCGCGGCACCGAGATCTTCCAGGACATCACCGAGCTGACCCATCGGGCGATCGGCAATTACGGCCTCGCCATCCGCCAGCACCCGGGCAGCGCCAACCATTTCGTGCCGGGACCGGAATACGGCCACACCGCGTCGGAGAAATATCTCAATTCGCGCAAGCTCTCGATCTACGGCGGCTCGAACGAGATCCAGCGCAACATCATCGCCAAAGCGGTGCTCGGACTCTGACGGCTAAGCCAGGAGAGGATCGGATGGATATCCAGTTCACGGAAGAGCAGGAATTGCTGCGGTCCAGTGTCCAGCGCCTGCTGCGCGATCGCTATGATTTCGATGCGCGGCGCAAGATCGTCGCCAGCGAGGAGGGCTGGAGCCGCCAGCAATGGCAGGAGTTTGCCGAGCTCGGTCTGCTCGCTGCGCCGTTCTCGGAGAGCGTCGGTGGCCTCGGCGGCGGGGAGCTGTCGACCATGATCATCATGCACGAGTTCGGCCGCCATCTCGTGGTCGAACCGTTCGTCGAGACAATCGTGCTCACCGGCGGCTTGATCGAGCGGCTGGGATCGGAGGCGCAGAAGCAGGTGCTGATCCCTGGTATCGTCGATGGAACGAGCATCTGGGCGTTGGCCACGACCGAGAAGAGATCACGCTTCGATCTGGCTGATGTCACCACCGCGGCTCGCCGCGAGGGGCAGGACTACGTCCTCAGCGGCGAGAAAGCTGCGGTGATCGGCGCTCCTTGGGCGGACCGTCTGATCGTCTCCGCCCGAACCTCAGGGCATCGCCATGACCGCAGCGGCGTCAGCCTGTTCGTGGTCGACCGCCATGCGGCCAATCTGCATCTCCAGAGCTTCAGGACCATCGACGGCCGCCGGGCCGCCGAGATCAGCCTGAACAATGTCCGCGGCGAGCTGCTTGGCGGGGAGGGTGAGGGTGTCGCTGCGCTGGAAGCCTGCCGCGACCGCGCCATCGGTGCGCTCTGCGCCGAGATGGTCGGAGCGATCGGCGAGCTGAACGACGCAACGCTGGACTATTCCAAGACGCGCAAACAGTTCGGCGTGACCATCGGCGCGTTCCAGGTGCTGCAGCACCGGATGGTCGACATGTTTATCGCGCATCAGGAGGCGCTATCCCTGATGCAGCATCTCAATCTCAGCCTCGGCGCAGGCGAAGCGGGCATCTCGCGGCTCGCCTCAGGCGCCAAGTCAAAGATCGGCTATGCCGGCAAGTTCGTCGCCGATCAGGCCGTGCAGATCCACGGCGGCATGGGCATGACCGACGAGCTCAATGTCGGTCACTACTTCAAGCGGATTTCCGCGATCAACATCCAGTTCGGCGATCCCGCCTACCACGTGCTGCGCTACGCGCAGCTCGGCGCGGCCGCCTGATCCAGAGAGGCAAACATGACACCTGATGCAGTGATCGTTTCCACCGCCCGTACCGGTGTGGGCAAGGCCTATCGTGGCGCGCTCAACAACACCGACGGGCCGACGCTGGCGGGTCACGTGATCGCCGAGGCCGTGAAGCGCGCCGGCATCGCGCCGGGCGAGGTCGAGGACGTGGTGATGGGCTGCGCGATGCAGCAGGGCACCATGGTGATGAACGTCGCGCGCAAGGGCGCGATCCGTGCCGGCCTGCCGGTGACGGTTGCCGGCACCACGATCGACCGGCAATGCGCATCGGGCCTCCAGGCGATCGCGGTGGCTGCGCGCTCGGTGATGCTCGACGGCGTCGAGATCGCGATCGGCGGCGGCATCGAGTCGATCAGCCTGGTGCAGAACGACCACATGAACAAGTTCCATGCCGTCGACCAGGATCTCATGGCGATGAAGTCAGAGATGTACATGTCGATGCTGGAGACCGCTGAAGTCGTCGCCGAGCGGTACAAAATCGGCCGCGACCAGCAGGACGAATACTCGCTCGAATGCCAGCGTAGGGTTGGGGCGGCCTTGCAGGGTGGCCGCTTCAACGACGAGATCGTGCCGATCACGACCAAGATGGCAGTGATCGACAGGGACACCAAGCAGGTCAGCTATGAGCAGGTGACGCTAAGTCGCGATGAAGGCCCGCGGCCGGATACCACGGCGGAAGGTCTCGCCAAGATCAAGCCGGTGTTCGAAGGCAAGACCATCAGTGCTGGCAACGCCAGTCAGCTGTCCGATGGCGCCTCGGCCTGCGTGATCATGAGCGACAAGATCGCCGCGCAGAAAGGACTGAAGCCGCTCGGCATCTTCCGCGGCTTCGTCGCCGCCGGCGTCGAGCCCGACGAGATGGGCGTTGGGCCGGTGGCCGCAATCCCGCGGCTGCTCAAGCGCCACAATCTCAAGATCGACGACATCGATCTCTGGGAGCTCAACGAGGCCTACGCGGTGCAGGTGATCTATTGTCGCGACAAGCTCGGCATCGATCCGAACAAGCTCAACGTCAACGGCGGCTCGATCGCGATCGGCCATCCCTATGGCATGACCGGGTCGCGGCTCACCGGCCACCTCCTGCTCGAAGGCCGGAGGCGCAAGGCCAAATACGGCGTGGTGACCATGTGCATCGGCGGCGGCATGGGCGCAGCTGGTCTGTTTGAAATCGTCTATTGATCGGAAAAACGGAGTTTTCGCGTGAAGACAGCAATCACTGAACTTTTCGGAATCCAGCATCCGATCATCCAGGGCGGCATGCATTATGTCGGCTTCGCCGAGATGGCGGCGGCCGTGTCGAATGCCGGCGGTCTCGGCATCATCACCGGCCTCACCCAGAAAACGCCTGAGCTTCTCGCCAAGGAGATTGCGCGCTGCCACGACATGACCGACAAGCCGTTCGGCGTGAATTTGACCTTTCTGCCGACGCTCTCGGACCCGCCCTATCCGGAATACATCGCTGCCATCCGCGAGGGCGGCATCAAGGCGGTCGAGACCGCAGGCCGCAGCCCGGAAGCGTACATGCCGGCGCTGAAAGCGGCCGGTATCAAGGTGATCCACAAATGCACCTCCGTGCGGCATTCGCTGAAAGCGGAGAAGATCGGTTGCGATGCCGTCAGCGTGGATGGCTTCGAGTGCGGCGGTCATCCCGGTGAAGACGACATCCCGAACATGATCCTGCTGCCGCGGGCGGCGGACGAGCTGAAGATCCCGTTCGTGGCCTCCGGCGGCATGGCGGATGGACGCAGCCTCGTCGGCGCGCTCGCGATGGGCCCCTCCGGCATGAACATGGGTACGCGCTTCGTCGCCACCAAGGAAGCCCCGGTCCATGACAATGTGAAGCAGGCGCTGGTCAAGGCAACCGAGCTCGACACCGTTCTTGTGATGCGCGCATTGCGTAACACCGAGCGCGTGCTCAGGAACAAGGGCGTCGACGAGTTGCGGGAGATCGAGCGCGAGAAGGGTGCAAGCCTGAAGATCGACGACATCATCGATCAGGTGGCCGGCGTTTACCCAAAGGTCATGGTCAACGGTCAGATGGATGCGGGGGCGTGGAGCTGCGGCATGGTGGTCGGACTGATCCACGATATCCCAACGGTGAAGGAATTGATCGATCGCATCATGGCCGAGGCTGAGCAAATCATTCGCCAGCGGCTGACCGGCTTCCTCGATGGCGTAGAGCCGTCAAAGGCGAAGAAGGTCGCATGAAGTAAGCCGTTCGCGGCGTTTCGTCGAACGGCGGCTACCCGACTATTCGAAACAATTAGCCTGACAGACAAAGCGCACGGCTCGAACCGGCGCAAAGGGAGAGAGACATGAGTATCAAGCTCGGCTTCATAGCCGCGTGTATGGTCACGTCGCTGATCGCGTCGTCCGCTCTGGCTGCCGACGAACCCGGCGTGACTCCCACCGAAATCAAGATCGGCGGGATATTCCCATTCAGCGGCCCCGCGTCCTCGATCGGCCTGGTCGGCAAGGGTGTCATGGCCTACGTGCAGTCGATCAATGACCGCGGCGGCATCAACGGCCGCAGGATCAATTACATCGCGATGGACGATGCCTACAGCCCGCCGAAAGCGGTCGAGCACGCCCGCAAGCTGGTCGAAAGTGACGAAGTATCGTTCATCTTCAGCCAGCTCGGCACTCCCGGGAATTCAGCGACGGCAAAATATCTCAAGGCCAAAGGCGTTCCTTCTATCGCGATCGTCAGTGGTTCCAGCAAATTCAGCGACATCGCGGAATATCCGCTGACGACGACCGGTCTGGTCAGCTACCAGACGGAGGGAAGAATTTACGCAAAGTACCTCGACAAGGCGTTGCCCGGCGCAAAATATGCGATCCTTTTCCAGAACGACGACCTCGGCAAGGACTACGTCAATGCCTTCAAATCGTTCTTGAAGGGAGATTACGAAAAGCGTGTTGTCACGGCAGCGTATGAGGTCACCGAGCCGACCGTGGATTCCCAGGTCGTCAATCTCAAAAGCTCAGGCGCCGAGGCGCTGTTCATTGCAGGCACACCGAAATTTGCCGCGCAGGCAATCCGCAAGGCGGCCGAGATCGGCTGGACGGCCAAGATCATCATCAATTTTCCGTCGGGATCGATCGGCGGCACGTTGAAGCCGGCAGGACTGGAGAATTCCACTGGCGTCATCGTCGGCACCATCAACAAGGATCCAACGGACGCGAGGTGGAACGACGACGAGGGCGTGCGGGCGTTCAAGGCATTCTTTGCCAAGTATCTGCCGGGCTCTGATTTCGAGAACACCAGCTATCTGACCGGCTACATGCAGGGCATGATTCTGGAAGGGATACTTCGACAGTGTGGCGATGACCTTTCGCGAAAGAACATCGTCAAGCAGGCGAAATCGCTCAGCCATCTCGTGCTCCCGACGGCATTTCCCGGAATCGAGGTGAATACCAGCGATTCAAGCAACATGATCTGGGGCCAGATGCAATTACAGCGCTGGAGTGGCAGCCGGTGGGAACCGTTCGGCGAAGTGTTGGACGCCAGTTCCGAATGAAGTGTGAGCCGTCGACGGGCCGTTCCGGCCTTGCAACTGTGCCCGCTATGGAGAACCAGCATGACCAAAATTGGCCTTCATCAATATCCGCGAATGGACCAGGTGATTTTCGGAAACCCGGCTGAGCAAGCATTACGCGAGGAAGCCGAGCGGCTTGGTGCAAAACGCGTGTTCCTGATCGTCAGCAGAACACTGAACACTCAGACCGATGAGATCGAGAAGATCCGCAAGGCGCTCGGCAGCAGATATGCCGATACCTTCGACAGCGTCCCACAACATACGACGCGTGCGTCGGCGGTTGCGGCAACGGCCAATGCCGCAGACGCGAAGGCGGATCTGATCGTCGCCGTAGGTGGCGGATCCGTGGTCGATGCCGCCAAGATCGTCCTGATGTGCCTTGAACACAACATTGAGGAGGAATCCGGCCTCGACGGATTCGAACTAGTTTCAACGCCGGAGGGGCCGCGACCGGGTCCATTTCGCGCTCCGAAGGTGAGGATGATCGCGATCCCGAGCACCCTGTCAGGTGGAGAGTACAACTCCGGAACGCTCGTTACGGATACGCGCAGGAAGCTGAAGCAGATCTTTAGCCATCCCTTGATGATGCCGCTATCGATCATCCTGGATCCGGAAATCACGCGGCATACCCCGCAGACCCTGTGGCTGGGATCAGGCACCCGCGCAATGGATCATGGGATCGAAGCGGTTTGCTCGCCGAAGGGCAATCCCCTGGTGGAAAGCGTATGTCTCCGAGGTTTGCAGTATCTGTACGACGGCCTGCTGGCCACGAAAGAAAATCCAGATGATTTGGAGGCACGGCAGTTCTGCCAGCTTGGTTCCTGGATGTCCGCCTTTGGATTGCAGTGTCGCGTTCCAATGGGTGCCAGCCACGCGATCGGACACGTGCTGGGCGGCACCTGCGATGTCCCGCACTATCTATGTACGGCGGTTATGATGCCGAGCGTGCTGCGATACAACCAACCGGTAACGGACAAGGCCCAGAGAAAAATCGCCAAGGCCTGGCACGCACCCGAGGCCGAGGCGGGCGACGTTTTCGCCCAGTTTATCGGTCGATTGGGACTGCCTGGCCATCTTTCCGAAGTCGGTGTGACCGGAGAGAAGTTTGAGCTGATCGGGCGCAATGCGATGCTGTCGGTATTCACCCGAGCAAACCCGAGAGCCATCAAGGGGCCGGAAGACATCGTCGAGATTCTTCAACTGGCCGCTTAGAGGCCGTTGCGGTCTGGCGGAGCCAGACGGCGCGCGCATCCCTTTTGCACACGAAGGCGCAGCAATCATCGTCGACAGGAGCATCCGCCGCATGACTCGTCATCAATTTCCATCCGCCCTTACAGAAGGTCCCCACTTCGCGCCACGAGAGGTCGGGATTGAGAAGCGCTCCGACGGGACGCTCGTCCTGCGGTCGCCGATCGAGTTCGAGACTCCGCAATGGTCGATCCTGGACTTTATTCCGGAGTGGGCGGAGAAGGCCCCGCAACGGGTGTTTCTAGCCCAGCGCGGACGCGACGGTGAGTGGCAAAAGATTTCCTACGCCGAGCTATGGCAAAGAGTGCAGTCGGTTGGGCAGGCGATGATCAATCTGGGAGCCAAGCGGGGCGACAAACTTGCAATACTCTCCGGCAATTCGATCGAGCATGCCCTCGTCATGTTTGCGGCGATGTCGGTCGGTGTGGTCGCAGCTCCGATATCACCGAACTATTCGCTCATGCCGGGCGGCCTAGCTCGCTTGCAGGACATCGCAACGCTACTCCAGCCCTCATTCGTTTTTGTGCAGGACAGCGCGACCTATGCGGGCGTACGCAAGATTCCGGAGCTTGCGTCCGCGACATGGATTGCGGCGGACCAGAGGGATGGATCTGTATCGGTTCAGTCGCTCTTTTCGACGCGTCCGGGCGCAGAGTTCGA
>Ga0209758_1004132_pt1 | contig 12400 bp, 6 predicted proteins | sample AraplaMF_Col_mMF_FD_184258 | JGI IMG/M metagenome (GOLD analysis project Ga0209758, IMG submission 184258) | Arabidopsis root microbial communities from the University of North Carolina, USA - plate scrape MF_Col_mMF (SPAdes) (version 2) | ecosystem: Host-associated > Plants > Roots > Endosphere ... | reverse complement strand
CGGTGCCCCAGGCCTCGGGGATGTCGTGCATGCGGCGATAGAACTTGGCCCGGTCGTTCATCCAGCTGGCGAACACCGCGCCGATCGCGCCCCACAGCTGCTCCTGGGCGTCCTGCGGGAAGGGCTTGCCCAGGGCGTCGCGCACGGCGGCCTTGTAGTCCTTGATGACCGCGGCCCAGTCGTCGGCCGTCAGGGCCGTGTCGACGGTGACGTCCAGGCGGTCCTTGTGGTCGTCGAGGATCTCCTCGAACATGTGGTGCTCCAGGTCGAGCACGACGTTCGAGTACATCTGGATGAAGCGGCGATAGCTGTCATAGGCGAAGCGGCGGTCGCCCGAGAGCTTGGCCAGGCCGTCGACCGTCTCGTCGTTCAGGCCCAGGTTCAGCACCGTGTCCATCATGCCCGGCATCGAGGCCCGGGCGCCCGAGCGCACCGAGACCAGCAGCGGGTTGGCCACGTCGCCGAACGTCTTGCCGGTCAGGGTTTCGACCTTGGCCAGGCCGGCCTTGACCTGGTCGGCCAGCTCGGTCGGGTACTGCTTGCCATTGGCGTAGTAATGGACGCAGGCCTCGGTGGTCACCGTGAAGCCTGGCGGGACCGGCAGGCCCAGGGACGACATCTCGGCGAGATTGGCCCCCTTCCCCCCCAGCAGATTCTTCATCTTGGCGTCGCCGTCGGCGCCGCCTCCCCCGAACGAATAGACCCACTGCGTCTTCGTCAGCGTATCAACCGGCATTTCTTGTTCACCCTGCGATAGTGAAAAGCCGGCGGCTCTCTTTTGGAACCGTCCTGGCCTGGGACAATGAGCGTTAACGCCCATCCCGCACTGCAATATCCGGGCGTTCAGTAGCACCTTGTCAAAGAACCCGTCCACCGACGGTTTTCCGTTCGCAGTCTAAACCGAAATTTCGGCAAATTCTTCCAATGACAACGTTGTCCTGTTCGAGATTTGCGCGAATACCGGCGCGATCGAACACCGTCCCGAGTCTTGGGCGGCGCCGAACGCGTCACGCCTCGCCATGCTTAAGCCGGCGGGTGCGGGTCTTTCTAGAACAGGTTGATGGTCAACCGCAGTGCGGCCACGATCACCGTTTCGGCGTCCCGATCCCCGCCGGCGCGGCGGATGAACTGCAGGTCGGGCTGCAGGGCCACCCGGGGCGCGACCTTGTCCGAATAGGTGATCTCGACGCTGGATTCGGCGTCGGCGGGCGTCACACCGGCGTCCAGGGTGTTGGCGCGCTGCTTCGACGACAGCCGGCCCTGCTCCATCCCGATCGAGAAGGCGCTGTCGGGACGGGAAGCGAAGACCCGCTCGACCAGCACGCCGGCCTGCCAGCCCGAACTGAACGGCGTGGTGTCGCCGTCCGAGAAGCCCAGACGCGCGAAGCCGCGCACGGATCGTCCGCTCTCGCCGCCGTCGACGAACGGATACTCGGCCAGGACGTAGCCGCCCCGCGCCTTGCTCAGCGCCGGATCGCCGTTGACGTCCAGCGCGCGCAGGTCGGCCTGGCGTTCGGTGTAGACCCACCCGCCGGCCGCCAGCCGCCAGCTGTCGCCGAACCCGGCCTCGGCGATGATCAGGGCGCCGTTGTCGAAGCTGGTCGACGGGCCGTCCGGATCGCCGACCGTGCCGGCGTGGGCGTTGAGGGCGGCGGCCTGGAGATAGGCGCCCTTGCCGCCTTCGATCCTGGCGCGGACGGCCAGGGCCGTGGACGGGAAGATCGACGGGCCGTTGGGTCCGGTCGAGGCGAACTCCGAACCGATGCCGAACGGCGGCGCCAGCAGCAGGCCCGAAGCCTCGGTCGAATAGAACTCGCTGTTGAGGTCGTAGAGGCCGGCCAGCACCGAGCCATGGTCGTCGGCGAACTTGGACTGGACCCACAGTTCGTAGAGCCGCGCGCGCGGCCGGGCGACCTCGATATTGTCGATCCCCTGCAGCGTGCCGGCCAGGTCGTTGGGCGCGCCGCCGCTGTTGTTGAGCAGGTAGCCGTGCACCGTCGCGCCGCGCCAGCCGATCAGCTTCTCCAGGTCGCCGTCGACGATCACGTCGAGATTGTCCAGGGCCCGGCCGGCGTGGGCCGTTCCGCCGTGCACCGTCCCGGCGACGTCCGCCGTATAGGTGACCTCATGGGTCCAGGCGCCTTGCCCGGCCTCGGTCTGGGCCAAGGCGGCCGAGCTCGCGGCCACGCCAATTGCGAATGCCGCGCATGAACAGATTGAATGGATCGAAGTCATGGTTCTGCCCCGTGAACACGAGGACAAGTACCCAGAGGCCCTGAAGCACCCCTTAAAGTTCTGGAGGCGCGGCTTTTTGTCTCAGTTCGACGATTTAACACGACTGACGCGAATGGCGAAGACGCCGTTAACCCCACTGGCGGAACATGTTCGCACTTGGATACGACGCAGGGGTCGGCAATGCTTCGGACGATCAACCACAAGGTCATGGGCGCGGGCGCGGCCGTCATGGTGCTGTGCACCGCCAGCGCCGGCGCGGGCCTGTGGTCCACCACGCGTCTGGACGCCGCCCTGCGCGACGCCAACGTCTCGGCGGCCGTGCTGCGCAACCACATGGAAGCCGACATGATGCACGACGCGCTGCGCGCCGACGTCCTGTCGAGCCAGCTGTCGGACGACACCGGTTCGGGCGTCGACATCGCCGAGACCCGCAAGGACCTGACCGCCCACGTCGCCAACTTCCGCAAGGCGATCGCCGACAACGACGCCCTGGCCACCGACCCAGCCAGCCGCGCCGCCCTGGCCGAGCTCAAGGCCCCGCTCGACACCTACATCAAGTCGGCCGGCCAGATGGTCGACCTGGCCGCGACCGACCGGACCCAGGCCATCGCCGCCATGCCGGGCTTCATGAAGCAGTTCTCGACGCTGGAAGGCGCGATGAGCCAGGCTTCCGACAAGATCGAGGCGGCCTCGAACGCCGCCGCCGTCCGCGCCAATGCCGTGGCCCGGTTCTCCGAGATCCTGATGACCGCCGCCGTGGTGGCCGGGATGATCTTCGCCGGCATCCTGATCGTGATCTCGCGCGCCGCCATCGTGCGGCCGGTGCTGAACCTGGCCAACGACATGCGCCGCCTGGCGGCCGGCCAGAACGACATCACCGTCTCGGGTTCCGGTCGCGCCGACGAGATCGGCGAAATGGCTAAGAGCGTCGAGGTGTTCCGCCAGTCGGGCATCGAGCGCGCCCGGCTCGAGGCCGAGGCCGCCGGCTTCCAGCAGGAGCTGGACCGCAAGCTGCGTGACATGGAGGCCGCCTTCGAGCTGGCCGGCCGCGAGCAGAAGGCCGTCGTCGACGTCATGGCCAAGGGTCTGTCCAGCCTGGCCGGCGGCGACCTCTCGACCCGCATCGCCGCCCAGGTGGCCAGCGACTACATCGCGCTGAAGAACGACTTCAACGCCGCCGCCGAGGGCCTGGAAAACGCCATCCGCACGATCTCGGGCGTCGCCTCGCAGATCGGTTCGGGCACCCAGGAGATCGCCCAGGCCTCCAACGACCTGTCGCGCCGCACCGAACAGCAGGCCGCCAGCCTGGAAGAGACCGCCGCGGCCCTCGACGAGATCGCCGCCACCGTGCGCCAGACCGCCGACGGCGCCACCCGCGCCACCACCGAGGTCGCCTCGGCCCGCACCGACGCCGAGCGCTCAGGCCAGGTGGTCGGCCAGGCCGTCGCGGCCATGGGCGCCATCGAGGATTCCTCGCGCCAGATCACCCAGATCATCGGCGTGATCGACGAGATCGCCTTCCAGACCAACCTGCTGGCCCTGAACGCGGGCGTCGAAGCCGCGAGGGCCGGCGACGCCGGCCGCGGCTTCGCCGTCGTCGCCCAGGAAGTGCGGGCCCTGGCCCAGCGCTCGGCCGAGGCGGCCAAGGAGATCAAGACCCTGATCTCGACCTCCACCCAGCAGGTCGAGACCGGCGTGGACCTGGTCGGCCAGACCGGCGAAGCCCTGGGCCGCATCGTCGGCCGCGTGGCCGCCATCGACGACCTGGTGCGCCAGATCAGCTCGTCCAGCCAGGAACAGGCCTCGGGCCTGGCCGAGGTCAACACCGCCGTCAACCACATGGACCAGGTGGTGCAGCAGAACGCCGCCATGGTCGAACAGGCCACCGCCGCGACTCATTCGCTGAAGGGCGAGACGGCCCAGCTGGTCTCGCTGGTCGGGCGCTTCAAGATCGGCGGCGAGCGCGAATCCCTGCGGATGGCGGGCTAAACGGTCGCTGCGGCCAAGAGCCGCGTACGCCGCCCATGGCGCGGAAAATGAGCTATGCCGGAGGCATGGCGTGGCTCAATCCCCCTTCCCTGACGCGCGGGTTGCGGTCGATCCACTGGATCGTCGGAGCCAGCATCATCCTGGTCGCCGTATCCGTGGTGGGCAGCCTGGTCCTGATGCTGTTCGCCGCCCGCTCGCTGGACCACATGGAAAGCCAGGACGAGCACGAGCTGGTCCAGCGCACGATCCAGCGCGACCTCAACCGCATGGCCCGCGACCTGACCTCGGCGACCGTCTGGGACGACGCCGCCCAGGCCATGGGGCCGCCCGTCGACCGAACCTGGGCCGACGTCAATTTCGCCGAGTACTACCACCAGTACTTCGGGCACGACCTGACCTTCATCGTCCGCGACGGGCAAGTGATCTACGGCTCGCTGGCCGGCGCGCGGGTGTCGGCGACGGCCCTGGGCGCCCTGCCCCACGACGCGACGCCGCTGATCGCCGGGGTCGCCGCCAAGGCCGGCGCCGCCCACGCGGCCAAGCGCTTCAGCCTCGAAGGCTCGACCTCGAAAGGCGGCCTGGTCCGTTCCGGCGACGAGATCTACCTGGTCGTGGCCGCCGACGCGATCGCCGAGACGCCTCGCATGGCCCAGCTCACCCAGGACATCCCGCCCGCCGTGGTTGTCACCGCGCGCCGGGTCGGCGCCGGCTACACGCGCGGCCTGCAGAACGACCTGGGCATCGAGGGCCTGACCCTGAGCGCCGCGACCGCTCCCAGCGTGTCCAGCGTGCCGCTGATCGACATTTCCGGCCGCCCGGTCGGGTCCCTGACCTGGCCGGCGCGCGATCCGGGCATGTCGCTGCTGAAGGCCGGAGCGCCCTGGCTGGCCCTGGGCTTCGTCATCCTGGCCGCCGCGGCGGTCGTGCTGCTGCTGCGCGTCGCCGACGCCCTGAACAAGCTGGCCGCCAGCCAGCGGGCCATGATCGCGGCCAAGGAAGAGGCCGAGGCCGCCAACGCCGCCAAGACCCAGTTCCTGGCCAATATGAGCCACGAGATCCGCACCCCGCTGAACGGCGTGCTGGGCATGACCCAGGTCATGCAGGCCGACCAGTTGCCCGAGCGCCAGCGCCACCGCCTGGACGTGATCCGGCATTCGGGCGAGGCGCTGCTGACCCTGCTCAACGACATCCTCGACATGGCGCGGCTGGAAGGCGGCGGGGTCCGGCTGCGCGCCGAACCGTTCGAGCCGGCCGCCCTGGTCGAGGCGACCTGCGCCCTGTTCTCCGGCGCCGCGGCCAACAAGGCCATAGCCCTGTCGTTCGACCTGGCCCCCGGCTGCGAAGGGACCTGGATCGGCGACCCGATCCGCCTGCGTCAGGTGCTGGGCAACCTGGTCGCCAACGCCGTGAAGTTCACCCGCCAGGGCTCGGTGCGGATCGTCGTGTCGCCCACCGAGACCGGGCTGCGGTTCGAGGTCCGCGACACCGGTCCGGGCATCGCGCCGGAGCACCGCCCCAGGCTGTTCAAGATCTTCTCCCAGGTCGACGGCTCCTTGACCCGCGCCCACGAGGGCTCGGGCCTGGGGCTGGCGATCTGCCACGACCTGGTCGCTCTGATGGGCGGCGTGATCGGCGTCGAGAGCGTCCCGGGCCGCGGCTCGACCTTCCATTTCGACGTGCCGCTTCAGCGCGCGTGGGTCGAGCGCCCCGCTCTGCGCGTGGTCGGCGGGTAGACAGGGATGGACTGCCCCTAGGGCAGTTCCGTAGCCTCCACTCCACCGGTCGCCCTCAGGGGCGGAAACAAGAACCGGGGAGGAAACCATGGCGTCAGTAACGACCGCGAGCGCGGCCGCTCGCGAAGCCGTCCGCACTCCCGCCCACGCGCCGCTGGACGCCGTGGTCGTCGGGGCCGGCTTCGGCGGGCTCTACATGGTCCACCGGCTGCGTCAGGCCGGCCTTTCGGTCCAGGGCGTCGAGGCCGCCGGCGACGTCGGCGGCACCTGGTGGTGGAACCGCTATCCCGGCGCCCGCTGCGACATTCCCAGCCTGCTCTATTCCTACACCTTCTCGGACGACCTCCAGGCCGAATGGCGGTGGACCGAGAAGTACGCCACCCAGCCCGAGATCCTGGCCTACGCCCGGCACGTAGCCGACCGCTTCGACCTGCGCCCGTCCTTCCTGTTCGAAACCCGCGTGGTCTCGGCGATCTTCGACGAGGACGCCAAGCTCTGGCGGGTGACCACCGACAAAGGCGACCAGATCACCGCCCGGTTCTGCGTGATGGCCACCGGCTGCCTGTCGGCCCCGCGCGGCCTGGACCTGCCCGGCGCCGAGACCTTCCGGGGCAGGACCCTGGTCACCGGCCTGTGGCCGCACGAGCCCGTCGACTTCACCGGCAAGCGGGTGGCGGTGCTCGGCACCGGTTCGTCGGCGGTGCAGTCTACGCCCCTGATCGCCGAGCAGGCCGACCAGGTCTACGTCTTCCAGCGCACGCCCAACTACAGCCTGCCGGCCCTGAACGCTCCGCTGACCGACGAGGAAGTGGCCGGCTTCCGGGCCAATTTCCCGATGTATGTCGAGCTGCTGCGCAGCGGCCAGCCGCCCCTGCCCATCCCGCCGGCCGACTACGTGCCCTCCGACGAGGAGCTGAACGCCCTGGTCGCCCAGCTTTGGAACGGCTGGGGCCTGATCTCGGCCGTGCAGATCCCCAACATCGTCCGCGACGAGCGGTGCAACCAGGCCGCCGGCGACTTCGTGCGGGCCCGGATCGCCGAGACCGTCAAGGACCCGGCCCTGGCCGACAAGCTGACCCCGCGCGACTTCCCGATCATGACCAAGCGCGCCTGCGTCGACACCGGCTATTACGAGACCTTCAACCGCGACAATGTCGAACTGGTCGACCTGCGCGAGACGCCGATCGAGGCCATCACCCCGACGGGCGTGCGCACCAGCCAGCGGGAATACGCCGTCGACGTGATCGTCAGCGCCCTGGGCTTCGACGCCATGACCGGGGCCCTGCTGCGGATGGACATCCGCGGCCGTGGCGGTCGCCCCCTGGCCGAGGCCTGGGCCGAGGGTCCCAAGACCTATCTGGGCCTGGCCGTGGCCGGCTTCCCCAACCTGTTCACCGTCACCGGCCCGGGCAGCCCGTCGGTGCTGACCAACGTCCTGACCGCCTGCGAGCAGCACGTGGACTGGATCATGGACGCCATAGCCCACGTGCGGAGCACCAACGCCGCGACCCTGGAGGCGACCGCCGACGCCCAGGAGGACTGGGTCGCCCACGTCAACGACGAGGCCGACAAGACCCTCTTCCCCCGCGCGGCCTCCTGGTACATGGGCGCCAACATCCCGGGGAAGCCCCGGGTGTTCATGCCCTATGTCGGCGAGGGCTATAAGATCCACTGCGACAAGGTCGCGGCCGAGGGCTATCCGGGATTCGCGCTGGGATCCTGAGTCCGGGACCCGACTTAGGTGCGACTGTTTCGCAATTTAATTTGACCTGACGTCCCAGGCGTGACTGAACACGTTCGCTCGATTGCGGGAGGGCGAACGCGTGGCGTACGGGTCGAAATGGCTGGACGACGGCATGGACACCGTCACGGTCACCTCGCTGCCGACCCTGGGACTTCGCCTGCTGGGCTCGGCCTTCTGCGTGGTCATGGCCGGCGTCAATCTCGGCTGGGCGGTCACCCTGCCCTGGACCGCCGCGATGGTGATCGCCGAGGTCTCCACCTGGATCACCGCCACGCCCCAGCGACGGGGCCAGCGTCCCACCGCCCGCCAACGGCTGCTCTATTTCCTGGCGGTGGCGTGGACCAACCTCGTCTGGTGGACCTACGTGCTGGGGCTATGGTTCCTGGGCGGCCCGGCCATGCGCGTGGCGGCGATCCTGCTGCTGATCGCCCAGATGATCCACGGCCAGGCCTTCGCCTCGCGCTCCAAGCCGATGTTCATCATGATGGGCGGCGGACCGGCCCTCATGCTGGTGGTCCTGTGCGGCTTCTTCGCGGGCTTCAAGGGACAGGAGCAGGTCTTCGTCGCCCTGGGGGCGGCGATCTCAGCCGTCTACAGCCTGCGCGCCACCCTGGCCAACCGCCGGCAGGCCGAGCTGCTGGAGACCTCCCGCGCCGAGGCTGTCGCCGCCAACCAGGCCAAGTCCTCGTTCCTGGCCCTGATGAGCCACGAGCTGCGCACGCCGATGACCGGGGTGCTGGGCATGGCGCGGGCCCTGGAGCTGGAGCGGCTGTCGTCGCGCCAGACCCAGCAGGTGCGCATCCTGCGCCGCTCGGGCGAGGGCCTGCTGACCCTGCTCAACGACATTCTCGACCTGTCCAAGGTGGAGGCCGGCAAGCTGGACTTGGAAAGCCTGCCGTTCGATCTGGCCGCCGAGGTCGAGCAGGTCGGCGAACACTGGAGCCAGGCCGCCGAGGCCAAGGGTCTGCTGCTGACCTGCGTCCTGGAGCCGGCCGCTCCGACCTGGCTGCTGGGCGACCCGACCCGGCTGCGCCAGATCATGATGAACCTGCTGTCCAACGCCCTGAAGTTCACCGAGGCCGGCGAGGTCCGGCTGGCGGTGCGCGTGGCCGACGACGCCGACGGCGTGGCCAGGCTGAAGATCGCCGTCTCCGACACCGGCGCGGGCATGTCGGCCGCGGACCAGGCCCGCCTGTTCGACGCCTTCGCTCAAGCCGACGCCTCGGTGGCCCGGCGCTTCGGCGGCTCGGGCCTGGGCCTGGCTATCTGCCGTCGTCTGGCGCGGATGATGGGCGGCGACATCGCCGTGGACAGCCGCAAGGGGCTGGGCTCGACCTTCACCGTCGACCTGCGCCTGCCGCGCTGCGAACCGGCGCCGAAGCCCGCCGATACGACGGCGAGCCTCGACCTGACCGGCTGCCGGGTGCTGATCGTCGACGACAACGCCACCAACCGCATCGTCGCCCAGACCCTGCTGGAGGCCTTCGGCTGCGCGGTGACCACGGCCGAGGACGGCTTCGACGCCCTGGCCCGCCTGCGGATCCAGCGTTTCGACGCGGTGCTGATGGACATCCACATGCCGCGGATGGACGGCCCAGCCGCCCTGGCGGCGATCCGCGCCGGCGAATCCGGCGACCCGGCCGTCCCGGTGGTGGCCCTGACGGCGGACGTCATGACCGCCAGCGTCCGGTCGCTGAAGGCTCTGGGTTTCGACGGCGTCCAGCCCAAGCCGATCGATCCCGAAGGCCTGGTGGCGGCCCTGGCGGGACTGAGGACGACGGCGGACACCTAGGCCGGCGTCGCGCACGACTGGCGCGGAGCCGGCGCCACAGCTAGGCTTCGAGCGCCCATGACCGATCTCGTCACGCCCACAAAGGTCGCACCGCTCGAAGCCGCGCAGGCCGCCGCCCTCGACCGCGACGGCTATCTGCTGCTGCGCGGGGCCGTGCCCGAGGCCTGGCGCGAGAGCCTGCGCGCCGCCTTCGACGCCGGAGTGGGACCGCCGGAGCAATGGGCCGTGGCGCGCGGCGCGGGCTGGCGCCACGCCTTGCTCGACCTGGACCCCGTGGTGCAGGCGACCTGCCGCCTGCCGCCCCTGCTGGGCGCCGCGGCGCGGATGCTGGACGGCCCGTTCTTCCTCAGCCAGGTCGAAGGCCGCGAGCCGTTGCCGGACCAGGGCCACCAGGTCCTGCACCGCGACGGCGCGGGCCGGAAGGTCGTCTCCGCCCTGGTCTTCCTCGACGCCTACACGCCGGACAACGGGGCCACTCGGGTGGTCCCCCGTCCCCTCGACCAGGGCGAGCCCGACGAGGCCCTGTCCCTCACCCTGTCGGGCGAGGCGGGCGACATCCTGGTGTTCGACGCCGACCTGCTGCACGGGGCGACGCTCAACCGCTCGGGCGCGCGGCGGCGCTCGCTGCTGCTGAGCTTCGTGCCCGAGGTCCATCGGGCCTCCGACGACGCCTGCCGGGCCATCCGCAGCGTGCGGATGGACACCAGCGAGGTCTTCGTCCCCTAGCCGCCGATCAGCGAGAAGTCGGCCACCTGGCCCATGGCGTCGCGGACGGCGGCCAGGGTCTTCAGGCGGCTGTCGCGTTCGGCGGCGACGTCCGAATTGACGAACACGCCGTCCAGGAAGGCGTCGACCGGACCGCGCAGCCCGGCCAGCTCCTGCATGGCGGCGGTGAAGTCCTCGGCCTTCAGGGCGTCGGCCAGCGGCTGGCGCACCAGGCGCAAGGCGTCGTGCAGGGCGACCTCGGGCTCGGAGGCGTTGGGCAGGAGTTCCGCCTCGCCCTCGCCCTTCCAGCCCTTCTTCTCCTCGGCCTTGAGGATGTTGGACGCACGCTTGTAACCGGCCAGCAGGTTCTTGCCGTCGTCGGTCTTGAGGAACCCGTCCAGCGCCTCGACCCGGGCGACATTCACGCTCAGTTCGTCGCCATCCCAATCGCTGAGGACGGCATCAATAGTGTCGTGACGGAAGCCCTGATCCTTGAGGATGACCTTCAAGCGATCATTGATGAACGTCCAGAGACCGAGCTCAGAGCCAGCCGCCAGAAGCGCGGCGCGATCGGACGTTCGCGCAGAGAATTCCGCACCTTCTCCGCTCGTCTCGCCCCTCAGTCGCGCCAGCGCCCGGCCCGTGAGCAGTTGGAAGCTCTCAAACCAAGCGCCTCCGTCGGCGTCCTCGATCTTGCGATCGAAACGGACATTGTTCTCGAGCACGATGCGAACGACCCCCAACGCCGCCCGACGCAGCGCATAGGGATCCTTCGACCCCGTCGGCTTCTCGTCGATGGCGAAGAACCCGACCAGCGTGTCCAGCTTGTCGGCCAGGGCCACGGCCACGCTCAGCGGCGCGGTCGGCACGGCGTCCGACGGGCCCTGCGGCTTGTAGTGGTCGCGGATGGCGTCGGCGATCTCGGGGTCCAGGCCGGCGGCGCGGGCGTAGTAGCCGCCCATCAGGCCCTGCAGCTCGGGGAACTCGCCGACCATCTGCGAGGCCAGGTCGGCCTTGGCCAGGCGCGCGGCTTCCTTGGCCTTGGCGACGTCGGCGCCGACCAGGGGCGCGATCTCGCCGGCCAGGGCGACGATGCGCTCGACGCGCTGCGCCATGGTCCCGAGCTTGGCGTGGAAGGTCACGCCGTTCAGCTTCTCCAGCCACGGCTCGAAGCCGACCTTGACGTCCTCGTCCCAGAAGAACCGGGCGTCGGACAGACGCGAGCTCAGCACCTTGGCGTTGCCGGCGGCGATCACCGCCCCGCCGTCGGCCGACTGGACATTGGCGATGGTGATGAAGTGCGGGGCCAGACCACCCGTCGCCGGGTCCCGGACCGCGAAATACTTCTGGTGCGTGCGCATCGAGGTGCGGATCACCTCGCCCGGCAGGTCCAGGAACGCCGGGTCCATGTCGCCCAGCACCGGGGTCGGCCATTCGGCCAGGCCGGCGACCTCTTCCAGCAGACCGAGGTCCTCGACCAGCTCCAGGTTCCGCGCGAAGCACAGGGTCTTGCAGCCTTCCAGGATGCGCGCCTTGCGCTCTTCGACGTCCAGCACGACGAAGTGCTCGAGCAGGCCCTTGGCGTACTCGTCGAAGTCGCGCGCCTTGAACGGCTGGCCGCCCCAGCCGAAGCCCACGCGCATGAAGCGATGGCCTTCGGTGATGTCGCCGGCCTCGATGCCCTCGATGGCGAACGGCACGACCTCGCGGTCGAAGACGCAGAGGATGCGCTTCAGCGGCCGCACCCAGCGCAGCTTGCTCGTGCCCCAGGTCATCGACTTGGGCCACGGGAAGCCGCGGATGATCGCTTCCACCATCTCGGCGACGATCTCGGTGGTCGGGCGGCCGGTCTTCTCGATGAAGGCCATCCAGACGCCGTCGCGCTCGACCAGCTGGTCCTGGGTCAGGCCCGCCTTGCGCAGGAAGCCTTCCATGGCCTGGGGCGGCGCGCCGACGCGCGGCCCCTTCAGCTCTTCCTTGCGGTCGGCCTGGGCGATCGGCAGGCCCTCGACCACCAGGGTCAGGCGGCGCGGGCCGGCGAAGGTCTTCAGGGCCTCGGGCAGGAAGCCGGCGGCGGCCAGGTGCTCGCGCGCCATCCGTTCCAGGTCGCGCGCGGCGCCGGCCTGCATGCGGGCGGGGATTTCTTCGGAGAACAGTTCGAGAAGCAGTTGGGGCATGACTTTACGCGGCTTCCTGCTGCTC
>Ga0209758_1004129_pt1 | contig 12417 bp, 10 predicted proteins | sample AraplaMF_Col_mMF_FD_184258 | JGI IMG/M metagenome (GOLD analysis project Ga0209758, IMG submission 184258) | Arabidopsis root microbial communities from the University of North Carolina, USA - plate scrape MF_Col_mMF (SPAdes) (version 2) | ecosystem: Host-associated > Plants > Roots > Endosphere... | reverse complement strand
GATGCAGCGGCCGCCGGGGCAAGCCGCGACCACCAACGTCGAGACAGGGGAGTAAGACGATGGCCAAGGCAGTTCCAGAAGGACTGATCACCGCGCTCGACGTGGGATCGTCCAAGGTCTCTGCGCTGATCGCGCAGCGCACGGACGACGGCCAGCTCGTCGTGCTCGGCACCGGCCAGCGCGAGAGCCGTGGCGTCAAGCGCGGCTATGTCGCCGACATGCACGCCACCGAACTCGCGATCCGGGAGGCAGTGGAGCAAGCAGAGCGCATCGCCGGTACCAATATCGAGGACGTCTGGGTCAGCTTCTCGGCGGGCGGTTTGCTCTCCGACGTGGTCAAGCTCGAGGCCGATCTGGGCGGCCACCGCGTCGAGCAGGCCGATATCGACGAATTGCTCAAGGCCGGCCGCGACGCGATCGATCCGCAGGGCAAGATGGTGCTCCATGCCCAGCCGACCTGCTACACGATCGACGGCCTCGCCGGGATCAAGCGCCCGCTCGGGCTGCACGCCGATAGGCTCGGCATTGATATCCACGTCGTGTCGACCGAAGGCTCACCGGTCCGCAACCTCGATCTCTGCGTCCGCTCGGCGCATCTCGAGGTTCGCTCGATCATTGCCGCGCCGGTCGCGACCGGGCTCGCCTGCCTCACCGACGAGGAGCGCGAGTTGGGCGTTGCGCTGGTGGAGATTGGTGCAGGCGTGACCAACGTCTCGGTGTTCGCGGGCGGCGTGCTCGCGGGACTCGCTTCGATCTCGATGGGTTCGGCCGATATCACCGACGACATTGCTTCGGCCTTCGGTACCGCCCGGACCTGGGCCGAGCGCACCAAATGCTTCCACGGCTCGGCGAATCTGAGCCCGCGCGACAATCACGAGATGATCGACGTGCAGCCGGCGATTCCCGATGAAGGCGTCGAAGGCCCGCGCATCACCAAGGCGCAATTGAACGCGACGATCCGCCAGCGGCTCGAACGACTGATGGCCGAGATCCAGAAGGAGTTGCGGAAGCTCGGCTTCCAGGACCCGATCGGCCGCCAGATCGTCCTCACCGGTGGCGGCGCCGAGCTGAAGGGCATTGCCGATTATGCGCAGCAATCGCTGGGCAATGCAGTCCGCGTCGGTCGTCCCAAGGGGCTGATCGCGCTGCCCGAGGCGCATGCCGGTCCGGCTTTCGCGACGCTCGCGGGCCTGGCGCGCTTCGCCGCGGCCGATCCGATCGATCTGCGCGCGCTCGAGCCCACGGGACACCAGATCGTCACCAAGGCCAGTCCCGGCGCGATTCTTCAGCGGCTGATGACGGCCTTTCGGTCGAATTATTAAAGAAATACGACCGGCGACCCTGTTTCCACTAGAGTCGGTTGCAACCATAGTGCATCAAAGCGTTCAACGGTGCCGTCCCAGCGCGATGGCGGCGCCATGGAGATAATGGAATGAGCATCGAATTTCTTCCAGCTGACGTCGACGAACTGACGCCCAAGATCACGGTGATCGGCGTTGGTGGCGCCGGCGGCAACGCGATCGCGAACATGATCCGGGCCGATGTGCTGGGGGTCGAGTTCCTCGTGGCGAACACCGACGCGCAGGCGTTGAAGCAGTCGTCGGCCGGGCATCGCATCCAGCTGGGCGCGAAGATCACGCAGGGTCTCGGCGCGGGTTCGCGTCCCGAAATCGGCCGTGCTGCTGCCGAAGAGACGATCGACCAGGTCCAGAAGGCGCTCGAAGGCGCGCATATGTGCTTCATCGCCGCCGGCATGGGCGGCGGCACCGGCACCGGCGCCGCGCCGGTGATCGCCAAGGCCGCGCGCGACATGGGCATCCTGACCGTCGGCGTCGTCACCAAGCCCTTCGCCTTCGAAGGCCGCCGTCGCGCGCAATCGGCGGAATCGGGCATCGAAGAGCTCCAGAAATATGTCGATACGCTGATCGTAATCCCCAACCAGAACCTGTTCCTGATCGCCAACGCCAACACGACGTTCAAGCAGGCGTTCGAGATGGCCGACGAGGTCCTCCAGCAGGGCGTTCGCGGCATCACCGACCTGATGGTCATGCCGGGCCTGATCAACCTCGACTTCGCCGACGTCCGTTCGGTGATGCAGGAGATGGGCAAGGCGATGATGGGCACCGGCGAGGCCGAGGGCGACGACCGCGCGCTGATCGCCGCGCAGAAGGCGATTGCCAATCCGCTGCTCGACGGCGTCTCGATGAACGGCGCCAAGGGCGTGATCGTTTCGATCACCGGCGGCGAGGATATGCGCCTGCTCGAAGTCGACGAGGCTGCTAACCACATCCGCGAGCTGGTCGACGAGGATGCCAACATCATCTGGGGCTCGGCGTTCAATCCGGACCTCGAAGGCAAGATCCGCGTATCGGTCGTCGCGACCGGTATCGATGCCGATGCCCAGGCGCGCGCTGCGCCGGCGGTCGAGCAGCCACGCGTCTTCTCCTTCTCGAATCCGCGCCGCAATGCCGCCGCGGCCGCAGCGGAGCCCGCTGCCGCCGAGGTCGCAGAACCTGGTTTCTCCGAGCCCGGTTACGAAGCCGAAGCGCAGGAGCCTGAGGAAGAGGCGCTCGTTCTCGAGGCTCCCGACGCGATCGAAGCCGAGGCTGAGGATGAGCCCGCCGCGGCCTATGACGAAGCCGGAGACTCCGACGAGCTGCTGCTCGGTGAGGGCAGCGCGGTGCCGATCGAAGAGCCGGTCGCGGAGGAAGCGCCCGCGCCCGAGCTGACCAGTCGTCGCCGCTGGCTGACCGGCGGAAGCGACGAGGAAGCCGCGCCCGAAGCCAAGCCCGCACGCCGTGCTGGTGGCACGTTGTTCGAGCGCATGGCCTCGCGCGGTGCCGCCAAGGCCAATGAAGAGGATGACAAGGATCCGCTCGATATTCCGCGGTTCCTGCGCAGCCAGAACAACCAGTAAGGCGTTCGTCGCCGGCGGATCTCGCTTCGGCGAGCCACCGGCGGCGCGTCATTGGCGGTTCAGCCAATCGCGCCTCTAGCTGATCCCGAATGAAGCAGATTCGTCCCTTGCGCAGTATCGCGCTGGCACTGGCCCTCGCCGCGGGCTCGGTTGCCGCGCCGGCGCTTGCCCAGAGCGGGTTTGTTCCCGCCGCCAATCCCGAGGCTGACCAACTCGCTCAGGAGATGCGTGTGCTCGCGGCGAATCCGCGTGACATACGCGCGCTGCTGGAGGCGGGGAATCTGAGCGCGCGGCTGGGTGATACCGCAGCGGCGCTCGCCTTTTTCGCGCGGGCCGAGGCGATTGACCCCACCAATCCCGGCATCCTTTCCGGCCGCGGCTCGACGCTCGTCCGGATGGAGCGGCCGGGCGAGGCGCTGCGCCTGTTCCAGGGCGCGGAGGCGAAGGGGCTTCCAGCACGTGAATATGCTGCCGATCGCGGTTTTGCCTATGATCTGCTCGGCCAGCCGGTGCTGGCGCAGGCGGACTACAAGCTCGCCCTGCAGAGCGAGCGCGATGACGAGACGGTGCGCCGCTACGCCTTGTCGCTGGGCATTACCGGCAATGTCGAGGAGGCGATGCGTCAGCTCGACCCGCTGCTCCGCAAGAGCGATCGCGCGGCGTGGCGCGCGCGCGCCTTCATCCTCGCGATGAACGACGATATCCCCGGCGCCGAGCGGATCGCGGCGAGCATGATGCCCGGGAATATGGGGGCGTCGCTTGCGCCCTTCTTCCGCCGGCTTGCCAATCTCGCGCCGGCCGACCGAGCCTTCGCCGTACATTTCGGCCAATTCTCCCCGACCGCGGCACGGCTAGCCGATGCGCGCCAGGCGCCTGCGTTCCCACGCTATGTTCCCGCGACGCGGGGACTTCAGCCGGCGCAGGCACAGGCGGCCCGAATGCCGGCGACCCAGGTCGCATCGCAACCCGATCGTCGTTCGCGCCGTGAACGCGAGCGCGATGCACGCGATGTGGCACCCCCTGCGCGTCGCGTCGTGCCGATACAGCCAGCTCCCGCCGCCCCGGTGCAGACCGCCGCCGCCGAGCCGCTCCCGGGACCGCCTCCCGCACCCCGGCAGGAAACGCCGATGGTCCAGCCGTTGCCCGCGCCGCGCGCGGAAGAGATCGATGCGCCGATCCGCGAGGCCGCGGCGGCCGTCCAGGTGGCGCGTCGCGAAAGCACGCCGGAGCGCAGCCCGATCACGCCGTCCGCTCAAGGAGGACCCGAGGGGCCATCGACTGGTGGGGCCAAGCCTGAAACGGCGGCGCAACCGGCGCCGGCGCCTTCTACGCCCGCACCTGCGCCAGCCACTGTCATTGCGCAGCCCGCCGCGACGTTACCCGATAGCGCGCGTCCCGTGGCGAGCGGCCCCGAAACAGCCCCCGCTGCACAACCGGCCGCCACGGCCGCGCGGCCCGAGCCGGCGCCACCCGGTCCGGCGCGCGTGGGGCAGGAGGATTCGGTTCTCGCCGCGATCGTTGCCGGCATCACCATTCCCGGCGAGGAGCTCCAGATCGTGACGGCGACTCCGGTCGATCTGCCGCCGGAGCCCGCGCGTGTTGCCGCCACGCCGGAAGCGGCTCGCCCGACGGCGAAACCCGAGGCGGTCAAACCTCCGCCGGCCATGAAGCCCAGACCGGAACCGGCCAAGGCGGAAGCGGCCAAGGGCAAGGACGCGAAAAAGGCGGAACTCGCCAAGGCGGATCCCAAAGCGAAAAAGCCCGAACCGAAGACCAAGGCCGAACCCGCGCGCGTCTGGGTCCAGGTCGCCGGCGGCGCGAACGAAGCGAGCCTGTCCAAGGCGTGGAAGGCCGTGGTCGCCAAGGCGCCCGCGCTGAAGGGCAAGGCCGGCTGGTGGACGCCGCTGCGGGCCACCAATCGCGTGCTGACCGGCCCGTTCAAGACCGCCGCCGAGGCGCAGGCCTTCGTCAACACGCTAGGCAAGTCGGGCGTGTCGGGCTTCGTCTTCACCAGCGAAGCCGGGCAGAAGGTGACCAGACTGGGCGCGGACTGAGCTGCCTCCTGGGCACTGCCATCGGTCCAGTTGCGAAGTTCAGTGCGTGAGCAATTTCCTCCGCCCCAGCACGATGAAACTCGCAGCGAACAGGAGCACGGTGAATATCGTCAGCCAGTCGAGCGGCGCGGGCGCAGCGACGAAGCCGAGATGGGCCAGCATCGCCCAGCCGCCGCCGAGCACCAGGATCAGGTAGAAGGCCATGTTGCCGGTCTCGTGCGACAGTGTGCGCCCCAACTCATCCGACAGCCGCCACGCCGCGATCGTCAGCAGCGTCAGGATGGCGATGAGGACCAGCGCGCCGGCCAGGGCCGCTGCCGGGGAAAGGACGCCGGCGCCAGCGAGGCCCAGCCCGATCAGCAACAGGCCGTAGCACGCCACCCAGGTGAAGCTGCAAAGCATCAGCCGGCCGCGTTCGCGCATGTCCTCGGCAGCCATTTCGTCGTCGACGAGGTGGAGGCCGGTGTGGACGCTCGCGGTAGTGAGGCCGCCGAGGACGGCGACGACGACAAGCGTCGCGCCCGTCACGGCGGCGATCCACTCCGAGACACCCACGTCGGTGCGGGCGAGCGCGGTGAAGCCCCAGATGACGAGCAGGAAAGCCAGGATGGCCACTGCGTTCTGGATCAGGAAATTGCGAAGCGTTCCGAGATTGAGCGATCGTTTGCGGCTGGTGAAGCCGACTACCACCATCGAGAACAGCATCGCCAGCCCCAGCTGCGCAGTGACTCGGCTCGGCCGGACGACCGCGTCCATGATGTCCTGATGCAGGAACCGCATGGCGACCCAGAGGGCGAGGAGGTAGAACACCGCACCCACTGCGCTCCACGCCGCGAAGTTGCGCCAGCTGGGCGCGGACTTTTCGTTCGCCATCGCCGTCATCATTCCTCTCCCGGTTCCCAGTGATCGACGAACAGCTCGGGCACGGCCACGTCGAACAGCTTTGCCATGCGCAGAGCCAGCGGCAGGCTGGGGTCGTATTTGTCGGTTTCGACCGCGTTGATCGTCTGCCGCGAAACGCCGAGCCGCCGGGCAAGCTCGCCCTGGCTCCATCCCCGACCCTCGCGCATCGCCTTCAAGCGGTTTTCCAAGACGACTCTCCTGCCTGTAAAGAGTTCTTTACAGGTGTCCGACAAGAGTGTCAAGAGCTCTTTACAGGCCCGCTTTCAATCGGCTGGTTTGCAGTGTCTGTTGTCCACCAGACGGCAAGCTATCGGACCGGCGCCCGGACGCATCGAACCCTTCGACAAATACCCTCCGACCCGCTAGTGCCGCTCGCGTGAGAGCGACTTCCTCTTGGGCGAGCACACCGGATCAGAGCCGCGGCCGCCTCCACCAGGAACAAGGCGGGACTGTCCGCGGTCCGCGCGACGCCTTTCAGCGCGACCGCGACCGGATCATCCATTCGATCAGCTTCCGGCGCCTGCGACACAAGACCCAGGTCTTCATGGCGCCCGACGGCGACCATTTTCGGGTACGGCTCACCCACAGCCTCGAAGTGGCGCAGATCGGCCGGACCGTCGCGCGGGCGCTGGGGCTCAACGAGGATCTGACCGAGGCTCTGTGCCTCGCGCACGATATCGGCCATCCGCCCTTCGGCCATGCCGGCGAGGATGCGCTGGAAGCGGCGCTCGCGGGGCGGGGCGGGTTCGATCATAACGGCCATACGCTGCGCACGCTGACCGAGCTGGATCGGCCCTATCCCAGCTGGAACGGACTCAACCTGACCTGGGAGACACTCGAGGGACTCGCCAAGCACAACGGGCCGATCGCTGCGCCGGAATGGGCCCTTGCGGCGGCGGATGCACAGTTCCCGCTCGAGCTCGATCGCTGGCCGTCGCTCGAGGCGCAGGTCGCGGCGCTCGCCGACGACATCGCCTATGACAATCACGACATAGACGACGGCCTGCGCGCCGGGCTGCTCAGCCTCGACCAGCTCATGCAGGTGCCGATGATCGCCGAGGGCTGGCGACGCGTCGAGGCGAAGTTCCCGGGCGTGCCGGCGCGGCGGCTGATCGGCGAGCTGATCCGGTCCCAGATCGGCGAAATGGTCAACGACCTGATCGCATCGACGCAGGCGCGGCTGGCCGAAAGCGGAGTCGAGACGCCGGCGGACGTGCGCGCGGCGGGCCGCTGCCTCGTGACCTTCTCGGAGGCGATGCGCGAGGCCGAGCGCGGGCTCAAACGCTTCATGTACGCCAATCTCTATCACCACCCCAACCAGATGGCGGCGGCGGAGGCTGCGCACGGCGTGGTGGCGGGACTTTTCGCGGCCTATGCCGCCGATCCGGCGCAAATGCCGGCGGAATGGCGCGAGGCGCTGCCGGCTGAGGAACCGTGGCGGGGCCGGCACATCGCGGACTTCATCGCCGGGATGACCGATCGTTACGCGATCGCGCGCTACCAGGAAGTCGTGGGCCCTATCGCGCTTCCCGAAGGGTTCTGACGCGCTGAAAGCGGGGCCTCCGCCAACTGGCGAAGGCCCCTGGTTCGATTTAACGCTGCGCGACGACGACCGCGCCGGCGCCTTCGCGCTTCGGTGCGCGGAACGATACGCGCGCGCCGCCGGCATAGCCGTCCACCCAATCGCCCTTGACGACGAGGCGGAACTTGCCGCCCTGCGAGGCCTTGCCCTCGAGGACGAGCGTATCGCCCTTCGGCGTCGCGGTATAGGCGTAGGTCACGCCTTCGTGCGTGAACACGCGCTCTTTGGCAGTGGCGGGAGCCGCAAAGGCGATTACGGCGGCGGCGGTGGCGATAAGAAGCTTGGTCACGATCTATCTCCTTCAAAAGCTCGAAAGAGCCAGACCGGCATCCCTGTGTGTCTTGTTCTGTTCTCGAAACCAAAATGCTGCGTCGCAACAAAATCGGCAATCGCAAAGGACGGAGGGCATGATTGCAATCCGTGCAAGAATCACGACGAACCGATCGCCTGACAAACTTCTGCGACAGGTCGTGCGTATGAACCAACCTGCGTAACCAGAGGTGGGTCATGGCGAAGGCTAGCATCGCGCTCAATCGGTTCGGCTTGGGCGGCCGTCCTGGCGACACGCCGGGAGCCGATCCGGCGCGATGGGTGCTGGGGCAGCTCGATCGCTACGAAGCCCGGCCGCAGGCGATCGCCGCGCTTGCCCCGAGCGGCCGGATCGTCGGCGAGATTTCCGACTATATGCGCGACTTGCGCGAGATACGGCGCGGAATGCGGCAGGGCGCTGTCGCTAAGCCCGAGATGGAAGCCGAGCCCGCGATGCGCGGATCCGCGATGCAGCCGATGCCGGAGCGACAGGAGAAAGCGAACGATCCGGTCGCGCAATTGCGTCGCGCCGCGCGCCTGCAGGCGCGCGATCATTATGCAGGCGCGGTCTCGGCGCGGGCACTCGTCGCGCTCAATTCGCCGGCGCCCTTCGTCGAGCGACTGGTGCATTTCTGGGGCAATCATTTCGCGGTGTCCGCGGACAAGCTGGAGATGATCGGGCTTGCCGGCAGTCTCGAGTTCGAGGCTGTGCGGCCGCACGTGCTCGGCAAGTTCGGCGACATGCTGAACGCCGTCGAACGCCATCCGGCGATGCTGATCTATCTCGACCAGGCGCAGTCGATCGGGCCCAACAGCCCGTTCGCGCAGGCGGGCGGGCGGCGCGGGCAGAAGGCAGGGCTCAACGAGAATCTCGCGCGCGAGATACTGGAGCTGCACACGCTCGGCGTGCGCACCGGCTACAGCCAGGCCGATGTCACTGAATTCGCGCGGGCGATGACGGGCTGGACGGTCGCCGGGCTGGGGCGGGGCGGGGCGGCTGCTTACGCGGGTGGCGAAGGACAGGCCGGCAGCTTCGTCTTCGCCCCGCGGCTGCACGAGCCGGGCACGCGGACAATCCTCGGCAAGAGCTGGGCGGAGCAAGGCGAGGCGCAGGCGGCTTCGGTGCTCGACATGCTTGCCACGCATCCCGCCACCGCTCGGCATATCGCCACCAAGCTAGCGCGCCATTTTGCCGGGGACGAACCACCGCCCGCGCTCGTCGGCAAGCTGGAGACTGCATTCCTGCGCTCCGGCGGCGACTTGCCGACCGTCTATCGAGCATTGATCGAGGCGCCCGAATGCTGGGTGGCGCAGCCGGTCAAATTCAAGTCGCCCTGGGAGTGGACGATCTCGGCGCTCAGGGGTCTCGGCGCGCAGCAATTGCCGCCGATGGCGATGAACGGGCTGATGACCCAGCTGGGCCAACCGGTGTGGAAACCGGGCTCGCCGGCTGGGTGGGACGACGTCGCGGCAAGCTGGGCGGGGCCGGATGCCATCATGCGCCGCGTCGAGGCGGCCGAGCGACTGGCGCAGCGGACGCGCGACACGGTGGATGCACGGCAGCGCGCAGCCGAACTCTTTCCCGACGCGCTGAGCGAGAGCACTGCGCAATCGATCGCGCGGGCCGAAAGCCCGGGGCAGGGTGTCGCGCTGATGCTCGTCGCCCCCGAATTCATGCGGAGATAGGTTCATGCTCAACCGTCGCAGCTTCGTCGCACTCGGCGCCTCCGCGGTCCTCACCTCCGCCTTCGGTGCGCGGATGGCGCTCGCCCGGGCGGCGACCGAACGCCGCTTCGTGTTCATCATCCAGCGCGGCGCCGCCGATGGCCTGGGAACGCTCGCACCGGTCGGCGACCCTGCCTTTGCCGGCCAGCGTGGTGTGCTGGCGCAGGACTTCGCCGCGGCACCCAAACTCGATTCGATGTTCGCGCTCCACCCCGCGATGACCAACGTCTACGGTCTCTGGCAGGCGAAACAGGCGCTGTTCGTTCACGCGGTCGCCTCGCCCTATCGCGAGCGCTCGCATTTCGACGGGCAGAACGTGCTCGAGACCGGCGGCAGCAGCGCCTATGCGCTCAAGGACGGCTGGCTCAATCGGCTGCTGTCGCTGCTCCCCGCCGACGACCGCGCCATCGCGCTCGCCGCGACGATCCCGATGGCGCTGCGCGGGACCGTCGAGGTGGCGAGCTATGCCCCCTCGGCGCTGCCCGACGCGTCGGACGATCTCCTCGCCCGCGTTTCGACCATGTACCGCGACGATCCGCAGCTCCATGCGATCTGGGAGCAGGCGACCGCCACGCGGATGCTCACCAGCGATCTCGCTTCGGACAATGGCCGCAACGCCGCCGCGACGGGGTCGCTCGCCGCCAAATTGCTCACCGCCGAGGGTGGCGCGCGGATCGCGATGATCGAGACCGGCGGCTGGGACACGCATGCCCAGCAGCGCGGTCGGCTCACCGGGCAGCTCAAGGGGCTCGACGCGATGGTCGGCGCGATCCGCGACGGGCTGGGGCCACTCTGGGCGGACACGATATTGGTGGTGGCCACCGAGTTCGGGCGCACGGTGAAGGTCAACGGCACGCAAGGCACCGATCACGGCACCGGCTCGCTGGCGATGCTGATGGGCGGGGCGGTCAATGGCGGCCGCGTGGTCGCCGACTGGCCGGGGCTGGGCGACGCGGCTTTGTACGAAGGGCGCGACCTGCGGCCGACGACGGGGTTGGATACGCTGATCAACAGCGCGGTCGCTTCGCATTTCGATCTGCTTCCGGCGCGAACGGCGCAGAAGCTGTTTCCCGACATGAAGAGCGCGGGTGTGGTCAAGGATCTGGTGCGCGCCTGACTCGGGGTGGCGACGCCTTGCCGATTGACCGCTTGACGTGGATTGTGTCGACGGGTTTCGCCCCAGTTGCGGACATCAGATTTTCATGGCGATATCGCTCATGAGTCGGATCGTGATCCCCGTTTATGCAGGTGTCATGGCGATAGCCGCCCTCCTTCTCGCGCGAACTGCCATAATATCATTGAGATACGTTCTTGAGGAGCCGCCGTTCAGTGCCGTTGTGCCGATAGTTGTCGGGTGGTCCGTGGCGACCTTTTTTGCACCACTTCTGTCACTCGCCATTCTGGCGCGTCGGCGCATAAGGGGTCGTTTGTTGGCCCACGCAGCATTCGTTCCTTGTGCAATCCTCGTTTATGGATTGGGCGCATGGCTGTTCTTCGCAATGACGGATACCGGAGGTGAAAATCTGCCTGCGGGATTTGCGATGGTCGCCTCGGTATCGCTGCTCTTTCTGACCCTGCTGTTCCATGCTGCGGCCGCGGTTTGGATCATGACCGCAACGCCCCCTCCTCCGGCGAACGGCGGCTAACCACCCAATTTCGGACGTCCAGGCGACGAAAGCGCCCTCCAGGCTGCCGGTCGGCTAACGCCGCGCTTGCAGACATTCGCAGGTGGCGAGATAGTGATGGCCGCAATGGACCACCGGATAACTCGTTCGGACATGTTTGAGCCGCTGCTGCAAGCAGATCCGTCATTTCGTCCGAAGTGGGATGCTTTCTGCGCTGAGTGGACCGGTGAGGCTGAACCACCACTCTATCTTGCCTTGGGCGATCTGGCCGCGCATTTGATCGAGCGGCTTGGCCGAGGGAACACGGAGGCCTTTGGGCGCGTGTTCGCCGTGGTCGAGCAATGGCATGTGCGAGGCGACGCTTATGTCGCTGAGGCCGCGAGCATCGGGTTGCTGGAAAGTATCCAGAACAACTTGGGCGGCCAGGACCGCGCGCATCGTTCGCAAGAAGGCGCGCGAACGGCAGATTTCGAGCCTTGGCTCGGCCCTGAAACAAAGCGGTGGTGGGAAAAACTCTACCGCTACTGGGACGGTGACCGGACGGCACTTCGACCGAACACGCCATGACCGCTTTCCACCCGATCCCGGCAGTTAGCATTGGATCGGCGGCCTAGCGCCGTCGGCTACTGCGCCACGGCGCGGGGAGGATCGTTGTCCGTCAGGCCGTCCCGGAAGTGCGCCCCCGCTTTTTTGAGGGCCGCTTCAATTTGAAGCCGCATCCAATCGGCACGATGTTCTTCAGGCGCCATCAAGCCCAAGCCTACGATCCGGTCGGCCTCGAACGGTATCCACTCTGCGAAGGTCAAGGGTCGATCAGCCATAGCTGATGATATTTCGATTTCGTCTGCTTACCAAGGCTGTCTGCTCGAAAGCTGCCGTTCCGCTTACCACCCATTTGCGGACATGCTTGCAATGTAGGATTTCGCCCGTCAGCCTCATCAAGTCTTTGATATCATAACGCCTCTCTCTTCTGTGCTCGCGCGAAAGCAGGAGTATTGGCTGCTTGGTCCAAACTATCGTGGCTTCGTGCTAGCGCAGGAACACGGCCGGCCAGAACGATGTAGGCAGTGTGACCCTAGTGTGACCTTTGCGGCAGCGAACCACCCGATCGCGGCCGCCCGCGAGCTGCAATCCCGGCGCCATGCGCCAATTGTCCCCACGCCCCCCATCCGCTAAGGCGCGCGCTCTCGTTCACTGTTGGAACCGCAATGACTCTCTACGTCCGTTTCGCCGCGCACCTTGATGCCGCCCTCGACGCGCTCGTCGCCGCGGGCGACCTGCCCGCCGGCCTGGAGCGACGCG
>Ga0209758_1004128_pt1 | contig 12418 bp, 14 predicted proteins | sample AraplaMF_Col_mMF_FD_184258 | JGI IMG/M metagenome (GOLD analysis project Ga0209758, IMG submission 184258) | Arabidopsis root microbial communities from the University of North Carolina, USA - plate scrape MF_Col_mMF (SPAdes) (version 2) | ecosystem: Host-associated > Plants > Roots > Endosphere... | reverse complement strand
CGGCGCTGGCGGCCCTGACCACGCGAGGGTTCAGCGAACTGGCGCGTCTCGGCCGCGCCTGCGGCGCGCGCGCCGAAACCATCTCCGGCCTGTCCGGCCTCGGCGACCTGATCCTGAGCTGCTCCAGCGCGCAATCGCGCAATTTCGCCCTCGGCATCGCCCTCGCGCGCGGCGAGCCGGCGCCGCGCAACAAGCTCGCCGAAGGCGCCTTCACCGCCCCGGTGCTGATCGAACTGGCGGCCTCGAAGAATGTCGACATGCCGGTGGCGAGCGCGGTGGCCGCGATCCTGAGCGGCGCCGTCACCATCGACCAGGCCATCGAAGGCCTGCTGACGCGGCCGTTCAAGGCCGAGGGTTGACCCCCCATCGTCATGCCCGGGCTTGTCCCGGGCATCCACGTCTTTTACAGATTCCGCAGCGAAGACGTGGATGGCCGGAACAAGTCCGGCCATGACGGTGAAGGGTGGCGACATGAACTACTGGCTGGTGAAATCGGAGCCCTCGAGCTGGTCGTGGGATCAGCAGGTCGCCAAGGGCGCCAAGGGCGAAGCCTGGACCGGGGTGCGCAACCACACCGCCAAGCTCAATTTGATGAAGATGAAGAAGGGCGACCGCGCCTTCTTCTATCATTCCAACGAGGGCAAGGAGATCGTCGGCATCGTCGAGATCATCAAGGAGCACTATCCGGACCCCTCCGACGCCTCCGGAAAATTCGTCTGCGTCGACATCAAGGCCGACAAGCCGCTGAAAACGCCGGTGACGCTGGACGCCGTCAAGACCGACAAGAAACTGGCGAACATGGCGCTGATAAAACTGTCGCGGCTGTCGGTGCAGCCGGTGACGGCGGAGGAGTGGAAGATCGTCTGCAAGATGGGCGGGATTTAATTTCAGCCGTCATGCCGGGACGAGCCCGGGCATGACGAGCTTTAGCGGCGAGCGCCTTGGCTCACACCAATAGCCTCGTCCCGTCGTGTCCGGCCACCCTTAACGTCCGCACCATTCCGGGCGTGTCTCCTGCCACCGCCACCGGCACGAAATGCTCGGTCCGCCCCTGCGTCGCGCTCTCGATCAGCACGTTTCGCGTGCCGCCGACTTCCGCCGCCAGCCGTCGTCGCAACGCCGCCTCGCCGGTCGCGCGCAGCCGCTTCGCGCGTTCCCTGATGACGTTGCCATTGACCTGCGGCATCCGCGCCGCCGGCGTCCCCGGGCGCGGTGAATAGGGGAACACGTGCAGGAAGCTGAGTTCGCATTCCTCGACCAGGTCCTGCGAGCGCGCGAACATTGCCTCGGTTTCGGTCGGAAAGCCGGCGATGATGTCGGCGCCGAGCGCAATGTCCGGCCGCAGCCGCCGCACCTGCGCACAGAAGGCAATGGCATCGCGGCGCGAATGCCGTCGCTTCATCCGCTTCAGGATCATGTCGTCGCCGGACTGCAGCGACAGATGCAGATGCGGCATCAGGCGTTCGTCATCGGCGATCGCGTCGAGCAGGTCGCGGTCGGCCTCGATCGAATCGATCGATGAAATGCGCAGCCGCCTCAGCTCAGGCACATGCCGCAGGATTTGCCGGGTCAATGTGCCGAGCTTGGGCGTGCCGGGAAGATCACTGCCGTAGCTCGTGAGATCGACGCCGGTCAGCACGATCTCGGCGTGACCGCGCGCGACCAGCGCGCGCACCTGGTCCACGACCGCGCCCATCGGCACGGAACGCGAATTGCCGCGGCCATAGGGGATGATGCAGAACGTGCAACGGTGGTCGCATCCGTTCTGCACCTGCACGAACACCCGCGGCAGGCCGCTGTGAAAGCCGTCCAGCAGATGCGGCGCCATCTCCTTGACGGCCATGATGTCGGCGACGGCGATCTTCTGCTCGTGCGCGAGGCCGAAGCCGGCGGCGGCGTCGAACGCAGTGCGCGTGTCGCGCCACGCCTTGGTTCGCAGCTTGTCGTCGTTGCCGATCACCCGGTCGACTTCGGCCATCTCCGCGAACATTTTCGGCTGGGTCTGCGCCGCGCAGCCGGTGACGACGATGCGCGCCTGTGGGCGCTCGCGCTTGAGCCGGCGGATCTGCTGCCGCGCCTGCGCCACCGCCTCGTTGGTTACCGCGCAGCTGTTGATGACGATGGTGTCGCCAAGGCCGGCCTGCTCCGCCTCGCGGCGGATCACCTCGGATTCGGACATATTGAGGCGGCAGCCGAAGGTGACGATGTCGAGGCTCATCTCACGCCGCAATTCAGGCGACTGACGCGAACAGCGCCGGATCGAACCGGCCTTCATATTCGAAGGTCGCCGGCCCGGTCATCAGCACGTGGTCGTCGCGCTCGCGCCATTCGATGGTCAGTTCGCCGCCGGGCAGGGTGATGGTGACGGTGCGGTTGGTCCGCCGCAGCCGCGCCGCCGCCACCGCGGTGGCGCAGGCCGCCGAGCCGCAGGCCTTGGTCAGCCCGGCGCCGCGCTCCCAGGTGCGGATCACGATGTGATCGCGATCGATGATGTGGGCCAAAGTGATGTTGGCGCGCTCCGGAAAGATCGGATGGTTTTCCAACAGCGGCCCGAACCGGCCGAGATCATAGGCATCGACGTCGTCGACCCAGAATATCGCGTGCGGATTGCCCATGCTGACCGCTGACGGCGTGTGCAGGATCGGCGCGTCGATCGGGCCGATCTGCAGTTCGATCGAGCGGGTGTCGCGAAATTCCTCCGCCAGCGGAATGTCCTGCCAGCCGAATTTCGGGGCGCCCATGTCGACGGTGTAGAGCCCTGGCGCCGGGCCTTGCCAGCAGTTCAATAGCCCGGCCTTGGTCTCGAAGGTCAGCGCGGTCTTGCCGCTACCCTCGAAAACCTGCTGCGCCACGCAGCGCATGCCGTTGCCGCAGGCGCCGGCCTCCGAACCGTCATTGTTATAAATGGAAATAAAAGCCTCGGTGCCCTGCAGGCGGGGTTTCTGCAGCACCATCAACTGGTCGTACGGCACGCCTTCGGGGGCCGCGACCGCGCGGGCGTCCTTCGGCGTCACCGCGGTGGCGCTGTCGCGCAGATCGACCACGACGATCTCGTTGCCGATGCCGTTCATCTTGGCAAATGCGTGGTTGGCCAGCGCGCTCATGGGAGGTTCAGGTTCCGTTTGGTACGGTCTTATATGGCCAATGACCGGGAAATGGCCAGTGGGCTTCCGGGCGACGGAAGATCGGTACGGCAATTCTGTGTCGCTGGCCGGAATGCGACCATGGCGCATCTGGCAGGGGACGAAAACCGAACCGGCGTGTTAACGTGCCGCCGGACCATCGCGTTCTCGCTCGACGCGAACCGGGACACGCCGCAAGCCAGCTTCGCTGACGGCCAGGGGAGACCATCCGTATGCACCAATTTCGCTTGTTGAAATTCGCCATGGCCGCGCTGATCCCGGCAGCGGTTTCGCTCGGCACCGGCGGCGTTCTGGCCCAGGCGCCGCCAGCCAATACTGCGCCGCCAGCCAGCACCACGCCGCCCGCCGCGCCCGCTCCGGCAACACCGGCGCCGGCGGCTCCCGCCGCCCCCGCAGCGCCACCGCCGGCTGCCGCGCAGACGCCGCCGCCCGCCGTCGCGCCGGTGCAGACCGCCGACCCCTTCGGCGAGGAAATCACGCTCTCGCCAAGGCAGGTCGTGATGGTCAAGGGCACCGCCAACTGGGATTCGGCGTTCGAGACCCTGATCGATTCCTTCAAGGCGCTGCAGGCCCTGCTCGACAAGCAGGGCATCAAGGCCGCCGGCAACATGATGATCGTCTACACCTCGACCGACGACACCGGGTTCACCTTCCAGGCCGAAATTCCGGTCGATCAGGAGCCGAAGAACCTGGCCAAGACGATGAGCATCGGCAAGTCGCCCGACGGCAAGGCGCTGAAATTCGTCCATCGCGGCTCCTACGACAACATGGACAACACCTATGAGGCGATCACCAACCACCTCGACGACAAGAAGCTGGAAGCCAAGGACACCTTCATCGAGGAATACCTCACCGATCCTTTGAAGACCGCGGAAGACAAGCTGGTGATCAACGTCTACGTACCGCTGAAGTGAACCGATGAAACATCCGCAATATCTGGCCGCCGCCGCGATCATCGTCTGCGGCCTGTCGGTCGCGCCGGCTTTCGCGCAGGTGGCGCCGCCGGCGATTTCCGTGACCGGCGAAGGCCGCGTGTCGGTGCCGCCGGATCTCGCCGAGATCGACGGCGGCGTCACCAGCGAGGCCAAGACCGCGCGCGAAGCCTCCGAGGCCAACAACGCGGCGATGGCCAAGGTGCTCGCGGCGCTGAAGGGCGCCGGCCTCGCCGAGAAGGATGTCCAGACCTCGCGGCTGTCGCTGCAGGCGCAATACGCCAACCAGAACCGGCCCGGCCCCAACGTCATCGTCGGCTACCGCGCCAGCAACCGCGTCACCATCCGGCTGCGCGACGTCGGCAAGGTCGCCGGCACCATCGATACCCTGGTCGGCGCCGGCGCCAATGAAATCGGCGGCATCAATTTCATGGTGTCGCAGGCCTCGAAACTGCTCGACGACGCCCGCGCCGAGGCAATGGCCGACGCCCGCCGCAAGGCCGAGATCTACGCCAAGGCCGCCGGCGTCACCCTCGGCGCGCCGATCAGCATCTCGGAAGACAACGGCGCCCCGCCGCCGATGCCGTTCCGCAAAATGTCAGCCGGCGTCGCCGCCGGCGCCCCGGTCGCCCAGGGTGAAGAGACGCTGCAGGTGACGGTCAACGTGTCCTGGGCGATCAAGGCTCAGTAGGGCTCTTCTCCCCTCCCCCCTTGGTGGGGAGGGGTCGGGGGTGGGGGGTGCCACACGGACTGATTCATTGCCTGGAGCCCCCCCCACCCCAGCCCTCCCCACCTCCGATCGAGCTCCGCTCGATCGTGGGGGGAGGGGGCGCTCAGTGCTTGGGGCGCGAGAAACTAAATCTCCACCACCTGTCCCGGTTTCAGCACCGCGAACCGCTCGCGCGGAATCATCGCGCCGTCGAGCGCGGTGGCCAGCGCCGTCGCCGGTGCGTCGATCGCCTCGTCGGTCAGTTGAAACGTGCCGTGATGATGCGCCAAAGCCTGCGCCGCGCCGCAGTCGATCAGCGCCTTCACCGCGTCGTCGGGGTTCATGTGCTGGTCCTTCATGAACCAGCGCGGCTCATAGGCGCCGATCGGCAGGATCGCCAGGCGCAGCGGGCCGTGGGCCTGCGCGACGCGGCGAAAATGCCGGCCGTCGCCATAGCCGGAATCGCAGACGATGTAGATCTTGCCGGCCGGCGTCTCCAGCACGAAGCTTGCCCACAACGCCTTGTTGCGATCGAACAGGCCGCGCGCCGACCAGTGCCGGGTCGGCACCAGCGTCACCGCGAGGTTTTCGCCGAGCTCGACCCGGTCGTGCCAGTCGAACGCCTCGACTCGAACAGCCCGGTGTGCGCGGCGCATGGTGACGTCGTTGCCGAGTGGTGTGACCACGCGCGGTGAAAATTTCGCGGCAAGGCGCGCCAGCGTCCTGACATCGAGATGATCGTAGTGTCCGTGCGAGACCAGCACGGTGTCGATCGCCGGCAGCGCATCGAAGGCAATGCCGGGCGCGTTGTGCCGCTTCGGGCCGGCCGACGCCAACGGCGAGGCGCGGTCCGACCACACCGGATCGATCAGGATGTTCTGTCCGGCGCTCTGGATCAGCCAGCTGGCGTGGCCGACGAACGAGAACCGCACCTTGTCGCCGGTGACGCGCGCGGGCGGAGTATCGGCAAACGGGCTCGGCGCCCATTGCGGCCATTTCTGCCGCTGCCGGCCGGAACCGAACTGCCAGCGCAGCACTTCGGAAAGCTTTTTCGGCGGTGCGCCGTCGGGGTCAAAGAACTGCTTGCCGTCGAAATGGTCGGAGACGGGGCCGTCATGGTTGCTCATGCTGGGAAAGTCTCGATGCTGTGGCCCAGGTAAATGGCCACGATTGCGCATCGAGACAAGCACCATGGCGTTTTCGCTTCGGAAAACGCGTCAGACAAGAAAGCTGTTTGGGACGTTCAGTAGCCGACCGTGAAGCGGCGGCGGGAATGCGCCGGCTTTTCGATTTCGTCCGCCAGCGCGATGGCATAATCCTCGAACGAAATGCTGCTGCCGTTGGCGTTGCTCAAAAGCTCATCGCCGCCGAGCCGGAATTTTCCGGTGCGCTCGCCGGGGACGAACATCGCCGACGGCGACAGGAAGGTCCAGTCCAGCGCCGTCTCCTTGCGCAGCAGCTCCAGGAATGCGCCGCCTCCCGCAGCCTCGGCCTTGTACAGCGCGGGAAATTCCGGCGTATCGATCAGCCGCACGCCGGGCGCCACCAGGAGACTGCCGGCGCCGCCGACCACCAGGTAGCGCGGAACGCCGGACTCTTTCACCGCCGCGATCAGCTTCAACGGATCGCTGGCGGTGAAGTGCACCGAGCTGATGACCGCATCGTGTCCCTTCAACGCGGTCGCGAGAGCCTTGACGTCGCCGGCATCGGCCTTCACCGGCACGGCACCCGGCAGCGCCGGGATTTTTTCGATGTTGCGGGCGATGGCGGTGACGGCGTGGCCGCGGCGCGACAGCTCGGCGAGGATGCGCGAGCCGGCATTGCCGGTGGCGCCGATCAGGGCGATTTTCATTTCGGTGCTCCATGTGGTATATAATAGAAACCTGGTATCCGAATGGCCTCCGGGTGTGAAGAAGGCACTTTCTCGTAAGCTGGTTACCCGAAGGAGACCGCATGTCGTCGATGCTCGAGGGCTGGAACGCCTATGCCCACAGCTGTCCCACCCGGATGGTGCTGGACCGGATCGCCGACAAATGGGCGGTCCTGGTGCTTGGCCTGCTGGCCGATGGCCCGGTGCGCTTCAATCAGTTGCGGCGCCAGATCCAGGGCATTTCGCAGAAAATGCTGTCGCAAACCCTGAAAAGCCTGGAGCGCGACGGCCTGGTCAGCCGCAAGGTCACCCCGACCGTGCCAGTCACGGTGGAATATGCGGTCACCCCGCTCGGCCGGACCCTGTCGGCCACCGTCGACAGCCTGCGGATCTGGGCGGAATCCCATATGGAACAGGTGCTGGCGGCGCAGCAGCAATACGATGCCGGGGTACCGCCGGCCGCGGCTGCGTGAGCCTGCCGGGGGTCGCCAAACCTTGACTTTGCAGGCCCCGGCGCTGTAAATCCCGCCACTTCTCGGAAAGACGTTCTTTTCGACCCGCCGCCCGGCCCTGGAGGCCGGAGGTCAACGCCCGACAGCGCGATGCGCCCTCGGGCGCAAACGTGTTTGGATATGCCTCATCTGGGGGACGCTGCGGTGTCTCGAAGGGGGCGGCTTTCTTCTCCCTCGCCCCGCTCTTGCGGGGAGAGGGTCGGGGTGAGGGGCTCTTGCTTTACCGAGAGTCGGTCACCCCCTCACCCGGATCGCTGACGCGATCCGACCTCTCCCTGCAAGCGGGGCGAGGTTAAAAAGGAAAACGGCATTGTTCGACAATCTGTCGGAAAAGCTTGGCGGCATTCTCGATCGGCTCACTCGGCGCGGCGCGCTGACCGAGGCCGATGTCGATGCGGCGATGCGCGAGGTGCGCCGCGCGCTGCTCGAGGCCGACGTCTCGCTCGAGGTCGTGCGCAGCTTCACGGAACGGGTCCGCGAGCAGGCGATCGGCGCCACCGTGGTCAAGTCGGTCACCCCCGGCCAGATGGTGGTCAAGATCGTCCATGACGAACTGGTCGCCACGCTGGGCGCCGACGGTCAGGGCATCGATCTCAATGCCGTGCCGCCGGTGGCGATCATGATGGTCGGCCTGCAGGGCTCCGGCAAGACCACCACCACCGCAAAACTCGCCCGCCGCATGGTCCAGCGCGACAAGCGCAAGGTGCTGATGGCCTCGCTCGACGTCTATCGCCCGGCGGCGATGGAACAGCTCGCGGTGCTGGGACGCGATCTCGACATTCCGACGCTGCCGATCGTCGAAGGCCAGAAGCCGGCGCAGATCGCGCGCCGCGCGCTGGAAGCCGGCAAACTCGGCGGCTACGACGTGGTGCTGCTCGACACCGCCGGCCGCACCACTCTCGACGAAGAGATGATGTCGGAAGCGGCCGAGATCAAATCGACCGCCAACCCGCACGAGGTGCTGCTGGTCGCCGACTCGCTGACCGGCCAGGACGCCGTCAACCTGGCGCGGTCGTTCGACCAGCGCGTCGGCCTCACCGGCATCGTGCTGACGCGCGTGGACGGCGACGGCCGCGGCGGCGCCGCGCTGTCGATGCGCGCCGTCACCGGCAAGCCGATCAAACTGATGGGCACCGGCGAAAAGACCGATGCGCTGGAGGATTTCCATCCGAGCCGCATCGCCGGCCGCATCCTCGGCATGGGCGATGTCGTCTCGCTGGTCGAAAAGGCCGCCGCCAACATCGACGCCGAAAAGGCCGCGCGCACCGCCGAGCGGATGCGCAAGGGCCAGTTCGATCTCAACGACATGCGCGAGCAGCTGTCGCAGATGGCCAACATGGGCGGCATCAGCGGGCTGATGGGGATGATGCCCGGCATCGCCAAGATGAAGAACCAGATCGCCGCCGCCGGCATCGACGACAGGATCTTGAAGCGCCAGGTCGCGGTGATCGATTCGATGACGCGGCAGGAGCGCAAGAACCCCGACATCCTCAAGGCCAGCCGCAAGAAGCGCATCGCCGCCGGCGCCGGCCAGAAGGTCGAGGAAGTCAACAAGCTCTTGAAGATGCACCGGAACATGGCCGACATGATGAAGGCCATGGGCTCGGGCAAGCGCGGCCCGATGGCCGGCATCGCGCAGGCGATGGGATTCGGCGGCGGCATGCCGTCGGCCGAGCAGATGAAGGCGATGGCGGAGAAAATGCCGGGCGGTGCCGGTGGCATGCCGGCACTGCCGAAGGATCTTCCCACCGGTCTGCGTTCCGGCCTGCCCAATCTGCCCGGCCTGACCGGTCTCAGCGGCAAGCCGACGCTGCCGGGTCTCGGCGGCTTTCCCGGCAAGAAGAAATAATTCGCGATCCATTCACACTCGTTTTCAATATCAAACAGACCTCTGAAGGAGAACTCAATGTCCGTCGTTATCCGTCTCGCTCGTGCCGGCACCAAGAAGCGCCCGGTCTACCACGTCGTCGTCGCCGACTCGCGCTTTCCCCGTGACGGCCGCTTCATCGAGCGGCTCGGCCATTTCAATCCGCTGCTCGCCAAGGACAATGAATCCCGCCTCAAGCTCGACATGGACAAGGTGAAGTCCTGGCTCGCCAAGGGCGCGCAGCCGTCCGACCGCGTCTCGCGCTTCCTCGATGCCGCCGGCGTCGCCAAGCGCGCCGCCCGCAACAACCCGGAAAAGGCTGTGCCGCGCAAGGAACGCAAGGCCGCCGCCGAAGCCGCCGCCAAGAAGTAAGGCGACAGCGTGACACCATCCCCATGCTTCGAGACGCACGGCTATCGCCGCGCTCCTCAGCATGAGGGGGTTGTCTTGTGGCCACACCGTCAGCCTCATCCTGAGGAGCGCGCCGTTGCGCGCGTCTCGAAGGATGGCCACAGGTGACCGCCGCTTCCAAACACATCTGCGTCGCCCGGATCGGCGCACCGCACGGCGTGCGCGGCGCCGTCAAGCTGTGGACCTTCACCGAAGATCCCTTTGCCGTGACGCGATACGGTCCGCTGTCGACCAAGGACGGCAGACGCAGCTTCGAGGTTGCCAACGCCCGCCAAGCCAAGGGCCATCTGGTGGCGACGCTGAAAGGCGTTGCGACGCGCGAGGACGCAGAGCGGCTCAATGGTGTCGAACTCTACGTCGCGCGCGACCAGTTGCCCGACACCGACGCCGACGAATACTACCACGCTGATCTGATCGGGCTCGCCGCCGTCGACGCCGCCGGCGCGCCGATCGGCCGCGTGGTCGCGATCCACGATTTCGGCGCCGGCACCATCATCGAGATCGCGCCGCCGCATGGCTCTACGTTGCTGCTGCCGTTTACGAACGCTGTGGTGCCCACGGTCGATCTCGCCGCCGGACGCGTGGTGATCGAACTGCCCGGCGAGATCGAGGGCGACGACCCGACCGCGGCGTAGACCCGTCGATATTGATCGCCGGTCGCGCCTGATTATCTCGGACCTCATCGACTGAAAATTTGGAGACGGCAATGGCAAGCACTCACAAGGCCTGGCGGCTGCATGCGCACAATGATTTGCGCCTCGACGAGGTCGCGACGCCGGCGCCGGCGCCGGATGGCGTCCTCATCAGGATCGAAGCGACCATGGTGCTGTCCTACACCGGCAAGGTGCTGGCCGGGACGGTGCCCTACGCGCTGCCGCCGATGCCGTTCGTGCCCGGCACCAACGCGGTCGGCCGCGTCGCCGCGATTGGCGATGCGGTGTCGCATGTCCGCGTCGGCGATCGGGTGTTTCTCAGTCCGCATCTGCGCGGCGACGTGCCGGGCCGCGAGGCGCCGCAGATCCTGATCGGGCTGACGGCGATGGGGACCTCGCCGGCCGTCCTCAAGCTGCAGGCGCGCTGGCGCGACGGCGTGTTCGCCGAAATGGCGCATTGGCCGGCGGCGTGCGTCACGCCGCTGGCCGGGCTCGACGAGCGGCCCGCCACCGAACTGATCGGGCTGGCAAAGCTCATCGTGCCGTATGGCGGCCTGCAGCGCAGCGGGTTGCGTGGCGGCGACACCATCATCGTCAATGGCGCCACCGGCTATTTCGGTTCCGGCGCGGTGATGCTGGCGATCGCGATGGGCGCGGGACGGGTGGTCGCCGTCGGCCGCAAGGCCGCGGCGCTGGAGGCGCTGCGTGCTGCGCTCGGTGACCACGTGGTTCCCGCCGTCGCCAGCGGCGACGCCGACAAGGACCTCGACGTCATTCGTGCCGCGGCCGGCGGCCCCGCCGATGTCGCGCTCGATCTGCTCGGCAACGCCGGGAGCACGTTGACCACGCTGGCAACGCTGCGCGCCCTCAGGCGCGGCGGGCGCCTGGTGCTGATGGGCAGCGCCGAGGTGCCGCTGGAGATCTCGTTCCGGGAAATGCTGGCGAACGACTGGGAAGTGGTTGGGCAGTACATGTATGAACGCCACGCGCCGGGCCAGCTCGCGGCGCTGGCGCAGCGGGGCCTGCTGGATCTGCGCAAGGTCAACACCAGGACTTTCCAGCTTGCCGACTTCAAGGCGGCGCTCGACGCGGCGGCCGGGATGCAGGGCCTCGACCTGACGGCGCTGGTGGTTTGACGCCTTGGTCCGGACGCGCGATGGAAGGCGATGACCTCCAATTCCTCCATCTGGCGCGCCACCGTCCTGACGCTGTTTCCGGAGATGTTTCCCGGGCCGCTCGGCGTCAGCCTCGCCGGCCGGGCGCTGGCCTCCGGCCTGTGGGCGCTGGAGGCGCGTGACATCCGCGACTCGGCCACCGACCGGCACCGCAGCGTCGACGACACCCCGGCCGGCGGCGGCCCCGGCATGGTGCTGCGCGCCGACGTGCTGGCGGCTGCGATCGATGCCGCCGGAGCTTCCGACGACCGCCCGCGCCTGGTGATGAGCCCGCGGGGTCGGCCATTGACCCAGTCCCGGGTGGTGGACCTCGCCGCCGGGCCGGGTCCGCTGATCGTCTGCGGACGCTTCGAGGGCATCGACCAGCGGGTGATCGAGGCGCGGGACCTCGAAGAGGTCTCGATCGGCGATTACGTGCTGTCAGGCGGTGAAATCGCCGCCTTTGCCCTGATCGACGCCTGCGTCCGGCTGCTGCCGGGGGTGATGGGCAAGCTCGCTTCGGGAACCGAGGAGAGTTTTTCCAACTCCCTACTTGAATACCCTCAATACACCCGCCCGCAGGATTTCGAGGGGCGGCCGATTCCGGACGTTCTGGTGTCGGGCGACCATGCCCGGGTGGCGGCGTGGCGGCAGGCCGAGGCTGAAAACCTGACGAAAACCCGGCGGCCGGACCTGTGGGCCGGGCGGGCTCCTGCCAGCCGCCAAAAACCTCCAAAAAACACGACGGATGGGTGACAAGTCCGCGGCTTTGCCGTATACGGGCGCCAAATCCGTGCAATGGCAGGATAGTGGACGATCGCGCAGCCCGCGCCTTGGCGGCTGGGGCGCGCCGCCGATGGAGATTTCCGATGAACCTGATTCAAGAGCTCGAAAAAGAGCAGTTCGAAAAACTGTCCGCCAACAAGACCATTCCGGAATTCGGGCCGGGCGACACCGTGATCGTCAACGTCAAGGTGGTCGAAGGCGACCGCTCCCGCGTGCAGGCCTATGAAGGCGTCTGCATCGGCCGCTCCGGCGGCGGCCTCAACGAGAGCTTCACCGTCCGCAAGATCTCCTACGGCGAAGGCGTCGAGCGCGTGTTCCCGGTGATGTCGCCGATGATCGACTCGATCAAGGTGGTGCGCCGCGGCAAGGTGCGTCGCGCCA
>Ga0209758_1004127_pt1 | contig 12419 bp, 23 predicted proteins | sample AraplaMF_Col_mMF_FD_184258 | JGI IMG/M metagenome (GOLD analysis project Ga0209758, IMG submission 184258) | Arabidopsis root microbial communities from the University of North Carolina, USA - plate scrape MF_Col_mMF (SPAdes) (version 2) | ecosystem: Host-associated > Plants > Roots > Endosphere... | reverse complement strand
GCGGCTCAAGGCCGAGGGCCACAAGCTCGGGGTCTGCACCAACAAACCCTATGACCCGACCCAGCGGATCCTGAAAGCCCTGAAGCTCGACCGCTTCTTCGGCGCGGTGATCGGCGGCGATTCGCTGCCCCAACGCAAGCCCGATCCGGAGCCGCTGCTGGCGGCGATCGCGGGGCTGGGCGGCACCGCATCCAAAGCGGTGATGATCGGCGACAGCGCCAATGACGTGCTCTGCGCCCGGGCGGCGGCGGTGACCGCGATCCTGATCCCCTCGGATTACGGCAATCCGGCGGAAGACGCCGACCTCAAGCTCCAGCGCTTCGCCGAGCTGCCGGAGGCACTCGCCAGGCTCTAGCGCTCACTGCACGCCGACCAGGTCGAACACCATCTCGCCCAGCGCATTCTGGGTGTAGATGCGGACCGGCACGGCGGGCATGCCCTTCACCGCATTGGCGATCCAGATCTTGGCCGATTCCGGATAGAGCTGGGACTGCACCGCCATCTGCGAGAAGCCCTGGATCAGCTGCGGCGTCGCCTGGCAGGCGGTGGCCGGGCCTTGATAGTAGGAGCGCTTGTACATCTCGACATTGCCGTTGCCGACCTCGGTCACGTTGAGGTCGTAGCGGCGCACGCCGTCGAACAGCTTGTAGCTGGCGGTGCAGGTGTCCTTCTGCGCGTAGTTGGCGATCACCGCCAGCACCAGGCTGGCCGGATCGATCGTGCCGTTGGCGCTGCCCTTGGCCGCGGCGTCCTGGGCCTGGCGGGTCATCGGCACCGCCTTGATATCGACCTTGCCGTTCTTGCCGTAGGTGAGTGTCACACTCTCGGTCTTCGCCATGATCTGGCCTTCGGAGTGGAACTGGGTCGGCTGCGCCCGCGCGCTCGCCATCCGCCCGTTGGCGGCGACCGTCATCCGATAGGGATAGAGCGTCGCCAGCGAACCCTGGGTGACGATGTTGGCTTGCAGGCCGTAGATCCCGTCATTCACGGTGCCGTTGGCCCCCACCGGCAAGTCGGCCTGGGCGGTCATCTGCAGGACCGGGAAGCCGGCGAGATAGCCGAGATAGATGAGCGTCACCGGCTTCGCCGAAGCCGAGGCCAGCGGCAAGGCCGCCAAAACCAGGGCGAGAGAGGCAATGCGACCGAAGATCGAGGTCATGAGGGTCCTTTGAAAGTATCTTGCGTCTGGGCGTTTGAAAGAAGCCAACCCAACCAGCGGGTTAACCCCTCTCTTGACTTAGCACACACCATGGTGTACGGTCTTATCGACCTCCGGAGTTGCGAGAGAGAATCCCAGAGGATTCCGCCCGCTGGATTGCACCCAGGGGGGATTGCACCCAGGGGGATTTCACCCAGGGGGATTTCACCCAGACGCCGCGCCGAGCGTCAACAGCCGCCCGGGCCGTGGCGTTCCTTGGACGACAATCTCACGCGGGTTTGACCGGATGCGGGAAGGTTTGACAGGCTGAGAAGCGGCGGTTAAACAACCGGCCTCCGCGCGCCTCCCCGCTTTCAGTTCCTGGGGAGCGCGGCCGGTCCCGGGTGCGTAGCTCAGCGGGAGAGCACTACCTTCACACGGTAGGGGTCACAGGTTCAATCCCTGTCGCACCCACCATTCTTTTCCTTATTTTCTGCGGCTTTCAGCGAAGCGGCGACGCGAACGCGGTTCGCTTTTCCGGCGCTATCCGGCAGAACACGGCAGCAACCGGCGGCTAAATCGGTGCAAAATCCGTGCAGTCGGTTCGGTCATTGTTCACGGGGAAAAATCTGCCGATGATCCGCCTGCGGTCACAAGCGGCCGTAGAAAGGAGAAAGCCATGTCCAAGGAAACGAAGAGCTTCAAGATCGGTCGCGATTCCGAAACCGGTCGTCTGACGACCGTCAAGGAAGCCCGCGAGAATCCGAAGGATCACCAGGTCGAGCACATGCCGAAGCCCGGTCGCGGCGATACCGATCGGAAGAAGTAGTCCCGCTTGGTGGCCCGGAAAGGCCTACTGCGATTCTTTTCCGGGCCGCCAACACGAGTTCCCCCATGAACAGCTTCTTCTCCGCGGAAACCCTGCCGCGCACGGTCGGCGAGCTGCACGGCTTCGCGGTTGAGATCCGGTGCCAGCGCTGTGGCCGCGTGGCGCCGATCGAGCCGGAGAAGATGAACACCCGCGCCGGCCGGGCGATCGACCGGCATATGCCGCTGCCGAAGTTCCTGGGCGCACTCACCTGCACCGCGAAGGCCTGCGGCGAGAAGCCGGTCCATCTGCACATCAAAGCCGCGATCCCGCCGGCGCCTGGCGCCGGTACCCGAGGTCGGCCGATGCTGCGCTGGATGATGGATCGCTTCGGCCGCTGGCAGTTCTGCGGCGAGGACGGCGAAGCTTGAGATGCCGCCGATCAATTTCTACGGCCGCCATGCGACGGTCGCGAATCTCAGCAAAGGCCAGTATCTTGCGGTGCGCTGCGGCACCCGCTGGTGCCGGCATCTCGGCACCGTCACGCCCGGATCCTGGCCGCCGCGCGTACCGATCACCACCAAGCTCTGCGACCTGCCGCGGATGATGCGTTGCACGAAGTGCGGCCGGCGATCGTCGGAGACCGAGGTCAGCGTGCTGCAGCGATAAGGAGAGACCCGATGGCCATGACCGCCAGCTTTGTCGATGAATACCTGACCCATCTGCAACGCGAACTCGCCCGCCATCGTGCCGAGCTGCAAAAATGGGAGAGCGGCACCCAGAAGGTGAGCCGCCGCGCGGAGAACGGTGCTTGGGAGGACATGACGCCGCAATGGATTGAGTCCGACAAGGCTGCTATCGCCGTCTATGAAGATCTGATCCGGAAGCTCGAGAACGGCGGCATCGGCAAGATCCCAGTTTATAGCACCAGGCCGGTCTAGCGCTTCGGCTTTGGCATCACCTTCGTCAGATAGCTCAGCGCGTCCGCCTTCTTTTTCTCCTCAGACTTCGCGAAGACGCTCTGCTGGCGCTTGGTCAATCCCTCCCAGCTATCGCCGTCCCATGCCGGATTCAACTGGTCGCGCGCCTTCTGATAGCGCCAGATCTCGGCGAGCGCGCGGTCAGTGAGCTTATCGGCTGGTGACTTCCTCGCCATCACAGTGCCTTGATCGAGCAGTGGAGGGTGTTAACATCCTACCGCAAAGGAGATTCCGATGTCTGTTCCTCTGATGACCGACCGCCTGATCAACTATGTCGAGCGCCGCCACCGCCTTAACCGTGCGATCCACACCGCTTTGCGGCTTCAGAGTCGCTTTATGGACAAGACCCATTTTAGCCCGCTGCCGGACTACATGGTTCGCCGCTTGACCCTGCTGACCGAGGCTTTCCACGCCGTGAGGAGCTAGTCCGTCCCGATCCAGAAACGGCAAAAAGCGCCGGCCCCCGAAGGGACCGGCGCTTCTTCGCGACCGAGCTCGCGCCCGGCCGCCCCCAGTTTAGGTGATCGCGGCGGATCAACCGGCCGATGAATCCGGAACGTCCGCAGGCAGCGCCTTCAGCACGTCATCGAGATGCAGAACCTCTTTCAGGTTCGGGCAGGGGTCGTTCGGCGCGACCGGCGCGATCCGTCCGTTGCAGAAGTCGTTGCCGGCCGTCGCATCGTACAGAATGCCGATGACCGGCGCGCCGTAGCTGGGGATGAGAACGACCTTATCGCCGTTCTTGGCCTCGCGGCCGTTCTTATAGTGCATGATATTCATCCTCGAGTGCGTTAAACGCCGCTGACCCGCGCGGCCCGGATCTTAAAACCTGATGATGGCGAAGGCCTTCGGGTCGGCCGTGAACGCGTCCAGCCGATCGCCCATGTCGGTGACACAGAAGGCGCAGCAGCCACAGAGCAGCACCGGAACCGCGAACACGCGCAGGATCCTCATCACGCGCCTCTCCCCGCATGAAGCGTCAGGCTGAGCTTGGCCAACTCCGGCCGATCGGCGAGCCAAAGCGCCGCGCGGTTTTGCGCCTCGAGAAAGGCGGAGATCGGGTTGGCGCCGGCGACGATCAGCATTTCATGCGTGCGACAGCCGATCGGCTCCGGCTTGATCGCCAGGCAGGCGACCAGCACGGCGGTATAGACGTTCATGTGCCGCCTCCGAAGTTGTCGCGGATACGCTGGCGCCAGGGGCCTTTGGCGCGGATGAAGACCACGAAAGCGAAGAGAATTCCGCAGGCCGCAACGCCGGCGGCGATGTAGAATGAGGCTTTCAAGATGAAGTGGTAGAGCGCGTCGAAGGTCACGGCATGCTCGAATCGATCGCGAGCAGGATCACCAGCAGCGGCAGGCCCATGCAGATGAACAGCATCGCTTCTATAGGGTCCATCAGGGTTCCCCCGCTTGGTTCTCGGTGTCCTCGATCGCCTTCAGCTTGCCCTTGCAGTCTTTCCAGGCGAGCTCATAGCGATTGGCAACCACGCCAAGCACCGCAGCGACCATCGCGGGGTCCATGCCCACCGGGATGAGATCGACCGATGGGGCGTCGACGTCCATGCAATGGAGGAGACGGTGGTCGGTCTTGGCCGGCACCAGGCGGATGACCTCAGGGCCGGGGATGGAGACGATCTTCTCTGTCGGCCCAGGGCAGCCACCGAGAAACATTGCCATTGCAATGGCGAGACCATGGAATCGCAATGTCATCGCCCCAACCTCTCCAATGCCGCCCTACCGACACTCGCGGCTGTTGCTCCCGGTTCCCGCGCCTTCGCTTCGAGCTGGGTCTTGTAGACCGCTGCATCCGCCATCGCGGTGTCGCGCTTCAGGGTGAGGTCGGAGATGGCGCGGTCGGCGGCCTGCTGCTGGCGCTGCGCCTTCGCGTCGAGGGCGTCGAGCTTGCCGCGCACGTCCTTGAGCGCGACGGCCGCGCCTTCATAGCTCGCCTTCCAGATATCTCGCTCGTGGTTGGCGTTCGCGGTCTTGCCCTGCTCGGCTTCGATCTGCGACTGGGCCGCGTCGCGCTCGATCGTCACCGTCGAGAGCGAATGACGGGACCAAAGGAGTGCTGCGCCGAGGACGATGCAGAGCGCCCAGGATTTGTGGTTCCAGGCCCAGGACAGGATCTTGAGGCCGATGCCGAGGATCTCGGTCATCACGCACCTGCCTCGTCGATCTTCTTCTCGGCCGCCCGCTCCTGATCGGAGATGGCACCCTGGAAATCGGAGCGTTCGCGCACCGCACCGCGATAGCCCGCCGCCATGAGGCCGACACCGATGATGAGAAACACGATCCGCTCAACCGTCGGGTCGTACATCACGACGGAAAACGCCGCGGTGCCGAAGTTGACCACGCCGAGACCGAACACCAACAGCGGGCGCAGGCTGAGGTGCAGCGGGTTCTTGTCGGTCAGACGGAACTTTTCCCAGAACATGGGTCTCTCTCCTATTGCACCGGCCCGCAGCCGCCGCGATGCCCGGTCCAAGGACACCGCGCGGCGATCAGGGACACCGGCAGGCGCGCGGCATCGGCCGCCGCCATCTTCTTTTCCCAGGCCTGGATCAATCGGACGTAATCCAGGGTCTCTTTCGCATGCGCCGGACCGGTGACACCGGCGAGACAGGGTGCGATGCCGGACCAGAGCAGCGCGCCGTTGCAGCGATCCTGGGCACTGAGGATGTTGCCGGTGCCGGCATTGTATTGGGCGAGGCCGAGTCGATGCCGCTCGAGCGGCGTGCGGGCTTGGTGCTGCTTCCAGACCTGGCGCAGCTCGTACATGTAGCCGGCGCCGCCGCTGATGCAGTATTTCGCGATATGCGGCGTGGCGTTCTTCCAGCCGTATTTCCGCACCCAGTCGGCGAAGGTCTTCGGCATCGCCTGGCATAAGCCGGCGGCCCCGACCGGCGACACCGCGTCCGGATTGAGCCGGCTTTCCTGCCAGAGCTGCGCCTTCCACCAGATCCAGTGCGGGAAGTCCGGCCAGTGCAGCCGGACCGCGTCCTTGATCATCCCGTCATAGCGCCGCGGGAATTCATCCGCCGCCGCTGGCGAGACGGCCGGCGAAATCGAACACGCCCAGAATGAAACCGGCAACCACAATGCCAAGAGCCATCGGATTGTCCCAGATGCGGTCCATCGCGCCATGGAAGGTGATCTCCTCGCCGGTGACGTTTGAGTGATTGATGTAGAGGATCAGCAGCCGCACGATCAGTGCCGTGATCAGCACCGCGGACAGTGTGAGGTAGAGCGCCATCAGCGGCGGATAGCGTTCGCCCAGCCGTGTCGCACCGTCGGCGACCGCGAAGAGCAGCGGCCAGAGCGGGCCGCCGATCAGCGCGTCGAGCGCCAGAACGGCCATGACGGCGAAGGTGGAAAACCAGAACGGACTTTCGGCCACGGTCGCGCGAAGCCAACCGCCGAACCCGCGGATCCTGTCGAGCATGGATATCTCCTGTTTTGCTAGTTCTTGCCTTTGGAAAGCCGCTCCCAGATGCGGACGATGCTTTCCTTCATCTCGGTGATCGCCTTGGCCTGGTCGTCGCGCTGCTGCTGACCCTGGGCCTGGTTGATCGCGATCTGGGCGAGCTGGTCGCCTTGCTTCTCCTGCGCGACCGCGAAATCGTCGATGCGCTGGTCGATACGCTCGACCTTGTCCTGTGCCAGCCAAAGCACCGCCCCGCCGAGCGAGGCGATGATCGGAAGCTGCAAGGCCATCTGGTAGCGGCCGAGCAGCTTCAGGAACGGCGATTCCGATGCGGCCTCGGCCTTTTCCTTGATGCTGCGCCGGCGCGGCCGGGCATCTTCGAACCCATCGCCCGCGAGCGAGACGTCCTCTCCCTCTTCCGAAGACATTTCGCTTCCCCCACTCTCACCCAGGCGACGGCGCCATGATCTCGATCTGCTCGGTCCCCGTCTCGCAGCCTTTGCGCTCGAACAGCACCAGCGCGCGCGATCCCCAGAGCGCCGACGTGACGATCGCCACGTCATCGGCGATCACATGCGCGTCATTCGCGCGGTTGTAGGTCAGCACATAGCTCTTCACGTTCGGTTCCGGGATGCGCTCAACTTTTGCATCCGGCGCCGACTTCACAATGCTCGCCAGCCGCTCCTCGATCGACCGGCAACCCAGAAGCGGCGGCCTCGGCTTCGACGGCGCCGCCGCCGGAGCCGGCACGCCTGGCGCAGGGGCGGCCGGAGGCTGTGGGATCACGCCGGGCCAGGCGGCTTCCTCATGCCCGCGCTCGCCCGTCGGCGCAGCCGGCGACGTCTCTCGCAGACAGGACGCCATGGTCATGATCATGGATCCCAGGGTGACAATTCCAACCACCAAAGGCGGGATACGCATGGCGAATGCCCTCCCTATAGCCGTTCCGCAATCTGAAACTGCCGCGTGCGCCGGTTAAAGCTGACGATCGGCATCTGACCGATCTGCACCTGATAGCCGAGCACGGCCGTGCTGTTCATGTTCGCCGGAGACGGGTCGCGCACCCAGAGCAGGTTGAGCGCGGTGCCGACCGCGGCATCCATCTGCAGGATGGTCTTCGCCTCCGCTTCGGTCAGCAGCGGAAAGGTGAAAGTGTCGGTCATGTATTGCGGGCGTAGGTCGGTATAGGCGTTGCCGGCGACGGCCTTGGTCGTGGTCGACGGATCCTGGAACGCCGGCGCCTGGCCGTAGCTGAAATTCTGTGCGGTCTGGAAGAGCTTTCCATCCCAGGCGAGGCCACTCTCCAGATACGGAAGCCCGCTGTCTTGAAAGTCGATCTTGCGATACTTCGTCGTGACCGGACTGCTGAGTAGATGCAGCGCCTGGCTCTTGGAGACTGGGGCACTCGGCTTGCGCCGATCGACCCGGATCTCCGGGTTCATGTTGATGAGCCCGCTGTCATAGAGGTCGCCGGTATGGGCCGCGCTCGAGCTCAACCGGATCCGCCATTGCGCCGCGGCGGTGAAGTTCGCGCCGAAGACGCCGATCACATCGACCGGCAATGCCGACGCATAGTCGGCTGTCCACCACACGCTGAGCGCGCCCGCGCTGCGCCATTTGGTCGAAAGATGCTGCGATTGCAGGTTCCCGATCGGCAGATCCGGCACCTCGGAAGACGCGGCGAGAACCGCGGCGTCCAGATAGTTGATCCAGGACAGGCCGCCATTGGTGTTCATCAGTCTCGATACTCCACAGAGAACTCCAACCCTTCGCGAGCGAACGGGGTTGGCGGGGCGGCCGTGAGCGAGCGGGTCGCTGCCGTCAGGCAGCGATCAAAATGTCGATGGTCGATTCGTTGTGGCTGGCGTCGATCCCCTGCCCGACCGTGATCACGTTCTTCCCATCCTGCAGCCCGTAGCGCGGATAAGTGACGTTGATGGTCCGGTTCATCGGAATCAGGAAGCCTTGCAGCTTGGTCCGGATCCGCGCGAGTTGGAACGGACCGGCATAGAGCGTCTGCAACCGTTGCGCCTCGGCTTCGGCATCCGCCTCATTCGCGAACAGCCCGGGCAGCGCGGTCTCCTGAGCGCGCAGATGCGCCACCATCAGCGACGGGTCCTCGAAACTGCCGAACCGGTACTCGTTCGCCAGGAAGGTCAGGCGATCGCCGGTCACGTCGCCGGCGATCGGCGACAGGTTGGGCGTCCAGTTGCGCTGATGCCCGACCCGCACCTTCCAGAGCGGCGGGTTGATCTGCGACGGCGTGTCGAGCAGGTCGAATCCGAGGATGTCCGGGGTCACCAGCCGCGCCAGTGGTTTCGGGCCCGGCAGGTCGAGGCGGCCGACTTCGATCTTGTCCAGCCGGTTTGCGCCCCACCAGGCGCCGATCGACCCCAGGATCACATCGATCATGTCCGAGAGCCGGACCTGATTGGTGCCGGTGTAGAGACCGACCGGTGCCTGCTGCACGTTGTTCAGCAGGTCGAAGCTCATCAGGTCGAATTGATCGTCCGGGATCCCGCCGAGACTGTGCGCGATCCGGAACGCGATCCCGGCCGCGCTCGAGACATAGGGCCCGAAGGTCCGGTCGCCGCGGATGTCGGCCGTCACCTGCCCGGCCGGCTTGGCGGCGAGACGGAACCGCCCTGCGTTCTTCTGGGTGATGAAGGTCCCGGCCGGCGGTGTCGGCGCGAGCGTCAGGTCGGTGTCATAGTCCACGCCGGCGTTGAGCGCCTTGCCGGAATCATAGACTGCCAGCACCGCCTCGATCGCCCCGCCATGCACCTGATAGGTCCAGGTCGCGGAATCGACCAGCACCGCCAAGACATTCAGGCATTCGCCGAACAGCAGCGGGAGGGGCTTGTTCTTCAGATCGGGTCCGCCGTCCACCCCGCCGGTGCCGCCATACACGTTCTGCTGCGCCGGCGCATCCAGCTTCCAGCTCGCGTCGCGCAGCGAGAGCGCGACCGAACCGTCGCTCGCCAGCTTCCAGCTCGACGCCGTGCCCTTGAAGATCGTCTCGGCCGTCGCATACGGCGCCTTGCGGCCGACCGCCTTCACCGTGACTTCGTGGCCGTCGATCGCCATGCGTCGCACCAGGTCGTCCAGTGCGCCGTCGGCGTTCACCATCGTGATGTCGCCGAGCTGCTGCAGCACCCGCCGCGACGCATCCGGCACGATCGGGATCTCCCGATTGATGCGCAGCGGCGAGATGACCCGCGGCACATAATGCCGGTTGGGCGCATCCGGATCGTCCGGCTCTCCGGTCCAGCCGATATCGGAGAGATAGAACGGCACCGGTGCCGAAACGCCGCCGACCGGCTCCTCGACCGCCGCGATCGGGAACGAAGCAATGGGTGCGATACCGACCATCAGAACTCCAGCGGAAAGCAGCGGGCTCCGACGCGCGACGGCGCGCCAGGGTTGGCGGGCGGCTGGTGCGCCGTCGCGCCTAGCCGCGAAGCGGCGAGAAACACCGAGGCGATGCCGACCGTCAGGCCGGCAAAGACGTGCCGGCCGGGGCGAAGGGCCGCAGCTCGACCAGATAGCCAAGGTCGATCACCGCGCTGGTGTTGAGCCGCAGCAGGTCTTCGGCCTCGGCCACGACCGGCTCATCCGGCGCGGCGATCGGTAGCGACGCGATCGGATGGATCGGTTCTTCCGCGGCCTCCGGTGCGCCGGCCGCGGTGCAGGTCAGCGATCCGGACCCAGAGAGCGACGCCGATCCATACGCCATGGCGCTGCCGACGGCCGTCAGGCTGCTGGTGCAGCTCAGCGCGGCATCGCCGCCGGCCGTGAGCCCAAAGCGCAAGCCGGCTTCGGAGTAGATTGCCTGCACCTGAGCCTGTGTCAGTGCGACGCCTTCCCACACCGCGATCCAGGCCAGGCGGCTGCCGTTCAGAAAGCGGTTCGAAGCCGTGGCACCTTCGTTTCCGCTGACGCAGAGCCAGCCGGCACTGTTGGACGCGCTCGGGGACGTGGCGGTGGAGTTGAACAGCTCGACCGCACCGTTCACAAAGTGGAAACCGCCATTGGCACCGACGGCTTCGTCGAAAGACACCCCGTCGATCGACCAAGCAGAGTTCGGGACCGCGACGCTCGCGCTGATCGCCACGATCGGATTTGCCGAGCCATTGCCCGTTGCGAAGATAAGACGCGCCGCCGTTTGATGGATCTGGACCCGGAAACCGAGATCCACCGAGAAGACATTGTCTCCGATGATGCTGATAAAAACGCCGCTCTGAACCGGATAGAGGCCGAACAGCACCGTACCCTTGGCATTGTCCTTGTGGAATGACTGCAGCGGATTGCTACCGACAAGCGTCAGATTGTCGCCGCCGTCGAAGCTGAAATACTCGCTCGCGCTGAGACCGCCGGCGCTGCCGTTGAAGGTAGGATCCGCGCTGTCGGACCCCGCCACCTGACCGCGCCTGAAGTGGTTTGCGTTGCCGCTGACGTCCGAGAAAGTATCGCCCGATCCGGAATAGCTCGACGAATCGGCCGCATCCAGGCAGATCTTCAGGCCAGTGGTGAGTCCGGCGGCCGTGATGATGTCTTTGATCGAACGGATCGTCGGCATGGGTCAGTCGAGCGCAAGGTCCAGATCGCCGGCGACGATCGTGAAGGAGACGCCCGCCGCGACCGCCTGGCTGGCGCTGAGCGGGCCCTTCCAGAGGCAGTTGCCGCCGGAAGATGCATCCCAGACCGACACATGCGACACCGTGCCGAACCCGGCACCGCTCGCCGGTCCGAACACGACGTTGGCCACATTGCTGGTCGCACCGCCGGAAGACGCACCGAAGGTGGCGGCCTGGCGCGCATAGCCGACGCCGGCGCCGACTTCGTTGCTGGCGCCGGTTTCGCCCGGGTCGCCGGTATGCAGCGCGACGTGGCGCGTGGTCGGCCGGGTTGGACTGGCGCCGCCCATCAGCCAGTCCATCAACGCGTTCTCAGCCCAATCGGAGAGATTTCCGGACATCGTTCACCAACCGCTTTCGATATCGTAGGCCTCGATCGAGGCGACGTCGGTCAAGGCCCTGATCTCCTGCTTGTGCGCGTGCCCGGTGAAGATCCAGGCCTGCACCTGAGACGCCGCGGCATCCGCCATGGCGCTCATGCCGGCCGCACTGAGCGGCAGCAGCGTGTTGTCCGCCATGATCCAGCCGAAACCCTCCGGCCAGGGCGACTGCGTGATCAGCGCGAACTTGGCCTGGGCTCCGGCGGCGATGATCCGCTGCTGATCGACATCGCGCAGCTGCAGGACCTTTCCGCCGTAGTCCATGCCGGTGGCAAACTTGGCCTCGCGCAACTCATCCACCGCGCGGCACCGCTCCTTGGCCGCCGCCGCCATCACCGCGTCGGGAAAGCGTGCGCCGAGGTCGTCGAGGGTCGGAGACTCCGGCAGCAGGACCTCGCCGGGGTGGGCTTCATAATCGGCCGGCACGCGCTCCCAGGACGGTGTGCCATCCACCAGATAGACCTTGAACATGCCTTAGATCTCCATCTCCCAACCGCGGGTCTGAAGCCCAAGCCGCACCGCCGCCGCGGTGGCCGACGCGCGCGAGCGCACCTGCGCCGAGGTGTTGGTCCAGACTTCGCCTTGGACCCAGTTCCACAAGGAGGCATTCGGATTGCTGACGACGTCGCCGCCGGCGCCGGTTGCCGGTGCCGTACCAACCGGGTTCGGCGCGACATCGGGCAAGGCGAGATCGCTGATCCGGATCACGGTCACCACGCCGGCATCCGACATGGCACCGATCGACAGCAGCGCCCTGACTTTGACCCCCGGCGGGGTGGACAGCGTGCGCGTGACCGCGGAGGTGCCGGGATTGGCGACATCGACATCCGCCATCGGCGTGTCCCAGAACACTTCCCGAAGCCGCGCCGCGCCAATCTGGTGGAAGGCGCGGATGTTCCCCGAGCCGTCGGTCAAGACGGAAACCAGATACCGCTTCAGCGTGTAGCTCGCCGGTGCATTGGCTGCGGTGATGCTGGTGTCAAACCCGGCATCCACCACCCCGGTATCCGGCCGCTTGATCAGGAAGACGTGATACCAGGTGCTGTT
>Ga0209758_1004120_pt1 | contig 12452 bp, 12 predicted proteins | sample AraplaMF_Col_mMF_FD_184258 | JGI IMG/M metagenome (GOLD analysis project Ga0209758, IMG submission 184258) | Arabidopsis root microbial communities from the University of North Carolina, USA - plate scrape MF_Col_mMF (SPAdes) (version 2) | ecosystem: Host-associated > Plants > Roots > Endosphere... | reverse complement strand
GGGGTCACGCGAACATGGTCATATCCGAAGCGGGCGAACTCGGTGACCGACACCTGACCCCGAGTCCTGCCCACGCTGCACGGCCCTGGCCGCATTTCCGCTTGCAGGCGAAAGCGAGGCACACGTGATGCAGATGAGAGCAGCCCGGATGCACGGATACCAGGAACCCCTTCGGATCGAAGAGGTCCCGGTACCTGAGATCGGGCCGGACGAGATTCTCCTGAAGGTGGCCGCAGTGGGCATGTGCCGCAGCGACTACCAGCTCCTCGACGGCTACTTCAGGGGACCGTTCCCGGTGGATCTCCCCTACATCCCCGGTCATGAGGTCACGGGCCGAGTGGCGGGCCTGGGCAGCGCCGTACCGTCGGCAGTGGGCTACTCAGAGGGTGACATGGTCGTCGTCAACCCCAGTTGGGGAGACGGTACGTGCCGGCAGTGCCGCGAAGGCAACGAGCAACTGTGCAGTGGCAACGGCAGGTGGGTGGGCTTCGGCCCTCCAGGGGGTTTCGCCGAGTACATGGCCGTGGAGCACCGGCATGCGATCCGGGTCTCCGAGGAGGCGGCGAAGACTCCCGAGCTCCTTGCCCCGATGACAGACGCCGGCATGACCCCGTACCGAGGGATGAGGAAGCTGCGGGACGCAGGCAAGCTCGGACCGGACCGCACTGTGGCGGTCACGGGCATAGGCGGACTGGGAAGCTACGGGATCCAGTATGCGAAGCTGCTCGGAGGCGGTGCGACGGTGGTGGCGTTCGCGCGCACGGACAGCAAACTCGACGTAGCCACGGAGAACGGCGCGGACCACGGGATCAACGTCAGGGACAAGTCCATCGAGGCCATTCAGGACGAACTGGAACGCCTCACCGGGCGGCGGACGGTCGACGCCATCCTGGACTGCGTCGGCAGCGAGGCGTCCGTCTCCATGGGATTCGATCTGCTGGGTCCCGAGGGGGCGCTTGCGGCGGTCGGCCTCATGAGCCACCGCGTGGAGCATCGTCAGTTCCCCTTCGTAGGAACGGAGTTGTCCTACCTCGGGTCCTTCTGGGGCAACCACCTGGACCTCGTCGAGGTGCTCTCACTGGCCGAGGCCGGACTCGTCAGACACAACGTCACCAAGGTCCGGCTCGAGGACATCAACGAAAATCTGGAAGCCCTGGGCCGCGGCGATGTCGTCGGTCGTCAGGTCATCGTCTTCGAGTGAGAAGGCGCGGCAGGGGCGGCGTATCCCCGCGGACGTCCCGGGCCCGTTCACAGGCGCACGATGACGAGGGCGGTGTCGTCGGTCACGCCTTCGGGCGGGAGCAGGTCGCTCAGCAGGGCGTCGGCGAGAGCCTCCGCGTCGGAGGCTCGCCGGTGGTGGGTCAGGCAGTCCGCGAGCCGTGCGACGCCGGTGTCGATGTCCTCGCGTCGGCGCTCGACCAAGCCGTCGGTGTACAGCGCGAGGAACGCGTTCTCGGTGAAGTCGATGGTGGCCTGTGGCCAGGCATCGTGTTCCAGGCGGGCGCCGAGCGGAGGGTGGGTGGCCTGGTCGAGGAATGACACGGTGCCGTCGCCGTGCAGGAGGGCCGGCGGCAGGTGCCCGGCACTGCTGTAGGTGATGTCGTGGGCGTCCCAGTCGACGAACGTGCAGGCCGCTGTGGCGTTCTCGGCGCCGGCGACGGACCGCGCGTACAGGTCGAGTACCTCCAAGGCCCGGGCGGGACCGGGGGCGACGCGGGAGGACGCGCTCAGTGCGCTGCGCAGTTGCCCCATGACACCGGCCGCGGACAGACCGTGTCCGACGACGTCGCCCACCGCGATGCCCAGACGATCGCCGGGCAGGTCGACCAAGTCGTACCAGTCACCGCCCACGTCCAGTGCGCTGCCTGCGGGCCTGTAGCGCACGGCCACCGGATGGCGCCCGGTCGGACGATGAGTGGGCAGCATGGCCTCCTGCAAACTCAGAGCGACCGCGCGGGCCTGGATCAACTCCGTGACTTCCTCGGCCCGGTGCAGCAGGAGCACCAACTGCCCATTGGAGTCGAAGACGGGAATGTTGGTCATGCTCCAGTAGCGGGCGTCCAGTGTCTCCGGCCGGCCGTGAGCCTCCGATCGGTCCTCGTCCCTCACCGCGGGTCGGTACAGCCCCTCCGGCTCGAAGCGCTGCACCTCCATGGCGTCGCACTCGCCCGTGTCGGCGACCCGGCGCAGTGACGCCTGGAGGTTGCGTACCACCGTCGCGCCCGCGCTGTTCGGGCTGGAGGCGAAATCGTCGGGCAGGTAGCGGCCGATCTCCTGGTCACGAGCGCGGCCGAGTATCCGCAGCCATTCCCCGTTGACGTCCGCATAGATCAACTGCGGGGTGAGGAGGGCCACTGCCCCTGGCAGGGCCTGGAACACCGCCTTGTAGTCGATCTCCGGTTCCGCCATGTCTGTCTCGCCTCGACGAACGGACCTTTTTCTCATGCTAGGCGCGCCGAGCCGAAGCGGCAGCACTTCCCTTGGGGCCGGGCCCTCCGGGCCCCACTCATGCTCCGAGTATCTGCGAGCTGGACCGTGGTCAGCCGCAATGTCCATCCCGCTCACCCGCTGGACCGTCACCTCAGCCGGAGCACCGAGCGGACCGCTCCTGCTGGTGGATCCCGGACACGCCCCGCGCGGTGACCGGGATCCGCATCTGCCGCAACGAACGGATCCGGCGGTGCCTTTCCCCGGCACGGCTGGATCCACGTGCCTTCCGCGACGTCAACTCAGCTACCGCGCGCGGCCGCGCGCCCGCTCCGCGCCCGGACGGGCGACGGCTGCGGAGAACGGGAGGTCCGGCCTCCCCGCTGTTTCAGGCCGCCCGCGCGGCCAGGCTCCGAAGGGTCCGCGCGGCGGGTGATCCGGGGTCGGCCGTGATCAGGACGACCTCCTGATCATCCTCGGGTACGAGCAGGACGTCGCAGTTCAACCGAAGGACGCCGGCCTTCGGGTGGTCCAGAGTCTTGGTGCGGTGCCCGGGAGCGTGGACCGGACGCGTCTCCCAGATCTCTCGGAACTCCTCGCTTCCCGCGTGCAGTTCGGCGAGCAGGGCGGTCAACTGCGCGTCATGAGGATAGCGGTCGGCGGCGCGTCGCAGCCGGGCCACCACGATGTGCCCGAACTCCTCGGCGCTGGAGCTCTCGTGCATCCGCCCTTGACCCAGGAAGCGGCGCCGGGCCAGGTTTGTCGTCCCGCCTGCGAAGTCGCCGCCGAGCAGTGCCTGGGCCAGGGGGTTCCAGGCGACGACGTCGTACGCGGCGTCGGTGACGATGGCACCGGTCTCCGGCAGTCGCTCCAGCATCCGGATCACGTGTGGACGCACACCACGTACGGCGCTGGGGCCGGGCGGCACGCTCGATCCCGCCAGACGGAACAGGTGGCTGCGCTCGGCCGGTGTCAGGCGCAGCGCCTGGGCGAGCGCGTCCAGGATCCGGGCCGACGGCCGAGGTCCGCGGGCCTGCTCCAGACGCGTGTAGTAGTCGACCGACATATGGGCGAGCTCCGCCACCTCCTCGCGGCGCAGGCCCGGAGTACGGCGGACGGTGCCGGTCGCCCGGACGCCGAACTCGTGCGGTCGCAGTCCCGCACGGCGGTCGCGCAGGAAGCGGGCCAGCTCCTGACGTGCCATGCCGTCTCCTCCCACTGCCTGGTACAGGCTGTCCCTGGCAGGGCGGCCGGAGCCAGGCAACCGTAGTCCCCATGAACGATCGCACAGCACTGGTCACAGGTGCCAACAAGGGCATCGGCAAGCAGATCGCCCGGCTGCTCGCCGCAGAGGGCTTCACGGTGTACGTGGGCTCCCGAGACGCCGGGCGCGGGCAGCAGGCCGTCGAGGAGATCGGCGCCGGCGCCCGCCCGCTGGTCCTCGACGTGCGGGATCCCGACGGCATCGTGAGGGCGGCGGCTCAGGTGGAGCGCCTGGACGTCCTGGTCAACAACGCCGGGGTCTCGGAGTCACTGGCCCTGCCTGCGGAAACCGACGTCGAGGAGTTCCGGCGTACGTACGAGACCAACGTTTTCGGGGTGGTGGCGGTGACCAACGCCTTCCTGCCCGCCCTGCGCCGGTCCCCGCGCCCGCGCATCGTCAACATCTCCAGTGGCACCGCATCCCTGACCTGGAGTGCGAACCCCAACCCCCAGTTCACCCCTGGAAGCGGTGGCGCCGCCGCCTACCGGTCGTCCAAGGCCGCCCTCAACGCCCTCACCGTGCTCTACGCCCAGACGCTGGCCGACGACGGCTTCAAGGTCAACGCGCTCGCTCCCGGCCTGCGGGCCACCGACCTCAACCCCCGGGCCGCCGCTGCCGGCGGCGACCCGGCCGAGGCCGCGCAGGGGGCCGTCCGCCTGGCCCTGCTGCCGGACGACGGCCCCACCGGTGGCTTCTACTCCTGGGACGGAACGCCCGTGCCCTGGTGAGCGGGCTGGCACCCGTAAGCGACTCGTCGGGCGGCTGACCGGCGTACGCGTTCCCGACCGGCTTGCCGTCAGGTCGCGCAAGGCACCTTCCGGATCATCCCCGCGGGCCCCGCGCGGGCTTCGGGGCCGCCGCATGACGGCCGTGGCGGTGGCCGGAGGCGACGGTTGCGGTGAGGGCCTCGAGGGCGTCGACGGTTGCGGAGCTCAGGGCGACGGCACGGCTCGTCGAGGTGCTGCCCGAGCCGTCGGTCGCCGTGGCCGGTGCGCCGGTGCCGAGGTACGCCGTCGACAGACCGGAACGGGCGGTGCACGAGTCGAAGACCGAGCGCAGCGCCCCGGGGCCACGGTCTCGGCTCCGGCGGCGGCGCGAGCGAGGGCAGCGAGGTGTTCGTGCAGCGGGTCGGCCGGCTCGGTGAGCTCCGGCACCGTGTCCTGCGCAGTACGCGGCAGATGCTCGCGCAGCAGCGTGGCGCACCCGGCGACCCTGGACACCTCGGTGGTGATCTGATCCATCTGGGCGGTCGACCAGGCGCCGCGGTGCTCGGCCGGCTCGGCGTGCGACTGCTTGGCCGCGGCATTGAGGTGCTCCCTGACCTGGCGTGATCGTGCCCGTAGCGTGTCGAGGGCCGCCAGATCGGTTGCTCCGACGTCTGCGTAGCCGGTCAGCAGCTGGGGGAGCAGTCGGTCCTGGACCCGCAGCCATTCCGCGAGCAGGCCCGGCAGCGTCCGGGTGGACCGTGTCGGCCACAGCAGGAAGATCAGTACGGCGTGTGCGGCGCCGACCACCGTGTCGGCGGCGCGTGCCCATGCCGTCGGCCCGGGCAGCCCGCCGACATGGTGGATCAGAAAGACGATCCAGCCGGTCAGCCACAGGTTGAGCATCAGCTGGCCGGTCCGCAGGGTAAGGAACGCCGCCGCGGCGAGCACCACCGCGACGACCGCGAGGCCGGTGGGGGACCAGTGCCACCAGCATCGCGCGGACCGAAGTCCGGGCCGACCTGCTTCCACGTAGACCCCGGACACGGCTTCCGTATGCACACCTTCACACTGTGGTCGAAGGCGGTCGGCCGGGACGGGTCCCCGTCCCGAAGGACCCCGCCCACTGACCGGAAAGCAGGTGGTCAGGGGCGATCCAGACCCCACGTCTGCAGGGCGAAGGGCCGCCCCTTCTCCTCTCCCCTGATCAGCGGCACGTCGAGCAGTGTGAAGCCCGCCTTGACGGCCACGGCGACGCTGGCCGAGTTCTCCGCCTCCAGCTCCAGGATCACCTGCTTCGCGCCCAGCTCGTCGAAGGCGTACGCGGCCATCACCCGCACCGCCCGTACCGCCAGCCCCTGGCCGCGGTGGGCGGGGCCGACCGCATAGCCGAGCTCCGTGCCCTCGGGGGCGCGCCGGAGCATCACCTCACCGAGGGGTGCGCCGCCGTCGACGGTGATGGCGAGCAGGATGGCCGTGCCCTCCGCCCGCAGCTGCCGGTCCCGGTCCAGCCGGGCGCGGCCGGCCGCTTCGTCGAAGGGCGAGACGATCGGTGTCCAGTAGGCGATGTCGGGGTGGTCGAACAGCTCCGGCATCGCGGCCAGGTCCGCCTCCGTCCAGTCACGGAGGACGAGACCCTCTCCCGAGAGTTCGATCCTCTCGGGAAAGGACGACGTGGTGCTGCTCATGGTGGGTGACCTCCCTGGCCTGTTTCAGGACGAGGCAGCATAACCGGGGCGGCGAAGGGCGCAGCGACAATTTGCGGGGGCGCTCCCGAATACCGGCCGGCCCGGGAGCCGGCTTCGAGCAGACCGTCCTTGCCCGACACCCCGCCCACCGCACCTCAGCGGTTTGCCGAGGCCGTCGCACCGGGCCGGGATGTCGGACCGCTCATATCGCCGGACGGTAGAAGAACGTCCTCCGTTCACTGATGAGCCCATCGGTGATCCAGTACCAGTCCGCGAACCTTTCCACGAGGCTGTCTCCCGAACGGGACAGTCCGGAGAACTGCCCCCAGCAGCACGCCTGGTCCCCGCCGCTGAGGCACCCGTGGATCTCATGTCTGCCGTGCGCGACCACACGTTCGTTCCGGTAGAAGGTGGTCAGGGCGGAGATGCCGCAGATCGGCGGGTATCCGGGCCGCTCATAGCGGACGGACTCGGTGAACAGCTGGGGTAGGGCGTCCCAGTGCTCCTCGTCGATGACGGTGAACAGCCGCTGGACGAGGCGCTCGTGTCCGGCCATGTCGCTGTCTCGGGCCTCATGCCGCGGGAAGCTGGTCTTCGCGGGAGCGGAGGTCCTGAGTGGTGAGGGAGCGGTGTCCACCACGCTGCAACTCCTTGAACCAGTCGATGAAGTGGTCCGTCACGTCGCCCTTGGTGTCCTCCACGATGGCGATCCCGGTGAGCTGGAAGTGCCCCGTCTCCGCCCGGGCGCCGACCTGGATGTGCTCGTTGACCTGCCAGATGATGGTGCCGCCGACACTGCCGTTGTTCTTGCGCTTCACCACCACGAAGGAGATGGGGTACTTGGCCTTCACGGCGTCCAGGGACGCCTCCTGGCCGGGGGCGTTGGCGGTGAGGCCGACGATCCGCCTGTAGTGCTCCAGGTAACTCGGCTCTATGGAGTCCGAGAGGAACAGCGACCGGTCGTCGAGGACGTCGAGGGAGGGGAGTTGAATGAGCCGGTGGTAGACGGCGCCGTGCAGGAGCCGGTTCTCGATGCGGCGCAGATACGCCTCCTGCAGTTCTTCGATCGCCGGGTCGGAGCCCTGCTGGAACACCTCGACGAACGAGTTCACAGCCAGGATCTCATCACCCTGACGTGCCTTCTCGACGACCTCGCCCGCCTTGCGGTACAGGGTTCTTGCCTGTTCGAGGTGCCTTGCCTCGGTGCCGCGGCGTGCCGGGTAGTAGCGGATCGACGCGCCCGTGCGATCCCGGAACTCGTCGAACGACTCCTCCATGCTCTCGCGCATGCGACGCAACTCTGCGCGGGTGAGCTGTCCTTCGCGGGCCGTGTCGGACGACGTGCCCATGGTGGCGTAGACCAAAAAAGCGAGCAGGACCAGCACCCCGATGAGAAGGCCGGTCTGGGATGCACTGATGCCGTCGCCGAGCCAGTCCTGGAAGATGTTCAGTACGGCGGCGAACGGAATGGCCGCCAGGAACGTGGCGATCAGCCGGATCACACGGAGCCGTACGGTGCTGCCCTCTTGCTGACCGTCCGGAGACGAGTTCCCCCGTTGCGTGGCCATGGCGCATGGTTCCTCTCGTCAGGCGCTCTTGTGTCCTCATGGGGCGGTGTTTGAGGGGGTGGCAAAGTCATTGTCCTGTTTAGCAGTGTGTGTTCAGCACTGGGAAGTCCCGTACCTGGGCGGGTGGATGACGACATCCGGCTGAAGAGATGTCGTCATTACGGAGCCTTGGGTTCCCCTGGTCCGCGGCAGCGCGCAGGCCCGTCGACTCCGGGCGCGACGGACGGGTCCGCCCGTCATCCAGCTTCAAGGAGTGCGGAGGTCTCCGACCCTGGCGCGCTTCATTGCTTCACCTCTTGACGCGACTGGTTCAGACCTTTAAGTTCACAGGTCACCACCGCTCCATGAATGCGCTCAACGTTCAGCCTGTTGAACTCAGCTCCACGGCTCCCCCCACCATCAGCCGTACGAGAAAGGCTGGAATCCCCATGGCCGTGCCACCCCCCACCTCACCTCGCAGCGCACGCGGACCAGTTGCGGTCACCCGCGCCGTGCTGCGGCTGGTCGTCCTGCTGGCAGCACTGCTCGGTCTGTCCGTTCCGCCCGCGCAGGCGACGACACAAGCGTCCCCGTTCAAGGTTCTGGCCCTCTACAACGGCACATGGGACGCCGCACACATCAGTTTCGTGCACGAGGCGAACGACTGGTTCCCCCGACAGGCGGCAGCGAACGGATTCACCTACACCGCCAGCAACGACTGGAATCTCCTCGCCAACGGCGGGGTCAACGGTTACCAGGTGGTGCTCTTCCTCGACGACCTGCCGCAGACCGCGTCACAACGAGCCGGCTTCGAGCAGTACATGCGCAACGGCGGGGCGTGGATGGGCTTCCACGTCTCGGCCTTCACCACCGACGCCTCGAGCTGGTCCTGGTACCACAACCAGTTCCTCGGCAGCGGAAACTTCAAGTCCAACACCTGGGGACCGACGACTGCCGTCCTGCGCGTCGAGGACCGCACCCACCCGTCGACCGTGAACCTGCCGTCCAGCTTCACCTCTTCGGTCAGCGAGTGGTACAGCTGGTCCAACGACCTGCGCCAGAACCCGGACATCAAGATCCTGGCCTCCGTCGACCCGAGCAGCTTCCCGCTCGGCACCGACCCCAACCAGACCTGGTACAGCGGCTACTACCCGATCCTGTGGACGAACACCAAGTACCGGATGCTGTACGCCAACTTCGGCCACAACGCGATGAACTACGACACCAACACCACCCTGTCGTCCACCTTCGCCAGTGCCACACAGAACCGGTTCGTGCTCGACGGGCTCAAGTGGCTCGGCGGAGCGGGCGACACCCAGCCGCCGTCCGATCCGATCTCGGGGACCGCCTGGTACACGGTGCGGAACAACGGGAACGGCACCTGCGTCGACACGCGTGCCGCGGCCACCGCGAACGGCACCGCCGTCCAGCAGTACGTGTGCAACAACACCGGGGCGCAGCAGTTCCAGTTCCAGGCCACCGACGGCGGATACGTCCGTATCGCCGCCCGGGGCAACCCCCAGCAGGTCGTCGACGTCACCGACCGCTCCCAGGCGGACAACGCCCCACTGCAGCTGTGGTCCTACGGCGGCGGTCAGAACCAGCAGTGGCAGCCGGTCCAGGAGGCGGGCGGGCGCTACCACTTCGTCGCCCGCCACAGCGGCAAGTGCCTCAGCGCCGCCTCCACGGCGGGCAACAGCATCCAGCTCACCCAGCGAACCTGTGACGGATCCGGCGCGCAGAGCTTCCAGCTGACGGCGCAGTGAGCCCGCCGCGCTCTCCCCTCGTCGGAAGGCCCCCCCACATGACCCGTTCCCAGTTCCTCGCGACGACCGTCGTCGCGGGTCTCGTCGGCACGCTGGCCGTCTTCGGCACCGGCAGCGCCAACGCCGCCAACCCGAAGGTGGCGCCCGGCGGGAACTTCGACCTGTCGATATGGCAGCTCCAGGAGCCGGTCGGTTCCCCCGGCTCCCCGACCACGATCCCCTCGTCCAGGCTCCAGGGAGCCAACGGCTACCAGGACGACTACTTCTACACCGACACCCGCGACGGCGCGATGACCTTCTGGGCGCCCGAGAAGGGCGTCACCACGCCCAACTCCAACTACGCCCGCTCCGAACTACGGGAGATGAACCGCGACGGCAGTGCCGCGAACTGGTCGCTCAGCGGCACGCACCGGATGAGCGCCACCCTGCGCGTGGTCTCCGTGACGTCCAACGTGTGCGTGGGGCAGATCCACCTGGGCACCGGAGGCTCGTCCACCAAACCGCTGCTCGAGCTCTACTACCACTCCAACGGCGACATCGTGCTGGGCACCGAGAACTCCCCGTCCGGAGGTCAGACCCTGCACACGGTGGGACATGTGTCCATCGGCAAGACCTGGACCTACACCATCGGCGTCTCCGGCGGGAACACCATCGACCTGACGGTCAACGGCAGCGCGACCCACTACGCCATCCCTTCGTCCTTCAAGCCGTACAAGCAGTACTTCAAGGCCGGTTCCTACAACCAGTCCTCCTCGGACAGCACCACCAAGGGGGCCCGGGTCGGCTTCTACGGTCTGACGGTCTCCCACAGCTGATCGGCCGGTCGCGGCGCGATCATCCGTCTCTCCTGACCTCCGCGCAGCCTGTGGGGCGTTCGCGGCACCGCGGCGCCCCACAGACCGGACCACCGCGCGCCGGGGAGGGGTGCCCCGGGCCGGGATCCGGGGTACCCGAGGTGACACCTCGACCAAGGAGCGACATGACCACGTACGTGATCTCCGTGCCCGGCACCTTCACCGACTCGCTCGCGGCCGGGCGGCGAGCCGAGCTGGCACGAGCACTGCGTCCGGCCGATCCACGACGGACCCAGCTGGGGAACGAAGAGGATCTGGACGTGCTGAGCGTCAATGAGGACAACACCTTCACCATTCGTCTGACCGTCGAGGCGGAGAGCGGCCCTCATGCGGAAGAGAACGCCCGGCACCTCGCCGACTCCGCCCTGCGCGCCGCAGGGCTGGACGAGAGCAGCGCACCCCTCGGCCCGGCGGTGATCACCGGAATCGACTCGGACATCTGAGGCCTCCGCGGCTCAGGGCTGCCCCTCGCACCCCGCACCGGCGTGGACGGCATGCTCGGAACATCGCGGTGGGGTGTCGAGCGGCGGCGAATTGCCCGGACCTGGCATCGGAAGGATCATGGAAGACCCCGCAGGGGTCGCTGAGGGATCCACCCGTGCCAGTGAGGAACGCGAAGATGCCTGACCCGACACCGCCGCGCACGCCGACGACGGCCGAGGAGCCGGAGCCGGGGTCGATGGAGCAGGCTCTGCCCACCTCCTTCAGCGTGCGACTCGGAGTACTGCTGGCCGTGGTGGGCGGATCGCTGGACGCGTACACGTTCGTCAGCCGGGACGGAGTGTTCGCCAACGCCCAGACCGGCAACATCGTTCTGCTGGGCGTCGAAGCCGCAAAGCGGCAGTGGTGGCAGGCCCTGCAGCACGTGCCTCCGGTTCTCGCCTTCCTTGTGGGCGTTGTCGTCGCCGAGTCCCTGCGGCGGCCGCGCGTGGTGGCGGTGGTACGCCGGCCCGCCCGAAGCGCCCTCGCCCTGGAGATCCTCGTGCTGATCGGCGTCGGGTTCATCCCGGGCCGCGCGCCGGACACCCTGGTGACCGTGCTGATCGCGTTTGTCGCATCGGTGCAGGTCACGAGCTTTCGCACACTGGTCGACACGGCGTACAACACCACGATGACCACGGGGAACCTGCGGACCGTTATGCAGAGCGCCTTCCTCGCCGTCATGGAGCGGGACAGCGCGGCGGCGCACCGGGCGCGTCGGTTCGCTGCTGTGATCTGCGGGTTCCTCCTGGGAGCGGTGGGTGGCGCCTGGCTCACCGCGGTCCTCGGCACCCACGCCGTCTGGGTGATGTCCGTGCTGCTGGTCATGGGGCTGGCCCTGTTCCTTCATGACGAGCGGGTCCTGGCCCGCCGGGTCGCGGGGCGGGGGTGCCGCCATGCGTGACCGCACGTGCTTCTGCGCGGCTGATCAGCGGCGTGGCTGCCGCGGCTCGATGCGCGCGGGCCAACATAATGGGCCGTTCCGTCTGATCCACTACGGTCTGGAAGGCTTCGCACCATGACGCACCCCGGCCTGCCTCGTGTCAACGGCGTCGTACGTCGTGGTGTGCTGCGCGCCGTGTCGGCCGTCGGAGGGACCGCCGCCGTCGCCGCACTGGGCTCGCCGTTGCGTGCCGGCAATGTCTCCGCACAGGTCTCGGGCGCGCGGCCGGGCACGCCGCCCGCCTCCCGGATCGGGCCCGCGGACCCGGAGAAGGCGCAGGAGATCCGGGCCGAGTTCCTGCACGCCTGGAACGGCTATCGCAAGTACGCCTGGGGGCATGACGAGGTGCTGCCCGTCTCGGGCGGCTACCGTGAATTCTTCTCAGGCCGTCATCCCGTGGGCCTGTCCATCGTCGAAGCCCTCGACACGCACTACGTGATGGGCCTGGACGACGAGGTCGACCGCTGCGTTCAGTGGATCCGGGCCCGGCTGGACTTCGACCTGGACACCGACTTCCACGTCTTCGAAGCGATCATCCGCCTGGTGGGAGGGCTGCTCGCCGGCTACCTCGCCACCGATGACCGACAGCTGCTGGCGCTGTGCGTGGACCTGGCGGACCGGCTGCTGCCCGCCTTCACCAAGTCACCCACCGGCATGCCCTACCGGCGGGTCAATCTGCGGACCGGCGCCGTGTCGGGCTCCAAGGTGCCGCTCGCGGAGATCGGCACCAACATTCTGGAGTTCGGCGTCCTGTCGCAGATCACCGGCGACCCCCGCTA
>Ga0209758_1004113_pt1 | contig 12464 bp, 11 predicted proteins | sample AraplaMF_Col_mMF_FD_184258 | JGI IMG/M metagenome (GOLD analysis project Ga0209758, IMG submission 184258) | Arabidopsis root microbial communities from the University of North Carolina, USA - plate scrape MF_Col_mMF (SPAdes) (version 2) | ecosystem: Host-associated > Plants > Roots > Endosphere... | reverse complement strand
GCCGCTCAAGAATACCTCTAAGAGGAATTGGGGCCAGATCGCTAGAACGCCGAAATCAAGCCTCTCAAACCATAATTCTTGATCTATCGCAATGCAGTCTTGAGCCTCTTCTGCCAGCGATCACCCGCAAGATATTTCCTAGTAAGATCAGACAAAAATACCGCTTGCCGGGATGCCGCGGCTTGACAGCCGAGTTGCCCGCTGTAGGCACTGGCGCAAGGCCGCGCAGGAACCTGATTCGTGGCGGCGATGATGGCCAAGCGGCGCGGAACTTGCTTGTGAATTGCCTTCAAGACGCCGTCATTCCCGTATCAGTCCACCAGCGCGAGCGACCCAAGCGAGCAGAGGGACCGACCCTGATGGGGCTATCGAGATGCATGGCAAGATCGGCAATATGGCCGGCTAGCGGCCTCATGACGCTGATCGGCCTCCTGACCACCGTCCTTCTCCTTGCCTTGCCCGGCTCTGCCCATGCGCAGGGCGCGGTGCGCTCCGTCCATGGCGACTGGCAGATCCGCTGCGACACCCCTCCGGGCGCCCAGGCCGAGCAATGCGCCCTGATCCAGAGCGTGGTGGCGGAAGACCGCTCCAATGCCGGCCTCACCGTGATCGTGCTCAAGACCGCAGACCAGAAGAGCCGCCTGATGCGCGTGGTCGCCCCGCTGGGCGTGCTCTTGCCCTCCGGCCTCGGGCTGAAGCTCGACAACCAGGACGTCGGCCGCGCCGGCTTCGTCCGCTGCCTGCCCAATGGCTGCGTCGCCGAGGTCGTCATGGACGACAAGCTGCTAAGCCAGCTCCGCAGCGCCAAGACTGCGACCTTCATCATCTTCGAGACGCCGGAAGAAGGCATCGGCTTCCCGCTCAGCCTGAACGGGCTCGGCGAGGGCTACGACAAGCTGCCGTAGCAGCGCTCACGCTCTGTCGACACGGTAAAGCTCGTTGTCGCACCAGTCGCAGCGATAGATGCGCCCTTTTCCGGCCACCGGCCCGGTCAGCGCTTTTTGCCCGCACGTCGCGCAAACGATGCCGTCCGCCGTGTGGCAGCCGGGATGAGCTGCGATATAGGCCTCGCGAGTGGGATAGGAGGTCCAGTAGCGACGGTAGATGAACTGGTTGAAAAGCAGGACCAGGCCCAGTACGCCAAAACCAATGATCAGACCGTGATACTGATCCCAGAACGCAAACAGGGAATTCCACATGCTTTTGCCGGCGGCTCTGATCCGTGGGTTCGTCCTCGATAACCCGAAATACTGAAAGCGAGTTTAAGCGGAAGCGGTACCTATCGTTTCCGTAATGTGACAGCCCGACCCTCGCGAAACGCGCTGGAAACCATTATCTTGCCGCACATCCCCCGATAATGGACGGACGCATGACCAACCCTGCCACAACCTCCCTGCTCGACCGCGCCAATCTCGACCGCGACCAGGTTCGCCACGAGGTCGCGCGCGGCCTTGCCGGTGCCGATGACGGCGAATTGTTCCTGGAATACAGCCAGACCGAAGCGCTGATGTTCGACAATGGGCGGCTGAAGCAGGCGACTTACGACACCTCGCAAGGCTTCGGCCTGCGCGCCGTCAAGGACGACGCGGTCGGCTATGCGCATTCCTCCGACGTATCGCTGCCGGCGCTGATTCGCGCGGCCGATGCCGTCGCAGCCGTCCGCGGCGGCTACTCTGGCAGCTTTGCCGCACCGCCGCCGCATACCAATGTGCGCCTTTATGGCGATGACAATCCGCTCGATGCGCCGGGCTTCGAGACCAAGGTCAAACTGCTAGCCGAGATCGACGCGTATTTGCGCGACAAGGATCCGCGGGTGCGACAGGTCAGCGTCAGTCTGGGCGCGACCTGGCAGGTAGTCGAGATCCTGCGGCCCGACGGCGAGAGCTATCGCGACATCCGCCCGCTGGTGCGCGTCAACGTCTCCGTCGTCGCCGGCCAGGGCGACCGGCAGGAGAGCGGCAGCAAGGGCTATGGCGGCCGTGCCGGCTATGCCGAGTTCATCGAGACCCGATCCTGGCGCGACGCCGCCGACGGCGCGCTGCGCGAGGCCTTGGTCAATCTGGAATCGATTCCCGCCCCCGCCGGCGAAATGGACGTCGTGCTCGGGGCCGGCTGGCCCGGCGTGATGCTGCATGAAGCCGTCGGTCACGGCCTCGAGGGCGACTTCAACCGCAAGAAGACGTCTGCGTTCGCCGGCCTGATGGGCCAGCAGGTCGCGGCCAAGGGCGTCACTGTGGTCGATGATGGCACCATTGCCTCGCGCCGCGGCTCGCTGTCGATCGACGACGAGGGCACGCCGACCAACCGCACCGTGCTGATCGAGGACGGCATCCTGGTCGGCTACATGCAGGACCGCCAGAACGCGCGGCTGATGAACATGAAGCCGACCGGCAACGGCCGACGCCAAGGCTACGCCCACGTGCCGATGCCGCGCATGACCAACACCTACATGCTCGCGGGCGACCGCGATCCGGCCGAGATTCTCGCGTCGGTGAAGAACGGCGTGTTTGCCGCGAATTTCGGCGGCGGACAGGTCGACATCACCTCGGGCAAATACGTGTTCCAGTGCACCGAAGCCTACAAGATCGAGAACGGCAAGTTAGGGGCGCCACTGAAGGGCGCCATGCTGATCGGCAACGGGCCGACCGACCTGCATCGCATCCGCATGATCGGCAACGATCTCGCCCTCGATACCGGCATCGGTACTTGCGGCAAGAACGGTCAGGGCGTGCCAGTCGGCGTCGGCCAGCCGTCACTCCTGATGGAACGCATTACGGTGGGTGGAACGGGCGCATGAGCGTTGAGAAAGCAACTATGAGCACCAAGCGGAAGGGCACCGGCTGGGCCGGGCAGATCGCGCAGCTCGCCGGCATCGTCGCGGCCGTCTTCATCGCCAAGGGTGCGCTGGCCGAACCGTTCTATGTGCCGTCGGGCTCGATGGAGCCGACGCTGCTGATCGGCGATGCGCTGCTCGCCTCGAAATTCCCCTATGGCTACGGCACCTCCTCGCTGCCGATCCAGATCAACCTGCCGGAAACCGGGCGCGTATTCGCCGAGATGCCGAAGCAGGGCGATGTCGTGGTGTTCCGCTGGCCCGGCGATCGCTCGCAGGCCTGGGTCAAGCGCGTCGTCGGCCTGCCCGGAGACCGCATCCAGATGCGGCAAGGCCAGCTCTTCATCAACGACCGCCCCGCCGAATTGAAGCCGGATGGCGTTGGAGCTGCCGAGGACGACAATGGCGGCAGCGAGCCGGCCTATCGTTACGTCGAGACCCTGCCGAACGGCGTGTCGCATCTGATCTTCAAGATGCGCGACAACGGCCCGCTCGACAACACGCCCGAGGTCACCGTGCCATCAGGTCATCTGTTCGTGCTCGGCGATAACAGAGACAACTCCGCCGACAGCCGCGTGCCGTTGCGCTCGGGCGGCGTCGGCTTGCTGCCGGTCGACAATCTCGTCGGCCGTGCCGACGCCGTGCTCGGCTCCTGGGATCTCGGCATGCGCGGGCAGCCGGTCTGGAACTGGCTCTCCGGCTTCCGTCTCGCGCGTTTCTTCACCGCCGTGCACTGAGTTGGTCGTAAGGTGAGCAAAGACGAGTTTCTTGCCCTCGCCCTGCGAAATCCCGTCAACGGTTTGATCATCGACGAACTCCGCAGCCTCGCGCTGCCGGATGCGTGGCTGGTCTCGGGATGCCTTGTGCAAACAGCGTGGAACGTGCTCACTGGCCGGCCCCTCGATCATGGCATCGCCGACTATGATATCTTCTACTTCCACCCTGATACGTCGTGGGACGCGGAAGACGCGGTGATCCGCAAGCTACAAGCGCGGCTCGATCACCTCGACGTCAAGATCGAGGCTCGTAATCAGGCCCGCGTGCATCTGTGGTACCCGACCAAACACGGTCTGCCCTATCCGCCGCTGTCGTGCTCAACCGACGGTATCGACCGTTTCCTCACCCAGAACACGCAAGTGGGCGTGAGGCGCACGGACACCGGTTACGACGTTTATGCACCGCACGGCTTCGACGACGTCGCGCGCCTCATTGCGCGCCCAAATCCGGGACCGAATTTCTCCGCCGCGAATTACGCTGCGAAAGCCGGTCGATGGAAGTCGCTATGGCCTGAGCTTACGGTAATTGCGGCGGAATGAATAAAACTCTGGTGTCCCGGACAAGACGCATCGCGAAGCGATGCGGCGCAGAGCCGGGACCCATCGCGCCGAGCATTGCGGGGCCGAATGGGCCCCGGTTCAGCAGCGCATCACTTCGTGCTGCGCTGCGCCCGGGCACGAGCGCGAACACTACCTGACCACGCCCGACGTGAACCCGGCCTTTCGCCGCGGCGGCTTGATCTCCTTTTTCAGGAAACAGCGCGCCTCGCGCCCGGTGTAACCGGGACGGGCGTAGGTAAAGGCGCGGCATTTATTGTCGGCGGTGCAGGCGGCCTTGCAGGCTTCCTCGCCGTCGCCTTGCTTGAGATCGAAATTGCGCAGATCGCCGCCGGGGCGGTCGATCGAGCTCTCGACGCCCTCGACGCGCGGCTCGATCACGCCAGCGCCACGCACCCCGGAGATGCAGCAATTAGCGGGCTGTCGCGGCGGCACGGTATTCTTGAGCCAGCATACCGCCGCGGCGCCATCGATATCAGGATAGGCGAAGCTCCACGCGCGACAACGGCGATCGCGCTCGCAGAGCAGCGCGCAGTCCTCGGGATCACCCGAGGTGACCGGCGTGTTGAAGTAATCGCCTCCGGGCCGGTCGAACGCCGTCTGGGCACGCGCCGGCCCGCTCACAAAGGCGAGCGAAAGCAGCGTGACACATGCCACGACGCAAGCCGTGACCTTTGCCATGACGGCCCCAGGCAGGTGGCCCTTCCCCATCGAAACAGCTTTCGAGTTATTGACGGCGCTCAGGTTTTTCCAGCCCGTCATTTGATCGCCGCAAACCTGTATGGGCGATGAACGGCCTAAAGCCCGATCATTTGGCTATTTGCCTGGAAGCATGGTTCAAGCGACGTGGACCCCGGTTCGCGTGAAGAAAACGCGCCCATGATTGAATCTAGAATGCGTATTCCGCATAGGCCGGTTCCACCGAGCCCTTCCAGGCACCGTTGAACTTCTCGAGCATCTCCTCGGCCGGCGTCCGGCCGGAATCAATGATGCGATCGAGCGGCTCCAGATGCCGTGTTTCGTCGCGGCCGATCGCGTCGATGCGGCCGCGACGGCGCAGTCCGGCATGCGCCAGAACGAGGCATTCCTTGGCAATTTCGAACAGATAGCGGTCCTTGATCCGCGACTTGAAGCCGAAGCGCGGCACATCGTCGCGCAGGGCCTGACGCTCTGGTGCGGTCCAGTGCTTCACCAGGTCCCAGGCGGCATCGAGCGAGGCGTCGTCATAGAGCAGCCCGGCCCAGAACGCCGACAGCGCCGGCAGACGGCCCCACGGGCCGCCATCGGAGCCGCGCATCTCGAGATAACGCTTGAGCCGCACTTCCGGGAAGATCGTCGAAAGATGGTTGGCCCAGTCCGATAGCGTCGGACGCTCGCCGGGAAGATTGTTGTTGCGGCCGTCGAAGAAGGCGCGGAACGAGGAGCCCGACACGTCGATGTAATCGTCGCCGCGTTTAACGAAATACATGGGCACGTCGAGCGCATAGTCGACATAGCGTTCAAAGCCCATACCGTCCTCGAAGGCCCACGGCATCATGCCGGCGCGGGCGTTGTCGGTATCGCGCCAGATCTCGGAGCGGAAGGACAGGAAGCCGTTCGGCTTGCCTTCCGTGAACGGCGAATTGGCAAACAGAGCGGTCGCGACCGGCTGAAGCGCCAGGGAAACGCGCAGCTTCTTGACCATGTCGGCTTCGGAGGAGAAGTCGAGATTGGTCTGCACCGTGCAGGTTCGATACATCATGTCGAGGCCGTACTGGCCGACCTTCGGCATGTAGTTGGTCATGATCTTGTAGCGGCCCTTGGGCATCACAGGGACGTCGGCGCGCGACCAGGACGGCGTCATGCCGAGGCCGAGGAAACCGATGCCGAGCGGGGTCGCGATCTCGCGCACCTGCGCCAGGTGCGCCATCAACTCGCTCTGGGTCTGGTGCACCGTCTCGACCGGCGCGCCCGATAGTTCGAACTGTCCGCCGGGCTCGAGCGAAATCGCGCCGCCGCCGGTGACATCGTAGAGACCGATGATGTTGCCCTTCTCCATGATCGGCTCCCAGCCGAGCAGGAGCTTCATGCCTTCGAGCAGCGCTCCGATGCCGCGCGCGCCTTCGTAAGGCACCGGACGGTGGCCTTCGAGCGTAAACGGCGTCTTCTCGTGCTCGGTGCCCATGCGGAACTCCGATGGGTCCTTGCAGCCGGCCTCGAACCACGCAACGAGTTCGTCGCGCGATTGCAGCGGCGTCATATCGATCTGGTCTCGCGCCATATCAAACTCTAATCAGAAGCGCTTCGACCGAATGCGCCCAGGTGACGGGGATTGTCCGCGAACCCACCGGGCGCGCAGACGTGCTGGTTTGCCGCGCGATCATCGCGACGGCGAGCTTTCGCTGACATTGACGACGGGCGGCAGCTTCATCTCGCCGCATGAGCAGCCCAGCCGGTCGAGCAGACCGCTGAGCTTGACGGCATCGGCGTCGGACAGTTTCGAGCCGACATACTTCTCGATCGCAGCCGAATAGGCGCCCCACATCCGCTTCTGCAGCTCGCGGCCCGCCTCCGTGATCTCGACGAACTGGCCGCGCTTATCGATCTTGCATTCGCGCCGGGAAGCGAGCCCCTCATCGACCAGGCGGTCGATCAGGCGCGAGGTGGAGTATTGCGGGATCAGCATCTGCCGCTCGAGTTCCACCGGCCGCAGCTCGCCGCTTGGCGCCCGCGACAATTCGAGCAGCGCATCGTACCAGGCCAGCGGCGGGAAACCGGCCTTCTTCAGATCCTGCTCGACACAGTCGAGCACGCGGCTCTGCACCCGCATCAGGCGGATCCAGGCGCTGGTTGCCTCGGTCGATGGTTTGCGTTTCATGGTCCCGCTCAAACTCGTCGTCCGCTTCTTACCTCATTCGATGCACCTGCATCAATCTTGACTATTCCATGCAGGTGCATGTAGGTGTTCCCTTCGCCCCAACCAAGCGTCCAGAGGAGGAAATTCCATGAAACTGTATTATTCGCCCGGTGCCTGCTCGCTGTCCCCTCACATCGCGCTCCTGGAGGCCGACCTGCCTTATGAGCTGGTCAAGGTCGATATTCGGGCCAAGAAGCTCGAGAACGGCGAAGACTATCTGAAGGTCAATCCGAAGGGTCAGGTTCCCGCGCTGGGCCTCGACAGCGGCGAGATCGTGACGGAAGGCCCGGTCATTGTCCAGATGATCGCCGACAAGGCCCCGGCCAAGGCCCTGGCGCCCGCGCGGGACAGTTCCGAGCGCTACAAGCTGCTCGAATGGCTGAACTTCCTCACCTCCGAGGTGCACAAGAGCTTCGGCCCGCTGTTCGCTCCGGCGCTGAACGACGAAGCCAAGGCGTTCTTCAAGGATCGTGTCATGGGCAAGCTGAAGCACATCGACAGCGAGCTCGCCGGCAAAGACTACCTCATGGGCAAGCAGTTCTCTGTCGCCGACGGCTATCTCTTCACGATGCTGACCTGGGGCGACCGGATGAAGTTCGACCTCTCGGCGATGCCCAACCTCACCGCCTACAAGGCCCGCGTCGCGGCACGACCGAAGGTGCAGGAAGCTCTGAAGAAGGAAGGACTGGCGCAGGCCAAGTAACGCCGGATCGCGACAGCGACGACGAAGGGCCGGATCGACGATCCGGCCCTTCTTATCCTCGAATGAGCTTAAGCTCGATCAGGCAGCAGCCTTCTTCGGCGCGAAACGGCCGTAGAAGGTTTCGCCTTTGGCGGCCATCTCTTCCAGCAGCTTCGGCGGCGTGAAGCGCGAGCCGTACTTGGCCTCGAGCTTGTGGCAGAGCTCGACGAACTTCTTAGGTCCCATGAAGTCGATGTAGGATAGCGTGCCGCCGGTGAAAGGCGCGAAGCCGAAACCGAGGATCGAGCCGACATCCGCCTCGCGCGGATCGGTGATGACGTGGTCCTCGACCGTGCGCGCGGCTTCCACCGCCTGCACCACCAGGAAGCGCTGCTTCAGCTCCTCGACATCGAGCGTATCAGGGTCGAGCTGCTTCGGCTGGAGCGCGGAGAGCCCCGGCCACAAGCTCTTCTGGCCCTTACCCTTCTCGGGATAGTCGTAGAAGCCCTTGCTGTTCTTGCGGCCGAGGCGGCCCTGCTTCTCGACCATCTCGACCATCAGCTTCTTCTGATCGGGATTGATGGCGTTGGGGCCGAGATCGGCTTCGGTCGCCTTCATGATCTTCAGACCGAGGTCGAGCGCGACTTCGTCCGAAAGCGAGAGCGGGCCGACCGGCATGCCGGCCATCTTGGCGCAGTTCTCGATCATCGCCGGCGGCACGCCTTCGAGGAACATCTCGTTGCCTTCGGCGACGTAGCGGCCGACGCAGCGGTTGGCGAAGAAGCCTCTGGAGTCATTGACCACAATCGGCGTCTTGCCGATCTGCCGGACATAATCGAGCGCGGTCGCGAGCGCGACATCGCCGGTGTTCTTGCCGAGGATGATCTCGACCAGCATCATCTTCTCGACCGGCGAGAAGAAGTGGATGCCGACGAACTTGCCCTGGTCCTTGAAGCTCTCGGCCAGGGAGGTGATCGGCAGCGTCGAAGTGTTCGACGCGAAGATCACGTCCGGCTTCAGATATTCCTGCGCCTTGGCAAACGTATCGGCCTTGACCTTCCGGTCCTCGAACACGGCTTCGATGACGAGGTCGACATCGCTAAGCGCGGCATAATCCGCGGTCGGCGTGATCCGCGCGAGCAGCTTCTCGGCATCGCCGGGCTTGGCGCGGCCCTTCTTGATCTGCTCCTCGATCACCTTCTGCGCATGCGCCTTGCCCTTGTCGGCGCTCTCCTGGTCGCGATCGATCAGGACGACGTCGAGGCCGGCGCGGGCCGAGACGTAGCCGACGCTCGCGCCCATGAAGCCGGCGCCGATCACGGCAATCTTCTTCACCTTGGTCGGCGGCACATCCTTCGGACGGCGCGCGCCTTTGTTGAGCTCCTGCATCGACAGGAACAGGCTGCGGATCATCGCGGCCGCTTCCTTCGAGCGCAGCACCGAGGTGAAGTAGCGCGACTCGACGCGCAGCGCGGCGTCGATCGGTAACTGCAGGCCTTCATAGACGCAGCTCATGATGGCGCGCGCGGCTGGATAATTGTCGTAGGTCTCGCGGCGATAGATGGCATTGCCCGCCGGGAACATCATCATGCCGGCCTTGGAGAACACCGGGCCGCCGGGAAGCTTGAAGCCCTTCTCGTCCCACGGCGCGACGGCCTTGCCGCCGCCCTTGATCCACTCCTTCGCCGCCTTGACGAGGTCGGCAGGCGGAACGATGGCGTGAATCAGATTCAGCGCCTTCGCCTTCTCGATCGTGACCGGATCGCCCTTGAGCAGGATGGTCATCGCGTCCTGCGGCGGCACCAGGCGCGGCACGCGCTGCGTACCGCCGGCGCCAGGAAACAGGCCGACCTTGACCTCGGGCAGGCCGAGGCGGGCCTTGGGATTCTCCGCCGCCACGCGATAGTGGCAGCACAGCGTGATCTCGAAGCCGCCGCCAAGCGCAAGGCCGTTGATGGCGGCCGCCCACGGCTTGCCTGACGTTTCGATCGAGCGCAGCACCTGCGAAAAACGCCGGCTCTGGTCGAACAGCATCTGGTTCGCCGCGGTCTCGCCCTGCTCCTTGAAGAGCTTCGCATAGGCCTGGTTCATGCCTTCGAGCATGGAGAGGTCGGCGCCGGCGCAGAACGCTTCCTTGGCGGAGGTGATGACGACGCCCTTCACCGCGGCATCGGCCGTGGTCGCCTTGACGATCGCATCGAGCTCGTTGGTCGAGGTCTCGTCGAGCACGTTCATGGAACGGCCCGGGATGTCCCAGGTGACGAGCGCGATGCCGTCGGAATCGGTCTCAACCTTGAAATTCTTGTATGCCATGCTGGTTGCTCCTCGGTGCCGCAGCCGATCGCAGGCGCGGCGGTTGATCTGGATTTCGTAGGGTGGGTTAGCCGAAGGCGTAACCCACCACCGCCTTCCCTGCAGAAACAGAAGAGGTGGGTTACGCTTCGCTAACCCACCCTACGATTGCTCCTTACACACGCTCGATGATGGTCGCGGTGCCCATGCCACCGCCGATGCACAGCGTGACGAGCGCTGTGGACTTGTTGGTGCGCTCGAGCTCGTCCAGCACGGTGCCAAGGATCATCGCGCCGGTGGCCCCTAACGGATGGCCGAGCGCGATCGCGCCGCCGTTGACGTTGATCTTGGCGTTGTCGATGTCGAAAGCCTGGATGTAGCGCAGCACGACCGAAGCGAAGGCCTCGTTGAGCTCGAACAGGTCGATGTCCGACTTCTTCATGCCGGAGCGCGCGAACAGCTTTTCGGTGACGTCGACCGGACCGGTCAGCATCATCGCAGGCTCGGAACCGATATTCGCGAACGCGCGGATCTTTGCACGCGGCTTCAACCCATACTTGCTGCCCGCCTCCTTGCTGCCGAGCAGCACGGCGCCGGCACCGTCGACGATGCCCGACGAATTGCCAGCGTGGTGCACGTAGTTGACGCGCTCGATCTCCGGATGCGACTGGATCGCGACACCATCGAAGCCGCCCATCTGCGCCATCATCGTGAACGACGGCTGCAGCTGCGCCAGCGACTGCATCGTCGTCGAGGGACGCATGTGCTCGTCCTTGGCGAGGATGGTGAGGCCGTTGATGTCCTTCACCGGCACGACCGAGTTGTTGAAGCGGCCCTCGTCCCAGGCCTTGGCCGCGCGCTGCTGGCTCTGCACAGCATAGGCGTCGACATCGTCGCGCGAGAAACCGTACTTCGTGGCAATCAGATCGGCCGACACGCCCTGCGGCATGAAGTAAGCGGGGACCGCCATCGACGGATCCATCGGCCAGGCGCCGCCGGAAGCACCGATGCCGACGCGGCTCATGGATTCGGCGCCGCCGCCGATGACGAGTTCATGCTGGCCGCTCATCACCTGCGCGGCAGCGAAGTTCACGGCATCGAGGCCCGAGGCGCAGAAGCGGCTGATCTGCACTCCGGGGACGGCTTCGCCGAGACCGGCCTTCAGCGCCGCGAAGCGCGCGATATCGGAGCCAGCTTCGCCGACCGGATCGACCACGCCGAGGATGACATCGTCGACGGAATCTTCGGGCAGGTTGTTGCGGTCCTTCAGCGCCTTCAGCGGCACGCTGGCGAGCGCGAGCGCGGTGACTTCGTGCAGCGCGCCGTCCGCCTTGCCGCGGCCACGCGGGGTGCGAACGTGGTCGTAGATGAATGCCTCAGGCATGACGCCCTCCTGATCTGTTGTTCGAGATTGATGGCGCGGAAATCAGAACGCTTCCGCGGGCAGTTCCATGATGGTGGCGCAGCCGGACTGGATGCGCGCCAGATTGGCGGCGGTTTCCGGCAGCATCCGCTCCATGAAGAAGCGGCCGGTGACGAGCTTGGTCGAGAGATAGGGCGTCGCGCCGCTCGCGGCAATCTTCGCCTGCGTCACCTTGGCCATCCTCGCCCACATGTAGCCCAGCGCGACGAAGCCGAAGAGATGTAGGTAGTCGGTTGCTGCAGCGCCAGCGTTGTCGGGCTTGGCCATCGCATTCTGCATCAGCCACGTCGTGGCCTGCTGAAGATGGCCGAGCGAAGTCGAGAGCGGAGTGATGAACGGCTTCAGCGCCTCGTCGCCGCCGTTCTCCTTGGCGAAGGCCATGACCTCGCCAAAGAAAGCCATGATGGCGCGGCCGCCGTCGCGCGGCAGCTTGCGGCCGACGAGGTCGAGCGCCTGGATGCCGTTGGCGCCTTCATAGATCATGGCGATGCGGGCATCGCGTACGAACTGCTCCATGCCCTGCTCGGCAATGTAGCCGTGACCGCCATACATCTGCTGCGCCTGTACCGCGTTGGCGAAACCGTAGTCGGTGAGGAAGCCCTTCAGCACGGGCGTCATCAGGCCCATATGGTCGTCGGCGGCCTGGCGGTCCTTCGGATCCTCCGAGCGGTGGGCAACGTCGCTCTTCAGCGCGGTCCACATCACGAAGGCGCGCGCGGCCTCGTTGAAGGCGCGGATCGAGAGCAGCGTGCGGCGCACGTCGGGATGCACGATGATCGGGTCAGCCGGCTTGTCCGGCGCCTTCACGCCGGTGAGCGCGCGGCCCTGGATGCGCTCGCGGGCATAGGCGACCGCGTTCTGGTAGGCGACCTCGGACTGCGCGAGCCCCTGAACGGCGACGCCGAGGCGAGCCTCGTTCATCATCACGAACATGCCCTGCATGCCCTTGTTCTCTTCGCCGATCAGCCAGCCGGTGGCGTTGTCGTAGTTCATCACGCAGGTCG
>Ga0209758_1004108_pt1 | contig 12471 bp, 10 predicted proteins | sample AraplaMF_Col_mMF_FD_184258 | JGI IMG/M metagenome (GOLD analysis project Ga0209758, IMG submission 184258) | Arabidopsis root microbial communities from the University of North Carolina, USA - plate scrape MF_Col_mMF (SPAdes) (version 2) | ecosystem: Host-associated > Plants > Roots > Endosphere... | reverse complement strand
AGCGCGACCGGACTGGCCAGCCGCTGCTTCAGCGTCGGGATCAGCGTCATGCCGCCGGCGACGAGCTTGCTGTCCTCGATCGAAATCAGAAGCTTGGCCGCGTCGGGGATTTCACTCGGCTGGTGATAGGCAAACGATTTCATTTGTGTCCTCCCTATTCCGCCGCGACCGGCAGCGACGCATTCTGCAGCAGGCGCCAGATCCGGTTCGGCGTCGCCGGCATGTCGACATGGGTGACGCCGAGATGCGAGAGCGCATCGACCACCGCGTTGATGACGGCGGCGGGCGAGCCGATGGTGCCGACCTCGCCACAGCCTTTCACGCCCATCGGGGTGTGCGTGCACAGCGTGGAATGGGTCGCGACCTTCATCATCGGCATGTGGTCCGCACGCGGCATGCAATAATCCATCAGCGAACCCGACAGGAGCTGGCCAGAGCCCTCGTCATAGACCGCGTTCTCAAACAGCGCCTGACCGACACCCTGCACGATACCGCCGTGCAGCTGGCCCTCCACGATCATCGGGTTGATGACCGTGCCGACGTCATCGACGGCCGTGTAGTTGACCAGCGTCACCGTGCCGGTTTCCGGATCGACCTCGACCTCGGCGATGTGGCAGCCACCTGGATAGGTGAAGTTGACCGGATCGTAATAGGCCTGCTCCTCGAGCCCCGGCTCCAGCACCTCGAGCGGATAATTATGCGGCACATAGGCGGCGCCCGCGATTTCCTCGAACGACTTCGTGCGATCCGTGCCCGCGACCGAGAAGTTTCCGGCCTCGAACTGGATGTCGACTTCCGCCGCCTCGAGCAGATGGGCGGCGATCTTCTTGCCCTTCGCGATCACCTTGTCCGTCGCCTTCGACAGCGCGGCACCGCCGACCACCAGCGAGCGCGAACCATATGTGCCCATGCCGAACTGCACGCGGTCGGTGTCGCCAAACACGATGTCGACATTCTCAAAGGACACGCCGAGCTTCTCCGAGACGATCTGCGCGAACGTGGTCTCATGGCCCTGACCGTGATTGTGGGTGCCGATCATGACCGTCACCTGGCCGGTCGGATGCACGCGCACCGTGGCGCTTTCATAGAGGCCGCCCCGGGCGCCCAGCCGCCCCGCGAAACGCGACGGCGCGAGGCCGCAGGCTTCGACATAGGTCGAATAGCCGAGCCCGCGGAATTTGCCCTTGCTGGCCGAAGCCGCCTTGCGCACGCCGAAATTCTTGACGTCGGCCGCAACCAGCGCGCCGTCGAGGCACCCCATCGGATCGCCGGAATCGTACTGCACCAGCACCGGCGTCTGGTACGGATAGGCTTCCTTCGGGATCATGTTGCGTCGACGGATCTCGACGCGGTCGATGCCCATCTCGCTGGCAGCGACGTCGACCATGCGCTCCAGCACGAAGGTCGCCTCGGGCCGGCCGGCGCCGCGATAGGCGTCGACAGGCACGGTGTTGGTGAACACGACCTTCACATTGCAGTAGATCGCGGGCGTGGTGTAGACGCCGCCGAGCAGCGGCGCGTAGAGGTTGGTCGGGATGTTCGGTCCGAATGTCGAGAGATAGCCGCCCATATTGGCGAGCGTGTTGACGCGAAAGGCGAGAAACTTTCCGGTCTCGTCGAGCGCGAGCTCGGCCTCGGTGACGTGATCGCGGCCGTGGCGATCCGAGACATAGCCCTCCGACCGGCTCGCCACCCATTTGATCGGCCGCTTGACGCGCTTGGCCGCCCAGGTGATCACGGCCTCCTCGCCGTAGTGGAACTGCTTGACGCCAAAGCCGCCGCCGACATCGGGCGCAACCACGCGCAGCTTGTGCTGCGGGATGTTCAGCACCAGCGCGCCCATCAGGAAACGCACGACGTGCGGGAACTGGCTGGTGGTCCACAGCGTGAAGCGATCCGTGCCGGGCTCGTACTCCGCGATCGCCGCGCGCGGCTCCATCGGGTTGCCGATCAGGCGATTGTTGACGAGGCTCAGCTTGGCGACATGCGCAGCCTTGCGGAACGCGGCCTCGACCGCGGCCTTGTCGCCAAGCTCCCAGTCGCAGCAAATGTTGTTCGGCACGTCGTCGAACAATTGCGGTGCGCCGGGCCGGACAGCCTCAAGCACGCCGACCACCGACGACAGCACCTCGTAATCGACGGCCAGCAACTCGGCCGCCGCATTTGCCTGCTCCGGCGTCTCCGCGACGACGAACGCCACCATGTCGCCAACGAAGCGCACCTTGCCCTGCGCCAGCATCGGGAACGGCGGCTCCTTCATCGGCACGCCCTTGGCATCCGAGATGCCCCAGCCGCAGGGCAACCCGCCAAGGCCGTCAGCCTTGACGTCGTCACCGGTCAGGACCGCGATGACACCAGGCGATGCCAGCGCCGCGCTCTTGTCGACGCCACGCAACACCGCATGCCCGTGCGGCGAACGCACGAATACGCCTGCGGTCATGCCGGGGCGCTTGATGTCGGAAACGTAATTGCCGCGGCCGGTCAGGAAGCGCTGGTCCTCCTTGCGCTTCGGTGAGGCACCGATGCCGATCACATTGTTCATGGTCACTCTCCCTTGGCGGCGTTCATGGCGGCAGCGCCGGCCAAGACCGAGACGACGATGTTCTGGTAGCCGGTGCAGCGGCAGATGTTGCCTTCGAGGCCGTGACGGACGTCGGCCTCCGTCAGGTCCGGCTTCTCAGCGGCGAGCGCGACCGCGGTCATCAACATGCCGGGTGTGCAGAAGCCGCATTGCAGACCGTGATGCTCACGGAACGCCTCCTGCATCGGATGCATCTGGTTCGAACCGGGCGCGCCCTGCAGGCCTTCGATGGTGAGCAGCGTCGCGCCGTCGAGCGCGGGTGCGAGCAGCGTGCAGCTCTTCACGGGAAGACCGTCCAGATGCACCACGCAGGCGCCGCACTGGCTGGTATCGCATCCGATATGCGTGCCGGTGAGGTTGAGCTGCTCGCGCAGCAGCTCGGCGACGATCGTCGCCGGCTCGACATCGACAGTGGTTGGCCGGCCGTTGAGTGTGAAGGATATCTGCACGGTCATACTCCTGTGCGCGATGGGTCTTAGGCGAGTGGAAGCGCGCTGCCGGTAGCCCATGTGGCCATCACGACATCGCCGACGGTGAACGGATCTGCAAAGAACGTTTTTTCCGGCACATAGGCCACGAACTCGTCGTCCGGCACGGTGTCGAGCATGACCTTGACGAAATAGCCCTGGTATTCGATCGCGAGCACGCGGCTCGGCAGCGACGTCGTGTAGCCCGGCGGCAAATCCTTGCCTGGACGCACCAGCGCAACATCGTCGCGGCGGACGGCAATATCGACCTTGTCACCGACGCTGACATTCGCGCGCGCCTGCAGCGGCACTTCGATGCCGGAGGGTGCGGCCTGCGCGAGCGTAAAACTCGCGCCATTGACCTTCTCGACTCGGCCGGACAGCACGTTCTGTCCACCCATGAACTCGGCGACGTAACGGTCGTGCGGATGCGCGTAGACGTCGCGCGCGGCACCCGCCTGCTTGATCTTGCCCTGCTCCATCACCACCACGAGATCGGCCAGCGCGATCGCTTCGAGCTGGGTGTGAGTGACATGGATGAAGGTGATGCCGAGCTCCTGCTGCATCCGGCGCAATTCCTGGCGCATCTGGACGCGGAGCTGCTCGTCGAGCGCCGACAGCGGCTCGTCGAGCAGCAGCACGCGCGGCTCGGTGATCGCGGCTCGTGCCAGCGCGACGCGCTGCTGCTGGCCGCCGGACAACTGCGCCGGCAGGCGATCGGCGAATTGCGTCAGCCGGACCTTCTCGATCATGGCATCGGCCGCTCGGAGCCGATCGGCCTTGGACATGCCGCGCACGCGTAGCGCGAAGGCGATATTGTCGCGCACGGTGAGATGCGGGAACAGCGCGTAGGACTGGAACATCATCGCGGTCCGGCGCTGCACCGGCGCGAGCCCGACGACGTTCTGACCGCCGATCACGATCTCGCCGGCGGTGGGGTCCTCATGGCCGGCGATCATGCGCAGGATCGTGGTCTTGCCGCAGCCGGACGGGCCGATGAAGCAGCAATAGGCACCGTCGGCGATCTTCAAATTGACGCCGTCGACCACATTGGTGACGCCGTCAAAGCTCTTGCAGACGCCTGCCAGTTCGATATCGCCGCGATCGCTCTTCATAATTCCAGCTCAGCCCTTTGCACTGCTGCCGCGCTTCTTCTGGATCAGCACGATGCTGCCCAGGCTCGCGCCGATCACGACGAAGGAAACAATGGTCGTCACCGTGCCGAGCGCGTAGAGCGATGGCGAGGTGACATTCAGCGTCATGCTCCAGATTTCGAGCGGCAGCGTGTTCAGCGAGCCCGCCGTCTGCAGGCTGCGCGCGAATTCATCATAGGAGAGCGTGAACCCGAACAGCGCGACCGCGACCAGGCCGGGCGCGAGCACCGGGATCATCACCAGCCAGATCGACTGCCAGCGGCTGGCGCCGAGATCATAGGCGGCTTCCTCCCAGACGTGGTTGAAGCGCGACATCACCGCGAACATCACCAGCACACCGAACGGCAGCGTCCAGGACAGCTGGGCGCCGAGTGCCGAGGTGTACCAGCTCGCATTCAGCCCGAGCGCTTGAAACAGAAGTCCCGTCCCGAGACCGAGCACGAGGCCGGGCGCCACCAGGCTGCCGATCATCATGTAGAAGACGAAAGTGTCGCCGCGAAATCGTTTGCGGAAGCCGAGACCGGCCAGGAACGAGACCACCACGGTGATGACAGTGACGATGACAGCGAGCTTGATCGAGCGGTCGAACGATCCCTTGACGTCGCCGGTCCGCACTTGCGTGAAGAGGTCGACGAACCAGTGCAGCGAGTGGCCCTTCATCGGGAACACCAGGCCACCGCGGATGTCCTGGAACGATAGGACGTAGATGCAGAACATCGGGCCGTACAGCGCGATCACGTAGAGCGAGAACAGCATAGCCAGCACGTAGAACGTCCAGGGACGTCCACCCTTGATCGGCGCGATCGCCTTGGTCGTCGCAGGCGTGACCGTTTCGGGCATGTCGGCAGCCACCGCGCTCATCGCGTGATCTCCTGCCGGATATCGACGGTGCGCAGGATCAGCGACACGATCGCGACCAGCACCAGCGTCAGCAACACGGCGCTAGCGGCGGCGGTCGGATATTGCAACACGCCGACATCCTCGTAGAAGGCGCTGACCACCGAGGCCGAGCCGCCGCCGGACATCACCTTGACCACAAAGAAATCGCCCATCACGATCGAGACCACGAAGATGGTGCCGAGCGCGATGCCGCTCTTGGACATCGGGATCACGACCAGGCGCATGATGTCGAAACGGCTGGCGCCGGCGTCGATCGCAGCCTCGATCAGCTTCTTGTCGATCCGAGCCATCGAATTGAAGATTGGCACGATCATGAAGATCGTAAGCTGGTGGACATAGGCGATGACGACCGCAAGGTCCGAGAACAACAGCACTTCGAGCGGCTGACGGATCACGCCCGTTCCGAGCAGCGCCTGGTTGATCAGGCCTTCCTTGCCAAGCAGCGGGATCCAGGAAATCATCCGGATGATGTTGGAGGTCCAGAACGGCACGGTGCACAGCAGGAACAGGCCGATCGCGAGCAGCTGGTTACGGACGTGGAACACCAGGAAGTAAGCGACGAAGAAGCCGATGATCAGGGTGAATATCCAGGTCAACACGGTGAACTTGATGGTCGCCAGATACAGCTTCAACGTCAGCGCCGAATGCAGCACATCGACGTAGCTCGCCAGCGTGAAGTCGGGCGTCAGCCCGCCAAAGCCGTCAGTGGTGAAGAAGCTCGCCGCCAGCACGACCAGGATCGGCGCCACGAAGAACGGCACGAGCACCAGCACGAGCGGCGAGACATAGAGCCAGCCGGCGAGATTGGCGCGTGGTGGAGTTTGAGCTGGACTTGGCTGCATATCGGCAAACGCCTCGAAGTCGGTCTTCTCGCACCGGCGCGTGACGGCGCCGGTGCTTTGCAACGTCAGGGAAAGCAGGTTTCACGCCACCTTGAAGTCGTTCCAGCGCTTGTTCATGTAGGCGGCTTCGTCCATCAGCGTGTTCCAGCACGAGATGTTCTTGACGCGATCGAGGAACGAACCGCCGTCGCGCTTGGTGCCGGCCTTCTCCATCGGCACACCGTAGGGATCGTTGATCACCGCAGGCGCCGGCTTGCCGTCGTACCAGAAGTCCCACTCCGCAGCGGTGAGGAATTTCTTGGCCGTCGACGGCACCGGGCTGTAGTAGCCGTAGCGACCGACGAAGCCGCCCTGCCAGCCAGACAGATACCAGTTGAGATATTCGTAGGCGGCATCCAGCTTCTTGCCGGAGAGGTGCTTCATCAGGCCCATGCCGTTGCACCAGCCGCGATAGCCTTCCTTGCCGTTCTTGACGTTGACCGGCGCGTAGACGCAGGGGATTTCCTTCACGCGCACCGCCGCAACCGCGGGCGACCACATCGACTGGATCACCACTTCGCCTGCGGCCATCAACTGCACCGACTGGTCGAAGGTGGTCCAGGTCGCGCGGAACTGGCCCTGCTTCTTCAGCTCGATCAGCTTGTTGCAGGTGAAGTCGATCTCCTCCTTGGTCATGTTGCCCTTGTTGCCGTACTTGATCAGGCCGGCGCTTTCGAAGCAGAGCGCGGCGTCCATGATGCCGATCGCGGGCACGTCGAGGATCGCGGCCTTGCCCTTGAACTTCGGATCGATCAGATCCTTCCACTCGGTCACTTCATGGCCGACGAGGTCGGGCCGATAGCCGATGGAGTCGGCGTTGTAGACCTGCGGCAGGAAGGTCGCCCATTCGGTGACGCCGTCGTGCAAATCGGTGGAGTCGGGCTTGGAGATGTACATCGCTTCATAGGGCGAGATGCCCTGGCGCGGGATCTTGTGGCCGTCGATCTCGCCCTTGGTGAAGATCGGCAGGATGTTGTCGAACTCCTTGATCTTCTTGACTTCGATGCCCTGGATGACGGAACGCTTGGCGGCGAGCTTGGCCTGCCAGCCCTCGAGGTCAGCGATGTCGACCGTATTAGGCTGGCTTATGAAGCGGTTGATGGCGGCGGAGGTGTCAAGGTTCTGCATCGTCACCTTGAAGCCGAGATCCTTGGCCGCCTGGTCACCGATCGCCTTCACCACCGAGTAGGAGACGCCGACATGGCGCAGCTCGATGTCCTTGATCTCCTGCGCCCAGATGGTCGGGAAGCCGCGGATCGCGTCCGATCCGACAGCTGCGCCCGCAACGGCTGCCGCACCCTTCAACAGCGTGCGCCGGCTCAGTTTTTTCGTCGTCGTCACTTTCGTTCCCGCCGGATCGAAAGTGGACGTCCCCTTAGCCCCATCAGACATGGCAACCCTCGTTGGTTACGATGAACGTTCGCCCCGGTCGCCATTGACCGGCTGCGATGTGATCAATTGCCCGCGAGGCTAGGGGCGGGATTTTGCGAAGTAAAATTGGAAGTAAAAATCCGCCGTATAAACGCGGCTAATGGTTCGCGGTCCTGCATTCGGTTTTGGCAGCAACGCATAAGAAGACGTCAGGACGTGTATGCAAGGCGGCGCGCGGGCCCGCGCAGGCCCGTTCACGCGGCAGGCGTGATCAAGATCATGATGCGGATTGCCGCAAGCTTGTGCGCGGCGCGCGCCCGCGACCAAGCAGCGCGCCCTTCCGATCTCAGGATTTCAGCGCGGCGTGGGCCGTCTCCGGCGCCTTCAGCGTCGCGATGATCGTGATGATCGAGAGCGCGATGATGTAGACCGACACCGGCCAGTACGAACCGGCCCATGCCAGCAGCGCAGTTGCGATCAGCGGCGAGAAGCCGCCGCTCAGTGCGGCCGCGACATTGGCGCCCAACGATGCGCCGCTATAGCGCACCCGGGTGCGGAACAGTTCCGGCATGAACGCCGCCTTCGGCCCGAACAGCAGCGCATGCGTCAGCGTCATCGTGACGACGAGCGCGAAGATGATCAGCGCGGGTTCTCTTGTATCGAGGAACCAGAACAGCGGAAACGCCAGCGCCACGGAGAACACGCCGCCGGCGAGATAAAGCGCCTTGCGGCCGAAGATGTCGGAGAGCCAACCGGCGAGCGGCAGCGTCGCGAACTCGACGACCGCGGCATAGACCACCGCATCCAGGATCACCTGGCGCGGCAGGCCCAGCTTGGTCGTGGCATAGACCACGGTGAAAACGGTGAGGAGATAGGCAAGCCCCACTTCCGACACCGTGATGCCGATCGCGAGCAGGAAGCTGCGCCAGTCGCGGCGGAGCACCTCCAGCGCCGGCTGCGCCAGCACTTCCCTGCGCTCGACCACTTCCTTGAAATGCGGCGTCTCCGCGAGCTTCAGCCGCACGATGAAGCCAACGCCGACGAGCAGGATGCTGATTAGGAACGGCACACGCCAGCCCCAGCTCAGGAAATCCGCCTCGGGCAATTTCGTCATGAGCGCGAAGATGCCGGTGGACGCGGCGACGCCGACCGGAAAGCCGATCTGCACCAGGCTGCCGTAGAAGCCGCGCCGGTTGCCGGCGTGCTCGATCACCATGACCGGGCAATTTCGTCATGAGCGCGAAGATGCCGGTGGACGCGGCGACGCCGACCGGAAAGCCGATCTGCACCAGGCTGCCGTAGAAGCCGCGCCGGTTGCCGGCGTGCTCGATCACCATGACCACCGCACCGCTCCATTCGCCGCCAAGCCCGATGCCCTGGACGAAGCGCAGCACGATGAGCAGGATCGGGGCCCAGACGCCGATCTGGCTGTAGGTCGGCAGGCAGCCGATCAGGAAGGTGCCGAGTCCCATGGCGATCATGGTCGCGACCAGCATCTTCTTGCGGCCGAGCCGGTCGCCGTAATGCCCGATGATCGCGCCGCCGATCGGCCGCGCGACGAAGCCGACGGCATAGGTGGAGAACGCCGCCAGCGTGCCGACGAAGGGATCGAAGCTCGGGAAGAACAGCTTGTTCAGCACCAGCGCGGCCGCCGTGCCGTAGATCAGGAAATCGTACCATTCGATCGCGGTGCCGAGCGCGCTCGCCCACACCACATGCGCCGTCGCCGATTTCTCCGCGCCTGCGGAGACGCCCGTTGCTGCCGTCATGCCCTGCCCCAAAGATTCCGGATGCATCATGGCCAATCGTCATGACGGTTGCAATCTGTGGAGGTGTTGTCTCTCACAGGATAACTCCGCGAGATTTGGCGCCCCGCCGCTTCGACACCCGTCGTTGCGAGGAGCACTTGCGACGAAGCAATCCAGGCTGCCTCGGTAGAGACAGTCTGGATTGCTTCGCTGCGCTCGCAATGACGGTGCTGGGACGGTTGCGCCCCGCATCCTCGGATCGCAAGGGAGGAACCCTCCCGTTCGCATTATTCGCCATTGACAAACTCATTCGCCAATATCTAATTTACCGCCAGAACAACCGGCCGCCCCGAGCGGCCCATAAAAGAGAGGGAACGACAATGAGAGGGCTTCTGGCCTGCGCCATGTTCGCGGCCATGACTTCGGCTGCGATGACTTCAGCCGCGACCGCGCAAGTCTCCGACGACGCTGTGCGGATCGGCGTGCTGACGGATCTGTCGAGCTGGGGCCGCGACAACAGCGGGCCGGGCTCGGTCGAGGCCGCCAAGATGGCGGTGGAGGAGTTCGGGCCGACCGTGCTCGGCAAGCCGATCGAGATCATCAGCGCCGACCACCAGATGAAGACCGACGTCGGCGTGCAGATCGCCCGCGGCTGGTTCGACAATGGCAAGGTCGACGCGGTCGTCGACATCCCCAATTCCGGCATTGCGATCGCTATCCACAACATGGTGCGCGAGCGCAACAAGATTGCGCTGCTCTCCGGCCCCGGCGCGAGCTCGCTGACCGACGAGCTGTGCAGCCCGAACACCGTGCACTTCGCCTACGACACCTATGCCCTGTCAAAGGTGACCGCCTCCGCCGTGATCAAGGAAGGCGGCAAGTCCTGGTACTTCATCACCGCGGACTATGCCTTCGGCCAGCAGCTCGAGAAGGACGCCACGCGCTTCATCACCGAGATGGGCGGCAAGGTGCTCGGCGGCGTGAAGCATCCGACCAACACGGCTGACTTCTCCTCCTTCGCACTGCAGGCGCAGAGCTCGAAATCCGACGTCGTCGCCTTCGCCAATGCCGGCCAGGACACCGATAACGCCATCAAGCAGTCCGGCGAGTTCGGCCTCGTCCAGGGCGGCCAGAAGCTGGTCGGCCTGCTGATGTTCGACACCGACGTGCACGCGATCGGCCTGAAGGCCGCGCAGGGCACCTACATGACCACGGCGTCGTACTGGAACATGGACGAGGCGACGCGCGCCTGGTCGAAGAAGTTCTACGAGCGCACCAAGGTGATGCCGACCATGATCCAGACCGGCGTCTACGGCTCGGTGCTGCATTATCTCAAGGGCATCAAGGCCGCCGGCACCGACGATCCCGCCAAGGTGATGGCCAAGATGCGCGAACTGCCGATCGAGGACGTCTTCGTCCATGGCGGCAAATTGCGCGAAGACGGCCGCGTCATCCGCGACATGTATCTGGCCAAGGTGAAGACGCCCGAGCAGTCCAAGGAGCCCTGGGATTATCTGGAGATCGTCAAGACCGTGAAGGGCGAGGACGCCTTCCGCCCGGTCTCCGAATCCAAATGTCCGCTGCTGAAGAAGTGAGGTTGACATGACCGGCAACGCGCACGACGCAAGCGAAACATACGAGTGCGACGTGCTCGTGGCCGGATCGGGCTGCTCCGGCATGTCGGCCGCGATCACCGCGCGCTATCGCGGCCTCGACGTGCTGATCGTCGAGAAGGAACCGCGCTTCGGCGGCACCACCGCGCGCTCCGGCGGCTGGCTGTGGATTCCCGGCACCTCGCTGGCGAAGGCCTACGGCATCGAGGAAGGGCCCGAGCAGGCCCGCACCTATCTGCGCCACGAAGCCGGCAACAATTTCGACGCCGCGCGGGTCGATGCATTCCTGAGCGCCGGCCCTGAAGCTGTCGATTTCTTCACCAGCAAGACCGCGCTGCGCTTCGACATGCCGCTGGTGTTTCCGGACTATCACGCCGAAGCACCCGGCGGCGCGCAAGGTGGCCGCTCGATGGTGACGCGGCCGTTCGACGGCCGCGAGCTCGGCGACCAGATCAAGACGCTCGGCATGCCGCTGCCCGAGCTCACCGTGTTCGGCATGATGCTCGGCTCCGGCAAGGAGATCATCCACTTCATGCGCGTGACGAAGTCGCTGAATTCGGCGGTCTATGTCGCAAAACGCCTGTCGCGCCATTTGATGGATGTGCTGCGCTATGGCCGCGGCATGACCTTGACCAACGGCAACGCGCTGGCGGGACGCCTCGCCAAATCCGCCCAGGATTTGAAGATTCCGATGTGGCTGTCCTCGCCGGTGCGCGAGCTGACGGTCGAGAACGGCACTGTCACCGGCGCGATCGTCTCGCGCGAAGGCCGTGACATCCGCATCCGTGCGCGCGCGGGCGTCGTGCTCGCTTGTGGCGGCTTTCCGCACGATGTCGAGCGGCGCAGAAAGATGTTTCCGCATGCGCCGACCGGCGTTGAGCATTATTCGCCCGGACCAACCGGCAACACCGGCGATGGCCTGCGCTTGGCCGAGAGCGCCGGCGGGCATGTCGAGAATCGGCTGCCGAACGCGGCGGCGTGGGTGCCGGTGTCGCTGACCACGCGCAAGGACGGTTCAAAGGGCGTGATGCCGCATTTCATCGACCGCGCCAAGCCGGGCGTGATCGCGGTGATGCGCGACGGCAAGCGCTTTGCCAACGAGGGCAATTCCTACCACGACTTCGTCCAGGCCATGATCAAGGCCGCAAAGCCCGGGGAGGAGATCGCGGCCTATCTCGTCTGCGATCACAAGACGCTGCGCAAATATGGCCTCGGCTGCGTGCCGCCGTTCCCGATGCCGCTGGGTCGTCACCTCGATACCGGCTACCTCATGCGCGGCGACACGCTGGAGGCGCTGGCGGCGAAGGCCGGCATCGACGCGACGGCGTTCACCGAGACGGTAAGGCAGTTCAACGCGACCGCGCCGCTGGGACACGACGCCGCTTTCGGCAAGGGCTCGAAGGCCTACAACCGCTACCAGGGCGACGCCATGCACGGGCCCAATCCCTGCATCGCGCCGCTGGAGAACGGCCCGTTCTACGCCATCAAGATGGTGATCGGCGATCTCGGCACCTATGCCGGCATCGTCACCGACGAGAATGCGCGGGCGCTGGACGCCGAGGGACGGGTGATTCCCGGGCTCTATGCTGCCGGCAACGACATGGCGAGCATCATGGGCGGTAATTATCCCGGCGCCGGCATCACGCTTGGGCCGGCGCTGACCTTCGGCTACATTGCCGGCCGTCATCTCGCCGACAGTGCCGTCAGGCGCGACGCGGCGTAAGCCAGCCCACGCCAGGAGGCGCATGAAGAGAGA
>Ga0209758_1004103_pt1 | contig 12483 bp, 10 predicted proteins | sample AraplaMF_Col_mMF_FD_184258 | JGI IMG/M metagenome (GOLD analysis project Ga0209758, IMG submission 184258) | Arabidopsis root microbial communities from the University of North Carolina, USA - plate scrape MF_Col_mMF (SPAdes) (version 2) | ecosystem: Host-associated > Plants > Roots > Endosphere... | reverse complement strand
TGCGCAACATGATAGGCCGGTCTATAGAGGCGCCGCTGGTCACGGAGTGTAGCGCAGTCTGGTAGCGCACCACGTTCGGGACGTGGGGGTCGAGTGTTCGAATCACTCCACTCCGACCAGCCGAAAACCTCGCTTCGGCGGGGTTTTTTCATTTCTGGCGCTGCTATGCCGATTTTTGCATGGCAATGATTACGGCAACGATTGATCATCTCTAGGCGCGTAACTCCGCCCAGGTCCGCGACGGCCGGGTAGGGGCCATCGAATGGAACCAACTCCGGCCAGCGCCGTTGTACGCGAGGGAGTCCCACCATGAGCAACGCCTGTCAGGCGCAAACGAGATGGTGATGGTCCTCCCAGGAGAACGCACATGGATCTCACAACCCTTCTCATCATCGTTGTGATACTTCTTTTGCTAGGCGGCGGCGGCTGGTACGGCCGGGGACGCTGGTATTAAACGACGGTCGACGTGGCACGCATCACTGGGTTGACGAGCGCTCCGGCTAACTGAGCGCGGCGGGACGGCGCCATTGGCATTGGCCGCCAGTTCAGGCTGTCGCCCTCTCAGTGTCTTCATCATCCTGCGGGCTTTTTTCTTTTACGGTATTGCTGTGTGAAAATTCACGGCAATGAATGGTCACTTCTTCCTCCCGGCTCGGCCGGTGGTGAATGCAACGGCCCCGGCGTTCGACTTCGCGACCGGCTTGACCGCTTCATCTTCAATAGCTGCAGGACAACGCGTTGGTCGGCCTGAAGCCCTGGCTACAGGCAGGATTCACGGAAGTCCTGGGCTGATACTGGAAATCGGCACGATTTGAAGTTTGGTGCGTCGTGCACGCTGAGGCTAGAGTGGTCAGCCAGATCAACGCTACGCCTATTATCAGTGTCTGAAATCTGCTCATCTTGGTCACCTTCCCGTGGCAAAGCGCCTGAACGCAAAATGTCGCTCCCTCAGACGGATGCGAGGGCCATCACGAACACTTGACCGCTCCGCTTCAATTGCTTCTAGCAGCGGCCTACCAGCCCGCACATCACCACACTGAGGAGACATGGAAAAATATGCTTTCGGCGTTCGCGCCGGCGGCGGCGATCGCCTGCGTGATAGTCGATACAACTTTGGTGTGTATTTAGAAAATTCTAACTTGCTAATGCGTGTTGGGTACGCATAATCCCCTTGAGGAGGAGTGGGGATGATCAGCAGCGCTGAAATAATCGAAATGTATTCGGACTATTATACTGACGGCGAAGTCGCTGAGAAGCGCGCAATCGCCGCGAAGCAGTCCGTTGGACACGTCAAGCAAGTTGCAGCAGATCAGAGCTTCCAATCAATCATCGATATCGGCGCGGGCGAGGGCGCGGTTCTTTCGGAGCTTGCCGACAATGGCTTTGCCAATCGTTTTGCGGCAGTGGAGCTATCTCGATCAGGTATAGAGGCTATACGCGCACGCCAGATCGAAGCTCTGGCAGCGGTCGACCAATTCGACGGCTATTCAATCCCACATCCAGACAAGACATTCGACTTGGGTCTGGCAATCCACGTTCTCGAACATGTCGAGCATGAACGGATGTTTCTGCGGGAGGCCAAACGTGTCAGTCGAAACCTCTATGTCGAGGTGCCGCTTGAACTTACCAACGATCTTTCGAAGTCTATCCGAGAATCCGGCCCCTACGGCCATATCAACTTTTATACGCAAGGCTCCTTCGAGAACTTGTTGAAGACGTGTGGCCTTAAGGTCGAGCGTCTAATGGTTTTTGCCCACGACATTCAATACGAACAGTACTTGGCTGGACGGGCAAAGGGATGGCTAAAGTACCAAATTCGTCAAAAACTCCTGAGAATCGCTCCGAAGTTTGCCATGAGGAATATGGTCTACATGGCGGGAGCACTTTGCAAAGCTGATTGATAGAGTCGAAGCCCGCCCTCCTCAATTGTCCTTCTCCTGGCGATCCCAATAGCCGACGGTCTGAACGGCCGAGTTCGGGTTGCTAGTGGCCCATCTAACGATACGGCTGTTAATGGTCACCACCGATCCGCAGTGGCCTCAGCTGTCCGCGGCCGGCTCTACGCCATTGTTCAAAATCGCCCAACCTAGGGGTCACCGGCATCAGGATCAGAAGGCCGACCTCACCGGCGCCGGGTATTCATCAGAGCCCGACAGGCTCTGTTTCTTCCTCCGCCCACCAATTTGAAATAGCCGAAACTCAAAATTTTAGATTTTTCTAACGAACAAATCAGCGCTAAGTTGGTTTCCCTTCGGAGGAGGAAGCGTCAATGAAGCAGATGAACAATCGACAAGTTCGAATTCCCGGCCCGAAAGATCAGGATATCGCTGAACATTGCCGAAAATTCGGGATAGGCCCGGCCGAGGAGAAGAAGCTGAAGAAGCTCCTGGGCCATCGGGCGCCGCTCCATGAAATCCAGGCGAACGCTCCGCCACCTCAGCCGAAGTGGCGTTAGTTCGCACGCCGTCCCCATCCCACACTCTCCATGCGATTGCGGCGTCGTTCCGCTCCGACGGAGAAGTGACGTATGCCCGCTTCCAAATGCTTGAAACAAAAAAGCCCCGCCGGTGGCTTTCGGCGGGGGAGATAGGGAAAGCTCTCCGAAAGGTGGCAGGAGAGCGTTTGCATTTCAGCAAGACTGGAAGAATGAGGCGAGGGCACTTTTGCCGGATTCGGTACAGTTCGCTTAAAAACCCGTAATTTTTAGTGGGAAAATTTGCGATTTCGGCCTTGCGCCGTTTTTTGGCAAGGAGAGCACGCCGTTGGTAACGACGCGCCCGCCTTTCCGGTTTCGTCAGCCGGCTGCCTGCAGCTTGTCCTGCGTCTTCGTTTCGAAGTCGCTGGCGTCATGGCGTTCGTGGAGCTGGCTGGAGGGCTCGCCGCTGACGCGGTTGACCATGCGGCCGCGCTTGAGGGCCGGGCGGTCGCCGATCATGTCGGCCCAGCGCTTCATGTTCTTGTACTCCTGCACCTGCAGGAATTCGGCGGAATCATTATACATCCAGCCCTTCACGAGGCCGCCATACCAGGGCCAGATCGCCATGTCGGCGATGGTGAACGCGTCGCCGGCGATATATTCGCTTTCGGCGAGACGCCGGTCGAGCACGTCGAGCTGGCGCTTGGTTTCCATGGCGAAACGGTTGATCGCATATTCGATCTTCGTCGGCGCATAGGCATAGAAATGGCCGAAGCCGCCGCCGAGATAGGGAGCGCTGCCGACCTGCCAGAACAGCCAGGAGAAGCATTCGGCACGCCTGGCCGGATCGGTCGGCAGGAAGGCGCCGAATTTTTCTGCGAGATAAGTGAGGATCGCGCCGGATTCGAAGATGCGTACCGGCTTTTCGCCGCTGCGGTCCATCAGCGCCGGGATCTTGGAGTTCGGATTGACTTTGACGAAGCCGCTGCCGAACTGGTGGCCGTCGCCGATCTTGATCAGCCAGGCATCATATTCCGCGCCGCTATGGCCGAGCGCCAGCAGTTCCTCCAGCATGATGGTGACTTTCACGCCATTCGGCGTTCCCAGCGAATAAAGCTGCAGCGGATGGCGGCCGACCGGCAATTCCTTGTCATGGGTCGGCCCGGCGATCGGGCGGTTGATGCTGGCGAATTGGCCGCCGTTTTCCTTGTCCCAGGTCCAGATCTTGGGTGGCGTATACTCGGACGAACTGGTCATATGAGCTCCTGACAGAATAACTTCGTGCTTTACATGAAAGGCCCAATGCTTAACGGCAATTGAGGCCTATGAACATATTGGTAGCAATGAAGTTTTTGTCATCGGGGCGGCGGCTTTTAATCGCCGCCGCTTTCAGCATGTCGCCCAAAGCGTCACAGCGTATCTGAAAGATCGAGGCACGCTTGGAGCTCATTCAGAAGCTGAGCTTGCTCTTCTGCAGGCCGTCGGCATCGAAATTCTCAGGCGCGAGCCATGCCTCATATCCGGCCTTCAGCTTCGGCCAGTCCCCATCGGTCATGGCAAACCAGGCGGTGTCGCGGTTGCGGCCCTTCTGCACCATGTGCTGGCGGAAAATGCCCTCGAAGGAGAAGCCGAAACGTTGTGCCGCCCGCTTCGACGGTTCGTTGAGGTTGTTGCACTTCCATTCGAAGCGCCGGTAGCCGAGCGTGTCGAAGACGTAAGCCGCGCAGAGATAGAGCGCTTCGGTCGCAACCCGCGTGCGGGCGATCGAGGGTCCCCAGAGAATGTTGCCGATCTCGATGACGCCGTTCGCGGTATCGATGCGCATCAGCCCCTGCCGGCCTTCGGCGCGTCCCGTCGCCTTGTCGATGACGGCGAAGAACAGCGGATCCTCGCTTGCCACGGACCTTTCGAGCCAGGGGGTGAAGGCTGCCATATCGGCCGGCGCGCTTTCGAAGAGATAGCGGAAGCGGTCTTCCGCACCGGGCTGCTGCGCCGAGCGAAGAAGATCGGTGCCGTGCTTTGCGGCGTTCAGCGGCTCCAGGCGGGTGTAACGACCTTCAATCGGGGCGCGGGCGGGGCGGGCGACACCCTTCCAGTTGGAGAGATCCATCGTCTTATCCATTGTTGCATCAAACCTGACCGGTCTTGCCTTGCAAATGGACTGGAGTAAAAGTCCAGTTCTGACCTTTTGAGCAGACCAGTGGAAGAATGACGCCGACACCTGCATGGCTCGACCTCGATCGCAACGGAGGCGATCTCGCCGGCCAGATCTATCGAAGCCTGCGAGACCGTATCCTGCTCGGCCAGCTTCCGGCCGGTCATAAGCTGCCGTCGACCCGCGCTCTTGCGGCGTCGCTTGGTGTTGCGCGCTCGACTGTCGTCGAGGCTTACGACCGCCTGAAATCCGAAGGATATATCGAAGCGTCCGCCGGCGCCGCGACGCGGATTGCCGCCCTTGCGCGGATGCGGCCCGAACGGCAGCAGGACCAGCGCGTGCCGGTGAAGCAGGAAAGTTCGGAGCAGCCGCCCTACCGCGCCCTGTTCCGGCCGGGCGCGCCTGACGTATCGGATTTCCCGCATGCCGTCTGGAGCCGCCATCTTGCTGCACGCAGCCGGTCTCTGCGCATCCATCATCTCGGCTATGAGCACGCAACCGGTATCCGCGAATTGCGCGAAGCCATCCTTGAGCATGTCTCCGTGACGCGCGGCGTGGTCGCCGAGCCAGAGCAGGTCATGATCGTGCCCTCCACGCGCGCGGCGATCGACATGCTGGCGAGAACCATGTTGCGACGGAGCGGGCGCAGAGCCGCATGGATGGAAGATCCCGGCTATCCCGCCGCGCGCTTGCTGCTTAGCGATGCCGGCGCCGAAGTCGTGCCGGTTCCCTGCGATGATCAGGGCATCGACGTTTCCAGGATGGACGGCCCGCAGCCGGCGCTGATCCCAGCGCTGATCCCAGCACTGATCTATGTGACGCCATCCCATCAATATCCGACCGGCGCCACGCTCAGCCTGCCGCGCCGGCTGGCGCTGCTGGAGGCGGCGCGCCGTCACGAAAGCCTTATCGTCGAGGATGATTACGACAGCGACTTTCAATATGGCTCGCGGCCGATCGCCGCCTTGCAGGGCATCGACAGGGCGGAGGTCGTTGCCTATGTCGGCACCTTCTCGAAGGTGCTGGCGCCCGGCTTGCGTGTTGCCTATGCCGTCGTGCCGCGCTGGCTGGTATCGGAGGCTTCGGAGGCGCTGCATCGCAGGGGCGTTGCCGTCTCCACCCATATCCAGGCCGCCCTTGCCGATTTCATCGATGAGGGCCGTCTGCGCGCCTATTTGAGGCGCATGAACCAGCAATATGCCGAGCGCATGGCCCGGACGATCGGAATGCTGGAAAGCCATTTTGGCGGAAGGCTTTTCATTTCGGGCGGCAATGGCGGATTGCAGCTTGCAGCCTGGTTTCGCGATGCGACGGTGGATGACCGGGCGGTCGTCGCGAAGGTGAATGCATCAGGATATGGTCTGATGCCGATGTCGGGTTTCTTTATCGGCAAATCCGCCCCCGGCATTCTCTTCGGTATCTCGCAAGCGGAAGCGGCCGCCGTTCAAAGACTGGCAGCCGATCTCAAGGCTGTGCTGGTGTAAAAACGCATGCGCCCGGAACTGGTCCGGGCGCAGCGCTCACGTGGGTGCCCTTCAAGCGGCGGCGAAGGGCACGGCCACGAAGGTCTTGTTGCCGCCACGTTCGATCAGGAGCAGCACCGACTTGCGGCCGGCCTTGCCGGCGTCGGCAACGGCGGTCTTGACGTCGCGGGCATCATGCACCGGCTTGTCGTTGACCGAGACGATCACGTCACCGGGCTGGATGCCGGCGGCAGCGGCAGACTTGTCCGGGTTGACGTTGGCAACGACGGCACCGTTGACGCTGTGGGGCAGGTTGAGCTGCTCGCGCACATCAGGGGTCAGGTCGGCAAGGCCGATGCCGAGGCTCGGCTGGCCGGCAGCCTGGCCCTGATCGTCACTGCTTTCGACAGCGGCCTGCTTCTGCGTGTCTTCATTGCCGCCGACGGTGACGTTGAGATCGACCGTCTTGCCGTCACGCCAGACGGCCAGCGTTTCCTTGGCACCCGGCGACAGGTCGGCAACGAGGCGCGACAGGTCCTTCGGCGTCTTGACGTTTTCGCTGCCGACGGCGGTCACGATGTCACCCGTCTTGATGCCGGCATGGGCAGCGGGCGTTCCGTTGGTAACGGCGGCGACCAGGGCGCCTTCGGCCTTGGAGAGGCCAACAGCATCGGCGACATCCTGCGTGACCGGCTGGATCTGCACGCCGAGATAGCCGTGATCGATCGAACCGTCCTTCTGCAGCTTGGCGACGATCGTCTTTGCTTCAGATGAAGGAATGGCGAAGCCGACGCCGACGCTGCCGCCGTTCGGCGAGTAGATGGCGGTATTGATGCCGACGACATTGCCGTCACGATCGACCAGCGGGCCGCCGGAATTGCCATGGTTGATCGGCGCATCGATCTGGATGAAGTCGTCATAGGGGCCGCTGTGCAGGTCACGGCCGCGGGCAGAGACGATACCGGCCGTCACCGTCGTGCCGATGCCGAACGGGTTGCCGATGGCAAGGATCTGGTCGCCGAGCTTCAGCTTGTCGGAATCGCCCCAGGCGACGGTCGCAAGCGGATGCGGAGCCTGGACCTTCAGAACGGCGAGGTCGGACTTGGCATCGGCGCCAAGCAGCTTGGCCGGCAGCTCGGTGCCGTCGTCGAGCGTGACCTTGATGTCGATCGCATTGTCGATGACGTGGTTGTTGGTGACGATCACACCGTCGGGGCTGATGACGAAGCCGGAGCCGAGCGCCATGGCATGCTGTGACTCGTGCTGCTGCGGTGCCTGATGCGGAAGGGGAATGCCCTGCTGTTCGAAGAACTGGCGGAACTGCTCGTCCATCGGTGAACTGTCGGCGCTGGCATTGGTGGCCTTCATCGTCGTGGTGATGGTCACGACAGCCGGCTTGTCGGCATCGACGATGGAAGCAAACGAGCCGTTGGAGGCCAGAATGCCGCCGGTCTCAGCCGGTGCAGCAAGAGCCGTCGAGTAAGAGGAGATGGCGAAGGGCAGGGAGGCCGCACCGAGAACGATGGCCGCTCCGACAAGTGCTGCGGCCCGGTGCTTGCGAAGAATGTTTGACATGGTGGAAGTCCCTTGCGAGAGCGTTGGCATTAGATGGCGTCTTGGTTCCATGCCATGGACCTAGGCGTCGAGGAGTATTTCCGCCAATTATTGCTGACCGTTACTTGAATTTCACCGGTTATAAGCGGATATTACTGTAGTCTGGAGCAATTGGCGCTTGATACCTATATGATCCGTTCTGTAGGATTTACAAATTAAACTTTGATCATGTTTATATTACGGTATCGTAAGACATTACTGTAATTTAATCTTGTCTGAGCCGGCATCGCCGTGGCTTCGCGAATGCCCTGCTGTTGCCCGCGTCTGAAGTGCCGGAACAGTGAAACATATTTCATTTCCTGTGATCCGCCGGCCTCTCGGCTGCGTAATAAGTTGAACCACTCGCGGCACTTATTTGGGATTTTTCGCGTTTCGGTTGATGCGGGAACTTGAAATGTTAGTAGATTCTAAATTATTCTTTCTTCAGAAAGAAGGAGTTGCGAATTGACGGGAGGCGAGATTCGCGGCGACGTGCGGGAAGCAAAGAGGGATTCAGTGAAGCCGGGGCGGGAAAAGAAGCGCGGTTCCCATGTAAAGTTGAGTGATGTTGCAAAGAGGGTAGGGGTCAGTCCGATCACCATCTCGCGTGCACTTCGCAACCCGGATATCGTCTCCGAAGAGCTGCGCGAGGTCATTCTGCGCACCGTCGACGAGATGGGGTATATCCCCAATCTTGCCGCCCGCGCGCTTGCCGGCCGCCACAGCGGCATCGTCGGCGTCATCACGCCGTCGCTTCACCACCCCTGCTTCACAGGCGTCATGATGGGCATCGAGGAGCGGCTGCGTGCCACGGATCTGCGTGTGCAATATGCCAACACGCTCAATGACGGCGATCAGGAAATCAGCCAGTTCAAATCCTTCCTGGCGCAGAAGCCGGCCGGCATTATCCTTATCAACGCGGAATATTATGACGGGCTTGCGCTGCTGATGGATACGGCCGCATTTCCGGTGGCCCATGTCGCCGACCTCAGCCAACCGCCGGCAACGCTGCTCGTCGGCATGTCGCATCATGTTGCCGCTGCTGCCGCGACCCGATTCCTCCTGTCGAAGGGATACAAGCGGATCGGTTTCATCGGCGGGCTCGGCGATATCCGTTCGCGCCGCAGCCGTGCGGGGTATGAGGAAGCCATGCGCCAGGCCGGTCTCGACGATCCGTCGCTGATGCATGGCGAAGACGGTTCCACCAGCATCGGTCTCGGACGGCGCCTGTTCAGCGAGCTGCTGGAGCGGGTACCGGATCTTGATGCGATCCTTGCGCAAAATGATGATCTCGCCCTCGGCGCGCTGATCGAATGCAACGAACGCGGCATCGGCGTGCCCGATGATTTCGGCATCTGCGGCTTCAACGATCTGGAATTCGCACAGTTCACCTCGCCGTCTCTGACGACGGTGCATGTCCCGCGTCACGACCTCGGCCGCCGCGTCGCCGACATGCTGCTGCGCGCCATCCGCGAGGAACCACCGGAAGAACACAGGGTCGATCTCGGATTCTCGATCATCGAGCGCGGTTCGACGCGCCCGGGACCGCAGCAGTAAACGAAGAGCATAAAAAAGGGGCCGGTCGGCCCCTTTTCCTTAGATATCGCTTGCCGCGCTCGACCAGAGCTCGGCCGCTTCCGATGCCGTCATGCGGCGCACTTCCGCCTCGTGGCTGCGCTTGGCAAACAGCTCGCTCGCCATGATCTGCTCGGCAAGATCGGCCGGAAGCGAGAGGATAACGCGGGCATCATTGCCGTGCAGGCCGCTGACATCGGCGCGCTTGCCGGTCACCATGCCGCCGGCGATGGTGTTGTTGGTTTCCGGGTCGATCAGGATGAAGGAGCCGGTGGCGCGGTTCTGCTCATAGGGATCGAAGATGGCGGCTTCGTCGAACACGAGGCGCACCTTGCCGATGGCGTTCATGTAGAGCCGCTGGGCGGAATTCCACGTGCCGGTCTTGAGCTCCAGCTGGCTGATGGGCTCGACCTGAACGCGCTGGCGGCGCGAGCCGCTCTTCAGCCAGTAGCGCTTGCCGGCCTCGATGCCTTCCGGCTGCAGGGCAACGACCTGCGCATCGAAGGAAAGGCCCGTCTGCGGCTGCGAGTCGATCGAAACGATCATGTCGCCGCGCGCCACGTCCACCTGACGGTCGAGAACGAGCGTGACCGCGTCACCGGCAACGGCCGCATTGCGCACCAGGTCGAAGGTGACGATCTTGGTGACATTGGCCACCATGCCCGAGGGCAGGATCATGACGCTGTCGCCCGGCTTGACCGAACCGCCGGCAACCGTGCCCTGATAGCCGCGGAAGCTTTCGCCGGGGCGCGAGACGCGCTGTACGGAAAGGCGGAAGCCGGTCGACTGGCCGGAACGGACGGTCGCATGCTCCAGCGTTTCAACCAGCGTCGGACCATTATACCAGGGCATTGCTGCCTGGCCGGAATAGACGACGTTTTCACCCTTCAGCGCCGACATCGGGATCGCGGTGATCTGCTTGACGCCGAGCGACAGCGCAAATTCCTTGAACTCGTGGGTGATCTTGTCGAAGCCGGCACGGTCATAGTTCGTCAGATCGATCTTGTTGACCGCGAGCACGAACTGCTTGATGCCGAGCAGCGAGGCGATCGTCGCATGACGGCGCGTCTGTTCGAGGATGCCGGCGCGGGCATCGACCAAGAGCACGGCGAGATCGGCAGTGGAGGCGCCGGTCGCCATGTTGCGGGTATACTGCTCGTGGCCGGGCGTGTCGGCGACGATGAAGGAGCGCTTGTCGGTCGAGAAATAGCGATAGGCGACATCGATGGTGATGCCCTGTTCGCGCTCTGCCTGCAGGCCATCAAGCAGCAACGCGAAATCGGGCAGGCCGAGATCATTCTGCTTGCCGGTGGAATCGCGGCGGAGCGTTGCCGCCTGATCTTCCTTCACTGCCTTGGTATCCCAGAGCAGGCGGCCGATCAGCGTGGACTTGCCGTCATCGACGCTGCCGCAGGTGATGAGGCGCAACGGGCGCGAGTCGCGCACGGCCTTGAGTGGCTCGGCGGCGGGCACGGCGACGACGTTTGCGGGAACGGCTGCAGTCATCTCAGAAATATCCTTCACGCTTCTTCTTTTCCATGGAACCGGACTGGTCACGGTCGATGGCGCGGCCCTGGCGCTCGGAAACCGTAGCGATTTCCAGCTCCGCGATGATCTCTTCAAGGCTGGTGGCGGTGGAGCGGATCGCGCCCGTCAGCGGGAAGCAGCCGAGCGTGCGGAAGCGGATGAAGTCTTCCTGCTTCGTTTCGCCGGGCAGCAGTTCGAGACGCGGATCGGAGGCGGCGATCATCATACCGTCGCGCTCGACATAGGGGCGCTTGGCGGCGAAATAGAGCGGCACGATCGGGATCTCTTCGGCCTGGATGTAGCGCCAGATATCGACCTCGGTCCAGTTCGACAGCGGGAAGACGCGGACGCTTTCGCCCTTGCGGATCTGGCCGTTATAGATGTTCCAAAGCTCGGGGCGCTGGTTGCGCGGATCCCAGCGGTGGTCGGGCGTGCGGAACGAATAGATGCGCTCCTTGGCGCGGGAGGCTTCCTCGTCGCGCCGCGCGCCGCCGAAGGCCGCGTCGTACTGGCCGGCGTCCAGCGCGTTGCGCAGCGCCTCCGTCTTCATGATGTCGGTGTAGCGGGCGGAGCCAAAGGTGAACGGCGTGATGTTCTCAGCCGCACCGCGCGGATTGATATACTCGATCAGGTCGAGATCGTATTTCTTCACGATCTCGTCGCGGAAACTGATCATTTCCGCGAACTTCCAGCCCGTGTTGACGTGCAGCAGCGGGAAGGGCACGCGGCCGGGATAGAAGGCCTTGCGGGCAAGATGCAGCAGAACGGAGGAATCCTTGCCGATCGAATAGAGCATCACGGGACGCTCGAATTCGGCGGCAACTTCGCGGAAGATATGGATCGCTTCGTTTTCCAGCGCCTTCAGATGCGGATCGAGCGGCGGCTTGGCGCTCTGCGGATTGGTCAGTTCCGTATCCTGACGGGTATCGGGCATTTCGTACTCCAGACTTCTTATTGCTGCGCGACGATCGAAGCCGCTTCTTCGGCGACATGCAGGCCGCATTCGCGCTTCTCGTCCTGTTCCCACCACCAGCGGCCGGCGCGTTCCGGCTCACCGGGCTTGATGGCGCGGGTGCAGGGCTCGCAGCCGATCGAGGGATAGCCGCGGGCATGCATCGGGTTGATCGGCACGCTGTTGTCGGCGACGAAGGCCTTGATCTTGTCGATATCCCAATCGGCGAGCGGATTGACCTTCAAAAGGTGGCGCTCGGCGTCATATTCCGCAAATGGCGTCTCGGCGCGGTTGGCCGACTGGCCGCGGCGCAGGCCAGTGATCCAGATCGTTGCGCCTGCCAGCGCCCGCGCAAGCGGCTTCAGCTTGCGCACGCCACAACAGGCATGCCTGGCTTCGACGCTCTCGTAGAAACCGTTCATGCCGTATTTCGCTGCATAGGCGTCGATATCGGCCTGCTCCGGTTCGTAGCGGGCAATATGGATGTCGTACTGGCCCTCGGTCTCGTCGATCAGATCAAGCGTTTCCTTGAAAAGCCGCCCTGTCTGCAGCGTGACGACGTCGATCGGCAGGCGATGCGTGCCGATCTCGGCAGTGATGACCTGGTCTTCGATGCCGAGTGACGTGGTGAAGACCGCACGTCCGCCAAGGCCGGCGACGAACGAAAGCCGACCCGCGAGGTCGAGGCCCGAAAGCTTGTCAGCCAAAGCCTCGGCTTCTTCGATCGGATTGATAACAGTCATGGGGGATCCTGTCCTTGATATTGGCCGGAGTATTACAGCTGAAGGACGGATCGGACAGA
>Ga0209758_1004102_pt1 | contig 12485 bp, 8 predicted proteins | sample AraplaMF_Col_mMF_FD_184258 | JGI IMG/M metagenome (GOLD analysis project Ga0209758, IMG submission 184258) | Arabidopsis root microbial communities from the University of North Carolina, USA - plate scrape MF_Col_mMF (SPAdes) (version 2) | ecosystem: Host-associated > Plants > Roots > Endosphere ... | reverse complement strand
GACGGCATAGGCGCCGAGGCCGATGAAGGCGGCGTGGCCGAAGGAGACGAGCCCGCCATAGCCGAGGATCAGGTCGAGGCTGACCGCGGCGATGGCGAAGATCATGATCCGGCCGGCCACGGTCAGCGGATAGGTGCCGCCGCCGAGCAGCGGCGCCACCACCGGTACCAGCGCCAGAACGGCGAAGATCAGCAGCGCCGGCCACACCGAGCGCAGCGCCGACTGGGATGCGCCGATGTCCGCCGGGCTCATCGCGTCACTGGCCATGGGCGGGAAACAGCCCGGCCGGGCGCCAGAACAGGATCCCGGCCATCAAGAGGTAGATCAGCATCGAGGCCAGCGCCGGCCCGACCTGGTTGGCCGAGGCGGGCGCCAGCACCAGGCGGAACAGGTCGGTGGCGAAGGACCGGCCCAGCGTGTCGACCAGCCCGACCAGCAGCGAGGCCATGAAGGCGCCCTTGATCGAGCCGATGCCGCCGATGACGATGACGACGAAGGCCAGGATCAGGAAGTTGTCGCCCATGCTGGGCTCGACCGCGAAGATCGGTCCGGCCAGGGCGCCGGCGAAGCCCGCCAGCATGGTGCCGACACCGAACACGATCATGAACAGCCGGCGGATGTTGACCCCCAGCGCCGAGACCATGTCGGCATTGCTGGCCCCGGCCCGGACCCGCATGCCGACCCGGGTCCGCGCGATCAGCAGCCACAGCAGCAGGGCGACGCCCAGCCCGGCCGCCAGCACGGCGAGGCGGTAGACCGGGTACAGGAGGCCCGGCATCAGCGCGATCGACCCGGACAGCGCCTCCGGCATCGGGTAGCTCAGCGGCGACGAGCCCCACAGGGCCCGCACCGCCTCGTTGAAGAACAGGATCAGCCCGAAGGTCGCCAGCACCTGGTCGAGATGGCTGCGGCCGTAGAGGTGCCGGAACACCAGCACCTCCAGCACCAGGCCCAGCAGCAGCGCGGCACCGAGAGCCAGCAGCAGGGCCAGCAGGAAATGCCCGGTCAGCCCGTAGAAGGCGACGGCGAAATAGGCGCCCAGCATGTACTGCACGCCATGCGCCAGGTTGATGAAGTCCATCACCCCGAAGACCAGCGTCAGCCCGGCCGCGATCAGGAACAACAGCACGCCGAGCTGCAGCCCGTTCAGGGCCTGGACGACCAGGAGGGTGGTGCTCATGGCAGAGCGATCCCGTCCACCAGAACCGTCATTGCGAGCGCAGCGAAGCAATCCAGGGCCGCTTGCCGTGGCCCCTGGATTGCTTCGTCGGCTTCGCCTCCTCGCAATGACAGCGGGGGAAACAGCAGGGTCATGAGAGGTGTGCCGGCCAGCTTAATCCATCTTGCACTGGTCGGCGTAGGCGTCGCCGTAATGCGGGAAGACGGTCTCGACCCGGCTGGTGACGATCTTGCCGTCGTCGCGCTTCACCACCTCGGTCAGGTAGAAGTCCTGGACCGGGAAGTTGTTCTTGTTCCAGGCGAAGTCGCCGCGGACGCTGGTCCATTTGGCGTCGCGGATGGCGGTCTTCAGCGTCTCTGCATCGGTCTTGCCGCCGGCCTGGCGGATGGCGGCGTCGATCAGCTTGGCGGCGTCATAGCCGTTGGCGGCGTAGAGCGCGGGCTCGTAGCCGTATTCCTTCTCGAAGGCGGCGACGAAGGCCTTGTTGGCGGCGTTGTCGAGGTTCGGCGCCCATTGCGCCCCGGCGAAGAGGCCGAGCGCCGCGTCCTTGGTGGCCGGCAGCGTGGTCTCGTCGACGGTGAAGGCGGACAGGAACGGGATGCGGTCGGCCAGGCCGGCCTGGCGGTACTGCCGCACCAGGTTGACGCCGGAGCCGCCGGGCATGAACACGAACACCGCCTGCGGCTCGGCCGCCGCGATCTTCGCCAGCTCGGCCGAGAAGTCCTGCTGGTTGACCTGGGTGTAGATCTCCTCGACCACCTCGCCCTTGTAATGGCGCTTGAAGCCGGCCAGCGCGTCCTTGCCAGCCTGGTAGTTCGGGGCGATCAGCGCCACCTTCGACCATCCCTTGTCCTGGGCATACTTGCCCATGACCTCGTGATTCTGGTCGTTCTGGTAGGAGACCGAGAAGAAATACGGGCTGCAGCCCTTGCCGGCCAGCGGCGACGGCCCGGCATTCGGGCTGATCAGGATCTTCTCCGCGTCCGTGACCGGCTTGGCGATCGCCATCATGACGTTGGAGAAGATTACGCCGACGACGATGTCGACCTGGTCGCTCTCCAGCAGCTTGCGCACCTTGTTGACGGCGATGTCGGGCTTCAGCTCGTCATCCTCGACCACCACCTCGGTCGGCAGGCCTCCGAGCTGCCCGCCCAGCTCCTTGACCCCGAGCTGGAAACCGTCGCGCATGTGCTGGCCCAGCGCTGCCGGCGGGCCGGAGAGCGTGGCCATGAAGCCGACCTTGAGCTTGCCCTCTTCCGCCTGCGCCGCGAGCGACACCGTCGCCATCAGCGCGGCCGCCAGCAGGGCCGGAATGCGTCTCGCCATGATGCTCTCCCCCGTTTCTTGTCGAGCGCCGGCGGTGGCCGCCGATCGCGCCGCCAGTCTTTCACGCGCCTCCGTCCGGCGGAAGCGATTGCATCCATCTAATCATGGAATGCTTTAAGTTTAAAACAGATTCAGGCCGGGTTGAGCGCGTGCCGCATGGCGGGCCAGGCAGCGGTCATTCGTTTTCTGCACCGGCACATAGCGATCCTCGAACATACTTGGCGATTGCCTCGACCGTTGGATGGTTCCAGATAAGCGTCGGAGGCACCTCAATTTTATATTGCTGCGCCAATCTGACCCGCAATACGACCATGATCAGGGAGTCCGCTCCCATGTCGACCAGTGATCTTTTGGAGAGAACATCTGTCGGTGAGCACCGAAGCTCCACGGCTACCAGTCTTTGAATATCACTTACAAGCCAGTCCAACAGTGCTTCCTGAGGCACGGATGCCCACGGATCCGTTCCAGAGGGGACCTCATCGGAGGCGACTTCGTTCGTCAGACGGCTCAAAACCGGCAGTGGCCGAGCGGCCGGATCCGAAATGTTTGGGCGAAAAACTGCAACATAGGCTGCCGATCCTTTTTGCGCGATATCCCAGGACCTGAACGCCGTCGACACGCTAATCGCATCGACACCGACCGCTCTCGCCTCCAGCAACGACACGCCGATGGTCTTCGACATCCCCAGGCGTTCCCACGCCATCCAACCAATGCTCAAGGTCCTGTCCGACGCATTTCGTGCCCGATACTTGGCGAATCCATCCATGAATGAGTTTGCGGCAGCATAGCTCCCCTGTCCCGTCAGTCGACCGATCTGTCCGGAAGATGAGAACAGGACGAAGAAATCGATCGAACCAGGAGGGAAGGCCTTATGAAGAGCCAGCGTGCCATTCACTTTGGGCTTTAGCACATCGCGAAGGTCCTTGCGCTCAACCTGGTCCAGCATTCCGCCTTTGAAGACCCCCGCCGCGTGCACGATGCCCTTTATGGGTGGCATGCCGAGCGCAGATTCGGAGAGGGCTGCAGCGACAGCACGGTCATCCGACACATCGAGCGCAAGGGGTAGCACCGTCACACCCTGACTCTCGATATCGCGGATACAATCAATCGTCGCGCGCGTTTCAGGAGCGGTGATCGACGCCCATTCGCTCCGAGGCGGCAAGCCCCTGCGACTGGTCAGGACGAGACGCCGCGCACCGTTGTTGACCAAATATTGCGCGGCACGTACGCCCAACGCCCCTAAACCTCCGGTGACAAGATAGGTCGCATCTGCGGTACAAAACGACTCGATCGCGTGGCCTTCCTTTTCTGCCGGGGCCGGGATCAACCGCAGGCCCTCCGCAGCGCGGGCGGTGACGGCAATGACGTCTTCTTCGGTATTCAGAAGAACCGACTGCAAACGAGAAGCCGCTTCGGCGTTCGCCAAATCTTTCGGCTCGATGTCGTAGAGCCCGCCCCAGAGGTCCGGCCGCTCACCCGCGATAATGCGCGAAATACCCCAAAGCACTGATTGTCCGAGGGTCTCCTGAGTTTCCATGTCTCTTACCCCGGTGGTCAAGCAACCCACTCGCAGACCGGGACAAGCGCCTTTGGCCTGAATCGCCCAGCGTATCGTCGACATGAAATGCCATGCATTCCGCTCGGCATTTTCTTCCGGAGTTTCGCCGGCGATCAAATCGGAGCCGAGCACGATCACCAGAACGTCATCCTTTTCCAACGGGACCGCATCGACGAACGGACACAGCTCAGATTCAATACCCGCCTGCCTCAGGCCGGCCGTCAGCCGAAGAGCGGTATCGCTCTCCTCTCCCAACAACACCAAGTGCGGCAAGGGGCGCTGTTTCTCCCCGTTGATGACAAGCTCCTCCCAGCGCTCGACAAAGACAGGCTCATTGGTGAGGGTCCCGAAGTCACTCCCCTTATCCAAAAGGCCAAACACGAGGCCTTCTATCCAAGCCGCAACGTCTCCGTTTTCATCATCAAATATGACGAGATCTATGCTCGCGCTTTCCGAGCCGTCTCCAGTATCGCTGGCGCGCGCAAGAACCGTGAATTTCGTTGGCAAGCACGCCCCTACTGCCACCTTGGCGATATGGGCGGGCATCCGCATCGCGCTGTCGTCGGGCAGCAGCAAAGGGGTTATCGTCATCGCACCGTCCAGAACCGCCGCCCAGCTGCTCCCTCCGGCCATAGCTGGCGACACTTCCATCGTCGCGATTATTTCGTTACCGCATCGATAAAGATCGCCAAGCAACCATTCAAAACCATATCCGCCGATTCCCTTCCGTTGAAAGAGTTCTTCAATGGAATCCCGTGTCACATGCTCCGTGCATCGCGCCCTATACTCCTCGACGCTCGGCTGCCAGGCCCGATCACCATCCCATGCAAACGTCGCGGTGGTATGGGTTGTCCACGAGTGATCGTCCTCGGCCTTCTCTTGACCATCTTCGTCGACGAGTCGGCTTGCGAGCTCGATCTTGTTGCCCTGCTTGACCAATTGAATATCGCGCACCTGCTCGACAGCCACCGGCGTATGCAACGAAATATCCTTGAGGTAAGGCAGCCGCGCATGGCGTGCCCCTGCCTGCATGAACGAATGCAGCAATACCGCAGCGGGAACGATTTCCACGCCGAACACCGGATGCTTTCCCGGATACGGGCGGGACTCAAAGTCGAGTTGCGATCTCCACACGTAACTCGCCGGGGTACTGCGAACGGTCGTACAAGACCCAAGGAGGGTGTGACTTTCCGGAATGTGCCCTCGCCCACCGGCGGAGGTGATTGGCGACGCTTTCGTCCAGTACTTGCGATGATTCCAGCTTGTTGGAGGGAGATCGGCCAAGCGAGCCTGCGGGAAGGACTCGTGCCACGCCAGGTCAGCGCCATGGCAATAGAGGCCGGCCAAGCTGGCCATCATGCCGCTCCGCTCCGGACAATCCTTTTTGATTGTCGGATAAACAGCGACGTCTTCCCCACCCTTCGCAATGGCCGTTTCCCTGAGCGAATGCGAGACGGTTGGCCTTGTCGATACCTCCAGATACAGGTTGAAATCGTCCTCCATAGCGGCCGTCACTGCCTGCTCAAAGAGAACAGGATCCCTGGCGTTCCTGACCCAGAACTCCGCGTCGCGGCTGACCTGGGCTCTCGGATCATTCAATGTCGTGTTGTACATCTCGATCGCCGGCGTCAGGTGAACCAGCCCGGCGCATGCAGCACGGATGTCTTCTCGAACCCGGTCGATATGCGGACTGTGAAACGCAACGTCCGTCGCGACACGTCGCGTGACGAGGCCCTCCTTCGCCCAATCGTCACTGATTTGCGAGATTGCACCGATGTCGCCCGAAATGATCGTGGAAGCCGGGCTTGCAGCAATGGCCGCGACGGCTCGGGTCTCTTGGCCGAGATGCGTTTTCACGTCGTCGAACGGAAGGTTGACCATCAACATTCCGCCTTGTCCGGAAAGCCGTTGCAAGATGGCCGCCCGCCGGCACACGAAACGGGCCGCCGACATCTTTTCCAGTGCTCCAGCCGCGACGGCAGCCGCAATCTCACCAACGGAATACCCGATCACCGCGGCCGGTGTCAGGCCTTTGTCGGCCCACAAGGCGGTCAGCGCGATCTGCACGGCAAAAATCATCGCTTGGGTTCGCTCGACAGAAGAGAAATCCCCAAGCTCCAACGCTTCGCGTGGAGAATAACCTAGCTCCTCCCGGTACACTTGCTCGAGTGAATCCAGTTCCGAAGCGAAGACGGGCTCGTTGTGCAGCAACTCGCGGCACATTCCGTCCCATTGGGCACCATGTCCCGAGAAAACAAAGACGACGCCACGGTTCTTGTTATTCAGAATCGGCCCGATTGCGTAGTGTTCAGACACGGTTCCGGTCGGCATGCTTTGCAATGCGGCCGACAACTCATCTTTTGTCGAGGCTATGATGCCGGCCCTTACGCTCAGGTGATCGCGCCGCCAACTCAGTGTGTATCCAATATCGTCCAGATCCGCCTGAGGATTGGCCTCCATCCAATGCGCAAACTTGTGTGCATATTGGGTCAAGCTTTCTTGCGAGCGGCTTGAGAATGGGAAAAGTCTCGCGGTCGGGAGGGCTTTTCGGTCCGCCGATGTCGGCCTAGCCTTAGCGCTCTCTTCGAGGGCAACGTGTGCAAGCGAACCGCCGACACCGTAATTCGAGACCCCCGCCCGCCGGGGCGTCGCTGCAGAAGGCCAGCTCGTTAATTCCGAGACGATCCTGATCCCCGCTGCGTCCCAGTCGATCTCACCGCTCAGCGTTCGATGGAGGTTCTTTGGCAAAAGACCGCGATTGAGTGAAATAACGGCCTTGATCAGACCGGCCATGCCGGCAGCGGCCTCCAAGTGGCCCACATTGGGTTTAACCGAACCGACCAGGCATTCGGCGCCGCTGCTCCGCCCCAGACCGAAGACGCGCGAAAGGGCGGTCAACTCCGCCTTGTCGCCAAGCCGGGTTCCTGTCCCATGCGCCTCGATATACTGAACGGATTCGGTAGGAATACGAGCCTGTTCGTAGAGCTGTCGCAGCATCAGCTCCTGGGCATCGCCATTGGGCGCCATCATTCCAGCCGTTCGTCCGTCCTGGAAAATGCCGGAGGTCCGTATGACGGCCAAGACGCGGTCGTGATCGCGTTCGGCATCGGACAGGCGCTTCAAGATCAGGACGCCAGCCCCTTCCCCGCGCCCGTATCCGTCGGCGCCGGCGTCGAACGACTTGCACCACCCATCCTTCGAAGTCGCTCCTGCCGCATCCAATGCCAGCAGCACTCCGGGGAAGGTCATGATATTCACGCCGGCAATCACGGCAGTCGGAACGGTGCCGTCCCAGAGGCTCTGGCAACCCAAGTGCAACGCCGTGAGCGAACCGGCACATGCTGTATCCACAACCAGGCTGGGGCCATGGAGATCGAGCACGTAGGAAACCCGATTGGCGATGCCAAAGAGCATTCCACCATTAAGGGCCCATGGCTCAATGCGCGCAAAATCCGCGTACATCTGATGCCCGTAATCGACCGATCCGGCCGCAGCAAATACGCCAGTTTTACTTCCTTTGATTTGGCTGGGGCGGATCCCGGCATGCTCCAGCGCCTCCCACACCAGCTCAAGGACAATCCTCTGCTGTGGGTCAATAGATTCAGCCTCACGCGCCGATATCCCAAAGAATTCCGCGTCAAAATTTTCAATTCCGTCCATAAAGCAGCCGCGCCTCGTTGCGCGACGAAGCACTGCCGATGCTTCCGGACTTGCCTGCTCATAAGGGGCCCATCGTTCGGGGGGGACCTCTCGAACGGCAGATTGGCCGTTGCAAAGAAAGCTCCAGTAGGGATCCAGCCCATCCAAATCCGGAGCGAACCGGCAACTCATCCCGACGATTGCTAAGGGTTCACGTTCGGTAACGGCGATATCTTCCTTGAAATTATAATGATTCATGGGATTTGCCTTATTTGTCACGGACATCTCTTGTATTTGTTAGTGAATAAATTCCTTTCAAAATACATGTGAGTCAACTTATTTCGACAACCGGGACGTATTTCATAAATAATGCGCAAGAGCGACCTGGATTTGACGAAAATTTAGTCGTCTGTCTATCCTTAGGGACCTGTGCTTTCATTCTATTCTGTTGTGGTCGAAGCGGCAAAACAGACCCGAGGTAACGGTCCGACCTGCATCGTCCATCTGCTGCGGCACAGCCTGGACGTCGTCTCGTGGAAGGACCGCAAGGCCGTAGTCCCGCCGGCGGGCCGCGCTCACCGCGTCCGAGGACGGGCTCCGGGGCAGGAGGGCGACGTCCTGGTGGTGTGGAAGCTGGACCGCGGCTCCACTATGGTCGCAGCATGCCGAAGCGAACGAAACTCCGCATGCCCTCCGCGATGCTGCTGGTCGGCGGCATGTTCACGGCCGGCGCGATCCTGCTGTTCCTGCTGGCACGGCACCTCTGGTGGACCGAGCACCGCCCGTCGACCGCGCTGGTCATGGTGATCGCCTTCGACTGGGCGGTGGCCGCGATGGTCGGGTCGATGATCCTGGTCTCGCTCACCTCGGGCCGCGGCCGCCGCAGGGCCCGCGGCCGTCGCACGGCCCAGGCCCGGCGAGGCCGGGTGACGGTCGAGCTGCAAGAGAGCGAGCCGCGCCGGACAACGCGGTTGACCGGCCCGGGCGCCGAGATGTCCGCCTCCGCCGACATCCGGGTCGGCAGCCGCCTGCCCGCGCTGTTCCTGTTCGCGGCTGCGGCCGGCCTCGCCGCCTTCGTCGTCTGGTTCCACCTGCAGGGCCAGTCGACCTGGATCGGCACCGGCGTGTCGCTGGTCCTGGCCTCCTATGTCGGCAACTGGGCCCGCAACGCCTGGCCGCGACCAGAGGCGGATTCCTAGCCGAGCGCTGCGGCGAGCCGGGCGAAGCCGGCTTCGTCGCCCGGCAGGCCGAAGCGCAGCAGCGTGGGCCGGTCCGGGAAGGGCCGGACCAGGATGCCGGCTTGGCCGAGCCGGTCCCAGATGCGCGCCGCCGACGGGTGCTCCACCAGCCGGAACAGGTCGGTGCCACCGCGATCGGCGAAGCCATGGGCGAGCAGCAGATCGGTCAGCCGGCCGGCAGCGGCGGACAGGCGCGCCCGGGTCTCGTCCTGCCAGCCCCGGTCCGACAGGGCGGCGATGCCGATCTCGATCGCCGGGCCTGGCACGGACCAGGGGCCAAGCAGGCGCGCCAGCCGGTCGATCTCGGCCGCCGCCCCCAGGGTGAAGCCAAGGCGGATGCCGGCCAGGCCGAAGAATTTACCGAACGATCGGAGAATCAAAAGCCCCGGGCGCCCGGCCTCGGCCGCGACGCTGGCCCGGGGCGTCACCTCGGCGAAGGCCTCGTCGACCACCAGCAGGCCGCCGCGCGCTGCCAGATCGTCGGCCAGGGCCAGCAGGCGTTCGGAGTCGACGATGCGGCCATCGGGATTGTTCGGGTTGACCAGCACCACGACTTCGGCCGCCGCAGCCTCCTCGAGCGCGCCGACGGTCGTCACCGCCGCGCCCTCGGCGGCCCAGCAGGCGGCGTGCTCGCCATAGGTCGGGCCGAGGATCGCCGCCCGGGCGCCGGGGCGCAGCCGCGGCAGCAGCTGGATCAGGATCTGGGTGCCCGGCGCGGCGACGACCGGCGCGTCCGCCGGGGCGCCGTAGCCGGACCGCGCGGTCTCCAGCAGCCGGCGCAGCCGGTCGTGCTGCGGCAGCCGGTGCCAGGCGGCGGGATCGATCGCCGGGATCGGATAGGGCATCGGATTGATGCCGGTGGAGAGGTCGAGCCAGCCCTGGGCGGGACGGCCCCAGCGGGCCTCGGCCGCGGCCAGATCGCCGCCATGCGGAACCATGCTCATGCCCGGTCGATCAGGTGGAAGAAGGAGCCGAAGACGGAGCCGGCGCGCCGGCCGAGGCGGCCGAGCGGCGCGCCCTCCGCATCCCAGACCTCGAACAGCGCCTCGCCCGGCCCTTCGGACAGGATCGAGGCGTAGTGGAATTCGTGGCCGCGCCAGACGGTGCCGGCGGCGCCGAGCGGCGTGGCGGCGGCCAGCGCAGCGCGGCGATAGCCGAGATGCAGCCTGCGCTCGGCGAAGGAGGTCTCGACCGGCAGCAGCCCGGCCATGGCGTGGCGGTGCCCCTCGGCGTCGGTGAGGCCCGTGCCCAACACCATGTAGCCGCCGCATTCGCCGTAGACCGCCCGGCCCTGCCCGGCTGCGGCGCGCAGCCCGTCGAGAAAGCGGCGGTTGCCCGCCAGCCGGCCGGCTTGCAGCTCCGGGTAGCCGCCGGGAAGGTAGACCGCGTCGGCGGAGGGGTCCGGCGCCTCGTCGGCCAGCGGCGAGAACGGCAGGATCTCCGCCCCCGCCGCGCGCCAGGCGGCGAGGAGATGCGGATAGGCGAAGGCGAAGGCGGTGTCGCCGGCAACGGCGATGCGCTGGCCGAGGGGTGGGATGAAAGTTTTGTGGTCCCCCCTCCCCTTGCGGGAGGGGGGACTCAATAGAGTGACTTGCTTCAGCGCCTCGGCATCCACCCCGGCCCCGACCGCCTCGCCGGCGGCGGCGAGGAACGCCTCGAGCGCCGCGTGCTCGCCGGCCTGGACCAGGCCGAGATGGCGGGAGGGCAGCGCCAGGGCCGGCAGGCGCGGGACCAGGCCCAGCACCGGCAGGCCGGGATGGGCGGCGGCGCGGCGCAGGATCGCCTCGTGGCGGGCGCTGCCGACCCGGTTGAAGATCACCCCGGCGATCCGGATGTCTTCGCGGAAGCTCTTGAACCCGGCCAGCACCGCGGCGGCGGAAAAGCTCTGGCCGCCGGCGTCCAGCACCAGCACCACCGGCCAGCCGAAGCGGGCGGCGAGGTCGGCGGCCGAGCCGTCGCCGACCGAGCCGGGACCGGGCGCGCCGTCGAACAGGCCCATCGCGGCCTCGACCACCAGCAGATCGGCGCCCTCGGCCTGCCGCGCCGCCAGAGCATCGAGCGTCTCCGGCCGCATCGCCCAGGCGTCGAGGTTGACGCAAGCGCGGCCGCTGGCTGCGGCGTGGAAGGCGGGATCGATATAGTCCGGCCCGGACTTGGCCGAGGCCACGGCGACGCCGCGGTCGCGCAGATGCCGCAGCAGGCCGAGCGTCACCACCGTCTTGCCGCTGCCGGAGGCCGGCGCCGCGATCATCAGGGCAGGAGCAGGCATGGCTAGAACGCGTCCGTCGGAGGGGCCGCACTCGCCCCCTCACCCGAAATCGCTGTGCGATTTCGACCTCTCCCCAAGGAGAGGTAATGCGGGCCTGGCTCCCACACCCCTCTCCTCGGGGAGAGGGAGGGGCCCGGCGCCGTAGGCGACGGGAGGGTGAGGGGGATGGGCGCCGAAGCCATCACCCCGCCTCGCCCTTCGCGCGGGTGCCGAGCGGGTCGGGGGTCAGGGCCTTGCCCTCGAGCGCGCCGAGCCAGTCGAGGGCCTGGCGCAGCCGCACCACCTCGCCTACCACGACCACGGCCGGAGCCTCCATGCCTTGGGCCGCGACATCCTCCGCCGCTTTGGCCAGCGTGGTTTCCAGCACGCGCTGCTGCGGCGTCGTCGCCCGGCTGATCACCGCCACCGGCTCGGCGGGCGACCGGCCACCCTCGATCAGATGCGCCGCGATCCGGGCGATGTGCTTGATCGCCATATAGACCACGATCACCGGCGAGCCGCGGGCGATCGCATCCCAGGCGACGCCGGCGGTGACGTCGCCGGTGGCGTCGTGGCCGGTCAGGAAGGTGACCGCATGGTTGGTGTCGCGATGCGTCACCGGAATGCCGGCATAGGCCGGGCCGCCGACGCCCGCGGTGATGCCGGGGACGATGCGGAACGGGATGCCGGCCTCGACCAGGGCCAGCCCCTCCTCCCCGCCCCGGCCGAAGACGAAGGGGTCGCCGCCCTTCAGCCGCAGGACGCGCTTGCCGGCCCGGGCCAGCTGGATCAGCCGGGCAGTGATGTCGGGCTGCTTCGGCGACGGCTTGCCGCCGCGCTTGCCGGCGAATTCCAGCACCGCGCCCGGCGCGGCCAGGCCGATGATCGACTCCGAGACCAGGGCGTCATAGACCACGACATCGGCCGAGCGCAGCGCGTGCAGCGCATGCAGGGTCAGCAGGCCGGGATCGCCGGGGCCGGCGCCGACCAGCCAGACCCAGCCGGGTTCGAAGGCCGGAAAGGACAGAGGGAGATCAACCATCAGCGGAACCTTAAAAGCCATGCGGCAAGGCCGCTAGGCAGTGTGCGACGCTTCCTGTATCGAAACCTATATGGCCCGTAAACCTGAGGGACCGCTGCGGCGCGGCTGGACCACCGGCGCCTGCGCCACCGCCGCGACCGCCGCCGCCTATACCGCGCTGCTGACCGGCCGCTTCCCGGACCCGGTGGCGATCACCCTGCCGCGCGGCGAGACTCCGGCCTTCGCCCTGGCGCTGGAGGGCCGCGGCGACGGCT